>Ga0184626_10000831_pt1 | contig 10144 bp, 8 predicted proteins | sample PLM3_60_b1_FD_133142 | JGI IMG/M metagenome (GOLD analysis project Ga0184626, IMG submission 133142) | Groundwater sediment microbial communities from an aquifer in East River, Colorado, USA - PLM3_60_b1 | ecosystem: Environmental > Terrestrial > Soil > Riparian zone | place: USA: East River... | reverse complement strand
TTCATCGATTTCTCGGCCGGCGAGTTTCTTGAACTTGAGGCCGTAGGCGACGTTCTGAAACACCGTCATATGCGGCCATATGGCGTAACTCTGAAAGATCATCGACATATTGCGCCGCTCGGGTGGAATCAAAGTCGAAGCGGATGAAATGATTTTGTCGTTGACGCGAATCTCTCCCGCGTCCGGTTGGAGAAAGCCGGCAACTAACCGAAGCGTCGTGGTCTTGCCGCAGCCAGACGGCCCCAAAAGCGAGACGAATTCACCGTCTTTGATCTCCAGGCACAAATCATCCACCGCCGCCATGCCGGTAAATTTTTTCGTCAGTCCGTCGAGCGATACGGTTGCCATGCGCTACTCTCTCGTCGCCACCACGTCTCGCCCGGCGAACCATTGCATGGCCAGAATCACCGCGAAGGAAGCTACTAACAAAAGAATGCCCAAGACCGAGATCACCCCGACCTGCCCTTCCTCTTTGAGATCGAAGATCACCACGGAGACCACCTTTGATGCCGGCGAGAAGAGCAGAATCGAGGCACTGAGCTCCCGAATCACCCCAATGAAGATGAACGACCAGGCGGCGATCAGCCCCGAGCGCGCCAGCGGCACGGTCACGTCTTTAAGCGACAGCAACCGGTTGGCGCCGATGATCCGGCTCGCGTCTTCCAGCTCCGGGTGAATGCTTTTGAACGTGGACTCAGCTTGGGAAAAACCGATGGGCATTTCTTTGGTCAAGTAGGCGACGAAGAGAATCCAGATGGTTCCGTAAAGCACCAGCGGCGGCCGGGTGTAGGCAATGAACAAACCCACCGCCAGAACGATGCCCGGAATCACCAGCGGCGCGAGCGCGAAGAAAGTCAGATAACGCGCGCCCCTGAAGAGATTGCGATTGGTGATGTAAGCGATCAAGGTCGCCACCAGAGTGCCGATGGTGGCGGTCAGAATTCCCAGTTTGAAAGTATTGTAGATCGCCCGCTGGGTGTCGCCGTACTCAAAAAAGGCGAAGGAAAAATTCTTCAAGGTGAAATTATCCCAGGTCAAGGGCATCGCCCAGGCGTTGGACAGCGCCGCTTTCAACAAAATCCAGTAAGGCAGAAAGACCGACAGCGACAGTATGCCGAGCACCAGAAGCAGCACCGGCACGCGCCCCCAACCAAAGCGGATCAAGCGCTTCTGGCCCCCCTTGCCGCCCACGGTACTGAAACCGCGCCGCCCGAGAATTTTCTTTTGCAAGGCGATCAATACCATCGTCGCCAGGAGCAGCGGGACTGAGAACGCCGCGGCCATATCCAGGCGCGGCGGATATTGAAACAGCGCCCAGATCTGCGTGGTGATCGTGTGGATTCCCGCCGGCAAGCCCAGAATCGCCGGCGCGCCGAACAAGGACAGCGAGTGCAGAAAGGCGAGGATGAATCCGCCGACCAACGCCGGCAGCGCCAACGGCATTGTCACGGTCCAGGCGGTCTGCCATTTGTTCGCGCCGAGAATCTCCGCGGCGTCTTCCAAATCCGACGAGATCAGCTCGCAGACGTTGGCGACCATCGAAAACACGTAGGGAAAACTATAAAGGGCCATGACGAAGATCAGCCCCGGCATCGTGAAGATGTTAAAGAGAGCGTCTTCCGCACCCGTTAACGAACGGTAAAACTTGTTCAGCGCTCCGGCGTTGGGCCCGGCGAGCAGCGTCCAGGCGAAGGCGCCCAAAAACGGCGGCGTCACGAAGGAAGCCATCACCAGCGCGCGGATCGGTTTTTTCCACGGCAGATCCGTCCGCGTCACCAGCCAGGCGAGCAGCGCGCCGACGACAACGGAGATCACGCCGACCCAGAAGGAGATAACGACTGTATTCCAGATCGCTTTCAAAAAAACCGCGTTAGTGAAGACTTCGAGGTAGCGGCCCAGGCTAAAGCCGGTCTCATCCCACAAGCTCGCGCGAAAGATCGATCCCAGAGGCAAAACAATCAGAAACACGAGCAACAGCGCCGCCGCAATCCACACCGGCAAGGTGGTATCCCACCGTTGCAGAACAGCCCAACTTGCCGTCGGTGCTCGCCCTACCGCGTCCGTACTTGAAGCAGGCATAGAGTCTATTTATGGACCTTACTTATCTACGCGCCGAAAAATTCAACGAAGCGTTTCTTGATCTCCGCGTTGCGCTTCTCGAGCTCGTCGGGATCGGCCGGGAGCAATTTTAAGTCTTTGAGTTTCGGTTTATCGGCCGGATAGGTGACTTCGGGATGACCCGTATATAGTCCTTCCTTGTCCGCCAATAACTGCTGCGATTCTTTGGCAAAGATAAATTCAGTGAAAAGTTTCGCCGCGTTTGGATGGGGCGCATCCTTGGCAATGGCGACAGGCGAGACCACCAAAGGGACTCCTTCTTTGGGATAGACGATCTTGATGGGATTTCCTTGCTTAAGGGTTTTGTAATAAAAGTACTCCGCCCCGTTCACGCCTACCGGCCGTTCTCCCGAAGCCACAATACCCGCGGGATCATTGGCGGACTGGACCAGATGCAGTTTGTTTCTTGCTAAATCGCGGAAATACTCCCAGCCATAGAGATTCACGAGCGCCAGCACATGAGTCATGATAATGCCGCTATAGCCAGGATGGGCTGAAACCATTTTGCCGTTCCATTTGGAATTTAATAAATCCTTCCAGCTATTCGGCGCATCCTTCTCCGGCACAATCTTTGGGTTATGGGCAATGACGGACAGCGTCGCTCGCATGCCAAAATAAAAACCATTTTTGTCCTTGAAGCCCGCCGGAAAGCTCTCGACTCCTTTGGGAGTGTATTGCAGCAGCAATTCTTTATCCTTGAGCAGCACAAAATGGCCGGCATCGGAGGTGTGAATCAGATCAGCATTCTTTATTCCCGCCGACGTTTCCTGCATGAATCTTTGCAGCACACGCTGCGAACCGTTGCGGTGCACTTCCACTTCGATGCCTTTATACTTGTTCTGGAAGTAATGGGCGATGGCGGTGGAAGATGGCAACGCTAACGAAGTATGCCAAACCACCTTGCCTTCTTTGCGCGCCGCCTGGATCAGCGCGGCATCTTGGGCGAAGGCCGCACAGGCGGTGGCAACCGAAAGCGTGAACAATAAAAAGGTGAGACTCTTTCTCATATTCGTTACCTCCTAACTATTTTGTTGCGCAGGATCATGTCGGACTCAACAGATCGCTTAGAGCCGTTATCGATGAAAGCTTCTCCAATCTTTTAACCGATTCAACGATTAGTTCAAGCTGCTGCGCGGATAACGCCAACCGGGCGTTGGCACGAAACTTCCGCTCGATTTCTTCTGGCGGCAACGGTGACTCCAACCCTCCCCGCGGATGGGGTTGGTTCTCCTCAAGGATCCCGCCGTCAGCAAGTACGATTTTGACGTGGCCCGAAAAATGGCGCGGGTAGTCGATGGTCGGATCGAGTTCGTAACGGACTTTTTTCGCCAAGCTTAAAACCTCGGGATCTCGGATGGCTTCGTCGGAAAACTCTTCCAGTCCCGCTCTTCCGCGAATGAGCATCACGGCGATACTGTAGGGCAAACTGAATTTTGCTCCATAAGAACTCGTCGGTCGCTGCTTGTCAGCGAGGGGCTCCCAGAGGCGATGTACCGGACCCTCCGCCGTACGGCATACGATTTCGGCGACTCGCTCCGACGCGACGGCATATTTCTGCTTCAGGGTCAGGGCGCAGTCCATGTAGGGATGGGATATGGAGCCGCAGGGATAGGATTTAAACGTCAGTTTAGGTATTTCCCAAGTACGGCCGAGTTCATTAAATTTTTCGAACGGGTATTCGTCGGCGCCGCCGAACGCGCGATAGAAGCCATGCTGGCCTTCGAACACCGTGGCGGGACCGCGAAAGCCCTCCCGCGCCAGCATCGTCGCGATCACTCCGCCGTGTGCCGACCAGCCCGGGTGAAATCGTTTGGTCCAGGTACCGTCGGCCAGATATTCGATGATGCCCGAGCTTTGACTGCCGCATAATCCCAAGGCATCGATCCACTGAACAGGTTCGAGACCAAGGAGTTTGCCGGCCGCAGCGGCGGCGCCAAAGGTGGAGCAAAGAGCAGTCGGATGAAAGCCCCGCGCATGAAACTTACCCGGCGCTATGAGGCCGACTTTGCACACTACTTCCGTGCCGGCGATGGCCGCTTCTAAAACGGCTTTTCCGCTTGCGCGCAGCTCCTCGCCCACCGCCAACGCGGTCATGCCGGCGCAGCAGCCCGTGTGCACGATGGCTTCTTCCAATGTGTCGTCATAATCCAAACCATGGGCCAATGTTCCATTAGCCAGGACAGCGTTGGCGGCGGCCACTTTCAGCGGCGAGCCAATCAAACGGCTGGAGTTCGGGCCGCCAAGCTGCCGCGCCACATTCACCACCATTCGCCCAAAGTCCATTGTCGAGGAGGCCAGGGCAATCCCCAAGGTGTCGAGGAACACTAACTTGGCCTTATCAACGACCCTCTGCGGCACCTCTTCGAGCTTCAGCCCACAGAGGAATCTGGCTATCGCTTGAGAGTACGGCTCCACTTTTTACCCCCTGGTTTCGTAGCTTTGGTTTTCCGCTCATCGTTGTCTTTGCCGCCGGAAAGTGCCCGCAACAGCGGCTTGAGACTCCTGAGTTCCTCCAGCCGGCTAATGAGCTGAATCGCAGCTTCCGCGTTTTTGCGCGGTAACACAAGATCGGCGCAGTCGCGAAACTTGTCGCCGAGTTCGGCCCAGCTCATGGGCTTTTGCGGATGTCCGCGGGCAACGTCGTAACGGCCTTCGATCATTTTGCCGTTCTTGAGTTTGATTCGAATTCGCGAGCGCACCTGATCGTAACCGAGGGCTTCCAGCTCGTCGTCGACATAAAGCGTTACCCTTTTCATCAGTTCTACAACTTTTCGCTCACGGACCTTTCGATCGACGAACTGTGCAATGCCCGCTTTGCGTTCCAAAACGGCGATGGCCATGCAAAAAGGAATGCTGAATTTTCCTTCCAGCGCCGTTTTCGGCATAGGGTATATCAAAGCATTGGGAACGTTGGAATTAGTCCCGACATCGATGGACTCGATGTCATCGGCGTGAAGATCATGTTCCCTCACCAGGTCGAGGATAAGATCCTGCGCCGGATGAGATAGAGAGCCGGAGGGATAAGGTTTGATCGAGATCCCCGGATCCTGTATGAAGTAGGACCGCCCTAACTTGCCGGCAATCTTGCTCTCGTCGTAGCCGCCCGCCATCGCGTGGTAGAACCCCCGTCGCGCTTCCAAGATATTCGTTGCCGACGTGAATCCCGCCTGCGCCAGCAGCGCAGCAGTTACGCCGTTTTCCGCCGCTCGCCCGGCATGCAAAGGTTTCGTCATCGTGCCGAAATTTTCACGCAAGCCGGATGCCATACTAGCGGCGATACCCAACGTCCGAATCAACGCTTCTTCCTTGAGGCGCAGAATTTTTCCCACCGCCATCGCCGCGCCGAGCCCGCCTATAGTCGCCGTAGAGTGAAACCCCGATTGATAATGATGCGGGTTGATAGCATCTGCGATGCGGCACTCGACCTCCACCCCCAATATATACGCCAATAGGAATTCCGCACCGCTGATTTTCTCTTTCTCGCCCATCGGCAAAGCCGCGTGGAGCACCGGCGTCGTCGGGTGAGTCAATAAGCCGTAAACTGCCTGCTTGGACGTTGAGAGCTGCGTGTCGTCGTAATCCATCGCGTGGCCTGAAACACCGTTGATTAAGGCTGCCTTCGGTGCCGGAACCTTGAGTCCAGTTCCCAAAACCGTGGATTCTTCCTTTCCTCCCATCTGGCGCACATGGTTCAGCACGATGCGCGATCCGTTTTCCGTCACACCCGCCAGCGCTACCCCCAATCCGTCTAAGACGAAACCACGGGCCGCACGAATAACCTCCGACGGGATTTCCCGGTAGCGCGTCTTGGCGACATAATGCGCCACTTCCTGCGTCAATCCCATTGCGTTCCCTTTCACTTACACCCATCGACTGGTGACCCAATAGCATGAACAATAATAAGTGTCGAACCCCATGATAGGTTCAAAGTTCAACGTTCAAAGTTCAAAGAAAAAGGCCGCCTCGTCCACCTTGAACGTTGAACTTTGAACCTTGACAGAGGTAGCGACCCATTGCCCGCAACTAGAGAGGCTCAGTCCACAGGCGTTGTCCGCTATTAAAGACTGAACCGCACCAGTTGACACATTGCTCATGTCAGATCATATGTTCGATTGGGACGATGCCAATCGCTGCACCCATCCGGAGGAACTTGACATGAGCCAAGATGCTACTAACCGCTATGTTGCCGCTCTCACTACAGGCGCGGGCCTGCGCGATGGATTCATCTACTCGATGACGTTCGATGATTACAAGGCCTTTCCTGATCCTTTTCCGCGCACGGCTTTTTCCGTACGCGAAGCCGAGGCGCGGATCGAACGCTATCCGAATCCAGCGAAGCCCGGAGAATTATTTCAATGGGACATTCATGGCAGATTTCTCGTACCGGCAAAGACGTCGATCCCGGGAATGGCCATCGTCATGATCCACGGCGGCGCCGTGAATGAATATGAATTCATCTTCACACCGGACGGTCCTGAGAAGTATCTCGATCTAACCCGAGTGCCGCCAACGGAATCGCGCGCCGGCGTCGCGCAGCACATGGCATCGCTTGGGATTCCCGTGCTCGCGGTCTCGCTCCCTGGACACTACAGCCGGAAACCGTGGCCGCCTATTCCAGAACGAAGACCGGAGTTCATCATCGGGGAGATTCCCGGAGATGCAGAATTGAAGAACCGGCTCGCGGTTTATACTTTTCGCATGTGTATAGAGGCGATCAAAGTTTTGATCGAAAAAAGTCTGCCCGATCAAGAACTCTTCTGTTGGGGCCACTCCACCGGCGGAGAATATTTTTACTTACTCGAGCAATACGGTCTCAAAAATAAACTTATCGGCGGTTTGGGTTTCGGCACCGGCATGCCGGCATGGATACGCAAAGAATGGGATCTAGCTTGCGCAGAAAAATCTCCCGAGGAGCGGGCCAAGCCCTTTCGCAATCTCACCGACCTGAGCCGCAGGTCGCCCGAAGGATACGCCAAAAGCGGCTACGTCGGACCGAACCAACCCTGGGGCAGCGTCGAGCGCTGGTTCGAGCTGGAAAATCATCGCCGCCCGCAATTCAAGCCCTACTTGCAAGATATCGAGCACAGCGCCCACGATGTTTTGCTGCCCGAGATCCGCAGGATCTCCGGTTTGCCCGATGGCGAGCTGTTCATTACCTACAAGGCGGATCTTAATCGCCTGCGCGGCAAAAAGATGCTCCACATCGTCGGTGAACTGGACAAAGGCCACTGGATCGAAGGCGGCGAGAAGGGACTCGAATTTCGTCGCGAGGTCTATGCTTTCAAACGTTTCGCTCCCTACGCCGAAGCCTTGCGACTGATTGTCGTTCCCAATCTCACCCACTACGGTCATGTCGAGAGCTATAATGAGCGATTGGCAAACTTGATGGTGACAGGTTTCAGGGACTATTTTTTGCGATAGGTTACGTTAGCGGCTCAACAACCCGTTCTGTCAAACAAAAAACTCCCGCGAAGCAACAAGATTTCGTCATTTACTTGACAGGAAGGGGTGATCTAACTTACAGATTGCTATCGAATGCCAAAACAAAGCCAACGGAATCTAAGCGTTGTCTTGAAGACCCTATGTACCGTTCGGTGGCTCTTTGCCGCGTTCATTTTTTTGATCTCAAGCGGCGCCGGAGCCGAACCTCTTAGAATCGCCTATACTTCCATTGGGCTGGTCTATGGGCCGCTCTGGGTCACAAAAGATGCGGGTATTTTCAAGAAATATAATATCGATCCGGAACTTCTTTACATCGCCGGCGGTCCACCGTCTTTACAAGCTTTGATTGCCGGCGATGTTGGGGTTTCGTTTACCGCCGGGGGCGCGACGGTGGCCGCCAATCTTTCCGGTTCGGATGTCGTCCTTCTCGGTGCCAGTATCGACTCTCTTCCCTTCGAGCTTTGGTCCATTCCCAGCATCAAGCAACCCGAGCAACTCAAAGGAACAAAGCTGGGCATCAGCCGCATTGGCGCTACGACCGACTTCGTCGCTCGCTACTTGCTTAAAAAATGGGGCCTTCATCCTGACAAGGATGTACCTATTTTTCAGGCCGGCGCCGGCCCCCAAGTCTTCGCCGCGTTAAAAGGCGGTGCCGTGCAAAGCGGCGTACTTTCCACGGGACCTGAAACACTGCGCGCGGAAGCAGAGGGATACGTGCGGCTCGCCGATGTTTCGACATCAGGTCTGGTTTATCCGTTCGGGCCTTTCGCGGCCCGCCAAGCGTTTCTCAAAAGCCAGCCCGAGCTCGTGAGCCGGTTCATGAAGGCGTACGTTGAAGGCATCTATCGCTTCAAGACGGACAAGGCCTTTGCGCTCGGCACCCTAGAGAAATACACGAAGCAAAAAACCACCCCAGCCGCGGAACGGATCTACGAAGTCTATGCGACAAAGTATTTCAAAAGGGCTCCCGAAGCGACGCCGGCCGCAATCCAAACGATCTTAGAAGAGATTTCCGCAACCCGTCCTCTGCCTTCCGGTATTGCGCCTCAGCGCTTCGTGGAGTCGCGCTTCATTCGTGATTTGGTAGCCAGTGGCTTCGTCGACAACCTTTACAAAAGCCGCTAGCTGAGAGCGCCCGACATTAAGCAGGAGGAAGAAGCTCATGACAAAAATCAGCGACATCCACGTACCCTACAACACCGGCTGGACCGGCGAACTCAAAAAAGGTCAAGTCATACGCATCACCGCGACGACGACAGTGGACTTTGTCTTTTTCCGCCTGCAAAACTTGCGCGAGCGCTTCGATCAGGCGCGGACCAAGGTCTACAACATGAAGCTGTTTATCAGCACCGGAGATAAGGTCATGGGCCGCAACAACCAACACATGATGACGATACTTGCCGACGGATTCAAAGAAGGCACGCACGATTTACAGAAGGGTATGTGCAGCGGCTATCGATTCCAACTGGCAAAGCAGGAAGGCCGTCTCGGGGAATACTATCCAAGGCAGATCGCTGAGATCCCCGACCATGGTTGCTACGAGAATCTATCTAAAGCACTGGCTCCCTACGGCATTATCCCTGAAGACATTCCAAGTCCTTTTAATCTGAATCAGCATATGAAAATCGACGGCGTTACCGGGCGCATGGAGCATACCCAAGTACGCCCGCAGCCAGGCAATTTCATGGATCTCCGCGCGGAAATGGACTTGTTAGTCGCGCTCAGCGCTTGCCCCGATCTCCCCGTAGGTGGGAAGCCGGTCGACGTGTCGATTTACGACTCCTAAACTAACAGGCTCTGACAAAGACTCATATGCTTCGTTGCGCTCAATCGCCTCGCTTCAGTTGGCTTATGGCGTATGGCTTATAGCATATGGTTCGTATGTTCCAACTATATGCCATAAGCTATCAGCCATATGCGAAGTGAGCAGCCTGCAAACAGAGCTTCAGCGACCTGCTAAACTCGGAACACTGGTCGCCAACGAGCAAAGGAGAAGAGAACCATCGCTTCCATCGTTATAGTGGCGATGCCCTACGGCTCCCTGGGCGCGGAGAAACTGTCCCAGGCCTCACGCATCGGTTTAGAAAAAGCCGCTGACTGGTGGCAAAAATCGATGCAGACCTCCAAGCACAAGACCTACTTCGTGCTGGCGGGATACGAGGACGATGCTGGGCAGGAAATTCTGCTGCGCAAGGAAGCGCTGCAAAAAATGATCAACGGCCAAGAGCCAGAGTTGCTCAACAACATTTTCGAAGTCACCGCCAACAACGAGGTGGGCTTGGCGCAGAAAATTACCCGGGTCAGAGATTTGCTCCCCATTGAGACCATCACGGTGTTTGTTGAATCGCGCAACGCGGTGAGCGTGAAGTCGATCTTCAAGCGAAAGTTCGGCAAGACGCTCCAGATCAGAAAATTCAAGGCGGACTTTGAATTCGATCACCAGTGGATCAGCACGTCAACGTCCTTCGCCTGGTTTTCCCGGAACTGGCTCCTAAGGGTTTGGTTCGAGCTGAAAAAGCGGCTGGGCCGGGGTATCCGCAAGAAAATAAGATACTTGTTTCGGTCCTAGGATGTTGGGGTTTAT
>Ga0184626_10000829_pt1 | contig 10152 bp, 10 predicted proteins | sample PLM3_60_b1_FD_133142 | JGI IMG/M metagenome (GOLD analysis project Ga0184626, IMG submission 133142) | Groundwater sediment microbial communities from an aquifer in East River, Colorado, USA - PLM3_60_b1 | ecosystem: Environmental > Terrestrial > Soil > Riparian zone | place: USA: East River... | reverse complement strand
GCCCCGCGTGCCCGCGCGTCACCGCGCCGTTCTGGATCGGCGGCAGGGCGGGCCAGAAGCGCAGGCCGGCCATCGGATTGAGGCCGGTGGCGATCACGGCCGCCCGCGCCGTGATGGTCCTCCTCTCGGCGATGGCGAGCTGCACGGCGTTGCCGTCATGCTCGATCGCCGAAACCGCCGCATTCAGCAGAAGTCGCGCACCGCAGCCGTCGATCATTCGTGCGGCCAACGCGCTCACTCCACCGATCAAGCTGTCGGTCCAGGCATCGATGATACCGTCCGGCGTTCCGTCGATATAGGCGCAGCTATGCAAAAACTCACTGGCGGGAACCAACGCCTTATCGCCATTACCCGACACCGTCCACCACGCGCCGATCAGATCCAGCGTCGCCGCCGACGCCTGCAGCCGCTGTGTGTAGTCCGCAAGACTGATGTTCAGCAGCGTCCGGCCCTTGTCGTCTTTGCCATTGCCCGTTTTCAACAGTGCGGCATCCATGGCGATGCGGGCGATGGCGCGCTCATGACTGGCGCGGTCGGCAGCCGAAGTAGGGCCGTCATGGTGCAATCCGCCGTCGCGGTACCAGCGCCGTGCCGTCACGGGATGACGGGGCCGCAATGAGATGCCGTGACGCGCGCAAAGGGCACGGATCGTACTCTGCCAGGGCGTGATCCAGGAGCCGCCGAAATCCAGTTCTTCCTCGGTCTCGCGGCGGCTGCCCGTGCCGCGTACGCCCTCGAACCTCCGGAAATAGCTGCGTCCGCCGACACGGTCGCGCGCATCCAGGATGGTGACGGCGAGGCCGCGCTCGCTGAGATCGGCGGCCGCCATGGCGCCCGCAAGCCCGGCGCCGACAACAGCTACGTCGCAACAATCCTCGGCCATGCGATGTGATTCCTACCGAACGCGTGATGCAAGGAGGCAGTCCTGGCTGGAGCCGCGCCGCCGCTGGCTCAACCCACGCCGTATTCTCCGGCGCTCTTCACTTGCTGATGGAAGCGCAGCTTCCGGGCATATTCCAGCGGGTCTTTCGGCTTCACAAAGGCGCCAGGCGGATGGTTGAGCCAGTCATAGAGCCGCGTCAGCAGGAAGCGCAGCGCGCTGCCCCGCGCCAGCGCCGGAAGGGCCCCCAGTTCCGTCTTCGGCATCTCCCGCACCTTGTTGTAGCTGCCGAGCAGGAGCCGCGCCTTCGTGGTGTTGAAGTCGCCCTCGGGCTCGAAGCACCAGGCGTTCAGGCAGATCGCCACGTCATAGGCGAGATAGTCGTTGCAGGCGAAGTAGAAGTCGATGATGCCCGACAGCCGGTCGCCGAGATAGAACACATTGTCGGGGAACAGGTCTGCATGAATGACGCCGGCCGCCAGGTCCCTCGGCCAGTTGCTCTCGAGCCAGGCAATCTCCTGGGCGATCGCATCGTCCAGTCCCGGCCGCACCTCATGGGCGCGATCCTTGCAGGCATCGGCGAGCCGCCGCCAGCCCGCCAGCGACAGGTTGTTGGGGCGGTGGCCCTGATAGTCCAGGCCCGCCAGATGAAATCGCGCCAGCGCCTCGCCCAGCAACTGGCAGTGGCGCGCCGTCGGCTTGCGCGGCCAGAGGCCGTCGAGAAAGCTGATGATCGCCGCCGGCTTGCCGCAAAGCTCGCCCAGCGCTGCGCCATTCTTCTGGTGGATCGGCGTCGGACAGACGATGCCCCTGGCAGCCAGATGATCCATCAGCCCGAGGAAATAGGGCAGGTCTGCCTTGGCCACCCGCTTTTCATAGATCGTGAGGATGTAGCTGCCACGGTCGGTGGCCAGCAGGAAGTTGCTGTTCTCCACGCCCTCGGCGATGCCCTTGCAGGAAACCGGCTGGCCGATGTCGTACAGAGCAATGAAGGCTTCGAGGTCGCCGTTCGAGACTTCGGTGTAGACGGCCATCGGCGCTGCAGTGGAGGTTCGCGGGATACACTTCACGCGCTGAGCGCGCGCGGGAGCCTGAAATGCACGTCCTCCTCGATAACAGAGAAAGTCTCGACGGTCACGTCATATCGCTCCCGGCAGGCGGCGAGAACCTCCTGCACCAGGATCTCGGGCGCCGAAGCGCCGGCGGTTATTCCCAGGCGTTGCATCCCATGAAATGCCGGCCAATCGATCTCCGAGGCGCGGCCGATCAGGCGGGTCCGACGGCAGCCCGCGGCTTGCGCCGCCTCCACCAGCCGCAGCGAGTTCGACGAGTTCGGCGCGCCCACCACCAGAATGGCGTCGACCTGCGGCGCCAGCGCCTTCACCGCCTGCTGCCGGTTGGTCGTGGCATAGCAAATGTCGTCGGACCGCGGCCCGGCGATGCCGGGGAAGCGCCGCCGCAACACGGCGACGATATCAGCCGCCTCGTCCACCGCCAGCGTGGTCTGCGTGACATAGGCGAGATCGCGGCCCGGCGGTGGCGCGATACAGGCCGCCTCCGCCGCCGACTGCACCAGCGTGATGGCGTCGGCCGGAAGTTGGCCCAGCGTACCGATCACTTCCGGATGGCCGCGATGGCCGATCAGGATGATATGACGGCCGGCCCCTTCATGGCGGATGGCCTCGCGATGCACCTTGGTCACCAGGGGACAGGTGGCGTCCAGCACATTCAGGCGGCGCCGTTCTGCGTCTCGCCGCACCGCCTGGGGCACGCCGTGGGCCGAAAAGACCACGACGCCGTTGGCCGGCACCTCCTCGAGTTCCTCGACGAAGACCGCCCCTTTGGCGGCCAGCTGCTCGACGACGAATCGATTGTGCACGATCTCGTGGCGCACATGGACCGGTGCGCCGAAGCGGGTCAGAGCCTGCTCGACGATCGCCACGGCTCGCGCCACGCCGGCGCAATATCCGCGCGGCGCCGCCAGAAGTACCGTCAGGGGAAGTCTTGCTGTGGTCATTGTTCGCCCGCCTTTCTTGATATGGGGCGGCGGCCGGACACCGCAATTACGCCCTTAGCCGCAGGGCGGTGGCATTTGGCGGTCGCCGGAGCGGGGCCGCCGGGCCGATCCCGGGCGGGTTGTGCCGGCTGGCGCGCTTCTCTAAAGTCCCGGCCGGTAGTCCCTGGGCAATTCGGTAAGGGAAGCAACGGCATGACGGAACCCATCCCGGCGCAAAAGGCGCCCTACGAGGTGGCAGTGGAGGCCGGAAGGAAGTACTTCTGGTGCGCCTGCGGGCGCAGTCAGAAGCAGCCTTTCTGCGACGGCGCCCACAAAGCTGTCGGCCTATCTCCGCTACCCTACGAGGCGACTGAGACGGGAACGGTGTGGTTCTGTGGCTGCAAAGCGACAAAGAATCGACCGCTCTGTGACGGCAGCCATAAGAATCTGTGAGGCGTTGTTGGGTATGAGCGGAGGTTTGGGTGGAGCGGGCCGGTTGGCCCTCTTGGCAGTGGCGCTGGCGCTCGGTGGCTGCGATTCGTTGGGCGAGGCCCTGGGCTTCAGCGATGACGCTGCGCTGGAGATCGGGCCGGCGTGTCCCCGCGTCGCCATCGGCGACGATGTGGGCTTTGTCGCCCGTTACGACGGCAACGGCAGCAAAAAGGAAAACTTGCTCTATGCCGTGAAGATGGACGTGCCGAACGGCATATGTTTCCTCAACGACAGTACCATCGATGTGGAGATGAGCGTGCCGATCTTCGTGGAGCGCGGGCCCGCCATGGAAGAACGCAATATCAATTTCGAGTATTGGGTCGCGGTTGCACGCATCGACAAGACCATCGTCGCCCGCGAAGCCTATCAAGCCGACGCCGATCTCAGGCTGAACGAAGTTGGCCAGATCGTCGAGGAATTCGACCAGACGATCCCGATCGAACCTGGCGAACCCGGCAGCAATTTCGTCATCATCGTCGGCCTGGTGCTGACGGAAGAAGAGCTCGACTATAACCGCCGTCCGAAGATCTACGGCCGGCCGGTGCCGACCGGCGAAATCAAGGTTCGGGAACCGTAACCGCACGCATCGCGGGGCTGCATGGATTGCATGTCCTTGCGGCTTGCTTTCCCCTGCCGGAAGGGCGATTCTACCGGGAGTCACGCGGGAGAGATCGGCCATTCGCTCGGCCGGCGCCGAAGGAGCAACCGCCCCGGAAACTCTCAGGCAAAAAGGACCGCGGGGCAAAGCGGCACTCTGGAAAGAAGGCATCCGGCGCGGCAGGGTCCGTGTCCGCTGCCTCACCGAAGATGTAAGTCTGAATCGCTCAAACGCGGCAGGCGAATCTTTCAGGTCCGAAGACAGAGGGGGTCCCCGTTTCGCCTGAGGGCGCAATGGCGGTCAACCTGTCGGAGGACGCAAGGAATGAGCGAAGCGCCGGGGCCCCTGCAGAAAACGCCCCTTCATCCGCTGCATGCCGAGCTCGGCGCGCGTCTCGTGCCTTTCGCCGGCTACGAAATGCCAGTGCAGTACCCAACGGGCATCGTCGCCGAGCATCAGCATACGCGCAACGCCGCCGGTCTGTTCGACGTCTCCCATATGGGTCAGATCCGGCTGACCGCAAAGACCGGCGAGAACGCCGCGGCCGTCCTGGAAACACTGGTGCCCGGCGATATCCAGGGCCTCGTGCCCGGCCGCATGCGCTACACCCAATTCACCAACGAAAAAGGCGGCATCCTCGACGACCTCATGGTTGCCAACACCGGCGATCATCTGATGCTGGTGGTGAACGCCAGCTGCAAAACCGACGATGCGGCGCATCTGCGAAAGCATCTCGCGGATCGAGTCGAGATCGAGGAACTCTTCAGCCGCGGCCTGATCGCATTGCAAGGGCCACAGGCCGCCGATGTGCTCGGACGCTTCGCGCCGCAATGCCGCGCCATGCCATTCATGACCGCGGCGTTTCTGACCATCGACGGCATTACCTGCTATGTCACGCGCTCCGGCTATACGGGCGAGGACGGCTATGAGATCTCCATGCCCGGCGAGGCCGCGGTGGCGATCGCCCGCGAATTGCTGCGGTATCCCGAGGTCAAACCCATCGGGCTCGGCGCCCGCGATTCACTGCGGCTCGAGGCCGGCCTTTGCCTCCATGGCAACGATATCGACGAGACGACGACGCCAGTGGAAGCCGGCCTCAATTGGTCCATCGCCAAGCGCCGGCGCGAGCAGGGCGGCTTCATCGGCGCCGATGTCATTCAGCGGCAGTTCCGCGAGGGCGCCCCGCGCAAGCTGGTGGGCATCAAGCCCGAAGGCCGCGCGCCCGTGCGCGCCCATGCGGAGATTCGCAGCCGCGACGGTGCGGCCATTGGCATGATCACCAGCGGCGGTTTCGGCCCGACGGCGAACGGGCCTGTCGCCATGGGCTATGTCACGGAAGGCCATGCCGCGACAGGCACGGCCTTGCAGGTCATCGTCCGCGATAAGGCGCTGGATTGCGCGGTCGCGCCGCTTCCGTTCGTCAAGCATCGCTATTTCCGAGGTTAGGGGGGTTCCCATGAGCACTGTAAAATTCACCGAAGATCATGAATGGATTCGCGTCGACGGCGATATCGGCACGATCGGCATTACCGACTATGCGCAGGAACAGCTTGGCGATGTCGTTTATGTCGAGCTGCCGGACGTGGGCCGCCAGGTGGAAAAAGGCAAGGACATGGCGGTGGTCGAATCGGTCAAGGCGGCTAGCGAGGTCTACGCGCCGGTGACGGGATCGGTGACCGCGATCAACGACAAGCTCAGCGCCGAGCCGGCGACGGTGAACGCCGCCGCCATGGGCGATGGCTGGTTCGTCAAGATCAAGCTGAGCAATCCCTCGGAGCTCGACAAGCTGATGGATGAAGCCGCTTACAAGAAATACGTCGAAGGATTGGGCTGATGCGCTATCTGCCGCTGACCGATACCGACCGCCGCGCCATGCTGGCACGCATCGGCGTTCCCTCGATCGACAGCCTTTATCGCGACGTGCCGGAAAGGGTGCGCCTGCAAAAGCCGGTCGATCTGCCCCACCACATGGGCGAACTGGAGGTGGAGCGGGCGATCTCGGCGATGGCGGCAAAGAATCTGGGTACCGGCCGCGCGCCGAGTTTCCTTGGCGCCGGCGCCTATCGCCATCATGTGCCGGCGGCCGTCGATCACCTGATTCAGCGCGGCGAGTTCCTTACCTCCTACACGCCCTATCAGCCGGAGGTGACCCAGGGCACGCTGGAATATCTGTTCGAATTCCAAACGCAGATCGCCCTGCTGACCGACATGGATGTGGCCAACGCCTCGATGTATGACGGTGCAACCGCCACCGCCGAGGCGGTCATGATGGCCAATCGCGTGACCCGCCGCAGCAAGGCCATCGTCTCCGGCAATCTGCATCCGCACTATCGCGAAGTCATCGACACCCATGCCCGCTTTGCCGGATTCACAGCCGTGACAGCGAAGCCCGACCCGGAGGGCCGCGAGGATCTGATCGCGCAGATCGATGGCGCAACGTCCTGTGTCGTGGTGCAGAATCCCGGCTTCTTCGGTCATCTGCGGGATCATAGCGCGCTGGCCGAAGCCTGCCACAAGGCGGGCGCTCTCTTGATCGTCGCGGTGACCGAGGTCATTTCCCTGGGCGCGGTCAAGCCGCCCGGAGCCATGGGCGCCGATATCGTCACGGCTGAGGGCCAGTCCCTGGGCAATTCCCTGGGCTTCGGCGGGCCTTATGTGGGGCTGTTCGCGACGCGGGAAAAATATCTGCGGCAGATGCCCGGCCGGCTGGTGGGCGAAACCATGGATGCCGATGGTCGCCGCGGCTGGGTGCTTACGCTGTCTACGCGCGAGCAACATATCCGCCGTGAAAAGGCGACCAGCAACATCTGCACCAATTCGGGACTATGTGCGCTCGCTTTCACGATCCATCTCACGCTGCTGGGCGAGGCCGGGCTGACGCGCCTTGCCGCGATCAATCATGCGAAGGCGGTGACGCTGGCCGACAGCCTGGCGCGGTTTCCCGGCGTCAAACTCATGACCGATGCGTTCTTCAACGAATTCACGCTGGCGCTGCCGAAACCGGCGGCGCCCATTGTCGATGCGCTGGCCGATCGCGGCATTCTCGGCGGCGTGCCAGCCTCACGCCTCTATCCCAAGGACTCCGCGATGGCGAATCTGCTGATTCTCGCCGCGACGGAAACCAACACCGATGCAGATGGGGAAGCGCTGGCCGCCGCCCTGCGGCAGGTGCTGAAATGACACCCGATCCCATCACCGGAACTTTCAGCGGCAGCCGCGCGCTGCAGATCGAAGAGCCGCTGATCTTCGAGCAGGGCCAGCCCGGCCGCACCGGTGTCGACCTGCCGTTGCCGCCGGCGGTGAGCGACCGTCTCGGCGGGCTGAAGCGCCAGGGTGAGATCGGCCTGCCAGGCTTGTCGGAGCCACAGGCGATCCGCCACTACACGCGCCTCAGCCAGAAGAATTACGCCATCGATATGGGCCTCTATCCCCTGGGCTCCTGCACGATGAAGCATAATCCGCGCCTGAACGAGAAGATGGTGCGGCTGCCGGGGCTGGGCGATCTGCATCCGATGCAGCCGGCAAAGACCGCGCAAGGCGCGCTGGAGCTGATCGACAAGCTGGCCCATTGGCTGAAGACTCTGACCGGCATGCCGGCCGTGGCGCTATCGCCCGGAGCCGGCGCCCATGGCGAGCTTTGCGGCATCATGGCGATCCGCGCGGCGCACGAGGCCGAGGGCGAGGGCCACCGCAAGCGCATCCTGGTGCCGGAGTCCGCGCACGGGACCAACCCCGCGACGGCGGCCGGCGTCGGCTACAGCGTCGATCCCATCCCCGCCAACGATCGCGGCCGGGTCGATCTCGCGGCCTTCAAGGCCAAGCTCGGCGCCGATGTCGCGGGCATCATGCTGACCAATCCGAATACCTGCGGCTTGTTCGAAAGCGAGATCCTGGAAATCTCCGAGGCGATCCACGGCGCCGGCGGCTATTTCTACGGCGACGGCGCAAACTTCAATGCCATCGTCGGCCGCGTGCGGCCGGGCGATCTCGGTATCGACTGCATGCATATCAATCTGCACAAGACCTTCTCCACGCCCCATGGCGGCGGCGGACCGGGCGCGGGGCCGGTTGTGCTGTCGGCGGCCTTGGCGCCGTTCGCGCCGCTGCCCTATGTGGTGCATGGGCCTGATGGCTTCGCGCTGGTGGAGCATGACAACGATCCCGCTGCCACCGGCAAGGCGCTGGGCCGGCTGAAGGGGTTCCACGGCCAGATGGGCATGTTCGTGCGCGCCCTCGCCTACATGATGAGCCACGGCGCCGACGGGCTGCGCCAGGTGGCCGCCGACGCGGTGCTCAACGCCAACTACATCCTGGCCAGCCTGAAGGACGACCTGTCACCGGCCTTCGACGGACCCTGCATGCATGAGGCGCTGTTCGACGATTCCTTCCTGAAGGATACGGACATCTCGACACTCGACATCGCCAAGGCGATGATCGACGAAGGCTATCATCCGATGACTATGTATTTCCCGCTCGTCGTGCATGGCGCGCTGCTGATCGAGCCGACGGAAACCGAGAGCAAGGAAACCCTCGACCAATTCATCGCCGTCATGAAGGGCCTGGCGCAGCGGGCGAAGGGCGGCGACACCGCCTACTTCCACGGCGCGCCCCGCCTCAGCCCGCGCCGCCGCCTGGACGAAACCGCGGCGGCCCGCAAGCCGGTGCTGCGGTGGCGGCCCTCGAACATCACGGGGCAGGCGGCGGAGTAGGGAGTCGGAATCTCCAGATCATCCAGCATGGCGGACAATGCAACAGAGACAAGTGTCGCGGGTGCGGTGCGTGTGCGCTTCGCCACGGCTGCCGATGCGGCGCTGATCGTGCAACTCGTGCGCGAACTGACCGAGTATCAGAAAGAACCGCTGGAGAACGTAAAGCTCACCGAGGCCGACATTCGCCGGGATGCCTTTGGGCCCGCGCCGCGCATCGAAACCATCCTGGCGGAGGCGGACGGCAAGACCTGCGGCTTCGTCGTGTTCTTCCACAACTACTCCACCTGGGCGGGCCGGCACGGCATCTATCTGCTGGATGTCTATGTGCGCGATTGGGCGCGCGGCCTCGGTGTCGGCCGGCGCCTGATGGCGGAGATGGCTGCCATCGCCGGCGAGCGCGGTTCGCTGAAGCTGGATCTCTCCGTGCTGCATTGGAACCCCGCGACAGAGTTCTACGAGCATCTCGGCTTCGTGGCGCAGAATGAATGGCGCGACTATCGATTGTCCGGCGCGGATCTGGAGCGGTTGGCGAAGGAAGCCGAAGGCGTGGAGCGCTAGATGGAATCAGCAGTCCTGGGGGGCGCAGATGACTGAACAGGGCAATGACAGTCCGGGCGTTGTAGCGCGCCCGCCGCTGATCTTCCTGGGATTCCTGATCGTGGGTTTCGTCATCGACTGGTTCTGGCCGCTGTCGATCGTCGATCCGCCGGGCAGTTATGCGTATGGCGGTTTGCCGCTTGGCGCCGGGGTTGTTCTGATGGCCTGGGGCGTCACGACATTCGGACGCGCCGGAACAAATATACCGACCAATCGGCCGTCGACGACGGTGGTCGGCAACGGGCCCTACAATTTGTCCCGCAATCCGATCTATATCGGGATGTTCCTGATCTATGCCGGCATCGCCCTACTCGCCGACAATCCGTGGCTGCTGATCCTGGCGGTGCCGCTCTATTTCATCATGTGTTACGGCGTCGTCGCCCGCGAAGAACGCTATCTCGAAGGCAAGTTCGGCGAGGCCTATCTCGCTTACAAACGCCGCGTGCGGCGCTGGCTGTAGCGGCCTAGTTCAGCTTTCGCTCCAGCTCCGCGATGGCGGAGTCGATCAGGCGCTCGCCGCTCTGCACGTCGGTCTTGCCCTTGAGCAGCTGCTCGGCGGCGGCGACAGCCACGTCGATGGCGTGGTTGCGCACATCGGCGATCGCCTGCGCTTCCGCCTGGGCAATCTTGTCCTCCGCCATCTTCTCGCGGCGGGCAAAGGCGGCATCCAGATTGGCGGCCGCTTCGAGCGTCAAGCGTTTGGCCTCCTCGCGCGCCTGGACGACAATGGCCTCGGCATCGCGCATCGCCGCCTGCTGCTTACGCTGATACTCGGCCAGCAGCTTCTGCGCCTCGTCGCGCAGCGACTTCGCCTCGTCCAGTTCGGCCTTGATGCGCGCCGTGCGCGCGTCCAGGGTCTTGGCGATGCCGCGGGCAAGCG
>Ga0184626_10000827_pt1 | contig 10169 bp, 9 predicted proteins | sample PLM3_60_b1_FD_133142 | JGI IMG/M metagenome (GOLD analysis project Ga0184626, IMG submission 133142) | Groundwater sediment microbial communities from an aquifer in East River, Colorado, USA - PLM3_60_b1 | ecosystem: Environmental > Terrestrial > Soil > Riparian zone | place: USA: East River... | reverse complement strand
CTTGGGGTTGGAGGCGATGCTGGTACCCGAGTCTACGCGAGGCCGCCACCGTGCTCAACATTTCAGCAGCGGCTACGGCAGGTGCGCGGTCGGACCGTTACGGTAACAACCGACGGTTGACCCGCACCGCCGAACCCCTGACGAGGCATACTACAGAGCTCACTTACGAACGCGGACTCGGCCTCAACTGAATGAGCCACCTCCTGGAGAATCCATGCGCTTGGCACAAATGCTATTGATCTGTTTGCTCTTGGCGTTTGCAGCTTCGGCGTCCGCGTTAGGGCTGGTCCGAGGCTTTCACGTGGGGCCGGAACACGGATACGAGAATCGGCATCAAGCGCAACAGCCGGACGAGGCATGGTTCGCGTATCTGGATAACTTGCATGTCGAGTGGGTTGGCATCTCGATTGCGATATTCAGCAATGATCTCGTCGACGTTACCGTCCACACGCGCGAGCGGCCGGCAAACGACGATGATTGGAAGAACGGCTATACCTTCACGGACGTCCAGCTTGTGACGCTCACCAATGCACTGCACGCGCACGGGAAGAAGGTGTTCTGGACGCTGGCAGTTGAGCAGCCAAGATTCGACACTGGGACTGGCGATCCAAACCAAACCCCCAGTCCCGTCAACTGCGGGCTGGCAACGTACAACGTTCCTCGCTATCAATGGGGCGCGCGGAAGCTTTCGTTCATCAACAATTCTTGCGTCGTTCCGTCGTTATGGTTCTGGGACGCAGACAATCCAAGCCACACCGCAAAGGTCGGCCAATTCTTCTCAAGCATGACGAATGTTGCGATTCGCTATGCAAAGTTGGCGCAGTCGTTGGGCGTCGAGATGTATTCGCTCGGAACAGAAACCGAGCAGCTATGGCGCACAAACGCCAGCGACCCCGACAATTATCGCAGTGAATTGCAGGCGATGGTGAACGCAGTCCGCAAGGAGTACCGCGGGCTGTTGACCTACGACCAGCACCTGGGCGCCACCGGGTTCTATTACTACAGTGCCCTATTCGCCGACTTGGGACTGGACGTCATTGGCATTAGCTTGTACGGACAGCTGGTGCCCTCCCCGCCGAACCGCATCCTAAGCGTATCCGAGCTCACGCAAGGTTGGCTGAATCTGTTCAAACAGGTTGCATACATCAAGTCGGCCAACGGGGGGCGCGACACCGTAGCCACCGAAGTCGGCATGACGAATTCGCTGAACGCTCCCTACCTGCAGATCATGGGCGACGGCCAACCCACGGTGGGAGATGTCAATGACAACGGCGTGTTTGATGGCGACGAGCAGTATTCGAACGTATGGCTCGCGTTCGAACAGGCGATTGCGCAGACCGGCGATCTCCTGCGCGGGGGATTTATCTGGGGGCAAGGGATCAACTCAAATCGAGCGCCTCCCTATGGCCTCACGACTTTCGATTTTCACGGTAGGCCTCCTGCCGATACGGTAGGGCAGATTTTCGGACGATGGAAGGCTGCTGCAGGTGTACTGGCAGTCGAGTACTACGCGCCTTCGCTCGACCATTACTTCATTACCTGGGCCGCCGGCGAGATCGCCAAGCTCGATGCAGGAACGGTCATCAAGGGATGGGCGCGCACGGGTCAGTCTTTCAGGACCCATACGTCCGCGCAAGCCGGCACGTCGCCGGTGTGCCGCTTCTACATCCCGCCTGGCCTTGGCGATTCACACTTCTTCGGGCGCGGCACCGCCGAGTGCGATGCCACAAGGCAGAAGAATCTGAGCTTTGTGCTCGAGTCGTCGAATTTCATGCAGATGTTCCTGCCGACCGCTGGCGTCTGCCCGGCCAACACCACGCAAATTTATCGTGTGTTCAGCAACCGGCCGGATGCGAATCATCGCTACATGACGGACAAGACGATTCGCAGCCAGATGGTGGCGAAGGGCTGGTTGGCCGAAGGAGACGGACCGGACCTCGTCGTGATGTGCGCACCGCAGTAGCACTACGCGGCCAGCACAATCGCGCTCACGGCTAGCGGTTGGAGATCGCCCCCACGACCTGGCTGGTAGAGGGTCCTGCGGATTGATTGGCGAACGGCGGCGCCTGGCCGATGCCGGACGCCGGTGCACCGCGAAAGCGCAGCGACACGACGAATGTCTTCTTTGCAACGATCGCAACTACGATGCACTCGACGCACTCAATTACATGATGCGTCCGAACCAGAGCATGGACAGCAGTGCGGCGAGCAGCGCGAACAATGCGGCTGCGGCGGCAAACAGCGCCGTGATCTCGGTCTGCTTCTGTTCGAACACCAGCTTGGAGTTGAGCGATTCGTAGACCTTCTTCAAATCGGTTGCCGTGCCGGCATAAAAATATTCGGCCTGCGTGACGTTGGCGATCTGCTTCAGCGACGCCTCGTCCAGGCGCACGCGCATCGACCAGCCTTCGGCGCCGATCATCTCGCCCTTTTCGGTGCCGATCCCGACCGTGTACACGCGCACCCCCCGCTCCGCCGCCATGCGCGCGGCCTCGATCGGGTCGGGACCGGTCGTCGTCTGACCATCGGTGAGCAGAATGATCGCGGCGGAATTGTAAGACCCTGGCGGCACCGGCTTGAACGCAGCCTTGTCCGTCGTCCGTCCGGCCTTGTCGAGCGGCACCGACTTGGACTGGTCGGCGCGCGGATTCCACGACCGCAGATCGAACTCGGCGTCGGGGAAAATCACCTTCAACGACACGAGGATGCCGCTGCCGACCGCCGTCCCGCGCTGCAACTGGAAACGGTCGATGGCCGCGATGATGTCCTCGCGTGTGCGCGTCGGCGGCTGTACTACCGCTGCCGCGCCGGCAAACGACACGACGCCGATCCTCGTGTGCTGCGGCTGGTCGTTGACGAAGGCGCGCGCCGCCGCCTGCGCCGCAGCCAGCCGAGTGGGTTCGACGTCGGTGGCACGCATGCTGCCCGACACGTCCATCGCCAGGATGATCGTCTCGTGTTGCGAGGGCAGCAGGACGAGCGCCTGCGGCCGGGCGATCGCGATGATCATCAGGGTCAGCGCGACCAGGAACAGCAGCGGCGGCACGTGGCGCCGGAACCGCTGCCCCACGCCAATCGCGTCCTTGACCATCGCAAGGCTCGCGTAGCGGACGGCCAGTTTCTTCTTCCGGCGCAACAGCCGCCAGTAGGCCAGCACCAACAGCGGCACCACGACCAGCAGATACAACATGTCGGGCCAGAGGAAGGTCATGATCCCCTCACGCTTATGAGCGCCGCCGGGCCGCCCCAAGGCGCGAGCGCCCCCTACGGGGGCAGCGCAGCGGCGACAGCCGCAAGCGTGGGGGGCTCATTACGCCGCCCCCATGTGCTGCGGGATGCCGCCGCCCGCGGCGAGCTGGCTGCGCCGTTTGCGCAGGTCGGCAAAGCGCATGATCGCGTCGGCGAGATCGTCGTCGGTCGCAAGCTCGAGCGCGTCGACGCCGGCGCGCCGGAATGCCGTGCGCAATTCCTCCTCGCGCTTGACGGCGAGCTCGGCGAAGCGCTTGCGGAAACCTTTGTCGTGGGTGTCGACGAAAATCTGCTCGCCCGTTTCGGAATCCTGGATTATCAGCAACCCGAGGTCGGGCAATTCCATTTCGAGCGGATCGTAGAGGCGCACCGCGATGACCTCATGCCGCCGCGCGAGATGCGCAAGCGTTTCCGCCCAGCCGGGACGGCTGATGAAATCGGAGACGATGAACACCAGCGAGCGCCGGCGGATGATGTCGTACGCCGGGCGCAGCAGATCGTTCAGGTTGGTCGCCGCCGACTGTCGAACTTCCGGTCGATTCAGCATCCCATGCAGTATGTGCAACACGTGCCGGCGTCCGCTGCGTGTCGGAATCACCGTATCCACTTCGCCGCCGTAGAACATCGCCCCCACGCGATTGCCATGCCGCGTGAGCAGCCGCGTGAGCACGGCGACGAACTCCGTCGATACGGCGCGCTTTTTCACCTGCTCGGAGCCGAAGTCCACTGAAGGGCTCAGGTCCAGCAGGAACCACGCGGCAACCTCGCGCTCCTCGTTGAACTCGCGCACGTACGGTGTCTGCAGCCGCGCGGTGACATTCCAGTCGATATGCCGGACGTCGTCGTGATACTGGTATTCGCGCAGATCGGCGAGATCGAGTCCGTAGCCGCGAAACAGCGTCCGGTAATCGCCGTGCAACAGCCCGTCGAGGCGGCGAATGACCGTCCATTCGAGACGGCGAAGGATGCCTTCAGGCGTTCGCGACGCGGACATGGGCTTCGAGCGGCTTTTCCGGCGCGCGCACGTGCGACATGATCTTGTGAATGAGCATGTCCGGCGTCTGGCCGTCGGCGAGCGCCTCGTAGGACAGCACGAGACGATGGCGCATGACGTCGGGCACGAGATCGGTGACATCCTCGGGCAGCGCGTAGTTGCGTCCGCGCAGGTAGGCCAGCGCCTTGGCACCTTCGATCATGTGGATGGTCGCGCGCGGACTTGCGCCGAACGAAAGATAGCGCGCGAAGTCCTTGATGCCGAATTTGTCGGGATCACGCGTGGCGGCGACCAGGCGCACGGCGTACGTGATGAGATTGGGATCGACGTAGACGCGCCGGCACTCCCGCTGGAGCTCCGCCAGTTGCTGCGTGGTGGCCACGGCGACGACGTCGAACGGGTCGCCGGTCACGCGCTGGACGATGACGAACTCTTCCTCTTCGCTGGGATACCCCACCAGCACCTTCATCATGAACCGGTCGACCTGGGCCTCGGGCAACGGGTACGTGCCTTCCGTCTCGATCGGGTTCTGCGTGGCCATGACCAGGAACGGCTGCGGGACGAAGTGCGTGTCGCCGGCGATCGTGACCTGATACTCCTGCATCACTTCGAGCAACGCGCTTTGTACCTTGGCCGGCGCGCGGTTGATTTCGTCGGCGAGCAGCAAATGCGTGAACACCGGCCCGAGCGACGTCGCGAAATCGCCGGTCTTCTGGTTATAGATGCGCGTACCGACCAGGTCCGCCGGCACGAGGTCCGGCGTGAACTGGATGCGCTTGAACGTTCCGCGCACGGTGCGCGCCAGCGTCTTCACCGTCAGCGTCTTGGCCAGCCCCGGCACGCCTTCGACCAGCAGGTGGCCCTGCGCGAGGATCGCCACCAGCACGCGTTCCAGAAAGTGATCCTGGCCGACGACGACCTTCTTCACCTCGTAGAGAATGCGCTCCATCAGCGTCGCGACGTCGCCGTTGCCATTTTCCCGGTTGTCCATGCGTGCCTAGTGTCCTGAGTGGTACGGATTAGAACGGCGACATGCCCACCGCGGCCGCCGCATTCTCGATCGGGACTGCGAAACCGATGCCGATGAACACCCGCTGGTTGGTTGGATTGAGAATGCCGGTCACGATGCCCACGACTTCACCGTCCGCCGTGACGAGCGGGCCGCCGGAATTGCCTGGGTTGGCGGCCGCATCGAACTGGATCAGGTTGGTCAAGATCCGCTTGCCTTCCGGCGAATGGTATTCACGCTTCAAACCGGAAACCACGCCGGCGGACGCCGACGGGCCGATGCCGAACGGAAAACCAACGGCGACCACGTGATCGCCGACCGCGAGATCGGCGGTCGACCGCAGCGTCGCCGACACCAGGTCGTCGGGCACGGCCTTGGCCTGCAGCACGGCGAGATCGTGTTCGGGCCGCACGCCGATCACGACGGCGTCAGCTTCCATGCCGTCGAAGAAGCGCACCTTGATCCGCTCGGCGCCCAGCACGACGTGCAGATTGGTCAGAATGATGCCCTTGTCGACGATGACCACGCCCGTGCCGACACCGGTACCGCGCCGGTCGGGCTTGTCGGGCTTGTCGAGCTTGTCGTCCTTGCCCTTCTCCGCCGACTTGTCGTCCTTGCCCTTTTCCGCGAGCTTGTCCTTGCCCTTTTCGGCAGGCTTTTCCTTGCCCTTCGCGTTGTCCGCGGATTTGTCCTTGCCGCCATCGTTGCGTCCGCTCTTGTCCTTGTCCTTGTCCTTCTCCTTGCCCGGGCTCTTGAACGTGCCCTTGTCCTTCTCCTTGGCCGCGTCCTTGTCCTTGCTCGCGTCCTTGTCCTTGTCGCCGTCGTCGGCGTCTTCCGGGCCGTAGCCCATCACCCGCACGATCGAAGGCTCGATCGCCGCGAACGCCTTGGTGGCCATCGACGGCAGCTGGTTCGTTTCGAGCGTGTGCAGCACTGCGGCGTCGATGTCCTTTTGCGTGTATTCCTGCGCCGCGGGCCGCGTTTTCGCATAGGTCACGACCAGCGCCACGGCGAAGAGCGCGCCGGCGACGACCAGGATGGAGCGCTCGAAGCGTGTATAGAACCGGCGCAGCCGGCCGGGCGTCGCGGCGACCGGTTCCTGCGGCGGAGCGCCGTCGGGGGAAGCGGCGGACGGAGTTGCGGGCGCAGACTTCCGCGACCGATTTGAGCTGCTGTACAGCGCCACCTTTTTCATCGCTTACACCGTCTCGCCCGATGGAATGCGTTGAAGCCGTCCATCAACGTTAACACGCAGCGGGCGCGCCGTACATTCCTCCGGCCCGCCGTTTGCTTGCACTGCACGTAGGCAGCGCGCAGCCCCGCCAAGTTCCCCGCGTTCATCACCTCCTGCGCTATTCGTTCGGCGCGCTCGGACAGTCATTGCTGCAAATGAGTGTCGGGCGTCGCGACGTGCTCCGGCCGCACGCCCATGCCGATGACTCGCGCTGGAATCCGCCGCAGCCACGGGAACCGTTGCAGGAGCCGCAACGGCAGGGGAATCCGGTCGATCGCCTGCGCGCTGGTAAGCACCCGGATCACCACGTTGTTCTGGATGGCGATCTGCGCCCGTTGCGTGACCCGCACCGGCCATTCGCGACGGTTCTGCACGGCGGCAAGGTCGGCGGTCGCCAGCCGCCGCTCCCGCAGCGGCGCCGCCAATCGATTGGCGGACGCGACGGCATCCTGGATCGCGAGATTGATGCCGACGCCTCCCACCGGCGACATCGCATGCGCGGCGTCGCCGATGCAGAGCAAACCCTCGCGGTGCCACACGGGCATCCGGTCGATCTGCACGGTGAGCAGCTTCACCTCGTCCCACGTCGTGAGCGCGTCGGTGGCCGCCGACAGCGATGGGGCGATCTGCGCGATGCGGGCGCGAAACGCGTCGAGCCCGGCCGCTTGAATGGCGGCGAACGCGTCCTTTGCGATCACGTAGCCGCATTGCCAATAGGTGTCGCGGTCGATCACGACGAGGAAGCCTCCGGGGGCGATGTAGCCGCCCGTCGCCGCTGTCGCGCCTGCGGACCGCGCAAGGCGAAACCAGAGGACGTCGATCGGCGCGCCCGAGGCGTTCGTCGCGAGTCCCGCACGCTCGCGCACGATCGTGTGCCGCCCGTCGGCGCCCACGACGAGATCGGCGCGCACTTCGAGGTCGCCGTCCGGCGTGACGGCCTTGACGCCAGCGACTCTGCCATCGCGCACGATGAGGTCGGTGACTTCGGCTTCCATGCGCACGGTGAATTCCGGGTAGCGCTTGCCCTGCGCCGCGAGGAAGCTCAGGAAATCCCACTGCGGCATGAACAGCAGGCATGGGGAATGCACGGGCAGACGCGTGAAATCGGCGATCGTGATGGAACGACCGTACACGTTGGCGGCGAGTTGTTCCACCTTCTGGTGCGGCAACGCGAGAAACGCGTCGAGCAGCCCGAGTTCGTAGATGACTTCCAGCGTCGACGCATGAATGGTGTCGCCGCGGAAATCGCGGAAAAAATCGCCGTGCTTTTCCAGCACGACGACTTCGACGCCGGCCCGCGCCAGCAGAAAACCGAGCATCATGCCCGCGGGGCCACCGCCGACGATGCAACAGCGCGTATCGAGCGTGGCCGTCATCGAGTCGTCAGAACCGCGGGCCCCGTTCCAGCGCCGCTTCGATCGCGATCGTTCAAGCGATACGCTTGCATCCGTTCGGATTCCAGACGCGTTCGGCCGACGCAGGATAGCGATGAAGCTTCGCCGCCGGACGGCGCGGCCGCGGCACCATTTCGCCGCCGCAGTTCGGACATACGCCATGGAGCACGCCTTCAGCACAGGACACACAGAACGTGCACTCGAACGAGCAGATCCGTGCTTCCGTGGAATCGGGCGGCAGGTCCTTGTCGCAACATTCACAACCGGGGCGCAATGCGAGCATGGCGGAATTCCTGATAGCGTTGGCGGCAACCGCAATGGGCGTATGGTCGTGGAACCCACGACCTATCGCAAGTCTGACGAAGACGCGACGGCACGCCGCGCCCCGCCGGCCCCGTCCGTTCGTCGATCGGAAGCTGGTTCAGCGACCGGAAGCAGGCCCGAACGGCTTGCTCGGTTCACCCAGCTCGTAGAATTCGGTCCCGTGCGGCGTCGCTTCAGCAGGTAGCGCTTGCCGGTGTACGGATACTCGATGAGCCGCAGCGGGCAGTCGCGCCCACAACGTCACCTGCGTGGTGTCGCACTTCTAGCGACGCGCGAGCGAGGACTCAAAATGGATCCGCGTCGTACGTCCGTCCAGCAGCGGCGCCAGCTCGTAGACGTTGCGGTAGCCATAGTTGTAGAGCGCAATGAACGTCGACAGGTTGAGCGATGCGCTGGGCAATTTCGTCGCAAACGCGTTCTCGAGGTTGGCGAAATTGTTGTTGCAATAAATGAGGATGCGGGCGTCCTTGTCGGGAATGGCATGCGCGAGGCTGGCGACGGCGATGTCGGGGAAGCTCAAGTTGATTGCGCCGCGGACATGCAGCAGATCGTACATTGCCCTGCTGCGCGCATCGAGGATCACCGTGCCCGGCATGCGGCTCATGCGGATGAACTCGTTCTCCGTCACCCGATGCGACGCCCGATGCGCGGCGGTTTCGTTCGCCACGCGCAGGAAGCCGGCCATGTCGATCGCCGGGTTGGCGAGCTCGTCGGACTCCGCCGCGACCGCGCCGTGCGCGAGTGCGAACATCCAAAGCGGCAGCAACCACGGCGACAAATGCATCGATCTTCTCCAACGCAGCGGCGGCGACTGCTCTCGTCCACAACGGCTGTCCGGCGCCGGCAGTTGACGTGCGAGCGCCGCTTCGATCGGAAACGTCCTACATGACGACGCGACCGTCGCGAATGGGCGTTGCCGAACCCGTCTGCGATCATTGAATTCGCGGGCGGCGCGCGGCCATGGGTGCGCTGCCGAGGGGCCTTCCCTTTCTTCATCAGGAGATTTCCATGCATTTGCGAAACTCTGGCTGGTTTGTCCTGTGGCTTGTTGGGCTCGGCATCGCAGCGAGCGCAGGCGCACAGGATGCCGCTACGCTGCAACCCAGGACGCAGAACCACACGACCTATGTCAGCGGCGGCGTGGGCAAGGACGAGGCACAATTGGCCGACGCGATCAGCCGCTTCGGTTTCACCGTGCAGCTCGTGTTCGCCGAGCAGACGGGCGCCTTTCTTGCCGATGTGGATCTCCACATTACCGATGCGGCGGGACAAACGGTGCTCGATACCGTCTCGGAAGGCCCGATGTTCCTGGCCAAGCTTCCGCCGGGGCGGTATCGGGTGGCCGCAGAGGCCAACGGCCAGGTCCGTACGGCGACGGTGGATGCGAGCCAGGGGGCGAAACGGACGACGCTGCTGTGGCCCGCCACATCGGACAAGCAAGGCACCGAATTACCTGCGAGCGCGGGTGCCCCGCAGTGAATGAGCCGTGGAAGGCGCTCGCCGGCGCGGCGCCGGTTGATCGGCATTGCCGGCCTCGGCAAGCCGGTTAACGTGCTGGTTTTCAATTAACCGGCGTCACCGCTTGACGCGCCATGTATACCGTCTATAATAACGGTACCGAACGTATATACGGTATCCGCATGCCCTCGTCCCGCTCCTTCGGCCCATTCGCCCGTGGCGCCTCCGTCGATCTCTCGGAGCCGCCGCGTCTCACTGCGAGGCAACAGCAGATCCTCGACTGGATCCGCGGGCACATGGAAGCCACGGGGATGCCGCCCACGCGCGCGGAAATCGCGACGGGCCTGGGGTTTTCCACCGCCAGCTCGGCCGAGGATCATCTGCAGGCGCTGGCCAAAAAAGGCGCACTCGACCTCACGCCCGGCGCCGCGCGCGGATTAAGGCTGCGCGAGTTCCCGGGAGTACCGATCCAGGGGTTGCTGCCGCTGGTGGGCCGGGTGGCCGCGG
>Ga0184626_10000826_pt1 | contig 10171 bp, 12 predicted proteins | sample PLM3_60_b1_FD_133142 | JGI IMG/M metagenome (GOLD analysis project Ga0184626, IMG submission 133142) | Groundwater sediment microbial communities from an aquifer in East River, Colorado, USA - PLM3_60_b1 | ecosystem: Environmental > Terrestrial > Soil > Riparian zone | place: USA: East River... | reverse complement strand
TGAAAGAGATTAACTCTGAATTAAAATGCAAAGTGTACCATTTAATTAAGATAGAAAAATCAGGTTTGTTTCATCATATGTTTTAATTCTTTAACAAATACTGAACAGAATTAATCAATAAATTTGTAAAATATCGATCTCATAAGATTTAAATCATGTTATAAAACACCCTTCTATGGTAACAATCGTAAATGCTAAAGGATCTTATTTCAAGTTCACATGAACTTATCTTCAATAAGAAAAAAATTGATACCGACAGGGATCCATTTGAGATCTTTAAGCAAATTTATATGAATTATGAAGATGTATTTATTTTGGAATCTTTAACTGGACCTAAGGAACTTTCGGAATTTTCAGTAATAGGATTTGATCCAGAATTTACTATAAAGTGTGATAGACGAAAATTTCAAATTTATCAAAACGAAAAAATCGTATACAAAAAACAAGTGGAGGATCCTCTCTTGGAATTAAGACAAATACTGCCAATTATTGATGAGAAAAAACTCCGATACATAGGAGGAGCAGTGGGATACGTGAGCTATGACGCTATTAAATTCTGGGAGCAGTTACCACAAAAAAGTTCTAACAATTTGTTTCCTTTAATGGAATTTGGGATCTATACTGACGGCTTGATTCATGACAAGAAGGACAATGCAACTCACTATTTTCACATTGGTAAAAAATCAAGGTTTAATGAATTAGAAAAAATCATAAATTCCAAAGACCAAATACCGGCAAAAGGCATCTCTTATTCAAAACCAGTTTCAGAAACAACTAAAAGTGAATTTATTTCCAACGTGAAGAAAGCAAAACAATATGTATATCAAGGTGAGGTCTTTCAGGTGGTAATATCTAGAAAGTTCAAATTTCGACTGTACGGTGATCCTATGCATCTTTACCAGAATCTCAGGAAATTGAATCCATCACCCTACATGTATTTCTTTAAATACAAAAAGAGATTTATTATTGGATCAAGTCCTGAAATGCTCCTTCGTGTAATTAATAACAAGATTGAGACATTTCCTATTGCAGGAACAAGACCTGTTTCCAACATCGAGAGTGTAAATAGAAAGTTAAAAAATGAGCTTTTAAGAGATAAAAAAGAGCTTGCTGAGCACACCATGCTTGTAGATTTGGCAAGGAATGACCTGGGCAAAATATGCAAATTTGGGTCAGTACAACCAAAAGAATTGATGATAGTAAAGAGATTCAGTCATGTTCAGCATTTGGTTTCACATATAACGGGCACTTTAGACGATAAATACGACAGTTTTGATGCTTTTAGATCTTTATTTCCAGCAGGTACGGTTTCTGGTGCACCCAAATTGAGAGCTATGGAAGTAATATCAGAGCTTGAAAAATCTTCTAGGGGTCCGTACGCAGGCGCTCTGGGTTACTTCTCTTTCAATAGATGTTGCGACTTTGCAATAATAATAAGGTCCTTATTCATAAATGGAAACAACGCCTATATTCAATCGGGCGCAGGGATAGTAACGGATTCGATTCCTACAAATGAATACTTGGAAACAGAGCATAAGGCTGGAGCACTATTTTCTGCATTGCAAGCAGCAAAAAATCACTGAACATAATTAATATCGTACAAATCATATCTAATTATCTTCTGAATACGGTTACCACTTAGATTTCCTCCGGTCATACTTCTCTAAGTTTACTATTATCGAACGGTTTTGAATCTAACCAGCTATATCGGAAGTAATCTAAACACCACTCATGAAATAGTTTATTGTTCTCTCTATCAATGCTATTAGAAAATGCTCCATTCATGTCAGTTTCTCCCTTAACTGATGGAAACATAACTAATGCTTTTTTTTCATTCAAAACTATTGAAACTTTTACCTCGTCTATCATTTTTCTCTCAACTAATCCTTTTTTCAAAAGTTCTTGGTAATTAATCTCATTTAGAAAATCTTTACCTTTTTTTGGTATTGTAGCATTTTTTGGTAAAATATAATTAAACTTGATTTTGCGTTCCATAACCATCTTCGTAGCTACCTCCATTAGATCTAAAGGCACTTGTGGGATCATGCCATAAATGTACTCTTGAGAATGTCTGTACAATTCCTTGATTTCCTCAATTACTGCGACCAAGCCCCGGATAAAGTTACTGTTGTCCAGTGAACCAATTCTTTGAACAAACTTCATCGGAAGATTCGCGAAATAATGATCCGAGAAATAATTTCTATTTTTTGATAGAAAATTAATAGAAGGAATTTGGGTCATTATAGTATTTCCAAAGGTTGTTAATGAGTAGGATCCATTGGAATCTCTACTTACTATTCCTGCATCCAGAAGTCTATTAAAATTTCTGTGAGCTTCTTGCATAGTTATCCCAAGGTGTTTTGCTAATAACGTCAAATTCATACTAGTATTTTCTAACGCATTAATTATCTGAAGCCTTTGGGAGTTAGATAATTCTATGAATGTCTTTTCAGATTCTTCAAAAATAGAGCCCGTATTTTCCATACCTATTACAATTGTAATCATGTTTATAAGTTAATTTTCAAATAGCTTTCGTTTGAAATAAACAATCATACCTTTATTTATAATACACACTGTAAGAGTTAGAATATCTGTATGTGGAGTTATGCTAAAGCTGGTGTCGACATAAAGAAAATACGTAAAATACAATGTGATATTGGTAAACTTGTATCAAAAACTCATTTTGGTTTTGAAAATAAGAATTGGAAGGTTTTGTCCGGATTTGGGCATTATGCAGGATTGATTGAAATTGGATCCAAAGTTATTGCATTGCACACTGACGGAATTGGAACCAAAATAATTGTTGCACAATTGATGAATAAATTTGATACGTTGGGTATAGATTGCGTTGCCATGAATGTTAATGATATTATATGCATTGGAGCTGTGCCAGTTGGATTCTTGGATTATATTGCATTGAAAAAACCAGACCATTACCTTGTAAGAGAACTATTGAAAGGATTATCAAAAGGAGCAAAGGAATCCAATATGGCAATAGTTGGAGGAGAAACCGCAGTACTTACGGAGCTACTTAATCAAACAGAAGAAAATCCTTTTGATCTGGTTGGAACTGTTTTTGGAATAACTAATAAAAAGACATTAGTCATGGGGGATAAAATAACACGAGGTGACATCATAATAGGATTGGAAAGTAGTGGATTGCATTCTAATGGCTATTCACTTGCACGCAAGGTCTTATTTCCAAAGTACAAATTAGAAAATTGTCATTCATTCCTTGAATGTTCAATAGGAGAAGAACTATTGAAGCCCACAAGGATATATGTAAAGCCAGTACTCGATATAATTAAAGCAGAACGAGGCGAGATTCATGGACTAGCACATATAACAGGAGGTTCATTCAAGAAACTATCAAGACTAAATAAGAATGTCAATTTTAATCTGCATAATCTGCCACAACAAGGCGGTATTTTTAAACTAATTCAGCAAGCGGGTAAAATATCACATAAAGAAATGTATTCAACATTTAACATGGGTATTGGATTTTGTATTGTTGTTTCAAAGTCAAAGGTGGATAAACTAATGCAAATATTCGATAAACACAATCTAAAGTGTCATGAAATAGGGTATATCACTAAAGGAACAGGTATTGTATCCATAACAATTATGGGAAGAAAACATATGCTCACCGATTGAGCAAATACAAAAATTCGTGACTTAATTTTATTTTGGTTACTATTTTCCTATTTTCCTATGATGCAACTCCTGAACCAATCAGTCGCCATCTGTCAGCAATTCTTCTACTTATTGCAACCCTGTTCTGACTAATCATACAAACTGGTTTCTTCAATTTAATTTCTACGCGGTGATCCTTTACATGAGTAACGGTGCCAAGCGTCGCAGCAGTTCCAATATTCAATCGCAATGACTCTTTTATTTTAATTGGTTCAACCTTTACCATTTCTTGTGTTCCGACAGCAGTTTCAAATAAATTGAGCTCTATTGCTATGTCATAAATGTCTGGAGGAAGTGAGCTTGGTAGTCCTACTAGTGAACCTATTAATGAATCACTCTTTACTAAGTAAGGATCTAAAGTTGTTCCAAGTGCGACCAAGCCACCAGGTTTTACAACTTCAACAATTCCTGCACCAGTGCCTAATGATGAAATCTTTGATATTATAGGTTCGAATTTACCCTTCTTATCATCATAGAGCCCTGGACGTATTTCAATTTCATCACCAGTCTTAAAATCCCCTTGGATTAATGAACCTCCGATTACTCCACCTTTTACTTCACTTATGGGTAGGCCTGGCTTGTTAATATCAAATGATCTGAGCACATGCATTAAAGGTTCAGAATTTTTAGATCTTTCAGGTGTTTTGATATTGGACTCGATCGCTTCTATTAGCGCATCAATATTTAGCTTGTGTTGCGCAGAAACTGGAATAATTGGTGCAGTGTCAGCTATGCTTCCTTTAATAAAATTCTTTATTTGTTTATAATTTTCTATTGTTTCTTCATATGATACCAAATCAACTTTATTCTGTACTAATACAATTTGCTTTATTCCAAGTGTTTGTAAAGCGAGTAAATGCTCTCTAGTTTGCGGCTGGGGTACTTTTTCGTTTGCTGCTGTCACTAATATTGCTCCATCCATTAAAGCAGCTCCTGAAAGCATATTTGCCATTAAACTTTCATGACCTGGAGAGTCTACAAAGCTAACTACTCGTTCGAATTCAGATTCTTGCCCACAGTTCTTGCACTCCGGCTGAGTAGAATAGCATGTTGGTGGAGGACAATTCTTACACTTGTAAAAAGCCGCATCAGCGTACCCAACCTTTATGGTAATTCCCCTTCTTAATTCCTCACTATGACCGCTTGTCCAAACTCCAGTTATGGCTTCTACTAGTGTAGTTTTTCCGTGGTCAACATGACCAGATGTTCCTATATTAACACAAGGTTGATAACCATATAGTTTAACGTACCAGTCAGGTAGAGTTTCCTTCCAATGCAATAGGAGTATTGAAAATCGACAGGGATATTAATTTAATTAAAATGGTATTAATTAAAAAAATAATAATGTCAAAGAATTATAAGACATGTTATTCTTGAGCTTTTTTGGATTCCATCGTCTCAGCTCTTTTGGATTCCATCGTCTCAGCTTTTTTGGATTCCATCGTCTCACCAGTAAGAGATAGGTTTCCTTCCAAGAGTAAACAATTTATCTGATATATCTCTTCGGTAATCATATTCCCTCTAACGAGTTTTCTCCTTCTAATCCCCTTTTGATCATCTTTCATCCCTGCGCCTTCCGATAGTAGCACATATTTTTTTACCCCACCGTGAACATCCTTTCGAATAGGTGTTCCAGATTTATCACTTCCACCTCTTAATTGGATCTTACCAGAAGCAATACCAACGACCGAAGAATCGACAGTTTCTCCCACTCTTAGACCAACTAGGGGTTGAGCCTCTTTGTCTTTTAGTTCCTTGCTAATACTTTTACCGTTTTTATCAGAAACTATTATTTTAAAGTGTGTCAATATGAAATCAACCAATATTATAGCATTAATTAATCTTTTCGACCTGAATTGTCTTAAATATTTTAATAAATGTTGATATGAAAAATATGTCAAGTGGAAAGCGAGAAAAAAGAGGATAAGGAAAATGTAAGAAAGTGTCTTCGATGCGGATTCGCAATGTTTAGTATCCAAAGCTGTCATCTTAGGTGTGAAAATTGCGGATCGGAATTGACCTGTTCTGATAAAGGTTCATTTTGGTAAAAACAAATTAAATAACTGGAATTCGAAATTGAATGAGATAGATTTAAACTAGTTAATTATAATTTAACTTAATTTCAACCATTTTCCTTAAACTGAAAATTATCTGCCATATTCTCGGCCTTAGATTTCATTATATTGATATAGTTTTCATAGTTATCTGAATAACCACAATTTTCGCACTTAACTGCCGTCATTTCCTCATTTAACTGTGCTTTTTTATCGCACTTGGGGCATTTTGCATCAAGCAACAACTCTAAATCGAGTTTTCTTATTATTATAGTTTAAGTGTTTATCCCCGGATGCTGGGTTGGACAAGCAGAGGTGTTGCCTTGACAATTATGATCTCTGAATTAGGATTATTTTTATTGAGCTTTTCAAAATCAGTCTTGGAACACGAAAGTACTATGATCTTTTTTTCACTTGAATAAAAGTCAAAAATAGAGTCATGCCTTTCCACATCTCCTACATAATCTTTCAATCTTGATTCTAATCTAGATATTATTTCCAATCTATCTCCTCTCATTTCATTAGGATCGAACGTCCATGAAATTATCGCTTTTGTCTTACTTGCTTTCAACTCAAATCTCTTTAGAATAATTTTAATTTGTTCTGTCAAGTGTTTTATATAATTGTCAACAGTGGCAATATTGCCTTTTACCAGGAGGGTCAGTGGTGAAATTCCAGCTAAAGAAGATAAAATAGTATTCAAGTCAAATAAACCAACTACAAGATCGTCAAGATAAATCTCATCAAGGGATTCACTTTCCATTATTTGAGATTGAAAAGTATGATCAGCAAATTTACAAATTTCAAATATAGGTGACATTAAACCATAGTGTCTTAAGATCCTAATACAATAGATGTACTCTGCAGACTCGATATCTACTATTTTCATCGTATTGTTAGGGTAAAGTCCATTCAACAAGCTTGTCAAGTTTGAATTCACTCGGGATTTAGTTCCAATAATGGCCTCAAAGAGAGTAGAGGATATGGAACTGATTGGCATATAATGATAGAAAATGTTTTTTCCAACACTGAGGCCAGTTCGACGTTCAATTAATGTTATATTTTCATTATTTACACCAAAACCTGCAGGAACTGAGTAAATAATAGAACTATCCTTATTGACATGTTTTATCACATCTTGAAATTTAGATCCTATGTGATTCTTTGCATCAGGCCATGATTTTCTTATTCTTGGAGTAAAAAAAATAAAAGAAGCATTATTAATGGCAACATCAAATGGCTCAAAATCTAAAAGTGTCTCGTCCTGAATAAACGACGTTACACTAGAATATGTCTTTGCAATATCTGGTTTAAGCGTAATAGCCATTCCTGATGAGTCATCAATAATTGAAACTGGTATTCCTTTAGTGGAAATATGAGATGCTATTTTGTATCCCTCAGTACTTAGCCCATAAACTGCTACCTTCAATGACTTAGCACTCAAGGGTAATACCAACTCCAAATAGCATATTTTTGTTCCTGAACCAAAGTTAATATTGGTTGAAGAAAAGTTTTTTCCATCGGGTTACTTATACATGATGCTTGAGAATCTGGTTTGATGTATTAACCCCAAAACAAGTTATGTTCTTTAAACACGCAGTGCAAACTCTAAAAGAAAAAGATCATGAGCTCCTCTGTACAGGAAGGCACTATCGAGAATGTGTAAAGTTATCTAAACTAAAGAAATTTGAGTTAAAAATAGTTGGAAAATATGGCGGTTCATCAAAATATGCCAAACTGAGAGCAAGTTCCGGTAGAATTTTTGATTTGGCAAACGAGATAGACAAATTCCAGCCTGATCTGTGTGTTAGCTTTTCCTCACCGGAGGCGGCAAGAGTTGCATTTGGTTTGGGAATTCCACACATTACGTTTAGTGATTCGCCGCACGCATTTGCTGTTAAAAGGTTAACAATTCCATTTGTTAATTATCTTCTATGTCCTTGGATTATCCCTTACTCTGCATGGAAAAATTTAGGTATGTCGAAAAATCAAATAATTCGATATCATGCACTTGATCCAGTTGCGTGGATAAGAAGAGAAACAATAAACTTACATGATGGGAAACTAAGGAAAAAATATCAGCTTTTGAAGAGTAATACTATTGTAATTAGACCTGAAGAGAGTAAAGCATCGTACTTGTTAGACAAGAATAGCAATGTGAATAATATTTTGGAATCTATAGTTGAAAACTTTCATAACACAACAAATATCCTGGTCTTATGCAGATATCACGATCAAATAAGACAGTTCAATGAAAAATATGGCGATAAGATTAGAGTTTTAGAGAATGTAGTTGACGGATTGGAGCTAATTTCTATTGCCGATATCTTTGTTGGCGGGGGTGGCACTATGACTGCCGAATCGGCACTGCTCGGAAAACCGACTATTTCAATTTCTCCGATCAAATTTTATGTTGATGATTATCTAGTCAAAACGCGTCTTATACATAAGGTTGCAAATTCATCTCAAGTTGTGAAACTATTACGTCATATACAATATGATAATGCATTTAAATTAAAACAAAAAAATCATGCCAATCGAATATTGATCCGAATGGAAGATCCAGTAAATAAGTTAATGAAAATTGTTGATAGATTCGTAGCTTTATAAATTAGATATTCCATAAAAAAATGCCCGGCAGCCCGGTAGAGAATTAAAAACCGCTGAATGTAGTGGCCAAGCATAGAGGCCTTTGGAGCCTTTGACCCCAGTTCGAATCTGGGCCGGGCTAATTCTAGTTTTAGTAAAATTTGTCTCATACCAACAAAATATAACATAAGGTTATACTGGATACAATCAATAATTTTTCTGCAGCACTGAGAATCATTATTGCTGATAAAAGATTGTATGGCTAGATTAGAATAACTGCCTTACTTTTTTTCTTTAGTTTTTACATAATATAACTTAAAGTTAAAACCTATACAATAAATTCTTCAAGACTTGTACGATTAATGTACAACTTCACCTTAAAAATACGAAAATACTAATCAGAGATTATATTCTTTTGTAGTATCAATAAGTTCGTTGATATTTGAAAAAAGCTGCAAAAATCTTAGCCCTTTTTCAGTAATTTTATACAAATGTTCTTCCTCTTCAAGATTTATTAAATCATTTTCTAGCATTATGGACAAATATTTTTTGAGCTGATAATGAGAGAGAAACGATTTGTACATGATTGTTGTTATTCCAACTCCTTTGGGGTTATTTGCAGATTGTAAAATTGACGCAAAAATATCTGTCCGGCTTCTGTATTTCATTTTTAATGCTTTTATAAAACACAATCAATTTTAATATGTCTTATGGATGTCCGTAAATGCACTTATTACATGCGATCTTTGGGAGGCTAATGTAAAAAGTAATAAGCAAATAAAATTATTACATTTTCAGGATTGGAAGACGCCCAAATCAGATACAAGATAACTCAATTATCCGATAATGGTATTAACATAACACTGTCTCTAATTGAAGATATCGAACTAGAATCCGTGTCGCAACAACAACTAATGCTAGAAGCTATTGACAGATCGATATCTGATCAAGAAGTTAAGAAGCAGATAAAACCGATTCTTGAAGCCATTCTGGGATCCCAACCTCAAACTGTTATCAAGACTTATCCTAAGACAGTAATTCAGATAAATATGTCTAAAAAAAAGTACGAAAAAATAGGCAGCCCAGTCGTGGGAAACAAGATTCTGATTGATATAAAAGCTGATACCAAATAGTATGTCTAGCACTTCTGACTGAGATATTGTATCCTAATTTGGCAAGCCTACCGCATACTGGATAATTAATTCAGTTTTAATTGAGATATTATGGATAATAAATTTCAAAAACTACACGGTGTACATTATCCCACCGGATACTATTGGAACTGCATCTATGTTAGCAACTTCTTTTATCCTGGCTATCAAAGCATTGAACCAAAGGCTATCAATTCCCTGACTCCAGATCGTTATCTTCTTGTAATCTCTTTTAACCCCATCATTAAAAAAACCGTTACAATCTTCTACAGTGATATTGTTGTACTTTTGACTTATTTCATCAATCAACCCTTCAGCCTGATTTACAAGGTATACTATTGTTAGCGTGGGAAAAGGAATAGTATTCGTAGCTGTTGAAGAAATATCCTCTGCCATCCTATTTCAAGTAATTATTTTAATAAGATCAATATCTTGTTTTCGTAGCAATTCCAGTATTGACAGTCTGCTTATTAGCTTAGCTTCCACATAGCTTGATAAATTGACCTAAACACAGATATATTTCCGGCTTATTAGATCTCCAATGAATGATGTTGATTTCTTGAACAGCCTGTTGACAATAAATCCATCTTTGAGGTTTTTAGGATTGGTCGAAAAATCTGGCCACCTGTGTGCGAGTGTGATTCGACAGGGAATTAGTGAACATCTTAAAGGCAGAAATCCAGA
>Ga0184626_10000825_pt1 | contig 10171 bp, 8 predicted proteins | sample PLM3_60_b1_FD_133142 | JGI IMG/M metagenome (GOLD analysis project Ga0184626, IMG submission 133142) | Groundwater sediment microbial communities from an aquifer in East River, Colorado, USA - PLM3_60_b1 | ecosystem: Environmental > Terrestrial > Soil > Riparian zone | place: USA: East River... | reverse complement strand
TTCTTGTAGTCGTAGGCCATCTCAGGTCTCCCGTCCTCGCCGCTGGCGCTCGAGCTGCCGCAGGTCGGCGCGCTTCACCTTGCCCGTCGTCGTCACGGGCAGGGCCTCGATGAATTCTATCTCGCGGGGGTACTCGTGCGCCGACAAACGTGTGCGCACGTGGGCCTGGAGCTCGCGCGCCAGCTCGGGCGTGCCGGTGCCCCCGGGGTGGAGCTGGACGAAAGCCTTGACCACTTCGCCGCGCACGGGATCGGGCGCCCCGATCGCCGCGGCGAGCGCGACCGCCGGATGGCCCTGCAGGCAGTCCTCGATCTCGCCCGGGCCGATGCGATAGCCGCCGCTCGAGATGACGTCGTCCTTGCGTCCGACGAACCAGAAGTAGCCGTCCTCGTCCTTCCGGGCGAGATCGCCGGTCAGCGCCCAGTCGCCGACGAATTTCTCACGGGTGGCTCTGTCGTTGTTCCAGTAGCGCAGGAACATCACGGGATCGGGCCGGCGCACCGCCACCTCTCCGACCTCGCCGGTGGGCACGGATCCGCCCGCGTCGCTCACCACGTCCACCACGTGGCCGGGAATCGGCCGCCCCATCGACCCGGGCTTCACCGGCATCAGCATCGAGCAGTTGCCGAGCACGAGGTTCACCTCGGTCTGACCGTACCCCTCGTGGGGCGTGACGCCGAGCGCCTCCCGCGCCCAGCGGATGACCTCTTCGCCGACCGCCTCACCGCCCGTGAACATCGAGCGCAGCTCGAGCTGCCAGCGCCCGCGCGGGTCGCCGACCGACCGCATCATCTTCAGCATGGTCGGCACGAGGAACGTGTTGCGCACCTTGTGGCGGGCGAGGACGTCGAAGGCGCGCTCGGCGTCGAACTTCTTCGGCCGGTGAGCGACGACCGTCACGCCGTAGTGCCAGCTCGGGAGCAGCACGTCGAGGAGGCCGCCGGCCCACGCCCAGTCCGCCGGGCTCCAGTGACGGTCGCCGGGCCTGGGAAAGTACTCGTGATAGAACTCGATCGCCGGCAAATGACCGAGGAGCACGCGATGGGCGTGAAGCGCGCCCTTCGGCGGCCCCGTCGTCCCGGAGGTGTAGATCAGGATCGCGGGGTCCTCCGCCGCCGTCGCCACGGGATCGAAGGAATCGGGGACACCCTCGATCGCCTTCGCGTACTCCACCACGCCATCAGCGTCGGCGTGATCGACGCACACCACGCGCGCGAGCGCCGGGAGCCCTTCGGCCACGGCCAGCACGCGCTCGACGTTCTCGCCGTCAGTCACCACGACCTTGGCGCCGGCGTCACGTAGCCGGTACTCGAGCGCCTCCGGGCCGAAGAGCGTCGAGAGCGGCAGGGCGACGGCGCCGAGCTTGTAGGTGGCGAGATGGGCGACGGCCGTCTCCGGCCGCTGCGAGAGCACGATCCCGACGCGATCGCCGCGCTCGATCCCCAGCCCCGCGAAGACACGCGCGAGCTGGTTCGAGCGCGCACAGAATTCGGCGAAGGTGTGCTCGCTTATTCTCCCAGCGTCATCCTCGTAGACGAGGGCCACGCGGGAGCGGTCGCCGGCGTGACGGTCGCAGGCGTCGACCGCGATGTTGTACGCGGGCGGCACCGTCCAGCGGAAGCGGGCGTAGACGTCCTCGTAGCTCTCGCCTCGTGGCAGGAGCGTGTCCACCATGATCCGGTAGCCTATCACCCTTGACACGGTGCCGCGTTGACGGAACGTCTCGGTACTCACCAAGAAGACTTCACATAGCGATGACGTTCGGGATTCACATCGGGCACATGGGCGGGCCGCTCGACGAGATGCGCAAGCTGTGGAAGTTTGCCGACGCCAACGGCTTCGACGGGTTCTCCGTCTCCGACCACTTCCAGGAATCCCCGCCCCGCGGCGGCGACCTCGACTGCTACGAGGCGATCTCCACGCTGACGGCGGCCGCGGTGGAGACGCGGCGGATCCGCCTCGGGGCGCTCGTGTACTGCGTCGCCTACCGAAACCCCGGGCTCCACGCGACGTCGCTGACGACGATCGACCATCTCTCCGGCGGCCGCGTCGACTGCGGCATCGGCGCCGGCTGGCACGACGTCGAGGCCAAGGCGTTCGGCTTGGAGTTTCCGCGCATCTTCCGCAACCACTGGGGCCCGCGGGGCGACGAGCGCTCGGGCTGGCGGCGCGGCACCACGAAGGACGCACGGGAAATGATCGCGAAGTTCCGCGACGCCGGGTGCGCCCGCGTCAACATCGCCTTCCGCGACGGCCCCTACGACTGGGACGAGCTGCGCGCCTTCGCCGAGGACGTGGTCGCGGAGTCCTAGAACCTCTGAGCCCGGCGTGCCGAGATTTAGGCGCGCCGGAGCAAGGAACCTCGCGCTCGACGCGGCAACTCGATTTGAACGAACCGCTCTGCCGGGTAGAGGTAGTCCTCGCCGCTCTCATCGATGATCCGGAGGTCACCCTCTCGCGCCGCGGCCTCGTCGACGAGGACTCGATAGATCTTGTGCAGCTCCAGCGAAGCCGGGTACTCCGAGTTGTCGATGCATACTGCAAACTTAGGCGTCGACCGTCGCCCATTACTGCGGGGCCTAGTCAAGGTAGCGCTTCCGTTTGATTTCTTTGCGACCAATACCGTGCGCCTCATACCAGTGTAGCTCCGCTCTCCGTACGCGCCCCGTCACCCGGATGAGCGCAACGCCTTTGATCTTACGCCACCGTCCCCTACCATACCTCTTCTGGAGTCTCGCTATTTCGTGGATTCGCTGTCCAGATGCGATCGTTTCGATCTCCGTGATACGGCCAACGACCTCGAAATGCATGGTCCGGCATTATCACCATCCCGCTCGCACCCCGAAAGTGTGCCCTTTATGAGACGGCGCACCGCATGCGCGCAGGGTCGGTGGTAACCTCCACGGGATGCCACGCCGCCGCGTTCCCCTGCGCGCCGTCGCCGCGCTCTTCCTGCAGCGGCAGCATCTCGCCCGCCCACAGGCGACCGCGCTGACGGCCAAGCGCCTCGGCCGTTTCGTCGAGGACGTGGGCGGGCTCCAGCTCGATTCCATCAATGTCCTCGACCGCGCGCACTACCTGACGGTGTGGAGCCGCTTCGGCCCGTACGACCGCGCGTGGCTCGATCGGCTCATTTACCGCCGCCGGCTCCTCTTCGAGTACTGGGCGCATGCCGCGTGCCTCGTGCCGACGTCGACGCTGCCGTGGTGGCGGCGCGCCATGCTCGACTATCGCAGCCGGCACACGGGCTGGTCGGGCTGGTTACGCCGGAACGCAAAGGTGTTGAGCACGGTCCAGGCGGCCGTGCAGGCCAACGGACCGATGGGCAACGCCGACTTCGAGGGCCGGCGCCCGGCCGGCGGCGGCGGGTGGTGGTCGTGGCGGCCCGTCCAGCACGCGCTCCACCATCTGTGGATGACCGGCGCGCTCACGATCCACTCGCGGCAGCACTTCCAGAAGCGCTACGACCTCCTGGAGCGCGCGATGCCGGACGCGCTCGCGATCGAGTCGGTCTCGTCGGAAGAGTTCCAGCGCTGGCACGTCAAACGCTCGCTCCACGCCATGGGCGCGGCGACCGAGCTCGATCTGGCCCGCTATCTCACGTTCCCCCGCTTCAAGCCGCTCGCCCGCCGCGCCGCGCTCCGCGGCATGCTCGAGCGAGGCGAGATCACGGAGATCGAGATCGAGGATGCACCCGGCCGCTGGCTCGCGCTCACGAACGACCTGCCCGCCCTGGCCCGCGCCGGACGCGCGCCCGCGCCATCGGTCGGGACGACGCTGCTTTCACCGTTCGATTCCTTGATGTGGCATCGCGACCGGGTGGCGCGTCTGTTCGGATTCGACTACCGCATCGAGGTCTACACGCCTGGGCCCAAGCGGGTGCACGGCTACTACACGCTGCCGATCCTCCATCACGGCCACCTCATCGGACGCGTCGACGCGAAGGCCCATCGCGCCGAACGTCGGCTGGAGGTGCGTCACGTGCACTTCGAGCCGTGGTTCGCTGCGTCCGGGACGCCGCCATCCGGGCGGGGCCATGTCGATCGGGACGAGGCGCTCGCCGGCCTCGCAAAGGCGCTGGACTCCCTGGCCGCCTTCGTGGGCGCTGACGAGGTGAGGATCAGTCGCGTGACGCCGCGGCGGCTACGGGCGCCGCTGGCGCGGGGGTTGCGGGACGGGGGACCTAACGCGCCCTGAGCAAGGAACCTCGTACCCGACACGGCAACTCACTCAATCACGTGGTTGGCGCTGAGCAGCACCGATGGTGGAATCGTGAGACCAAGCGCCTTGGCGGTTTTGAGGTTGACGACAAGGTCGAACTGCGTCGGCTCCTCGACGGGAAGGTCGCTCGGCTTCGCGCCTTTCAGGATTCTGTCCGCGTAGTACGCCGCGCGCCGGTATGCGGCAGGAAGGTTCGGCCCGTAGGCGAGCAGGCCGCCGGCCTGCGCAAAGTCCTTGTAGATCGATACAACCGGTAGCGAGTGATTCGTCGCTAGCTTGAGGATCTGAGCCCGTTGCTGCGTGAACGCCGTGTCGTCGAGGACAAAGAGCGCTCCGGCACGAGCTCGAGTGGCGGTCTGAAATGCTCCCGGGAAGTCGGTCGGACCGCGTGCGGGAAGACGCAGAAACTGGAGACCCAGCTGGGAGCTCGCATCCTCCATCTCTGTGACGGCGAACTTTGTGCCAGGATTGTCCACATTAAAGAGAACGACCACGCGAGAGATGCTTGGAACGATCTCCCTGAGGAGCTGGATCTGTTTGGCAGCTAGACCTTTCGGGAGAATACTCAAGCCGGTAACGTTCCCACCCGGACGGGCGAGACTGGGCACGAGGCCGGATCCCACGGGATCAGCGACCCGCGTCATCACAATGGGGATCGTTTTAGTTGCCTGCTTGGCCGCGTGGGCTGACGGGGTATTCACCGCCAGGATGACCTCAACCTTGAGCCGCACGAGCTCATCGGCCAGCGCGCTCAGCCGCTCATTCTTCCCCTCTGCATTCCGCAACTCGATGGCGATGTTTTTCCCTTCGGCATAACCAAGCTCGCGGAGCCCCTCCCGAAAGGCTTCGAGTAGCCCCGGGGGAGCGCCATCGTGCAGGAGAACGCCGATTCGGTGTACCTGACTCGCCGGCTGCGCCTGAGCGACGACCGCCGCCACGAGAAAGGCGACAATGAAGATCAACGTTCTTCGTGTCATTCAAGTCCCCGGGGTTGTCGGACATTAGCATGTATGTCGGCAGCGGCGGTCGTCTCGCGTTCCGGCAAGCTACCGGCGATGGGCGGACCGACCGCTGCGTCCGCAGCCTTCGTCAGGCGGGAGCGGCGGCGTTGCCGTCTCGACACGTCACGCAAGGTAGTCTACCGCCCCCCGTTCGCAACCCATGAGTGCTGTCGACCAGAGAGGGCGTGGACGACTGATTCCTGCTACCATCCAGACAATCTAGTTTCAAGAGGCACGGCCATGGACAAGGAAAGCAGCCACCTCATCCGGGGACTCGAGGGGGTCGTCGCAGCCGAGACGAAGCTCTGCGACCTCGACGGCAAGAACGGTCGCCTCGCCTACGGCGGCTACGACATCGAAGATCTGGCGCGACGCGCGAGCTTCGAGGAAGTCTGCCACCTCCTCTGGCACGGCGATCTCCCGACCACGGCGCAACTCGACAAGACCACGCTCGCGCTCATCGCGGCCCGCGAGATCCCCGGCGATCTCGTCCAGGCCTTCCGGCTCATGCCGAAGGCGACCGATCCGATGCGCGTGCTGCAGGCCGCGGTGGCGATGCTCGGCATGAACGATCCGGACACGACCGACAACTCGCACGAGGCGAATCTCCGAAAATCGCTACGGCTCACGAGCCAGATGGCGACGGCGATCTGCGCGCATCATCGAGTCCGGAGCGGCCAGGAGCCGATCCGCCCGGCGTCCGACCTCTCGCACGCCGCCAACTTCCTCTACATGCTCACGGGCAAGCGGCCCAGCGGGGTTGTCGCCAAGGCCTTCGACGCGAGCCTCACGCTCTACGCCGAGCACGAGCTGAACGCCTCCACCTTCACGACGCGCGTGATCGTCTCGACGCAGTCCGACATGCACTCGGCGGTTGCCGGTGGCGTCGGCGCGCTGAAGGGGCCGCTGCACGGTGGCGCCGGTGAGGCGGTCATGCGGACGCTGATGGAGATCGGTGAGGTCGCCCGGGTCGACGCCTTCACCGAGAAGGCGATCGCCGAGAAGCGCCGGTTCATGGGCATGGGCCACCGCGTCTACAAGGCGGGCGACCCGCGCGCCGCGATCCTCAAGGGGATGGCCGAGGAGGCATGCCGCCAGTCCGGCCAGTTCAAGTGGTACGAGATGGCGGTGAAGCTCCACGCGCGCATCAACGAGGCGAAGAAACTCATCCCGAACGTCGACTTCTACTCGGCGCCGCTCTTCTACTCGCTGGGGATTCCCGTCGATCTCTTCACGCCGGTGATCGCCGCCGGCCGCATCGCGGGCTGGACGGCGAACATCATCGAGCAACACGACGACAACCGACTGATCCGGCCGCGCGGCGACTACATCGGCCCGGGCCGACGCGCCTTCGGGCTCGTGGATAAGCGCTGAGATGGTCGCGTCCAGAGCGGTGGGGGGGTCTGGGGGAGGAGCGGCGCTCGCTCCCCCCCAGTCACGCTAATCGGCCAGAGCCTCACGCGGAAGCTGATCGAGAGCCACCTCGTCGCCGGCAAGGCGGAGGCCGGCGAGGAGATCGGCATCGCCGTCGACCAGGTGCTCCTGACCGACACCAACGGCACGATGTCCTGGCTCCAGTTCGAGGCGATGGGCTTCCCGCGCGCCGTGCCCGGCCGCATCGTGAGCTACGTCGACCACAACGTCTACCAGGTGGACTCCCGCAACTCCGACGACCACCGCTACATGCAGGCCGTCTCGCGACGCTACGGTGCCGTCTTCTCGAAGCCCGGCAACGGCATCTGCCACCAGGTGCACATGGAGAGCTTCTCCATCCCGGGCCAGACGCTCCTCGGCACGGACAGTCACACGCCGCTCTGCGGCGCGGCGGGGATGCTCGCGATCGGCGCGGGCGGGCTCGACGTGGCGGTGGCGCTGGGCGGCGGCCCGTACTTCTTCCAGATGCCGCAGGTCGTCCGCGTCCACCTCACGGGCGCGCTCCAGCCCTGGGTGACCGCGAAGGACGTGATCCTCGAGCTGCTGCGGCGCCTCACCGTGCGCGGCGGGAGCGGCAAGATCTTCGAGTACGGCGGCCCCGGCCTCCGGAGCCTCGTCGCGGCTCAGCGCATGACCATCGCCAACATGGGCGCCGAGCTTGGATTAACGACCAGCGTGTTCCCGTCGGACGAGGTGACGCGCTCGTTTCTCGCGCGTCTGGGCCGCGGCGAGGACTGGCGCCCGGCCGCGCCCGATGAGGACGCGACCTACGACGGTGAGATCGAGCTCGATCTCTCGTCGATCACCCCCCTCGTCGCGCTGCCGGGCTCGCCCGACCGCGTGGTGCCGGTCGAGGACGTCGCGGGCACGGCGGTCGAGCAGGTGATGGTCGGCTCGTGCACGAACGGCTCGTGGCACGACATGGCGTCGGTCACGGAGGTGATCCGCGGCCGCCGCGTCCACCCATCGATCTCGTTCGTGCTCTTCCCCGGCAGCCACAAGATCCTCGAGACGATGGCCCGCGAGGGGCTCCTCGCCGACCTCCTCGCCGCGGGAGCCATCGTCTCCGAGTCCAGCTGCGGCGCGTGCGCCGGCATCGGCCACGTGCCGGCCGCCGGCGCCAAGAGTCTGCGCGCCTTCAACCGGAACTTCTCGGGGCGGAGCGGCGTGAAGGACGACGAAGTCTACCTCTGCTCGTCGGTCGTGGCCGCGGCCTCGGCGCTGACGGGCGTCATCACCGACCCGCGCACGCTCGGCCCGCCGCCGGCGGTGACGCTCCCGCCCCGCTTCGCGTCCTCGACGGCGGGGTTCGTCGAGCCCGACGGTGGAGGCGAGATCCTGCGCGGGCCGAACATCAAGCCAGTGCCCCTCGGCGAACCCGTGGCCGAGGCGCTCGAGGCGCCTGTCGTGATCAAGCTCGGCGACAAAGTATCGACTGACGACATCTCGCCGGCCGGCGCTGCCGTGCTCGTCTTCCGCTCGAACATCCCCGCGATCTCGGAGTTCTGTTTCAAGTACGTGGATGCCGACTTTGTGGCGCGCGCGAAGGCCGTGGGGCGTGGCATCATCGTGGGTGGCGAGACCTACGGTCAGGGGTCGTCACGCGAGGCGGCGGCGACCGGGCCGATGTACCTCGGCGTGCGCGCGGTGATCGCGAAGTCCTTCGCCCGTATCCACCGGACGAACCTGATCAACTGGGGCGTCGTGCCGCTCATCTTCGACGATCCGGCCGCGTGGGCCGGTATCGAGCGCGACGACCGCCTGCGCCTGCCGGGGCTCCGCGCCGCGCTGGCGGCGGGCGAGCGGGTGACGGTCGTCAACTCGCGGACGGGTGCCGTGTTCACGGCGTCGTGCGTGCTCACGCCGCGCGAGCGCGACATATTGCTGGACGGCGGCATCCTCGCGCACACGAAGAGCGGACGCGCGTGAATCGGAGGTGCCGGTGAACCAGAAGAAGATCCGCGCCGTCTACATGCGCGGCAGCACGAGTCGCTGCCTCGTCTTCCACGACGGAGACCTTCCGGCGCCGGGACCCGAGCGCGACCGCATCTTGCTGACCGCGCTCGGCAGCCCCGACCCGTACGGTCGCCAGCTCGACGGCCTCGGCGGCGGCATCTCCTCACTCTCGAAGGCGTGCATCATCGGGCCACCGACCCACCCGGACGCGGACGTGGACTACACCTTCGCCCAGGTAGACGTGAAGTCGCCGGTGGTGGACTACAGCGGCAACTGCGGGAACTGCTCATCGGCGGTGGGGCCGTTCGCGATCGACGAGGGGCTGGTGAAGACGACCGACGGCACGACGATCGTGCGCATCCACAACACCAACACGCGAAAGCTCATCGTGTCCCACGTCCCCATGAAGGACGGCGAGGCGGCGGTCGGGGGCGACTTCGAGCTGGCCGGCGTGGCCGGGCGGGGCGCGAGGATCACGCTCGACTTCCAGGACCCGGGCGGCGCCGGCACGGGGCGGCTCCTGCCCACCGACCGAGCGCGCGAGTGGATCGGCGGCGCCGAGGCGTCGCTCGTCGACGCCACCAACCCGATGGTGTTCGTCCGCGCGAAGGACCTGGGGCTCGTCGGCACCGAAAGCCCTCAGGCGATCGACGCCGACCGCCCGCTCGCCGCCCGGTTGGAAGCGCTCCGCGTCGAAGCCGCCGCGCGCATGGGCATCCCCGGCAGCGCCGCCCTTCCGAAGATCGCGATGGTCGCCGCGCCCGCCAGCTTCACGGCGCTCGACGGCGCCCGCTACGAGGGCGAGAGGGTCGACGTCGTTGCGCGGGTCATCTCCATGGGAGCCTGCCACCGTGCCTTCGCGCTCACGGCCGCGATGTGTCTCGCGGTGGCGGCGCGTCTCGACGGCACGCTGGTCAGCGAGTGCTCCGGGAACGCGGCGGGCGACATCCGCCTGGGCCATCCCTCGGGCGTGCTGCCGATCGACGCGGCGGTGCGGCTCCGCGACGGCAGCCCGTGGGCAGAGCGCGTCACCGTCTATCGGACAGCGCGCCGGATCATGGAAGGCTTCGCGCGCGTTCCGTGAGCCGGCTGTACCTGACGACCGAGAAAGCCGAGCTCGCACGTCGCCGGGCGCTCATCCCCAAGGGGCAGGTGGTCGAGGCCTGGGCCGATCACCACGACGGGGGCGCCCTCTGGATCGGTGAGGAGACCAAGACGCTCCTCGACGAGACCGGCGAGCCGCTCAAAGTCGGCCTCTCGCTGCCCGCCGACAGGGTCTCGGTGTACTACGGCCCGCAGCTCTGCGATCTCGAGTCGATGCCCCGCGAGGAATCGCTCAAGACGCGCGTGCTCTCCGCCCACGGGATCGCCGTGGCGTGGATCACGCTCGACCGCTTCGGCCAGCGCGCCTCCTACGAGCCCACGTCGCCCGTCGATCCCGTCTTCCACCTCCGCCGCGTCGGCGGGGGCGCGGGTCATCTCTGGCGCCTCTTCCGGACGAGGCAGGAGGCGGTCGTCTACATGGGGGAATCCTACGGACGGGATTCCGAGGGCGCCGC
>Ga0184626_10000824_pt1 | contig 10187 bp, 4 predicted proteins | sample PLM3_60_b1_FD_133142 | JGI IMG/M metagenome (GOLD analysis project Ga0184626, IMG submission 133142) | Groundwater sediment microbial communities from an aquifer in East River, Colorado, USA - PLM3_60_b1 | ecosystem: Environmental > Terrestrial > Soil > Riparian zone | place: USA: East River... | reverse complement strand
GGCGAGTACGAGCGCGCGTTCGTGACCGAGGTCGCCGGTGTGCGCCTGCGTGCTCCGATGATGAGCATTCACACCGTCGCGGCAGGTGGCGGCTCTATCTGCTCCTTCGACGGCGCGCGCTTTCGCGTCGGACCCGAGTCGGCGGGTGCCAATCCTGGACCCGCAGCCTACCGCCGAGGAGGCCCGCTCACGGTCACGGATTGCAACGTGATGGTGGGCAAGCTCGATCCGGATCTTTTCCCGAAAGTATTCGGTCCGGGTGGCGACGAGGCGCTCGATGCGGACGTCGTGCGCAAAAAATTCGCGGCGCTCGCAACCGTCGTGTCCGCGCAAAGCGGCATTGCACGGTCCGCCGAGGAAGTTGCGGCCGGCTTCCTGCGGATCGCCGTCGAGAACATGGCCAACGCGATCAAGCACATTTCGGTGCAGCGCGGCTACGACGTCACCGAGTACACGCTGTGCTGCTTCGGCGGCGCGGGCGGCCAGCACGCATGCCTGGTCGCCGATGCGCTCGGCATGACGCGCATGTTCATTCATCCATTGGCCGGCGTGCTCTCCGCGTACGGAATGGGACTGGCCGATGTGCGGGCGTTGCGACAGCAGGCGGTCGAAGCGGAGTTGTCCGACGCAGCGCTGGTGGCGGCCGACGTCGCGTTTTCTGCATTGGAAGAAACGGCCCATAGGGAAGTCGAACGCCAGGGCATCGCGGGCGAGTGGATCGCGTACCGGCGCACGTTGCACATGAAATACGACGGCACCGACACGACGCTCGAAATTCCCCTGGAAGTGTCCCCCTCGAAGACGCCTGCGGCGTCGACAACCACGCCGACGGCCGTCATCGTCGCGGACTTCGAGCGCCGCTACCAGCAGCAGTACGGGTTTCTGATGCCGGGCAAGGCACTCGTCATCGAGGCAATTGCGGTCGAGGCCATCGGCCGGGCCGAATCCGCAGCGGACCTCATGCCAACGTTCGCGCCGCGCGTGGGAGCTCTAGCACCGATCAAGACGAATCGCGTGTACACCGAAGGACGCTTTCACGACGCATGCGTGTTCGACCGCGACGATCTGCGTCCGGGTGACGCCATTGCCGGGCCCGCGGTCATCCGCGAGCGGAATGCGACTACGGTGATCGAGCCGGGATGGCGCGCGACTCTCACGCCGCGCGACCACCTCATCGTCGATCGCGTCGAGGCGGCGCAGCGCACGCATGCGATCGGCACCACCGCCGATCCCGTGCTGCTCGAAGTATTCAACAACCTCTTCATGGCGATCGCCGAGCAGATGGGCGTCACGCTCGCCAATACCGCGTACTCGGTGAACATCAAGGAGCGCCTCGACTTTTCGTGCGCGCTCTTCGACGCCGACGGCAACCTCATCGCCAACGCGCCGCACATGCCGGTTCATCTGGGCTCGATGGGCGAATCCGTGAAAACGATCATCGACCGGCGCGGCGCCACGATGCAACGCGGCGATGTGTTCGTGCTCAATGCGCCGTACAACGGCGGCACACATCTGCCGGACGTCACGGTGATTGCCCCGGTATTTCTCCCCTCACCCGCCCTTCGGGCACCCTCTCCCCGCGAGCGGGGAGAGGGCTGGGGTGAGGGGGCCGTTCCCGAATTTTTCGTCGCGTCGCGCGGCCATCACGCCGACATCGGCGGCATCACGCCGGGTTCGATGCCGCCCGATTCGAAGCACGTCGACGAGGAGGGCGTGCTGCTCGACAACGTGCAGCTGGTCGCCGCCGGCCGCTTCCTTGACAACGAGATGCGCACCACTCTCGCGTCGGGGCGCTACCCGTCGCGCAACATCGACCAGAACCTGGCCGACCTGCGCGCCCAGGTCGCGGCGTGCGCGAAGGGTTCCGAGGAGCTCGCGAAAATGGTCGAGCACTTCGGGCTGCCTGTCGTGCGCGCCTACATGCGGCACGTGCAGGACAACGCGGAGGAAGCGGTGCGCCGCGTGCTGGACGTCCTGAAGGACGGACACTTCGAGTACGAGATGGACAGCGGTGCGCGCATCGCCGTCACCATAGCCATCGACAAGGCGAAGCGCGAAGCCACCATCGATTTTTCGGGAACGAGCGCGCAGCAGCAGACCAATTTCAATGCGCCGTCGGCCGTGTGCAAGGCCGCGGTGCTTTATGTGTTTCGCACGCTCGTCGACGATGAAATTCCGATGAACGCCGGGTGTCTCAAGCCGCTGCGCATCGTGATCCCAGAGGGCTCGATGCTGAATCCGCGCTATCCCGCCGCCGTCGTCGCCGGCAACGTCGAAACGTCGCAGACGATGACCGACGCGTTGTACGGCGCGCTCGGCGTGCTCGCGGCTTCGCAAGGGACGATGAACAATTTCACGTTCGGCAACGATTCGTATCAATATTACGAGACGATCGCCGGCGGTTCCGGCGCCGGCCCGGATTTCGACGGCGCCAGCGCGGTCCAGACGCACATGACCAATTCGCGGCTCACCGATCCGGAAGTGCTCGAATGGCGCTTCCCCGTGCGGCTGGAATCGTTCGGGATCCGCCGCGGCAGCGGCGGTGACGGCAGGCACAAGGGAGGCGATGGCTCCCGCCGACGCGTCCGTTTTCTCGAAGCGATGACCGCAGTGATCCTGGCGAATCATCGGCGCGTCGCGCCGTTCGGAGTCGCGGGCGGCATGCCCGGCGCGCTCGGCCGAAACTGGGTCGAGCGCACTGACGGAACGCGGGAAGAATTCGGCGCGACGTGCCAGGTCGAAATGCGGCCGGGCGACGTGTTCGTCATCGAAACCCCCGGCGGCGGCGGGTTCGGCGCTGCTGCGCAGCCAAGGCCCCGCGGCGCATAATTACGCGTTTCGCATCGGCCCGCCCCCGGGGAAGGAGAGTTTCATGGCCTCGATCTACGATTTCACCGTCAACGACATTCACGGCAAGCCCGTCAACCTGCACCGCTATCGCAACAAGGTGATGCTGGTGGTCAATACGGCGAGCCAGTGCGGCTTCACGCCGCAATACAAGGGTCTCGAAGCCCTGTACGAGAAATTCCATGGCAAGGGCCTCGAGGTCCTGGGGTTTCCATGCAACCAGTTCGGCGCGCAGGAGCCCGGCGACGAAAAGGAGATCGCGCAGTTCTGCGAGCTCAACTACGGAGTGACGTTTCCGCTGTTCGCCAAGGTCGACGTCAACGGCGAAAGCGCGGCGCCCGTGTACAAGTATCTGAAGGCGGAAAAGCCGGGACTGCTCGGCAGCGAAGCCATCAAGTGGAACTTCACCAAGTTCCTGGTCGATCGCGAGGGCAACGTCGTCAGGCGCTATGCGCCCAACGAAACGCCGGAATCGCTGGCGGGCGACATCGAGAAAGTCCTTTGATGTCAAAGGTTGCCCGCGCCGCGGCACTGGCCGCGGTGTGCGTCTTCGCGGCCGGCGGTGTGTCGGCGCAGGCCGATCCAAACAAGGTGCTCAAGGTCGCGTTCCTGATCGCCGAAACTGGCTTCGATCCGCAGGCGATTTCGGACCTGTACTCGAACTACGTGAATCGCGTGATCTTCGATCCGCTCTTCCGGTACGACTATATTTCGCGCCCGCACAAGATCATTCCGAACACGGCCGCGGCGATGCCCGAGGTCTCCAAGGACGGCATGACGTGGACGATCAAGGTCAAGCCAGGCATCTATTTCATCGACGATCCGGCCTTCAAGGGCAAGAAGCGTGAGCTCACCGCCGCCGATTATCTCTATTCGTGGAAGCGCATTCTCGACCCCAGGATGCGCTCGCCCCAACTCGACATCTTCGACGGCAAGATCGTCGGCATGGACGGGTTGCTGGCGAAGGCCAAGGAGACCGGCAAGCTCGATTACGATGCGCCGGTCGAAGGCCTGCAGCTCATCGACAAATACACATTGCGGCTGAAGCTCAACTATCCGTCGTACGACATGCTCGCCGAACTGACGGGTTCGGGCACCGCCGCAGTGGCGCGCGAAGTGGTCGAAGCGTACGGCGATGCGAGCGGCTGGGTCATGGCTAACCCGGTAGGCACGGGAGCCTACAAGCTGAAGGAGTGGCGGCGCGGCCAGAAGATCGTGCTGGAGGCAAGTCCAACTTTTCGCGAATTGCGCTATCCGGAAAGCAGCGATCCTGCCGACAGCGCGATCATGGCGAAATTCAAAGGCAAGCGGATTCCGCTGATCGGCACGATCGACATCTCGATCATCGAGGAAGCCAATCCGCGACTGCTCGCGTTCGAGCAAGGCGCGCTTGACTACATCGAAGTGCCCGTCGATCTCGTCGCCAACGTGCTCGAGCCCGGGAACAAACTGAAGCCGCGCTTTGTGAAGGCCGGCGTCACGCTCCAACGCGGGATCCAGCCCTCGATAACCTATACGTGGTTCAACATGGAGGACCCGGTCGTCGGCGGCTATACCAACGATAAGATCGCGCTGCGCCGCGCGATCGGCATGGGCTACAACGTGGACGAGGAGGTGCGCGTGATTCGCCAGGGGCAGGGTGAATGGGCGACGCAGGTGGTGCCGCCGGGTGTTTCCGGCCACGATCCGAAATTCGTTGGCAACACCAAATACGATCCCGCGAGTGCGAAGGCGTTGCTCGACAAGTTCGGCTACATCGATCGCGACAAGGACGGCTGGCGCGACCTGCCGGATGGCAAGCCGCTAGTGCTGAAAAGGGGTACCTATCCCAGCGCGCTCGAGCGCCAATTCGATGAGCTGTGGCAGCGCAACATGTCTGCGATCGGCATCAAGATCGAGTTCGTCACGCAAAAGTGGCCAGACCTTCTCAAGATGGCACGCGGTGGCCAGTTGCAGATGTGGCAGCTCGGCAATCGGTCGGGCACGACCGAGGGCTACGGCTTTCTGAGTCTGCTGTACGGTGGCAATTCCGGGCTCGCCAATCTTTCCCGATTCAAGCAACCCGACTTCGACCGCCTCTATGACGCGTCGCGCAAGCTGCCCGATGGGCCGGAACGCGCGAGGCTCACCCGCGAGATGTCGCAGATCGTCGCCGCGTACGCGCCGTGGAAGCTCAACGCCTACCGCTACGAGAACATCATCCTCTATCCGCGGGTCGAAGGCTACAAGCTCAACGTGTTCAACATCCACCCGTGGCAGTATCTCGACGTCGTTGCGAAGACGCCGCGCGAGTCAGTCGAGTGAAGTTGATGCGGAAACTGGCGGTCACGATGATGGCCGCGCTGCTCGCCACGGGTGCCGTCGCGCAAGCCGATCCCAACAAGGTGTTGCACGTCGTGATCCGGACGGCCGAGACCGGCTTCGATCCGCAAGTGGTGTCGGATCTGTATTCGAACTACGTCATTCGCGCGATCTTCGAGCCGTTGTTCCGCTACGACTTTCGTGCCCGGCCACACAAGGTCGAGCCCAACACGGCGGTCGCGCTGCCGCAACCTTCCGCGGATGGCAAGGATTGGACGATCAAGGTCAAGCCCGGCATCTACTTCACCGACGACCCGGCGTTCAAAGGCAAGAAACGCGAGCTGACCGCGGCCGACTATGCCTATTCGTGGAAGCGCATCGTCGATCCGAAGATGCGCTCGCCACATCTCGAGCTCTTCGACGGCAAGGTTGTTGGCCTGGATGCGCTGGTCGCGAAGGCGAAGGTCACGGGAAAGTTCGACTACGACGCGCCGGTGGAAGGGCTGCAGGTCGTCGACCGCTACACGCTGCGAATCAAGCTCAACTATCCGGTGTTCGACCTTGTCGTCAACCTGACGGAGTCAGGAACCTCGGCCGTCGCCCGTGAAGTCATTGAGGCGTATAGCGACCAAAGCGGATGGGCAATGGCGAATCCCGTAGGGACCGGTCCCTACCGCCTCAAGGACTGGCGGCGCGCCCAGCGGATCGTCGTCGAGGCCAACCCGGGCTTTCGTGGCATTCCTTATGTCGAGAACAGCGATCCCGCGGATCGCGAAGTCAACGCGCGGCTGCGCGGCAAGACGTTGCCGCTGATCGGCCAGGTCGAGATTGCTGTCATGGAAGAAGGCAATCCACGCGTGCTTGCGTTCGCGCGCGGCGAGCTCGACTATCTCGATATCCCATACGAGCTCGCGCCGAACGTGATGGGGCCCAACGATACGCTGAAGCCGCAGTTCGCCAAGGCGGGCGTGATCCTCCAGCGCGGTGTGCAGCCGTCGATCACGTATTCGTACTTCAACATGGACGATCCGGTCATCGGCGGGTACACCAACGACAAGGTCGCGCTGCGGCGCGCCATCGGCATGGCGTACAACGTGGACGAGGAAATACGCGTAGTCCGCCATGGACAAGGAATGCCCGCGACGCAAATCGTGCCGCCGGGCGTGTCCGGGTACGACCCGAATTTCCTCGCCAGCACGAAATACGATCCTGCTGGAGCGAAGGCGCTGCTCGACAAGTTCGGTTACATCGACCGCGACAAGGACGGCTGGCGCGACATGCCCGATGGTACGCCGCTGGTGTTGAAGCGCGGCACGTCGCCGAGCGCGCTCGAGCGCCAATTCGACGAGTTGTGGCAACGGAACATGACGGCAATCGGTGTCCGCATGGAAATGGTGACGCAGAAGTGGCCAGACCTGCTCAAGATGGCGCGCTTCGGCCAATTGCAAGTGTGGCAGCTGGCCAACACATCTTCCACGACCGAGGGGTACAGCTTTCTCGGAATGCTCTACGGACCTAATGCGGGCCTCGCCAATCTCGCACGCTTCAAGCACCCTGAGTTCGATCGCCTCTACGACGAGTCCCGGAAACTGCCGGATGGCCCACAGCGTTCCAAGCTGGTCAAGGAGATGTCGCAGATCGTCGCCGCGTACGCGCCGTGGAAGATCAACGCGTACCGGATCGAGAACGTCGTCGTGTACCCGTGGGTCATCGGCTACAAATATAATCCGTTCAACCAGCAGCCATGGCAGTACCTGGACATCGATCTCAAGATGAAGCGGAGGACGGCCGAATGATGCGCACATTGTTGGCGGCGCTGTGCACGGTATGCGCGCTTGGCACGCAAGCGCAGGGAACAGCCAAATGGGCCGATCCGGCAAAGGTGTTGCGTGTGGCGATCATGATCGCCGAAACCGGTTTCGATCCGCAGGTGGCGCAGGATTTGTACTCGAACACCATTAATGCGGCGATCTTCGAGCCGTTGTACATGTATGACTACCTTGCGCGCCCGCATCGTATCGTTCCCCGGACCGCGGAAGCGCTGCCCGAAATCTCCGCCGACGGCCTGACGTGGAAAATCCGGATGCGCAAAGGCATCTACTTCGCCGACGACCCGGCGTTCAAAGGCGTCAAGCGCGAGCTCACCGCCCACGACTATGTGTACACGTTGAAGCGTTTGATCGACCCGAAGGTGCGCTCACCCAACGTGTTCCTCCTGCGCGGCAAGCTCGCGGGTCTCAACGAGGCGGTGGCCAAGGCCGGCGGCAAGCTCGACTACGACGCCGAGATCGAAGGGCTGCGCGCGCTCGACCGCTACACGCTGCAGCTCAAGTTCGCCGACGCCGATTACACATTCCTGCCGGCGCTGGCGTCGACGCAGACCGCCGCCGTCGCACGCGAAATCATCGAGGCATATGGCGATGCGAGCGGCTGGGCGATGGCCAACCCGGTGGGAACCGGCGCGTTCAGGTTGACGGAGTGGCGGCGCGGCCAGAGGATCGTGCTCGAGGCCAATCCGAACTATCGCGAAGAGTACTTCCCCGCATTGCCTGCGAATCCGGATGCCGAGGCCCGCGCGGCGTTCGCCGCGATGAAAGGAAAGCGGTTGCCGCAGGTCGGCCGCGTCGAGGTATCGGTGATCGAGGAATCGAATCCGCGGCTGCTCGCATTCAACAGCCGTGCGCTCGACCTGGTCGATGTGCCGCGCGATCTCGCGTCGCGCGCGCTCGACGACAAGAACCGGTTGCTGCCGGCGTACGCGAGCGACGGCGTGACGTTACAGCGCGTGTCGGAAGCCGGGCTCGCCTTCTTCGCGTTATTCAACATGAACGACCCGGTGATCGGAGGCTATACCCCCGAACGCATCGCTTTGCGCCGTGCACTGTTGATGGGCTACAACGTCGGCGAGATGATCAAGGTCGGTTTGCTCGGCCAGGGTGCGATCGCGAACCAGCCGATTCCCCCCGAGGTGCCGGGACACGTTGCCGGCATCAAGAGCAGCACGCCATACGATCCCGCGCTGGCACGCACGCTGCTCGACAAGTTCGGCTACAAGGACCGCGACGGCGACGGGTTTCGCGAGCTGCCCGACGGCAAGCCGTTGACGCTGACGATGGGTTCCGCGCCGACGGGCGAGAATCGTATTCGCGACGAACTGTGGTTGAAGAACATGCGGAACATCGGCATCCGCATCGAGTATCTGCATCAAAAGTGGCCTGACCTCCTCAAGATGTCGCGGGCCGGACAACTGCAGATGTGGCAAGTCAGCTGGAGCGCCACTTCCGCCGATTCGTTCATGGAGCTGGCCTATGGCCCGAACGGCGGCGAGACCAATTTTTCGTTTTTCAAGAACGCGGAATATGACGATCTCTTTCGCCAAAGCCGCAGGGTGAAAACGGATGCCGAGCGTGACAAGCTCTATGCGCGCATGACCGAGATCGTGGCCGCGTATGCACCGATGGGCGGTGCCATCTACCGGATCGAGAACACGCTGGCGCAACCTTGGATAAAAGGCTACAAGAAGTCCAGCTTCCGGACGTCGCCGTGGCGGTTCGTCGATATCGATCGCGCCGGTCTAAAGCCCGGCATGTGAAGCGGCGCAATACGTGGCGCAAACGCGACACGTGTTTGTTTTGCGCTCGTTGACGCAGTCCGAAATTTGCGAACCGGCGCGCGGCCGCGTACAATTCGTCGCGAACGACCCTCCATTCCGGCGCCCGACCATGTCCCTCAATCCCTACTCGTACTCGCAAGCCGCAATGGCGCGCGTGCGCTCGGGACGGCATCGTTACCTGCATCCCATTGACACGCCGCTGCCGATTGCGCCGACCAGCGCGCTCGTAGCAGGCGGCATGGTCGTTCTGAAGTAGCGCCCGCCGGGATTCCCGCCGGGTTCATGGCGGGAACCGGAGCAGCAGGCGCTTCGTGGTTTTCCAAGATTCCCGCCTGTCGTCGAAGTCGTGCGTTTGCGCATCGTGCGCGGACGCGCGGATGGAATTTCCGTCCGGTTTGCGTCTGACAGGTGTTCGACATGGATCGCTTGCAACGCTGGCTCCGCCGCTCGTTTCGCGGCCTCTGGCTCTCGAAGGATTTCCGGAAGCTCTGGATCTCGCTGACGATCACGTCGTTCGGCGCCCAGATCACCAACCTCGCGTTGCCGTTGACGGCGGCGCTGCTGCTGCACGCCACCCCGCTGCAGATGGGCATCCTGGTGGCGCTCGAGACGCTGCCGTTCGCGCTCGTGTCGCTGCACGCGGGGGTGCTGCTCGACCGCGTGCGCAAGCTGCCCATCGTCATCGCCTCGGACCTGGCACGCGGCGCGGCGCTGCTCGCCATACCGATCGCGGCGTTCACCGGATCGCTGTCGATCGAGATCCTGTATGCGGTCGGCTTCTTCTGCGGCATCCAGAACGTGGTTGGCGGCGCCGCCTATCAGGTGTTGCTGGCGCAACTCGCCGGCCGCAAGCGATTGGTCGAGGCGAACGCGAAGATCGCGCTCGGCGAAACCTCCGCTGCGCTGGTCGGCCCGGGCGTGGCCGGCGGTCTCATCCAACTGCTGACGGCGCCGCTCGCGATTCTGCTCGATGCGTGCGCGTTCTTCTTTTCTGCGCTGCTGCTGCGCCGTCTGCATGCGCCCAACGATGTGCCGCACGACGGGCCGAAAGGCTCGGTTACCGCGGAGATCGTCGAAGGCTTAAAGCTCGTGTGGGGCAATCGGACGCTGTTCGCGCTCGCCTGGCTGTCGGCGCTCTGGCAATTCCTGCACCACATGCAGATCGCGGTGTTGATCCTGTTCGCCACCCGCGATCTCGAGTTGTCGGCGGGCGCGATCGGCGTCACCTACATGTTCGGCGGCTTGGGCTGCGTGATCGCGGCGGCGTTCGCGGAACGCTTGTCCGCGCGCTTGGGTGTCGGTCCGATCATCGTGCACGGTCTCATCCTGACGGCGCTCGCGTGGCAGGCGTTCGGACTCATCGGCGGCCCCGTGTGGATGGCGACGCTGCTGCTCGGACTCGCGATGTTCGTGTTCGACTTCGGCG
>Ga0184626_10000823_pt1 | contig 10192 bp, 14 predicted proteins | sample PLM3_60_b1_FD_133142 | JGI IMG/M metagenome (GOLD analysis project Ga0184626, IMG submission 133142) | Groundwater sediment microbial communities from an aquifer in East River, Colorado, USA - PLM3_60_b1 | ecosystem: Environmental > Terrestrial > Soil > Riparian zone | place: USA: East River... | reverse complement strand
GCTCGAGGATGTGCAGGCCCAGCTGTTCGGCGGGGACGGCGGGGCATTGGGCCGGCCGCACGTCGCGCGCGCGCTCGTCGACTGCGGCGCGTGTGACACCGTAAGCGACGCGTTCCGCCGCTACCTTGGCCGGGGCCGGGCCGCCTACGTCGAGAAGCCGCTGCCCAAGCTCTCCGAAGTCACGTCGCTGGTGCACGAGGTGGGAGGGCTCACCGTCGCGGCGCATTTGGGCGATCATGGGACCGAAGCCCAGCTGCGCATTTTTCAGGACCAGGGACTCGACTGTGTCGAGGTACGCCACCCCAGCCACCCGCCGGCCGTCGAGCAACGGCTCATGAAGATCGCCGAACGCCTGGGCCTCGGCATCAGCGGCGGATCTGATTGGCACGGGGAGAGCGAGTACGGCGACACCCACGCGCCGCTCGGGAGTATGCGGGTTCCCGACGCGTGGCTGGAGCTGCTCGAGCGGCGCCTCGAGCTCGCAACCATGAAACGGGAAGGGGGAGGAGGGGGACATGAGCGATCCGCTACCGATAGGCTCTAAGGCGCCTGCGTTCCAGGCGCCCGCTTCCGACGGCCAAACGTACGCTCTCGCGGACCTGCTCAAAAACGGGCCGGTGGCGCTCGTGTTTTATCCTGGCAACAACACGCCCGGCTGAAACCGCCAACTCTCCGCCGTGCGCGATGAGATCGCCAAGTTCCACGCCGCAAAGATGCAGCCGCTGGGCGTGAACCCCGCGAGCGTGGACAGTCATCGGAGTTATGTCGAGAAGATGCGGTTCAATTTCCCGCTGCTCTCCGACCCGGAGCGCACGATTGCCGGCGCGTACCACGCGCTGAAGGACGACGGCAAAGGCATCCAGCGAACCGTCTACGTCATCGGGGGCGACGGGACGGTGCGGTTCGCGCAGCGCGGCTATCCTCCAGTGGACGCCATCGTCGGTGCCCGCTGACCTGCACGGGAAAATCGCGCTCATCACCGGCGTCGGGCGCGTCGGGCAAATCGGGCATGCGGTGGCGCGCGGCCTGGGGCGCGCTGGCGCCAAGCTGCTATTGGCGGACGTCAACGCGGTGGGACTGGCCGACCGCGTCAAGGAGTTTGGCGCGGAGGGCATTGCCGCAAAGGCTTCGGCGGGCGATCTGACGCAGCCCGATGTCGCGCGCGCCGCGACCGCCGCGGCGCAGGCCCAATTCGGCGGCCTCGACATCGTGGTGAACGTCGCCGGCGGATTCTTCAGCTTCGGACCGTTCACCGAGGTGAAACCCGAGATTCTCGATCGCGAGCTGGCGGTCAACTTCAAGACCGCGTTCTACATGTGTCAGGCCGCCATGCCGTTGCTGCTGTCCCGCGGCGCCGGCTCGATCGTCAACTTCGCGTCGATCGCCGTCGTGCGCTCGCTGATGCACATGTCGGCCTACAGCGCCGCGAAGTCGGCGGTCGCGGGACTCACGCGCGAGCTGGCACGCGAATACCGGGACGCGAATATCCGGGTGAACGCGGTCGCGCCGGCCACGGTCCGTACCGCCGATAATTTGGCGCAGATGGGCGATTCCAAGACGCCGCTTGTCGAGTTGGACGAAGTCGTCAATACGGTCCTGTTTCTTGCCAGCGACGAGGCGAGCGCCATCACCGGTCAAATCGTCCCCATCACGGGAAAAGCGTACTAGTGCGGCTCGAGGGCGCAGCCGCTCTGGTGACAGGAGCAGGGAAGCGCATCGGCCAGGCCATTGCGGTCGGTCTGGCACAATCCGGTTGCGACGTCGCCGTCCATTATCACGGCTCGGCGACGGGCGCCGAAGAGTCGGCACGCGCCATCCGCGCCGCCGGACGCCGCGTCGAGCTGTTGCCAGCCGATCTGCGCGACGCGGCGGCGGCTCGCAAGCTTCCCGATCAGGCCGCCCGCGCGCTCAAACGGCTCGATATCGTCGTCAACTCGGCGGCGATCATGGTGCAGCAGTCGGTGGAGAGTGTCACACCCGAAAGCTGGGATGCGACGCTCGATCTTAATCTCCGCGCCATGTTTTTCGTGTCGCAAGGCGCGATTCCGCATCTGCGCCGCGCCAAGGGCAAGATCGTCAACATCGCCGACCTGGCCGGCCTCGAACCGTGGCCCACCTACCTGCCGCACTGCGTGAGCAAGGCCGGGGTCATCATGCTGACCAAGGCGCTGGCCCGCGCGCTGGCTCCCGACATCGCGGTCAATGCCGTCGCCCCCGGTGCGGTGCTGCTGCCGGAGGACTGGGACGACAAGTCGCGTGAGCACATTCGCGAAACGACCCCGCTCGAACGCATCGGCACACCCGCGGATGTGGTCGCCGCCGTCCGGTTTCTCCTCGCCGACACCGACTACGCGACCGGCACCATTCTGGTCATCGACGGAGGGAGACTCATCCGCTGAGGGACGTCGTCGTGGTCGGCGGTGGCTGCTACGGCACGTTCTACGCGTCCCAGCTCGCGAAGGCCAAGGCGCGCGGCAAGACCGACTATCGCACCGTCATCGTCGTCGATCGGAATCCAGAGTGCAGGGCGCGACGCGAGCTGGGTGAGGCGCCGGATCGAGCATTTGTCGCGTCCGATTGGAGCACGTTCTTCGACGAGTTTCTTCCGCCCGTCGGCCCATCAGCCCGTCCGCCCGACGATCAGATCGTTCCATCTCCCCACATGCCTCACCTCATGTTCGAATGGGTCCTGCGGCGCGCGCGCACCCGATGGCCGACGCGCTCGGTATCGGTCGAGCCGGTACCGGGTCACTTCCCGACTCCCTACGATCGTCCTGGCTCGGATCAAACCCGCTACGTCTCCTTTGCGGACTGGATCTGTCCAACGCATTGCATCGAGCCGGCGCTCTGTCCCGCCATCGGTGCACCCCGCACGTGGGAGATGGGAGACTCCGTCCGCGACCTCGCAGAGCGGCTGCGGGCCAGCGGCCGCCCGGTGAGCGGGCCGGCGCTGTTCGTGTGCAAGCACCAGGTGTTTGGAGTCGGCATGTTTGCGGCGGACGCCGTGCGCGCGGGTGACCGGCTGGTGGAGGAAGCGGGTTCGACGAATGCCCCTGCCGAGATCCTGGTCGGGACAATTTCGAGTTGCCACGGGGCGCTGAACCTCTTGAAGCTGTCTGCAGATGGCTGATAGCAGACGGCTGATGGCCGCTGACGAACGTCACCGCTACCTCGTGCACGCCCGGGAGCTCTTCAATGGCGGCGAGTATTGGCTTGCGCACGAAGCGTTGGAAACAGTCTGGCGTTCTATTATTAAGGAAGACGAGGCGCTGGTCTGGCAGGGGTTGATCCAAGCTGCCGCGGCGCTGCTTCACCGGGTGCGCGGGAACCGCCACGGCACCGTCGTGGTTGGAGCAGCGGCCCTCGAAAAACTGGCCGGGCCGCAGCGATCCGAGATCGAGTTCGACACGGTGCAATTTCGCGCGCAGTTGGCGCGCGCCTTGGCGGGGGAGGGCGATCCCCCACGACTGGAATTCAGGACGCATGACTGAGCGTACGGCACTCATCTACGACGTGGTTATCGTGGGCGCCGGCCCGGCGGGGCTGTGTGCCGCGCTGTACGCCCACCGCGGCATGCTCACGGCGGTCACGATCGAGCGCGGCGCCCCCGGCGGAGAGCTCCTCAATACTGATCTGATCGAAGACTACATCGGCTTCGAGAGCATCAAGGGCTGGGAGCTCGCGCAGAAGATGGCCGAGCACGCCAAGAAGTTCGGTGCCGAAATCGTGACCGACACCGTCGAGCGCATCAGCAAGGATGCCGACGGCTGGTTCGATGTCCAGACGGCACGCGGCGACAGCTATCGCACCCAGGCCGTGATCCTTACCGCTGGCGGCACGCCCGTCAAACTCGGTGTGCCGGGCGAAAAGGAGTTTGCCGGGAAGGGCGTCTCCTACTGCGCCGTATGCGACGGTGCGTTCTTTAAGGGCGAGAGACTGGCGGTCGTCGGCGGCGGGGATGCCGCGGTCGAGGAAGCCGATTACCTGACGCGCTACGCCAGCAAAGTGCACCTCGTCCACCGGCGCGATGACTTTCGCGCGTCCCCGATCCTGCAGGACCGGGCGTTTGCGAACCCCAAGATCGAGGTGATCCGCAATACCACCGTGCCGGAAATCGTGGGGGACGCCAAGGGCGTCACCCATGCCGTGCTCGAGGACAAGTTGACGGGCACGCGGTCGAATCTGGACGTCGGCGGCGTGTTCATCTTCGCCGGGTTCAAGCCTAACACGCAGCTCGTCGAAGGCCACGTGGACCACGACGCCGGCGGGTATCTCATCACCGACAACAAGATGATGACGTCGATGGCCGGCCTCTTCGCCGCGGGTGACGTGCGCAGCCAGGTCACTCGCCAGATCACCACCGCGGTCGGGGACGCCACGACCGCCGCGATCGCGGTCGAGAAGTACCTCAAGTCCATCCGCGAGCTGCAGGGCGACGGCAAGGCGAAGCCGTGAGAATCGTTCCGATCCCCAACGGCATGTTCGCTGAGAACTGCTATGTCGTCGTGGACGAGCAGGCGGGCGAGTGCGCCATCGTTGATCCTGGCGAGGAAGCTGGCCTGATTCTCCACAAAGTCCAAGAAACAGGCGCCAAACCGGTCGCGATCTGGCTGACGCACGCGCACATCGATCACGTCCTCGGCGTTCCGCGAATCGCGGAGGAGACGGGCGCCTCCATCTGGCTGCACTCGGCCGACCGGCCCCTCTACGATGCCGTGCCGGAGCAAGCGGCCTGGTTTGGGCTCGCGGCGCCGCCGCGCTTGCCCGCGCCCGACCGGCAAATGGTTCCTGGCGAGCGACTCGCGCTGGGTGCGTTGAGTTTTGACGTCCGGCACGCGCCCGGCCATTCTCCGGGCAGTGTCTGCCTGGTCGGACCGGGCGTCGCGTTCAGCGGCGACGTGCTGTTTGCGGGGTCTATTGGGCGAACCGATCTGCCGGGCGGCGACTTCGAAACGTTGATCGCGAGCATCGAGCGAGAGTTGCTCCCGCTGCCCGACGACACCATCGTGTACAGCGGACATGGACCCGAAACGACCATCGGACGGGAGCGCCGCACGAATCCCTTCCTCACCGGCGTCTACCGGATCGCGTAAACCTTCGCCCCGCTGCATGCGTTGCGGGGCCGAGGTCCAGCCGAAGCCGTGGGGCTGCAGGAATCCGTGTCCGAATTGCGGCTTCCTGTACCCTCTGGGTGACTGCTCCGATTGATTCACCTCCTCGCCATTCTGTTGCTCGCGATTGACTGCGCGGCGCGCGCCTGGCGGATCCAGCTCGCCAGCTGGGCGGCCGGCGGCGGGCTCTCGTTTCGCGACGCCTTGCGACTGAACCTCTACGGCGAAGCGGCAGCGACGTTCACCCCGAACCGCCTGGGTGGTGAGCCGGCGCGGTTTCTCGGCATGACGTGGTCGGGAATGCGCGTCGTGACGGCGCTCGTGGCGCTCGGGGTCGAAGTCGCTGCCGAGTGGCCGGTCTTCGGCCTCGTCGCGATTGCCCTGGTGGCCTATTACGTGCCCGACTGGAGTGAAACGGTTGAGCAATTTCTGACCCACAGTCTCGCGCGCGACCTGCTCAGTATCGAGCTGATCGCGCTGGTCGTGCTGATCGTCATCTGGACGCTGCAGCGCCTGGTACGCCCCGGCGCGATCCGTCATCGGGTGCGACGTCAGTGGCGCGTGGCGCTCGCGCACGTGCGTCGCGCGCCCTGGTGGGTCCTATTCGTCGGCGCGCTGTTGACCGTCATCAGTCTTGCCGCACGTGCCATGATTCTGCCGGCGCTCGTCTGGGGCCATCCGGACGCGCCGCCGTTGGCCGTCATGTTCTTCGGTTCCCTGGCTCTCCTGCACGCGCCGCTGGTCGTGCCGCTGCCATCGGGCGGCGGCGGCATCGAGGTGGCATTTCTGTCGGGGTTCGCCGGGGACTTCGGTCCCGGTCATCAAGTGACGATGCTGCTCTTGTGGCGGTTCTACACGACGATTCTGCTGACGGTGCTCGGCGTGTATCTCCTGGTGCGCACGCACGGCGCGGCGGCGGCGAAAGAGCTCTTTACCGTCGGCTGGTTTCGCAGGCGTTAACGCGCCGGCGGAGGAGGCGCCATGGCGATCAACACGATCGTCGGTTCGTCGGCGCGGGCGACACCATGAGGAACCCCGGCGGGCGCGGGGATCAGATCGCCGGGACCGGCCGAGATGTTCGTGCTGCCGACGACGAAAGTGGCCTTTCCGCTGAGCACTACATAGAATTTGTCGGCGTCGGCGTGCGTGTGGACCGCCTGCGCCTGTCCGGGTTCGAAGCAATTGAGACCGACGAGCAGGTGCTCGGACCGAAAGCAATCGACCTTGGTGATGCCGTCCGCGCGGAACGTGGCGCGGTCAAACAGATGCTGAACGAGTTCGCGGGATTCCATGGGCGATTCCTGGCTCGAGACGGATGGTGGTCGGACTGACGGAGGAGCAGTGGCTCAGACGCGTGTCGAACGTGATCCCCTGGGAGAGATGCCCGTGCCCGCCGAGGCGCTGTGGGGCATCCAGACAGAGCGTGCCCGGCAAAACTTTCCCATCTCGAATCTGCGACCGCTTCCCGCCTTCGTCGATGCCGTCATCTGGATCAAGAAGGCCGCCGCTCTGACTCACCGGGAGACCGGGCGCCTCGAAACGAAACTCGCGGACGCGATCATCAAGGCCGCCGATGAAGTGCTCGGCGGTGGCCATCGCGAGCACTTCGTGGTCGATCCCTACCAGGCGGGCGCCGGCACCTCACATAACATGAATTGCAACGAAGTGCTCGCCAACCGCGCCAACGAGCTGCTCGGCTCGAGGCGCGGTGAGTACAAGCCGGTTCATCCGAACGATCACGTCAACATGGCCCAGTCCACGAATGACGTCATTCCCACGGCCATCCGGCTCGCCGCCTTGTCGCAGTTCGCGGCCTTGACCGAATCGCTTACCCGGCTGGCGCGCGCGTTTGCCGCGAAAGGCAAAGAGTTCGACAGCATCGTGAAGTCCGGCCGGACGCACCTGCAGGACGCAACGCCGGTGCGCCTGGGTCAGGAATTCACGGCGTACGGCCACACGATCGAGCGCAACCGCGATCGCATCGCGCGCGCCGCGGACGACCTCCGCGACCTCGGCATCGGCGGGACGGCCGTCGGCACTGGGCTCAACGCCGAGCCGCAGTACCCGGCGCTGATGGTGAAGCATCTCCGAGCGATGACGGGCCTCGAGCTGCGCGAGGGCAAGGATCGCATCCAGCTGATGCAATCGATGGGCGATGCGGCGGGATTCTCCGGCGCCGTGCGCACCTACGCCGTCGATCTGGGGAAGATCGCCAGCGACCTGCGGCTGCTGGCGTCGGGGCCGCGTACCGGGTTCGCGGAGATTCTCCTGCCCCCGGTGCAGCCGGGCTCGAGCATCATGCCGGGGAAAGTGAATCCATCGATCCCCGAGATGGTGAATCAAGTCTGCTTCCAGGTGATCGGCAATGATGTGACGGTGACGGCGGCGGCCGAAGCCGGGCAGCTCGAGCTGAACGTCATGATGCCGGTAATCGCTCACAACCTGCTGGTCTCCATGATGATTCTGACCAACGCTTCGCGAGTATTCGCCGAGCGGTGTGTGGAGGGGATCGAGGCCGACGCCGCGCAGTGTGCGCACTGGCTCGAGCGCAGCCCGGCTCTCGTCACTGCGCTGGCGCCGAAAATCGGATATGCGGAGGCCGCGAAGCTCGCGAAGGAAGCCGTGGCCAAGAACGTCACCGTGCGACAGCTGGTGATGGAGAAAGGGTTGCTGAAGGGGAAAGAGCTCGACGAGGTGCTCGACTTGCGGGCGATGACGGAGCTGGGTGTTCCAGGGAAGCGGAAATGACTCGGAGATCGGAGAGGCGCGCATGAACTGGATCGTCGCGGGACTGATCGCAGGCGTCGTGGCGTACGTCGTCGATTACGTGATGTGGGGGAAGGTCTTCACCAAGGGCTTGGACGCGTTCGCGGATCAGTTGTCGCCAGAGCAGATGAAAGCGTTCATGGGGCCGGCGCTGGCCAAGTCCGCCGTGCTCGCGCTCGCCTTTGGCCTGCTGTTCGCCTGGTTCTACGGCCGCTTTCGGACCGCCCTATGGGTGGAAGGGGGAGGCCCGTTGGCCGGCATGGAATTCGGCACGGTGTTGTGGCTGCCCACCATTTTCTTATCGACGCTCGGCGGCAGCGTGTGGTGGACCCGCGTCCGCCCGCTGCATAGAGCGACCGCGTGGGCGTGGTTGGCACGGATGAACGCGGCCGGCATCGCGGTGGGATTGCTCATGAAGTGACCGCAGTCACGGCACCCGCGAGCCCGATGGTGTAGAAGGTTCCGTATGCGTACCCTGACGATACTGCTCATCGCGCTCGCGGTTGCCCTCCCCGGCGGTGCCGCGGCCCAACGGCGCGCGCGCATCGGCCCCACCGTCTCGAGTATCTCGATCGAAGACGGCTCCGGCGGCAGTCATTCCTTCTCGTCAGTTGGCGGCAGCTTCGCGTTTCTCTCCGGGGATGACGGCGAAATAGGAATCGGCATTTCGCGCTACGGCGACCTGTCGAACAACAGCTGCGTCCGGCAGATGACGTTCTACGGTCTCGAGTCCAACTACTATCCCATCGGTGCGAAGGGCGTCGCGCCGTTCGCGTCGAGTGCCGTCGGGTTGGCACGCGTTCTCGACCAGGATCCGACGCTCGCACTACTGGGCTGCAACACATCCGCCCAAGCGACAAGCGAGCTCGGATTGGGCTTTGGTCTCGGCGTGCGCGTGAATCTTGGCAAGCAAGCCGCGGCCCTCGTCGAGGGACGGTTCTTTCAAGTCCCGAATAGCGCCATCAAGGCGCTCGAAGGGCGCGCCAACGTGTCGTTCGCGTTCGGGAGTCCGAACAAGAAGACGCAGTTGCTGAATGGCACCCTCGGGCCAGCCGTTGGCGTGCTGACACCGCTCAGTGGGGCCCTCGAAGGGCGCGGCCCGACGTTAGGCGTCCGCTTCCGACGCGATCAAAAGAAGGGAGGGGCGCTCGGCTTGCAGATCGATTACGCGCCATTGCGCGTGAAGACGGGCTGCTCGGCCAATTGTGATCCGTACGCGATCCTGTTTGCCCCGGGATATGAGCCGTCGCTTCATCCGGCATGGGGGCGCTTTTACGCTGAGCTCGGGCTGTTGCTCGCGGGCTTCCCATTGGTTGGCGATGATCGCGGCGTTGCTCAAGGGGCACAGGGCGGTCTCGGCGCCGACATCTTCACGGGCCGAACCCTGATGACGAACGTCAACGCGCGGGTATTGTGGCTGCAGCGCAATGATCCGAGCAACCGCAATGCGTTCCTCGTACAGGTGGGTGTCAGTCTGAGCCCGAGGCTTGAACATCAGGGGAGCCATTGAATCCCGACAACCGCTCTCCCATATTCCTCCCATGCGCGTTACGACCTGGGCGGAGTACGGCTTAATCGTTTCGATTCATCTCGGCAAGCGTTCGGGGCAGGGCCCTGTCGCTGCCCGCGAGCTGTCCGAGCAGGAACGTCTCCCGCACGACTACGTCGAACAGATCCTGCTGCGCCTGCGGCGCGCGGGACTGGTCGAGTCCGTTCGTGGCGCCCGCGGTGGATACATGCTCGCACGCCCGCCCCAGGACGTCAGTGTGAAGGATGTCATCGAGGCGTCGGAGCATGTGACGTTCGAGGTGAACTGCGACCTTCACCGGGTGGACGATGAGCGCTGCGATCCGGCGACCGCCTGCAGCATTCGTCCCGTCTGGCGCCTGCTCGAGCGGCGCATCAACGAAGTGCTCGCCGGCGTCAGCCTCGCCGACCTCCAGCACGCCGAGCCACAGGTCTATCAGATCGCCGGGGCAGCGTCGGTACATTGACGCCGCTGTCGCATGAGGAGCTGCTGCGGTACTCTCGCCACCTCACGCTTCCTGATGTAGGTCTCGCAGGCCAATCGAAGCTCCGTGACGCGCGCGTGCTGCTCATCGGCGCCGGCGGGCTGGGATCTCCGGCGGCGCTCTATCTCGCCGCAGCCGGTGTCGGGACGCTGGGTCTCGTCGATTTCGATCTCGTCGATCGCAGCAACCTGAAACGGCAAATCCCCCCCGGCACCCCCGGGATCGGAACGCCCAAACCGGAATCAGCGCGCGAACGCCTGCGCGATGTCAATCCCCACGTTCACACCGAGACGTTCGCCGATC
>Ga0184626_10000822_pt1 | contig 10196 bp, 9 predicted proteins | sample PLM3_60_b1_FD_133142 | JGI IMG/M metagenome (GOLD analysis project Ga0184626, IMG submission 133142) | Groundwater sediment microbial communities from an aquifer in East River, Colorado, USA - PLM3_60_b1 | ecosystem: Environmental > Terrestrial > Soil > Riparian zone | place: USA: East River... | reverse complement strand
TTCAACAACACCCTCATCACGATCTGCGATATGCAGGGCAACGCGATCACTTGGGGCTCTTCCGGCAAGGCCGGCTTCAAGGGCTCCAAAAAGTCCACGCCCTTCGCCGCGACCGTCGCGGCCGAGCAGGCGGCGCGGGAAGCGTTGAACCTCGGCGTGAAACGCGTGCACGTGCGTGTGCAGGGTCCAGGCTCCGGTCGCGAGTCCGCCATTCAGGCGCTCGCAAGTGCCGGGCTGCAGATCCGTTCGATCCGCGACGTGACGCCGATTCCGCACAACGGGTGCCGCCCGCCCAAGAAACGGCGGGTCTAGCATGGCGCGTTATACGGGGCCCGTTTGCAGGCTGTGCCGCCGCGAGGGCACCAAGCTGTTTCTCAAGGGCACGCGCTGCCTGACGGAGAAGTGCGCCGTTGAGCGCCGCGCCTACGCGCCTGGGCAGCATGGCCAGTCGACCGGCCGCCGCCGCAAGGCGTCGGAGTACGCCAAGCAGCTGCGTGAAAAGCAGAAGGTGAAGCGGATCTACGGCCTGTCGGAGCGCCAGTTCCGCAACCTCTTCGAGCGCGCCATCAAGGAGCCGGGCGTCACGGGTGAAGCGCTGCTCGTCGCGCTCGAGAGCCGGCTGGACAATTTGGTGTACCGGATGGGCTTCGCGACCTCGCGCAAGCAGGCGCGCCAGCTCGTGCGGCATCGCCACATCCTCGTCAATGGCCGCACGTTGGACATTCCGTCCTACCGCGTGCGGATCGGGGACGAAGTGAAGGTCGCCGATGCGAGCCGTGAGCTCGTGGTGGTGAAGGTCGCGCTCGAGCAGTTTGGGCGCGGGCAACCGGTTTCGTGGATCCAGGTGGACACTGACAAAGTGCTGGGCAGGATGACCGAGCGGCCGACTCGCGACGCCATCCCGATCGCGGCACAAGAACAGTTAATCGTCGAGCTCTATTCCAAGTGATAACGACTCTTGATTTGACGGGGTTGGTCCGCCCGCACCTGGTCGAAATGACCAAGCGCGAGGACAATCCGAATTCCGCCGAGTTCCGCCTCCAGCCGCTGGAGCGGGGCTACGGGTATACGCTGGGCAACTCACTGCGCCGGCTGCTGCTCTCGTCGCTGCGTGGCGCCGCGGTCTGGGCGTTCCGCATCGACGGCGTCGTGCATGAGCACCAGACGATTCCGAGCGTCGTGGAGGACGTGCACCAGATCATCCAGCGGCTGAAACAGCTGACGCTGGTGCTGGCGCCCGAGGTGGACGAGGCCGTACTGCACTTCAAGGTCGAGAAGGCCGGCCCGGTGTACGCCCGCGACCTCGAGGCGCACGGTGCCGTCACGATTCAGAACCCCGAGCAGCTGCTCTTCACCGTTCAGGACGACCGCGACATCGCGGGCGAGCTCTACGTGAACAAGGGCCGCGGCTACGTGGAGGCGGAGCAGCATCCTGTGGATCGCACGCTCGCCGTGGACGTCGTGCGGGTGGATTCGATCTACAATCCCGTGCGCCGCGCGAACTTCACGGTGGCCGAGACGCGCGTCGGCCAGCGCACCGACTACGACCGGCTCACGCTGACCGTCGAGACGAACGGCACGATCTCCCCGGAGGACGCGGTGGCGTATGCCGCGGCGCTCGCGCAGGAGCATTTCCGCTTCTTCGTCGACTTCGGCAAGGTGCCGATCGTCGCCGGCGAACCCGCAGGGAACGGCGGGACCGAGGGCGGCCGGCTGCGTGATGTGCTGAACCGCGCGATCGACGACGCCGGATTGTCGGTCCGGTCGGTGAACTCGCTCAAGAACTCGAACATCCGCACCCTGGGCGATCTGGTTCGCTACAAGGAAGACGATCTCCTGAAGGTCAAGAACGTCGGCGAGAAGGCGCTGGGTGAAATTGCCGAGCTGCTCCGCCGCGAAGGATTGAACTTCGGGATGCAGCTCGAGGAGACGCCGGGGGGTGACGTGCGCATCATTGACCAGGGCGTCGCACCGCAGGCGCAGCTGACGGGCGGCGAGGAAGACTAGTGCGCCACCGCGCCAAAGGCCGCCAACTCTCGCGCACGTCGAGCCATAAGAAGGCGACGCTGAACAACATGGCGACGAGCCTGTTCCTGCACGGCGGTATCCAGACCACCGTGGCGAAGGCGAAAGAGCTGCGTCCGTTCGCGGAGCGGCTCATCACGCTCGCGCGCCGCGGCGATCTGCACGCCCGCCGACTCGTCGAGCGCCGCCTCAAAGACAAGGACGTCACGCACAAGCTGTTCGTCGAGATCGGCAAGCGGTTTGCGGCGCGGCCGGGCGGCTACACGCGCATCGTCAAGCTCGGCCATCGTGTTGGCGATGGCGCCGATGTGGCCCGCATCGAACTGTTGAGTGAGTAGGACGGGGCCGACGAGTCGAAACGAAAAAGGGACCCCCGCAAGGGTCCCTTTTTTCTTGAGCGGCGCGTGCTTACGAAGCCTTCGTCACCTTGTTCGACTTGATGCACTGCGTGCACACCCGGATGCGGCGCACGACGCCGTTCACGACGACGCGAGCACGCTGTAGGTTGGGGTACCAGCGGCGGGGCGTCTTGTTGTTCGCGTGGCTGATGTTGTGTCCCGTGATGGGACGCTTGCCACAGACCTCACACACTCGAGCCATAGGCCGTCCGACAAAAAATGAGTTCTAAAGGCGCCGAAAAGAGGCCTAAACCTAAACAGGGCACCGGGGAGCAGCAACCCCGCCCGCCCGCGACGGCCCGGAAGACGGCCGTGATCACCGGCGTCACCGGCCAGGACGGCTCCTACCTCGCCGAGCTGCTGCTCGACAAGGGCTACGAGGTCATCGGCGTCGTGCGGCGCACATCGCACGATTCCTACGAGCGCATCGGGCATCTGCTCGATCGAGTCCACGTCGTGGCGGCCGATCTTCTCGATCAACACTCGCTCACCATGGTGATCCGCGATGCGAAGCCGGATGAGGTGTACAACCTCGCCGCGCAGAGCTTCGTCCCGACGTCCTGGAACCAGCCGGTGCTGACCGGAGAGTTCACGGCGCTCGGGGTCACGCGACTGCTCGAGGCGATTCGCCTGGCGCACCCGCGGGCACGCTTCTATCAAGCCAGCTCGTCGGAAATGTTCGGGAAGGCGGTCGAGACGCCGCAGCGCGAAAGCACGCCGTTCTATCCGCGCTCTCCCTACGGCGTCGCCAAGGTCTACGGCCACTGGATCACGGTGAACTACCGCGAGTCCTACGGGATGTACGCCGTCAGCGGCATCCTGTTCAATCACGAGTCGCCCCGCCGCGGCCTCGAATTCGTCACGCGGAAAGTCAGTGACGCCGTCGCCCGCATCAAGCTCGGGAAGGCGAGCGAGCTCCGCCTCGGCAATCTCGAGTCGGGCCGCGATTGGGGATTTGCGGGGGACTACGTCGAGGCGATGTGGCGTATGCTCCAGCAACCGGAACCAAACGACTACGTCGTCGGCACCGGGAAGATGCATACCGTGCGCGACCTGTGTGCCGCGGCGTTCAGCCATGTCGGGCTCGATTGGCAGGAGTACGTGAAGATCGATCCGCGCTTCGTGCGGCCGGCCGAAGTGGATGTGCTGCTCGCCGACGCGACGCGCGCCCGCCGGGAGCTGGGTTGGGAAGCGCGCGTGAGCTTCGAGCAGCTCGTGAAGACGATGGTGGACGCCGATCTGAAACGGCTCGCATGAAGGTGCTCGTCACCGGCGCCAACGGATTCGTGGGCCGCAGCGTGGTACGGCGGCTGCTCGCCGATGGCGACAGCGTGATCGCGGCCAACGGACCAGGCGCATCCAGCGGGCCGGCCGGGAGGAACGTCACGAGCGTCCTGCTGGACGTGACGAACGAAATGTCGGTTCGCGCGTGTCTACAGACGCCGGTCGACGCCGTGATTCATCTCGCGGCCATCGCGCTGAGCAAGGCTGCCGATCAGGATCCCATGCGGGCCTGGGTGACCAATGCCGGCGGAACCGCCAACCTCGCCGCCGGCCTTGCCAAGGCGTCGGCCGGCTGGAATGCGCAGCCGGTTTTCCTGCTGGCATCGACGGCGGAAGTCTATGCCTGGCGCGAGCGCCCTATTAAGGAAGAGGATCCGATCCAGCCGTCCACACCGTATGCCTCCAGCAAGCTTGGCGCCGAGCTGGCGGCGGAGCAGGCGTCGCGTTGCTGCGGCCTGAAGGTGATCATCGCGCGGCCGTTCCCGCATTCTGGTGCGGGCCAGGATCCGAGCTTCTGGATTCCGGGCCGGGGTAAGATGCTGCGAGAGGTGAAGGATCACGGGTGGCCGGCGGTGCCCGTCGGTGACTTGACGGCCGTGCGGGATTTCCTGCATGTCGACGACGTGGCCGATGCCTATGCCTTGCTCCTGAACCGCGGGACGCCGGGGGAGGTGTACAACATCGCCTCCGGCCACGAGGTCACGCTGGACGAGATCCACACCCGCCTGGAAGCGCTGCTCGGCATCGCGCCCAAGCGGGAAGTCGACGGGAGTCAGGTGCGTCGCGAGGCGCGACCCTATTTGGTTGGCGATTCCGCCAAACTGCGCGCGGCGACGGGCTGGTCCCCGCGCCGCTCGCTCGACGATATGCTGCGGGACGTGCTCGATGCCCAAAAGAACTGACCTGCGGCGCATTCTCCTGCTCGGTTCGGGGCCGATCGTCATCGGCCAGGCGGCGGAGTTCGACTATTCGGGAACGCAGGCGGTCAAAGCCCTCAAAGAGGAGGGCTACACGGTCATCCTCGTGAACTCGAATCCCGCGACGATCATGACCGACCCCGAGCTGGCCGACCGCACCTACATCGAGCCGGTGACGCCCGACTGGGTGCGCAAAGTCATCGAGCGCGAACACCCGGACGCGCTGCTTCCCACCATGGGCGGCCAGACGGCGCTGAACGTCGCGATGGCGCTGGTCAACGACGGCACGCTCAAGAAGCACGGCGTCGAGCTGATCGGCGCCAACGCGCGCGCCATCAAGATGGCTGAGGATCGCGCCGAGTTCAGCGCGGCGATGCTTCGCATCGGCCTCGCGACGCCGGCGGGACGGACGGTGACGTCGGTGGCGGGAGCGCTGGACGCCGTCCAGGAGGTCGGCTACCCGGCGATCATCCGCCCGTCGTACACACTCGGTGGCACCGGCGGCGGCGTCGCGTACAATCGCGCCGAGTTCGAAGAGATGGTGCAGCGGGCGCTCGAGCTGTCGCCCGTGCATTCCACGTTGATCGAGCGCAGCGTCCTTGGCTGGAAGGAGTTCGAGCTCGAGGTCATGCGCGACCGCCGCGACAACGTCGTGATCGTATGCTCGATCGAAAACCTCGATCCGATGGGCGTGCATACCGGCGATTCCATCACGGTGGCGCCCGCGATGACGCTCACCGACCGCGAGTACCAGCGCATGCGCGACGCGGCGATCGCCATCATCCGCGAGATCGGCGTCGAAGCGGGTGGCTGCAACATCCAGTGCGCCGTCAATCCGGTCGACGGGGAAATGCTGGTGATCGAGATGAACCCGCGCGTCTCCCGCTCGTCGGCGCTCGCCTCGAAGGCGACCGGATTCCCGATTGCGCGCATCGGCACGAAACTCGCCGTCGGCTATACGCTCGACGAGCTGCCCAACGACATCACCAGGACCACGCCGGCCTCGTTCGAGCCCGTGCTCGACTACGTCGTCGTCAAAGTGCCGCGTTTCGCGTTCGAGAAATTCCCCACGGCCGACTTCCGCCTGACAACGCAGATGAAGTCGGTCGGCGAGGCGATGGCGATCGGCCGCACCTTCAAGGAAGCGTTCCAAAAGGGACTGCGCGCGCTCGAGATCGGCCGGCCGGGATGGGTCGCCGGAGCGGCGCTGGCGGACGACCGGCTCACGAGCGCGTCGCCCGAGGACCTGCGCGTCGCGCTGCGGACCGCCACGCCGGAGCGGATCTTCCAGATCAAACACGCGTTCCTCGCGGGCCTCACGGTGACCGAGATTGCCCAGGCGTCCGGGATCGACCCCTGGTTCCTCTATCAACTCGAGGAGCTCGTCGCGGCAGAGCGCTGGTTCAGCGGGCTCTCGGTCGCAGGGGCGGCCGAGCTCAAGCGCATGAAACGGCTGGGATTCTCGGACCGCCAGCTCGCCGCGCTGCGCCACACGACCGAGTCGGCCATTCGCGAGCAGCGGTGGAGTCTGGGCATCCATCCCGCGTACAAGACGGTGGACACCTGCGCCGGCGAGTTTCCATCGGCGACGCCGTATCTCTACTCGTCGTACGACGAAGAGAATGAGTCCGAGCCGTTCGGCGATCAGGGCATCGTCATTCTGGGCAGCGGTCCCAACCGCATCGGACAAGGCGTCGAGTTCGATTACTGCTGCGTGCGCGCCGGGCTGGCGTTCCGCGAGCTCGGGTTCAAGACGATCATGATCAACTCGAACCCCGAGACCGTCTCGACCGACTTCGACATCTCGGACAAGCTGTACTTCGAGCCGCTGACGCTCGAGGACGTTCTGGAAATCACGCGCTGGGAGCGGCCCAAGGGCGTCGTCGTCCAGTTCGGCGGCCAGACACCGCTGCAGCTCACCAAGCCGCTCGAGGCGGCCGGCGTGCCGATCCTGGGCACCTCGCCTGACGCGATCGACATCGCGGAAGACCGCGAGCGCTTTGAGGAGCTGGCCGACAAGCTCGGCGTCACGCAGCCGCCGAACGGCATTGCCCGATCGGTCGAGGAGGCAGTCGCCGTCGCGCAACGGATCGGCTACCCGGTGCTCGTGCGGCCGTCGTACGTGCTCGGCGGCCGCGCGATGGAGATCGTCTACGACGACGGCTCGCTGCGGGAGTACTTCGTCAAGGCGGCGCGCGTCGCGCCGGAACATCCGGTGCTGATCGATCACTTCCTGGAAGACGCCTTCGAAGCGGACGTGGACGCGATCTCCGACGGCACGCGCTGCGTCATCGGCGGCGTCATGCAGCACATCGAGGACGCGGGGGTGCACTCGGGAGACTCCGCCTGCGTGCTCCCGCCCTACTTGATCGGCGACCGCCAGGTGGACGAGATGCGCCGCTACACGCAGGCCTTTGCCAAGGCGCTCGGCGTTGTCGGGCTGCTCAATGTCCAGTACGCGATCAAGAACGGCGTGGTCTACGTCCTGGAGGTCAATCCGCGGGCGTCGCGGACGGTGCCCTTCGTGAGTAAAGCCACCGGGGTCCCCCTCGCAAAGCTTGCGGCGGCGGTCATCGTGGGGAGGACACTGGACGATTTGGGCCTTCCCGATGAGCTTCCCGTCGCCGGGGTAGCCGTGAAAGAGGCAGTCTTCCCCTTCACGAAGCTGCCCGGCGTAGATACCGTGTTGGGGCCGGAAATGCGGTCCACCGGCGAGGCCATGGGCCTCGCCGACAGTTTTGGCATGGCGTTCGCCAAGGCGCAGATTGCGGCGGAAGGCAGCCTGCCCCTCGAGGGCACGATCTTCGTCACGGTGAACGACCACGACAAGCCGACGGTGCTGCCGATTGCCCGCCGCTTCCACGAGATGGGCTTTCGGATTCTGGCGACGGAGGGTACCGAGCGGTATTTGCGTGGCCGCGGCGTTCCCGCGGAACGGGTGCTGAAGGTGCACGAAGGGCGGCCCAATGCGATCGACCTGATCGTGTCGGGAGAAGTGCAGCTGTTGATCAACACGCCCCTGGGGAAGTTCACGCAGGTGGATGATTACGCCATCCGGCGCGCCGCACTGGTGCATCGGGTGCCGTACACGACGACCATGTCCGCGGCGAGTGCCGCGTGTGATGCGATCATTGCGCTCCGCAGCCGTACCGGGAGCGTCAGGAGCTTACAGGAATGGCACGAAAGAGCGAACGTCAAAAAGGCACCGGCCGGGCAGATCGCGGCGGCAAACGCGTAACGAAAGCTGCCAACGCCCCTCCGTCTCCGCCGCCGCCGCCGAAGGTAAAATTCCGCGGCAAGCTGCTCGAGAACGAGCCGCTGTCGCGGTACAACACCTGGCGGATCGGCGGACCGGCGCGCTACCTGGCGCTGCCTGCCGACAGCGAGGACGTGGTCCGCGCGTTGGAGCTCGCGCAGGGCCGCGGCCTGCCGTGGGTCGTGATCGGATTGGGCTCGAACGTTCTGGTCAAGGACGGTGGTTTCCCCGGCGTCGTGATCCGGATGGGGAAGGGGCTGGACCGTTTCGAGATGAAGGGCGCGACCGCGATCATCGGGGCGGGCATGCCGACGCCGATCCTGGCGCGGCGCACCGCCGAGGCGGGGTTCGCGGGCGTCGAACGGTTCGTCGGCATTCCAGGGACCGTGGGTGGCGGCATCTTCATGAACGCCGGCTGCCACGGCGCGGAGTTTTCCGAAGTCGTCACCGAAGTGACCGTCATGGACGCCAAAGGCAAGGTCAAGCAGCTCTCGCGCAAGCAAATCTCCTTCAAGTACCGCTCCAGCAACCTCGAAGGCATCGTCCTCGAGGCCAAGCTGGTGCTGGGCGAGGAGTCGCCCGCCAAGCTGAAGGAGCTGCAAGCGAAGCTATTCCGCTGGCGGAAGGCCGGCACACCGTTCGACCAGCCGTGTTGCGGTTCGACGTTCACAAATCCCAGCGGCACCAAGACCGCCGGCATGCTCATCGACGAGTGCAGCCTGAAGGGCTACACGGTCGGAGGCGCGCAGGTGTCCACGCAGCACGCCAACTACATCATCAACAAGGGCACCGCGACCGCGAACGAGGTGCTCAAGGTCATCGAGCACCTCCGCAAGACCGTCGCGAAGAAAACGGGCGTCACGTTGGAGCTCGAATGCAAGGTCATCGGAGTTTAGATGGCTGCGTCCGGATACTTCGCGCACGAGTCCAGTTATGTCGATGACGGCGCGGTCATAGGGACCGGCACCAAGATCTGGCATTTCTCACACGTAATGCCCGGTGCCGTCATCGGCGAGCGCTGCAATCTCGGCCAGAACGTCGTCGTCATGTCGGGCACCAAAATCGGCAACAACGTCAAGATCCAGAACAACGTCTCGATCTACGAAGGGGTCGAGCTGGAAGACGACGTGTTCTGCGGCCCTTCCTGTGTGTTCACGAACGTCATGAACCCGCGCAGCCACGTGCCGCGCAAGAACGAGTACCAGCGCACCCTCGTGAAGCGTGGTGGCTCGATCGGCGCGAACGCGACCATCGTATGCGGCGTAACACTGGGTGAGTACGCCTTCATCGGCGCCGGCGCGGTTGTCACCTCAGACGTGCCGGCGTACGGCCTGATGGTCGGCGTTCCGGCACGGCGCGTGGGATGGATGTGCCAGTGCGGCGAGCGGCTGCATCCCGCCAGCGGCGGGGGCAGCGCGACCTGTGCCGTCTGCGGCGCCAACTATCAGGAATCGGCGGGCTCGCTGCGCCAGACCCACCCTTCCAGGGTCCGCGCCTCATGAACATCCCGTTGCTGGACCTGGTCGCGCAATACTACACGATCAAGGACGACGTGCTCGCCGCGATGATGAAAGTCGTCGAGACGCAACACTTCATCATGGGACCGTCGGTGCCGGAGCTCGAGACGGCAATCGCCCGGGTCTCGCACGCCAAGCACGGCGTTGGCTGCGCGAGCGGGACCGATGCGCTGCTGTTGCCCCTCAAGGCGCTGAATCTGAAGCCCGGTGACGAAGTTATCACGACGCCGTTTACCTTCTTCGCGACCGCCGGCACGATTCACAACGCTGGTGGCACGCCGGTGTTTGTGGACATTCAGCCCGGCACGTTCAACATCGATCCCGCCGCGGTGAAGCGCGCGATGACGCCGCGCACCCGCGCGATCATGCCCGTGCATCTGTACGGACAGATGGCCGACATGCTCGAGCTGATGGCCATCGCCAAGTCGCAGGGTGTGAAGATCATCGAGGATGCGGCCCAGGCGATCGGTGCGCGGCGCAAGATCGATGGCGAGTGGCGGATGGCGGGCGAGCTGGGGTGGGTGACCGGCTACTCGTTCTTCCCGAGCAAGAATCTCGGCGCCTGGGGAGACGCCGGCATGATGGTGACGTCCGACGACGCGGCCGCCGACCGGCTCAGGAAGCTGCGACTGCACGGCGGTGCCAGGCAGTACCACCATGAGGAAGTCGGCACCAACTCCCGCCTCGACACGCTGCAGGCAGCCGTGCTGCTCGCCAAGCTGCCGCACCTGTCCCCGTGGTCCGCCAAGCGGCTGGAGCATGCCGCGTACTACACGCAGGCGCTCGCGGACGTCCCGCA
>Ga0184626_10000821_pt1 | contig 10201 bp, 12 predicted proteins | sample PLM3_60_b1_FD_133142 | JGI IMG/M metagenome (GOLD analysis project Ga0184626, IMG submission 133142) | Groundwater sediment microbial communities from an aquifer in East River, Colorado, USA - PLM3_60_b1 | ecosystem: Environmental > Terrestrial > Soil > Riparian zone | place: USA: East River... | reverse complement strand
CCCATGGTCAGTTGCTTGAGGCGCAACGGCTGGAGCAGCGGACCCGGTTCGATTTGGAGATGATGCGGGCGATGGGATTTTGTCACGGAATTGAAAACTACTCTCGGCATCTCATCGGCCGGCAGCCGGGAGAACCGCCCCCGACATTGCTGGATTATTGCCCGAAGAACTATCTGCTGGTCGTGGATGAGTCTCACGCCACCCTTCCACAACTGCATGGAATGTACGAGGGTGACCACTCGCGCAAGAAGAGCTTGGTCGAGTACGGCTTCCGCCTCCCGTCGGCCTTCGACAACCGCCCGCTGAAATTTCCGGAATTCGAGCGCTGCGTGCGGCAGGCGATTTATGTTTCAGCCACGCCGGGTCCCTATGAGCTTGAGAAGACGGGAGGAAAGGTGGTGGAGCAGATTATCCGCCCCACCGGCCTCATGGATCCGGAGATTGCGGTCCGGCCTGCCAAAGGCCAGGTGGACGATCTCCTGGCAGAGATCCGGAAACGGACGGCACGGGGCGAGCGCGTGCTGGTCACCACGCTCACAAAGCGCATGGCTGAGGATCTGACCGAGTATTATCACGATCTCGGCGTGAAGGTGCGATATCTTCATTCGGACATTGATACTCTCGAGCGCTCCGAAATCATCCGCGATCTGCGTCGTGGCGTCTTTGACGTGCTGGTCGGCATAAATCTGCTCAGGGAAGGACTAGATCTCCCGGAGGTCTCTCTGGTTGCGATTTTGGACGCGGATAAGGAAGGGTACCTCCGCTCCGAGCGTTCCTTGATTCAGACGGCGGGCCGGGCGGCCCGGAACGTCGCCGGCGCGGTGCTGCTCTACGGCGATATTGTCACGGTGTCCATGAAACGGACCATTGACGAAACCACACGGCGGCGTGCGGTCCAAGGCGAGTACAATCGGCAGCACGGGATTACTCCGGAGACGATCAAGAGGGGAATTCCCAAGACCCTCTACGAAATCTCGGAGGCCGATTATGTGACGGTGCCGGTAGCGGCTGAAGAGCGGCCGGTGTACGAATTCAGCGGTCACTTGAAACCGTTGCTATTGCGACTCGAATCCGAGATGAAGCAGGCGGCGAAGGAGTTGGCGTTTGAACGCGCCGCCGAGCTGCGCGATCAAATCCGCGCGCTCAAACAGCAGGCACTGGAGCTGGGCGTCAAGGAGTAGCTAGATCTGTTTGTAGACGAAGACGCCGAAGATCATGCCGATAAAGGTGAGGAGGTTCATCTTGACGGTGAAGCCGATCGTGAATTTGAGGAGCCACAGATCAATTGTGACGGGAGGGGACAGTCCCGGATGCAGCGCCTGGGCGAAGATGTTTTGAATGATGCCGGGCGGAGCGACTGCCGTGAGAATCTCGCCCAGCAGGCCCCCGAACAGACCGCCGATTAAGACACAGGCAAGCAAGAGCCAAGGAGACTTACGCACGCCACCATCTCACCTGGCTCACGTGGACGATCCCTCCGGTCAATGCACAAAATTGGCCGCACTCTACTAAGGACGATCGGTTAAAGTCAACCCTCAGAACTTCCCGATTCTCCGATGTTCGGAGCTGGAATATGGGGCGATGAGACCGGCTTGCACCGGTGAATAAAGGGGAAAACGCCTTGACATTATTGGCTGATTTTCAGTAGACTAAACATTCAGTTTCCCCATTTTTTACACCGATTTAGAGGGAATTGTGCCAAATCTGCTCTCCGAAAAACTTGAGGGAATTTTCAAGCGCCTCCGTGGGCACGGAGTGTTGACCGAGGCGAACATCGCCGAGGCTCTCAAAGAGGTCCGCCTTGCGCTGCTCGAAGCGGACGTGAATTTCAAAATCGTCAAGGAGTTCGTCGAGCGGGTCCGAGTCAAAGCGGTCGGCCAGGAAGTGCTGCAAAGTCTCACGCCGGCCCACCAGGTGGTCAAAGTCGTATGGGAGGAGCTATGCGCGCTGATGGGTTCACAGCAAGCAGGGCTTGCCCTCTCTTCCATCCCTCCCACGGTGATCATGCTGGTCGGACTGCACGGTGTCGGGAAGACCACCACGAGCGGGAAGCTGGCGCGGTATTTTAAGGCCAGTGGCAAGCGCGTGCTGCTGGTCGCGGCCGATCCCCGGCGCCCTGCGGCCGCTGAACAATTGGCTGTTCTCGGCGAATCCCTGGATGTTCCGGTCCATCGCGCTGAAGCCGCGAATGCCGATGCCGTACGTCTGTCCGTGGAAGGGGTGGAGCGGGCCCGCTCACAGGGCTTTGACGTGGCTATTCTGGATACCGGAGGGCGCCTCCACATCGACGATGAACTCATGGATGAGTTGGTGGTGATCAAGGCACAGACCTCGCCGCACGACGTCCTGTTGGTCGCCGATGCCATGATGGGCCAGGATGCGGTGACCATGGCCGAGCAGTTCGATCGGCGGGTCGGCATCACCGGTGTGATATTGACCAAGGTGGAGGGGGACGCGCGCGGCGGTGCGGTCCTTTCGATCAAAGCAGTGACGGGCAAGCCGATCAAGTTTCTCGGCACCGGCGAAAAGCTTGAGGCGTTGGAACCGTTCCATCCGGATCGAATGGCCTCCCGCATTCTAGGCATGGGAGATGTGCTGTCGCTGATCGAAAAAGCTCAGGAAGTGGTGGATCAGGAGCAGGCCGAAGCGATGGTTCAGAAGCTTCGGTCCGACACGTTGACGTTGGAGGACTTCCGCGAGCAGCTGAAGCAGGTCAACAAGCTTGGGTCGCTGGAACAGATTTTGGACATGCTCCCTGGCGGTCAGCGATTAAAGGAGATGACCGGCCAAGGCCTGCCGGAGAAAGAGCTCAAGCAGGTCGCGGCCATCATTGATTCCATGACCCTGCGGGAACGGCGGGATCACACGTTATTGAACGGCAGCCGGAAGAAGCGCATCGCAAAGGGCAGCGGGACGACGGTGCAGGAAGTCAACCGCCTGATCAAGCAGTATCTCGAAGCCCGCAAAATGATGAAAGTGATGAAGGGTTTGTCCGGACGAGTTGGACGCAAGATGTTGGGAGCGTCGAATCGGGCGTTCTTGTCGTAATCATTATGCAAGGGTGCTGAGGAGGAGAGGTAAAACACGTGGTGCGACTGAGACTCACACGAGGGGGCCGACATAAGAGGCCTTTCTATCGAATTGTGGCCGCGGATTCCAGGATGCCGAGAGACGGCCGGTATATCGAGGTCCTCGGCACATACGATCCCCTGCAGACGCCGGCCGCCATCACGATCAAGCAGGAGCGCGTGATGGCATGGCTGAACCGAGGAGCGCAGCCGTCAGTGACGGTCCACTCCTTGCTGGATCGGACCGGTGTGCTCAAACAGTGGAAAGAGGCCCCCGCCAAGGCCTGATTACATCTTGGTGTCCGCATCTTCCCGCGGGAACGGGACGCCTTGGCGTCTCTGCGGCGGGTCTACTGGGGAGGTGCGGCGATGGATGACCTCAGGGCGCTGATCGAAATGATAGCGAAGGCCCTGGTTGATAAACCCGAGGCGGTCTCGGTGCGGGAGACCGAAGGGGAAAAAACCACGATCATCGAGCTTCGGGTCGCGCCTGATGATCTGGGTAAAGTGATCGGGAAGAAAGGCCGAACCGCCGGCTCCATGCGGACCATCTTGATCGCCGCCGGCACGAAATTGGGCAAACGATGCGTGTTGGAAATCCTGGAATAGTGCACAGACCCACCCATGGAGCGCCCATGGTCACTATCGGCAGGATTCTGGCCGCTCATGGTGTGCAGGGGGCAGTCAAAGTCGTGTCCTATTCCGACGTGCCGGGCCGTTTTGAATCCCTTAAGCAAGTGATCGTGGAGGGACCTCTGGCAATGCGGACGTTAACGGTCGAACGTGTACGACGTGCCGCGCAGGGGTATCTGCTGAGTTTCGACACGATCAACACACCGGAAGCCGCGGCCCCCCTGATCGGCAGTTTTCTGCTGATTCCCGAGGAACGCCTGGCCCCACTGTCGGACGACCGGTACTATGAATACCAGCTGGTGGGAATGGAGGTTCGAACAGAAGACGGAACCTACGTCGGCACGTTGAAGGAAGTCTTGACCACGAAAAGCAACGCCGTATTCGTGGTCGAGGCTCTCGAAGGCGGGGAGCATCTGATACCGGCGACCAAGGAGATTGTGCGAGTAGTGGATCTGGATGGGCAGCGAATGGTGATCCGGCGTGTACCGGGATTATTGGATGAGACGCATGCGGTGTGATGTCATCACATTGTTCCCGGAGATGGTCGAGGCGGTCCTAGACGCGAGCATTTTGAAGCGGGGCCGAGCGAAGGGCCTCTTGGACATCCGCGTCATCAATCTACGTGACTACGCCGATGGCCGGCACAAGGTTGCGGATGACTCTCCCTATGGCGGCGGCGCCGGCATGGTGCTCAAACCGGAGCCGGTGTTTCGAGCCGTGGACGCGCTGCGGGCCAGCGGTGAGAAACTCCGGATAGTGCTCATGTCGCCCCAGGGACGGAAGTTTACCCAAGCCATGGCGCAGGACTTTGCAGAAGATTCGAGGCGGCTGGTTTTCCTATGCGGGCATTATGAAGGCATTGACGAACGGGTGCGATTGGGCCTCCAGCCCGACGAGGTGTCGGTTGGGGATTTTGTATTGACGGGCGGGGAACTGGCGGCTCTGGTGATTCTGGACGCCACTGCCCGATTGATCCCCGGCGTCTTGGGTGACCTGCAATCCGCGCAGGCAGATTCCTTTTCCGGCTCCTTGCTGGAGTATCCGCACTATACGCGCCCTCCGGAGTTCCGTGGCATGGAAGTCCCTGAAGTCTTGCTCTCCGGCAATCATCAGGCCATCGAGGCTTGGCGCCGGGCGGAGGCGTTGCGCAATACATTGCTGAAACGGCCTGATCTCTTGGAGCAGGCCCAACTGACGCAGGATGATCAGCGGATTTTGAGTGAGTTCTCGCGCCGCGGCACAACCTGACGGACGAGCGAAACGAGGAGAGGAGATGCAGTCATGAATCGGTTGGAGCGAGTCCAAGCGACATTGGTGAAGAAAAACGCGCCGGTGTTCGAGATTGGCGATGCAGTGCGCGTCCATGTCAAAGTCATGGAAGGGGAGAAGGAACGGGTCCAGGTATTCGAAGGAGTCGTGATCAGCCGAAAGGGCGCGCGCAACACCGAGACGTTTACGGTGCGCAAGTCCTCCTATGGGATTTGGGTAGAGCGGATCTTCCCGATCCATTCTCCCGTGGTCGAGCGGGTTGACGTTGTGCGACAAGGACGAGTCCGCCGCGCCAAGCTGTACTATCTCCGAACCAAGAAGGGCAAGAGCGCGCGCGTCGCCGAACGTGAATACTTGGCAGAGGGTAGAGCCAAGCCGGAGCCGACTCCGGTTGCGACGGCCTCAGAAGAAGTGCCCGCCGGCGCCTGAAGAAGGGCCCGTGCCGCTCACCCCCGATGAAGTCTTCGAGTGCGAGGCCTGGACGCGGGGATTTCGGCGCGTCGCGGGCTTGGATGAAGTCGGATGCGGTCCTCTCGCCGGACCAGTCGTCGCCGCGGCCGTCATCCTTCCGCGCCGGTGCCGCGCCTTGATCGGGCTTCGGGATTCGAAGCGCCTGAACAAGCTGCAGCGCGAGCGATTTTACGAATTAATCAGACGCGTGGCGGTCGGCTGTGGGGTGGGAATCATTGACGCCAAAGTGATTGACGCGGTGAACATCCGGCAGGCGGCCCGTCTCGCTATGGAATATGCGGTCCGGCAGCTGTCTCCCCCGCCCGATTTTCTCATCTTAGACGCCATACGGCTTCCCCAGGTGCGAATCGAGCAACGCATGGTCATTAAAGGCGATGGCCTCTGCCTGTCCGTCGCGGCCGCGTCGGTTATCGCCAAAGTTACCCGTGACCGGCTGATGGCCGAGGCTGATGTTCGATTTCCGCAGTATGGCTTTCTTGCGCACAAGGGCTATGGAACCGCCGAGCACCTGCGCCGCTTGCGACGGTATGGGCCGTGCACCCTGCACCGGCGAAGTTTCCGCCCGGTCCGGAAAGCTGAAACACGATGGGCGTAGGTCACGGGAGGGGCGCCGACGGGGAACGAGCTGCCGTAAAGTTTTTGGAGGGCCGGGGGTATCGCATCGTGGCCTCCAATTACCGGACCCGGCTGGGGGAGATTGATTTGATCGCGGAAGACGGGACCACGCTCGTGTTCATCGAAGTCAAAGCAAGGGCCGATGATCGCTTCGGCGGTCCGGCGGCGGCTATTACCCGCGCCAAACAGGCGCGGATTGCCCGCCTGGCTCAGCAGTATATGGCGGCGCGGCGCTTGGGAGAGCGAGCCTGTCGCTTCGATGCGGTGTTGATTTCCGGCGAGGATCCGAGGTTGCAGCGCATTGAACTGGTGACCGGAGCATTTGAAGTCTTCACCTCGCCCGGCCATCGTGGTCCCGCATGATCGAGATTTACCACGTCTCAAAAAACTTTCATAGCCGCCCGGCTCTCCACGATGTTAATCTGAAGATCGAGAAAGGGGAATTTGTTTATCTCAGCGGTCCCAGCGGAGCCGGCAAGACCACGCTTCTTCGATTGATCTTCCGGGCCGAGACGCCCGATGAAGGACACATCGTGGTGAACAATCGAAACCTGGGGGACTTGAAAGAGTCGGCGGTTCCGTACCTGCGCCGGTCCATGGGGTTCATCTTCCAGGATTTTCGGCTCCTTCAAAAGAAGACCGTGTTCGAAAACGTGGCGATCGCGCTGAAAGTCGTCGGCGTCTCGGAAGGGTTGCTGCGGGTGAAAGTGTCCGAAGCCCTGCGCGTGGTCGGCCTGGAGGGCTTTCAGAAGGCGATGCCGTATACCCTGTCGGCCGGCGCGCAACAGCGTGTCTGCCTGGCCCGCGCGATCGTGAACGATCCGCTGATTCTGCTGGCCGACGAGCCGACCAGCAATCTGGATTCGACCTTGGCGGGGGAAATCCTGGAGCTGCTCAAGGCGGTCAATCTACGGGGCACTACGGTGTTGGTCGCGACGCACAATGCCGACCTGATCAACCGTCAGCGCCGGCAGGTCATTAGACTTCAAGACGGCCGGGTCGTCGAAGGAGGGGCGGCTGAAGCATGATGCGAATCCAGTACGTGATAAGCGAGGCCGTGGACAATATCAAGGCCAACCGGACGACAACGATCCTCGCGATCGTGACAACGGCGTTTACCATGCTGGGCATGGGCGTATTCCTGCTGCTCTATCTGAACGTGCAAGGGGTGCTCGGCTCACTGCGCGAAGAGATCAAGGTCAGCGTGTATTTTCGGGATGGGGTTTCCTCCGCGGCCCTGGACCAGTTACGGGACCAACTGGCCCAAGATCCGGCTGTGGCGGGGATCACGGTGGTATCGCGCGAGCAGGCCTTGGCGTCGTTTCGCAGTCGGTTTCCGGCGGAAGACCGGTTGCTGAACGGATTGGGGGAGAACCCATTTCCGGCATCGCTGGTGCTCAAAGTAGGCCCGCGATTTCGAACGTCGCAGGCGGTCGTGGACCTTGTTCAAAATCTTCAGGCGCTTCCGGAAGTCGAGGAGGTGATCTATAACCGGGATTGGATCGAGAACCTGGCGGCCGGCTTGCGATACTTAAGATTATTGGGAATCTTTGTCGGGGCGGTGCTGGCGGTCGCCATGGTGGTGATCCTGGCGAACACAATTCGATTAACCTTGTACGCGCGCCGCGAGGACATTGAGATCCTTCGGCTCATCGGCGCGACGCCCAGTTTCATTAAGATGCCGTTCCTGCTGGAGGGCGCGCTGTTGGGAGGCCTTGGAGCGGTTTGCTCCTTATTGATTTTATGGGCGGTGTTTGGCTTGGCGGAGAACAAGATCGCGCTGCATGGCACGTTTTGGGGTCTGGGAGCGGGTCTATCATTCTTGCCCACACGCCTGATGGCCGGAATGGTGATTCTGGGCACTCTCCTCGGATGGCTCGGAAGCGTCGTCTCCGTGGGTCAACTTCGTGATGTGGGGAGATGATGGGGACTTACGGCGTGGCGCTCCTGATCGCACTCCTTCTGAGCGTCCCCGGCATTGCCTCGCCCGGCGAGCGAAGCGATCCTCTTGCCGAGAAGATCAGAAAAGAGCAAGAGGCCCTGGAGAAGCTGAAAGGAGAGATCAAGGAGAAAAAGCGGAAATCCGGCGAAGTGCAGCGCAAAGAAGCCTCTATCCTGCAATCTATCGAGGACGTAGACCATCAGCTCAAGAGTCGGCGGGAAGGGCTTGCCCGGGTGACGGCGAAGTTAAAGCACAAGGATCGGGAGGTTGAGGTCACGAACAGCGCGGTGTCCCGTTTGCGCGACAGAATCGAGGAGCGCCAGGGGTCGATCCGCAGCCGCCTGCGGGTCATGTATAAAGAAGGCCCGGCCGGTGATATGAAGCTCGTGCTGGGGGCGCGCGACAGCCAGGAGTTGCTTTCCCGCTACGCCATGCTCCGCTGGATCTCCCGACGCGAGTTTCAGTTGCTGGAGGGCTATCGGGTGGATCTCAACCAGTTGGAATCCACGAATGCGCGACTCCAACAGGTGAGGGGGGAGCTGGTGTCATATCAGCGGGAGATCGCCCTGGAGCTTGGAAAGGTCCGGGTTGAGCGGGCCAAAAAGGATGGGTTGCTGTCGCGCGTGCGGAGCGAAAAAGTCGTGTATGAGAGGGTCGTGGATGAGCTGGAGAAGTCTGCGCAGCGCCTCGAGGCGTTGCTCCGAGAATTTGAGGGCCGTCGGAAGGCCACCGCTGCATTTCGCCCGGAGGCGCTGGGGGAAGGCCTTGGGAGACTCAAAGGCCGACTGGGATGGCCCAGCGATGGCCAGGTGGTGGCGTTGTTCGGGCGGCAAAAGCATCCGAAGTTCGAGACCTATGTGCAGCGGAAAGGCATTGAGATCCGTGCCACTCAAGGCAGCGTGATCCGGTCGGTATTTGATGGAGTCGTGGCGTTTGCGGATTGGATGCGCGGATACGGGTTATTGGCAATCATTGACCATGGGGAAGGCTATTTCACGCTGTACGCGCACGCGTCTAAGCTGCTGGTCAATGTCGGAGATGCGGTGCGGGGCAACCAGCCCATCGGCGAGATCGGTGACACCGGCTTGACCGGACAGAGTACGCTGTATTTTGAGCTGAGGCAGGGCGGAGAGGCGATGGACCCTCTAGCCTGGTTGGCCAGGCGGCGGTAAGGAAAAGGAGCACGGTAATGGAAGGCATGCGGCAGGCGAAAGCAAAGATGGGGTGGGCCCTCGTGTTTGTGGTGATCTTGGTTTTGGGAGTGCTCATCGGCAAAGGATGGGACCGGGCGGTCATGGCCACCGAGACGTATGAAGAGTTGAAAACATTTACCGAGGTCTTGGCCCATGTTCAAAAACATTACGTGGAAGACGTCAAAACCAAGGATCTGGTATACGGAGCAGTCCGCGGAATGCTCTCCACCCTCGATCCCCACTCGGCATTTATGCCGCCCGACGTATATAAAGAAGTTCAGGTGGAGACCAAGGGCGAGTTCGGTGGCGTCGGCATCCAAATCGGCATGAAGGACAATCGCCTGATGGTCATCGCTCCCATTGACGGCACGCCCGCTGAGCGCGCTGGCGTGAAGCCGTCTGACGTCATTCTGAAAGTGAACAACGAGAGCACCAAGGACATGACGCTCATGGACGCCGTGCAGAAAATGCGGGGAGCGAAGGGGACGAAGGTCACGTTGACGATTCACCGCGAAGGAGTACCGGAGCCCCTCGTGTTTGTGCTCACCCGCGAGATCATCAAGATCGAGAGCGTCAAATCGAAGATGCTGGATGGGAACATTGGCTACATCCGATTGACGCAGTTTCAGGACCAGACCGCGAAGGATATGATCGGCGCGCTCAAGAAACTTCGGGAACAGAAGATGCACTCGCTGATCGTGGACCTGCGCAACAATCCCGGGGGACTACTCACCGCCGCCATTGATGTCTCCGAACAGTACGTAGGGCTCAACCGGTTGATCGTCTACATCAAGACCCGCGAAGGCAAGAAGGACGATTATGTCTCGCACATCAAGGACCAACCCGAAGACTATCCGATGATCGTGCTGGTCAACGAAGGCAGCGCCAGTGCCTCAGAAATTGTGGCAGGGGCGCTCCAAGACTGGGGCCGGGCCGTCATTGTCGGCGTGCAGACCTTCGGGAAAGGCTCGGTGCAGACCATCCTGCCGTTGGGCGATGGCTCCGGCCTT
>Ga0184626_10000820_pt1 | contig 10201 bp, 6 predicted proteins | sample PLM3_60_b1_FD_133142 | JGI IMG/M metagenome (GOLD analysis project Ga0184626, IMG submission 133142) | Groundwater sediment microbial communities from an aquifer in East River, Colorado, USA - PLM3_60_b1 | ecosystem: Environmental > Terrestrial > Soil > Riparian zone | place: USA: East River... | reverse complement strand
TGAAGACTTGGAGGCGATTGTTCCCGCTATCGACGACGATGATGTTGCCGCTCTTCTCGCACACCAGACCGGCAGGGCGCACGAGTTCGCCATCACCACTGCCTGTCTTTCCCCACTTCCGGAGAAACTTGCCGTCACTATCGAACACGGAGATGGTGTTGTGCCATTCATCCGAGGCGTACACCTGGCCCTGGCCGTCGACAGCGACGCCGAACGGCCAGGTCGAACGTCCGTCCCCGTCGCCCCACTTGAAAAACTCGGCGAGCAGTTCCTCCTCGCCGGGAGCACCGATCCTCACTGTGTTGACCCGCATCCCGAAGTTATTTTCGTTGCCCCGGTTGGCGACGATGACGGTGCCACCTTTCCCGAGGCACATCGTTTGGGGGTAGTTGAACCCTGTGCCCGCAGCCGCGCCACGCCCGACGGCATGGCTCCAGTCATAGACTCTTCCGCGCGCCACCGTTGTCAGCGCCATGGCCACTCTCCCATCTGATAAGTCGCCTTCCGGTATCCGGACGGCGTTCGTTCGCTGTGCGCCCTTCGGTCGAGCTGGCAACCCCTCCCGCTAGTTCAGGAAGGCTAGCTGCTCAAAGGCGCGACCGACGATTGGTTTCGAACTCACCTTCAGCCATTTCTCCAGAATCGTCGAGTAGATACTGCGGAAGTCCATACTGGGGTTCAGGTCGCCCTGAACCAGGTGTTCCGCCTTGAGGGACGGATAGTCGCCGTAGTGACCACCTTTGACCTTCTCACCGAGCACGAAGGCGGGCCCCGCGGCACCGTGATCCGTCCCTGAGCCGTTGTCGTGGACGCGGCGACCGAACTCCGAGAACATCAGGACGAGGACGTTGTCAGCATGATCGTGCTGTCGAAGATCGGTCATGAAGGCATCGAGACCCTCGGTCACAGCGCTCCACAGGGCGCCGTGGCCGGGATTCTGTCCGGCATGGGTATCGAAGCTGCCGTGATCGCAGTAGAAGATCCGGCTACCCAGATCCGCCAGGTGCACCTGGGCGATACCCCGGAGCTTGCGGGCGATCGGGGTCTCCGGATATTTCACCGTGGACGCGTATCGCTGCGGCGCCACCTTCAGGACATCCGCGCCCTTCAAAGAATCCAGGCCTGTGGTGCCGAGGTATTCCATCACGCCACTACCCACTACCGGCGCGTACATGCGCGCGAACCGATCCAGCACCTTCAGGCGTAGCTCTCGCTCCTGGACGCTCGGCAGGAAGCCATACTTTTCCAGTGGGCCAGCCACGCACGCCACGGGAACGCCTGGCACCGACAGCGCCCGGAACAGGCTCGGCCCGAAGCTCACGACCGTGATCACGTTCTCTTTGTTGGGGTCGTATTCGCGCGCCACCCGGCCTAACCAGCCCTCGGTCCCCACCTTGTCCGGCTCGCAGGTATGCCAGATGTCCATGGAACGGAAGTGCGAGCGCGGCGAGTTGGTATAGCCGGTGCCATGCAGGATGGCGAGTTTGCCCTCATCCCAGACCTTCTTCAACGGGGCCATCGCTGGATGGAAGGCATAGTTCTTGTCGATGGGCAGGACCTGGGCTTCGGGGATCCCGACCGCTGGCCGGTTGTCCCGGTACAGCGGGTTGTTGTACGGAATCACCGTGTTCAGATAGTCGTTCCCACCCGAGAGCTGCACGACGACCAGTACGGGGTCTTTCTGCGTTGCGGCCATGCGTATTCCTCCTTACGCGCTGAGGCGCGTGATGTTAGGCGAATTGATACTCTCTCGTCGCCACGATCAGTTGCAGCATCTCGCCAACACGCTTGTCAGCGGTCTGGGCACTCACCTCACGATCCCAGCTGATCTGGCCCCACTCTTTGGCCTGATCGACGAGCTCCCGCCGCGTGTCGGCGCCGACTTCGACGGGGCCCAGCAGATCCAGACACCCATCGACCAGTTGCTCGGGGCTCAGTGTGCCCTTGGCCTTCAGGCGGTCGATGATGGCGCGGACGCCCGGCAGCGACGGATCGCCGACCAGTTGCGCGACGAAGTTGATACGTGCCATCAAGGAGCCGCTGTTGATCCACTCCTGACCCGTATGCCACCCTTCCACGCTCGGTGGATTGAGCAGATCCTGACCCATGTAGGAGGGCTGCATCGACAGATCGCCATAGCCAGGTCTGGGCATCTCGTAGCCACCCACCAGACGCAGACTGCCCACCACCACCTCAGCGGGGGATTTCATGTGCTGGAAGCGGGCGTTCTTGAAGAAGCTCGAGTTGAACAGCACACGGAGGACGGAGCGGATGTCATAGTGCGATTCGCGGAACGTGGTCGTCAGGGTGTCGATCGCCTTCGGATCGCGCGGCGGGTCGATCGACCAGGCGGGCACCTGGGGCTCGTCGGCGACGAAGAAGTTGTACAGATGTCGGCACACGAAGCCGGCACAGGCCGGTTGTTCCACGACGATGTTGATGATGTCTTCGCCGTTCAAGCGCCCACGATGGCCGAGAAACTCCTTCTCGCCGTCATCGTGATCCTCGGCGCGGTACTCGAACTTCCACGGGAACCGCCCATAGGGCAGACGGGGGATCTTGGTCTCGAAGGTCCAGCCGGTGAAGGCGCGGGATGCTTCACGAACATCCTTCTCCGTGTAGCTGCCGACGCCCATGCTGAACAGTTCGAGCAGCTCGCGTCCCCAGTTCTCGTTGACGGCCGTCCCATGGTTCTCGTTGTTGTCCAGCCAGAACAGCATCGTGGGGTTTCTGGCGAGCTCGACGAGCAGGTCGCGGTAGTTGCCCAGGCCGCGCTCACGGAACAGATTGATCTGCAGCAGCAGCTGATCGTAGTTGTCCACCTTTGAGTTGCCGGTGGCAAACAGATGGTGCCAGAACAAGGCGACTTTCTCTTCCAGAGGACGCTTCGTGTTCACGAGGTGATACATGTAGTTCACGTTGCCCATGGGGGGCTGCCCACCGGGAAGCAGTGCCGCCGGATGATAGCGAAGGAGCGTATAGACATCGACCGGCGGCTGTGTCTCGGGGTGCACCAACTCCTCGACCGTGGCCTCGTACCCCTTGGCCACGCGCGCTTCGAGTTCGTCGCGACCTGCGCCGAAGCCCGCACGTCGCATCAGGTGAGCCATCAAAGCGATGTCGTCTTGGTATGCCATGCTCAGGCCTCCTTACTTCTAGGTATGAACCACCACCGTACGTCCACCAGGGCCTTCGTGTCGTCGCGCGCGCAGGCTCGGAGGTCTCACGTCGCGCGCCACAGACCTGACACCGGGCCGCCGCGGCGCCGACAGCTGCGGCAGCGGCCATAGAGCTCGACGCGCCTGTCGAGGACCTCCAAGCCAAATCGCGCGGCCGTGCGCACGTGCTCGCCGCGGGAGAGCGCCGCCCGGCCGCGCCGAGCACCCTCGCGACACGGGAGGTCGAGGATCCGCCCACAGGCCACGCAGATGAAGTGATCGTGGGGCCCGACGTTGGGATCGAAGCGCAGCCCCGTCGCCTCGACCCGCTCCCGCAGCAAGCCCTCCGCCGCCAGCCTCCGGAGGTTGCGGTACACCGTCGCCAGGCTCACCCGTGGGAGCCGCCGACGGACGCGCTCGAAGACGATTGCCGCCGTCGGGTGGGTGTCGGTGGCACGAACCACGTCGAGGATGACCCGGCGCGGCATCGTCGAGCGCAGGCCGCGCGTGCGGAGCGCGCCCTCCGCCGACAGCGCGGCACCTGAGGGACGGGCACTTCTAGGAATCATTCGCGTCAGCTCCTAGCGAATGAGCCGGAGTCTAGACGGAGACCACGACGATGTCAACGGCCCACCGTAGGTCATCTCGAGATGACCACCTTCCGGCCATTCCGCCACTGAACGAGGAGGACGCGGTGGCCGATCTGGCGGGAGGTCACCGGGTCGAGCAAGAACCGCCCGTACAGCGTGGTCGTGTCGAGAGCGCGGGCGGCGCTCAGCAGCGCCTCGTCCTCCAGGCTCTCCGCCCGGCGAAGGCATTCCATGATCACCACCCCAAGGGCGAAGGCCTGGGCGGCAGGATATCCCGGGCGCCGGTGAAATCGTTTTTCGAACTCGGCGCAGAACCATTCCGCGGTCGGACCCGTGTGCGGCGGATCGTGGACCGCTGGCTCCCACTGGCTCGGTCCGATCACGTCCTCGGCCAGATCGCCGACTTCCTCATGAAACGCCTCGAGCCCCGCCCCCACGAAGGCGAGGCGCTTGACCCCGCCGAGAAGGTCTCGCCGCCTCACCATCGTCACGTCATCCTGAAAGCGGCCGGCGCCCACGAGGAGGTCCGGCTCGCCCGCCAGGGCGTCTGCGAGGAGCGCACGGGCGTCACGCAGCGGCGACTCGAACGGGATGAGCCGGACCACGTCGAACGCTGCCGCCTTCGCCGCCTCGGTCACGCCTCTCGCCACGTCAGTCGCAAAGGTCCCGGTCACTGCGTGGACGACGCTCATGCGCGTGACCGTTGGATCCTGACGTTTCACCAGGAGCGGCAGGGCGCGCAGGTAGTCGCTCGCCGGACTCGGCACGCTCACGAGATGGCGCCACCCCTCGTCGGCGATCGCATCTGAGGAGCCTCCGTGGTTCCAGAGAATCTTTCTGTGACTCTCGGCGAGCGGCGCAACGGCACGGGTCAATCCGCTCGAATAGGGGCCGAGGAGCAGATCGACACGATCCTCGGTCAGGAGTCGCAGGACATTCTCCCTCGCGCGTTCCGCTCGGCTCCCGTCGTCCAGGGCGATCAAGCGCAGCGGGAGGCGCGACCCCGAGGGACCCACGGCCATCCCGCCGGCCTCCTGGATATGCTCCGCCCAGAGCCGGAGGGCATCCAGCCCCTCAGGCCCCTGCAATCGAAATTTCCCGCTGAGAGAAAGAGAGACCCCGGCGACGATCACCGTGACCCTACGGGACGCTCTCAGCGGCCAGCGCATCGGTCTTCGCGGCCATGATGAAGTCGTTCCGGTGGAGCCCGCGGATCTTGTGGGTCCACCAGGTCACCGTGACACGTCCCCACTCGGTGAGGAGGGCCGGATGGTGACCCTCCGCCTCGGCGAGGGCGCCGATCCGGTTGGTGAAGGCCAGCGCGTCGGCGAAGCTCGGGAAGTGGAAGAGCCGCTCGAGTCGGGCAATACCGTCGCGTTCCACCAGTTGCCAGGCGGAGACCTCACGCCTGAGCTCCACGATCTCCACCTCGGTCACCCGGGGCGAGTCGCGGCGGCAGGCGACACAGCGTTCGGCGGACAGCGTGCTCATCGCGTGAACCTCCCCAGGCGCGTTCCGAGCTGGCCCCGGGCCCCGCGCCCGCTGCGGCCCACCTTACACCTCCGACAGGCTGCCGTCAGGCGCGCTGTGAAGTATTGAGCTGCGACCGAGGGTCCCCCTCACTCGCTCGGCGAAGTGGAAGACCCGCCGCTCTAGCCAGAACCGTTTGGTCGGCGCTAGCTGATCTCGGCGTCAGCTCCCGGGAAGAACACCGATCGGACGGAACAGGTGCTGCTTCACCAACTCGGCAAGAAATAACTCGGCAGGAAATCCGATGCGGAAATCCTTACAGAGCTTGTCCACAATTTCCACCGTCGTCCACAGGCAAGGAAATCGACGGCGTGATGCGGTCGGGCGGTTGGGTCCGCAAAAAGCGACGGTCTGTCGACCCTCCGCACGCACGGGCACCAAAGTTCCCTTCTCGAACGAAGCGCGTGCGCCGAGCCGGGCGCTCACACGCACCTGATATGAGCAAACGAAGCCTTGACATTCCCCATCGCGCGGCTGTTACATGCGGCTGCCGGTGCAGTCATGCTTTTTTGTGAGCAGGGCGGCGGGAGCCTAGTGTGGCGATGAAGCGATCACCGCGGCGCCCCCGCTCCGCGTCTGGCAAAGCGGGCGCTCTACGAGCCGCACCACCCTCCCCGATTAACAAAGCGACGCGCGAGCAACGCGCGACCTTCCCCACTCGTGCAAGCGCGGCCGCGCACCAGTCGTCGAGAGACACGTTTCCGATCGTCGGCATCGGAGCCTCTGCAGGCGCGGGCTGGAGGCATTCTCTGAATTGCTGGCGCACCTGTCGCTCGATGCGGCGATGGGCTTCGTGCTGGTCCAGCACCTCGACCCGAATTACCCGAGCATCTTGAGCGAGATCCTGTCCAGAACGACCCGGATGCCGGTCGTCGAGGTGACGCACGGCATGAGCGTCGAGGCCGGCCATGTGTACGTCATGCCGCCGAACACGCGCATGACCATCGTCAAGGGGGTCCTGAACCTGGCACCGCGGTCCGACGATCGGGGCCCGCACATGCCGATCGATCACTTTCTGCGCTCGCTCGCCGAAGACTTGAAGAGCCGGGCGATCGGCGTGATTCTCTCGGGCAGCGCGTCAGATGGCGCGCTCGGGCTGAAGGCGATCAAGGCTGAGGGCGGCATCACGTTCGCGGAGGCCCCGCAATCGGCGAAGTTCGACGGCATGCCGCGGAGCGCCATGGCCTCGGGCGCGGTCGATTTCGTCCTCCCGCCGAAAGGCATCGCGCAGGAACTGATTCGGATCGGTCGCCATCCCTACCTCGACGAGATGGGCGCCGCGCCGCCCTCCGAGGCCCCGGCCGACGGCCCCGAAGCCCTCGCTCAGATCTTCCGGATGCTGCGTGAAAAGAGCGGCCTCGATTTCACGCTCTATCGGCAAACGACGATCCGGCGCCGCATCGCCCGGCGCATGCTGATTCACGGCGTCGGCACGCTCGAGGCCTACCGCCGCTATCTCGAGGAGCACCCCTCCCAGGTGCAAGCGCTGTCCAACGACCTGCTCGTGAACGTGACCAGGTTCTTCAGGGATGCGGACGCGTTCCGGATTCTGCAGCGGAGCGTCTTTCCGAGCATCATCAAGCAGCGGCCGGCGGACGCGCCGATCCGCATCTGGGCGCCGGGGTGTGCGACGGGAGAGGAAGTCTACTCGCTGGCCATCGAGCTGCTCGAGACCCTTGGCGACGAGGCCGGGACCGTCCCGATCCAGCTGTTCGGAACCGATGTCAGTGAAATCTCGATCGCGAAGGCGCGGGCCGGGGTCTATCCGGAGAATATCGAGCTCGATGTCCCGGCGGCGCGGCTGCGGCGCTTCTTCGTGAAGCTGGACGGCCAGTATCAGGTCCGCAAGGCGGTGCGCGAGCTCTGCGTCTTCGCGAAGCACAACCTGGCCACGGACCCGCCCTTCTCGAAGATGGACCTCATCGTGTGCCGCAACGTGCTCATCTACCTCGAGCTGGAGCTGCAGCGGCGCGTGTCGTCGATCTTCCACTATGCCCTGACGACCCCAGGCTTCCTGATGCTGGGAGTGTCGGAGACCATCGGGCCCCTGTCGGATCTCTTCTCGGTGGTCGACAAAAAGTACAAGGTCTACGCCAAGAGGCCGACCTCGAGGCGGTTCGACCTGGGCTTGGGCGGTCTCGATCGCAGGACCGCGAAAACGGCGACGGGCAGGGACGCGAGGAGTACGGGCGCGGTCGCCGGGGGTCGGTCGGACCTGCTGCAGGAGGTCGACCGGATCCTTCTCAGCAAGTACGCCCCCGCCGGCGTCCTCGTCAATGAGGCCGCGGAGATCCTTCAATTCCGCGGTCACACGAGCCCCTATCTCGAGCCCGCCCCCGGCCAGGCAAGCCTCAACCTCTTGAAGATGGCTCGGGAAGGCCTGCTGATGGAGCTGCGCGTGGCGATCGACAAGGCGCGGAAGCAGAATGCGCCGGTCAGGCGCGAGAGGCTCAGCATCAAGCAGGATGGCCGGATGGCCCAGGTGACTCTTCAGGTCATCCCGATGAGCGGGCCCGCCCGGGAGCGCAATTACCTCGTGCTCTTCGAGCGTGTTCCCCCGTCGCGGGAGCCGAGAGTACCGGGCAGGATTCCCAGCGCGATCGCTCACCCGAGGCGGCACATCGAGAACCTCCGCCAGGAGCTCTCGGCGACCAGGGAGTTCTTGCAGTCGATCATCGAAGAGCGCGAAGCGGCCAACCAGGAGCTGCAAGCGGCCAACGAGGAGCTTCTGTCGAGCAACGAGGAACTGCAGAGCACGAATGAGGAGCTCGAGACCGCGAAGGAGGAGCTCCAGTCGGTCAACGAAGAGCTCACCACCGTGAACGAGGAACTGCAGCACCGAAATGTCGAGCTCTCCCAGCTCAACAACGACCTGAACAACTTGTTCGCCGGCGTCGACATCCCGATCGTCATCCTCGGTAGCGATGCGCGGATCCGTCGCTTCACTCCCATGGCCGCGAAGGTCCTCAACCTGATCCCGGCCGACTTCGGCCGGCCGATCGGGGACATCAGACCGAACCTGGATCTCTCCGACCTGGAGCAGGTGTGCAGGCAGGTGATCGACACGGCCACCGTCGTCGAGCGCGAGGTGAGAGATCGAGACGGCCGCTGGCATTCGATGCGGGTCCGGCCCTACACGACGACGGACAACCAGATCGACGGCGCGATGATCACGCTGGCGGACATCAACGCTCTCAAAGCGAATGTCGAGCATGCCGAGACGATCGTGGACAACGTGCCGGTGGCGCTCGTACTCCTCGACGCGGAGCTGCGCGTCACGTGGGCCAGCCGGTCCTTCTATGAGACGTTCCAGCTCGCGCCTGAGGAGACCCACGACCACTTCGTCTACGAACTGGGAAAGGGCCGGTGGAGCCTCCCGGCGTTGGGGAGAGCCCTCACGGAGGTGCTCGAGAAGAACGTCGGGTTTCATGAGTTCGAGGTGGAGGACGATTACGCCCGCGTCGAAGCCAAGACGATGCTCTTGAACGCGCGCCCGATGCAGTGGGAGCAGAAGGCGGGGCGCATGATCCTTCTCGCCATCGACGACATCACCACGCGGAAGCGGACAGAGCGGCAACTGCGGCCCTCTGAGTGAGGTCCGCTCTCGGAGGCTCTCCGAGAGGGGCGAAGAATGGCATTGACGTCTCAGCCTGTCCTGGATGGCCTCTGGGCCCGCCTACTGGAAGCGCTTTCCGGCCAGCTGGCGCCGGCGGTCTTCGATTCGTGGCTGCGGCCTTGCCGTCTCCTTGCCGTCGAGGGCGACCATCTGCGGATTGGCGCCCCGAACCCGTTCGCGCGTGACTGGCTCGTGCAGCATCACCTCCAAGCCTTGCAAAGCGCGGCGGAGAAGTGCCTGGGTGGTCACCCGCAGGTGTCGATCGTCGTCGACAGTGCCGCGGCCACGGGGTGGCACCAGCCCGCCTCCACAACGCCGGCAACCTCGCCGGCCGGTGCGGCCGAACGGTTGAATCCACGCTACACCTTCGACACCTTCGTCGTCGGCTCATCGAACCAATTCGCCCAGGCCGCCTCTCAGGCCGTCGCGGAGCTCCCGTCGCGCGCGTATAACCCGCTGTTCATCTATGGCGGCGTCGGCCTCGGCAAGACGCACTTGCTCCACGCGATTGGTCACCGGACTGTTCGCCTGTTTCCCGGCACGGTGGTCGTCTATCTTTCGTCCGAGCACTTCACCAATGAGCTCATCGATGCGATCCGCTACGACCACACGGCCGCCTTCCGCGCGCGCTACCGAACGATCGACCTCCTGCTGATCGATGACATTCAGTTCATCGCAGGAAAAGAGCGGACACAGGAGGAATTCTTCCATACCTTCAACGACCTCTACGAGTCGCGAAAACAGATTGTCCTCTCCAGCGACTCGCCGCCGAAGAGTATTCCCGAAATCGAGGAGCGCTTGCGGTCGCGCTTCGAGTGGGGCCTCATCGCCGACGTTCAGCCGCCGGACTTCGAGACCAGGGTCGCCATCCTCAAGAAGAAGGCGGCCCTCGAGCGCGCCCTTCTGGCCGACGATGTCGCCTACCTGGTTGCGGGTCGAGTCAAATCAAACATCCGCCAGCTCGAGGGCTCGTTGACCCGGATGATCGCGGTCGGTGCGATGACGGGTCGCGCGATGACCGTGGACCTCGCTCATGAGGTGCTCGCGGATCTCTGGGGCGACGAAAAGACGATCATCCCGATCGAGCTGATACAGCGGAAGGTTTCCGAAGTCTTCGGGGTCAAGCTCTCCGAGCTGCGGGCCAAGAATCGGACGAGAGCCGTGGCCTTCCCTCGTCAGATCGCCATGTATCTTGCGCGGCAGCTCACCCACACCTCGCTCGCCGAGGTCGGCCGCGCGTTCGGCGGCAAGGATCACACAACGGTCCTGCACGCGGTCGGCAAGATCCAGGCCCTTCTTCGCGAAGA
>Ga0184626_10000817_pt1 | contig 10205 bp, 10 predicted proteins | sample PLM3_60_b1_FD_133142 | JGI IMG/M metagenome (GOLD analysis project Ga0184626, IMG submission 133142) | Groundwater sediment microbial communities from an aquifer in East River, Colorado, USA - PLM3_60_b1 | ecosystem: Environmental > Terrestrial > Soil > Riparian zone | place: USA: East River... | reverse complement strand
TCACGGCGTGTTAATGAACACGGCGATCGCCAGCGCTAAAGATCCGATCTTGATGGCAGAAGCGATGCGCCAAGGCATCGAAGCGGGTCGCAAAGCCTATCTCGCCGGGAGAATCCCCAAGAAACTCTACGCCACCGCTTCCAGCCCTTTGGATGGTGTTTTGAATTGATCCGCGCAAGTGCCGACTCCTAAGTTCGACCTTTATCTTGTCACCGACCGAAGCCAAACGGGCGGTCGCGATCTTCCCTCGGTCGTGGAGCAGGCGCTCGAAGGCGGAGTCAGAGCGGTCCAGCTGCGCGAGAAGGATTTGAGCGGCAAGGATCTCTACGAACTCGCCGAGAGAACGCGTCAGCTTTGCAATCGATACGACGCCGAACTTTTCATCAACGACCGCGTCGATATCGCGGTCGCAGTGGACGCGGCGGGCGCGCAGCTCGGTAGGACATCAATTCCGATCGCCGCCGCGCGCGCCCTGCTCGGTCCGAGAAAATTGATCGGCTATTCAGCGCATTCGTTGGAAGAAGCCCTAGCCGCACAATCAAAAGGCGCTGATTTTATCTTGTTTGGCCCGGTCTACTTCACGCCGTCAAAAGCTCAGTATGGCGCGGCTCAGGGTCTAGATGCATTAAAAAAAATTGTGGAAAAAATTGCTCTCCCTGTCTATGCTATTGGCGGCATCAAGTCCGCGAGCATTGACGAGCTCCGGCGCGTCGGTGTCCGGGGTGTCGCGCTTATATCGGCGATTATCAGCTCGGCGCAGCCAAAAGACTCGACAGAATCGATCTTGAGGTTGCTTGGGGGATGAGACCTTGCAAGAAGCCGCACAGGAAGTTGTTACCTATCTTCAACCTAATCCGCTTTTGTTCCTGTGCATCGCCTTGGTCGCTGGCTTTGCCGCCAACAAGACGGTTTCTTCCGTGCGCAGGCTGGGCTTTATCTCTTTCCTGATCGTCGGACTGATTGGTTTATTCCTAGGTGAGTTCATGTTATTTTACTTTAAACTGAACGAATATCTGGAAGACGTCGCTCGACTGCGCATCTTGTTTGATTTTATCGCCGCGTTCGTTGGTTCCTTCGTCGTCGCTGCAGTCGTCCACTTCGTTAAGCCCACCTAAGCCACCCTAGCTCAGTCGGTAGAGCAACTGATTCGTAATCAGTAGGTCGCCGGTTCGACTCCGGCGGGTGGCTCCAGTTTTATTGCGCAATTTTCAAGTGCCGCCCAAACAATTGATAGAATGAGCGATTTGACAACCTGTTCGCTAAACTGTTAACAAGACGGTGGTCGATAAAAAATCCCGCTCCGATGAATCGGGGCAGGCCTAAAAATACTCACACGGAGGAAACCGATCATGATTACTGCCAGCGACCTAAAAGGCGTTTTGGGGATGATGCCGGCTTTTGCGACACCGGATGCGGTGGATATGAAAGCGACACAAACCATTGCGGTCGATAACCTCAAAGAGGGCGTTGACAAAATTATCAAAGACGGCGTCCACAACATCGCCACCACGGGAACGTATGGGGAATGCTATAGTTTGCTTTTCGAGGAATTCAAAACGCTGGCGGCGGCGACCGTCGAAGCGGTGAAAAAGCGCGTCCCTCTTTTTATTGGCGTCACCAGTCCCAATCCGCGCGAAGTGATTCAGAAGATGAATTTCGTAAAGGATCTCGGTGCGGATGGCGTACTTCTCGGCGTGCCTTACTACGAAACTCTGCACGTGCAAGACGCGATCAAGTTCTATCATGATATTGCGGACCTCTATCCGAACTTGAATATCGTGGTCTACCACAACCCGGATAACCATAAATTTACGATTCCTGTCGCGGCGTTTCAGGAATTGGTCAAGAAACCCAACATCATCGGCATGAAGGACAGCCACCGAACGACTCAGGCGTTCATGAATTTGCAGAGAATCGTGCGCGGCAAGATCAGCGTGTTTGTGAATCAGTCTCAGTTGTACCCCTATTATGCGATGGGCGCGGCAGGTTGCTGGTCGACTGAGGTTTGGATGGGTCCATGGCCGATACTTTACCTACTAGAGCAAGTTCGCAAGGGTGACAATCAAAAGGCGATAGAAGTGATCGAAGACCTTGGTGGGATAGGTGCTGGGAAGCCTGTTCCAGGCTCGGGCAACAAGCGGCCACAGGAATTCGCCGACTACTGCAAAGTTGGGCCCACGCGCGTGCCCTTTGTCACCTTCCCCGAAGCTAAGCTCGCCGAGGCAAAAGGCCGTGCGGCACATTGGATGAAGCTCAACGAAAAATACCGCCCGCTGATAGAGGTGGCCAGCTCCCGTTCCGCCGCCTAACAAAACGCCGCAGCAAGACTCGATGTTTTTCCCAGCCCCCGGCTTCGTCCCGGGGGCTTTTTTTGCCGCGTTGAGAGCTTTGACACTGGATTATTTACCGCAATCTGGCTTGGCAGCTTTCCGTATGACCGAAAGCCCTTCGATTTAACGGTGGATCTCTTTACACTTAGCTCAGTTGCGAAAACGAGGGATTTGCTCCAACTCATTATTAAAACGTCTTGCTAAAAACTTCACCGCGCCATATCATAATTCGTCAAAGACAGGATGATTTGGGCTTAGGAGGCTGGAATGGGCTTTTATGCAGAGCCATGGTTGCGCGAGGCGCGAGACAGAATTAAGTCTTTTCGCGAAGCATCCCCCGGCGATAGCCTCGGGTCAGACGATTTCAACAAACTAGCAGAAGCCGTTGAAAAGGCCATTAAGGCGGCACTGATCGAAAATCATGGCAGCCTACCGATGGAGCATGATCATAGCCAGTTGGTTTCGATCTGCCAAACAACGGGAGTTTGGGACGTGCTCCCGCCCGCCCTGAAAGGTTTGGTTCAAGAAGTGGAGTCTTATCGGTCTACGAATGTTGCTTTATCCCAACCGTCTTCGGACGAGACCTCTTCGGAACAATTGCAGCGATACTTTTTCGTCGCGCGGCGCTTGATCGATTACATGGAGTTTCACGTGATCGGCAACGACTCCGTCCTTAAACGCCTAAAAGTGGCGTAACCCATCCGGAGTAGGTCACGCGGCTATCTGCGTCACTTTTGAATAATAACCATTATTGGGCGCCCGCGCGCGGTTAAGCTCGGGCTAATTCAGGGCCGGCAAATATTCAACTATAGCGATTTCAAGGGCGTCATGGCTGCCGTCTTTCATTCTCGTCATGCGCAATTCCGCTTCGTGCATGAGTTCGGCAACACTACGCGGTGCCTTGCTGCAAGCCATCGCGCTGATAAAGAAGGTTACGGGCTGCGCATATCGTTTTCTTTGGTCTTTTAACCCGCGCTGAATCTTCTCCAGATAAACCTCGCCTCTTCGGACGTCGTATTAGGTAGTAAGACCGCGAACGATGTCCCGCCGATTCGTCCGACGAGTTCCGGGCGCGGCACTTTTTCTCGAATGGAATAAGCGATCGTGCATAACATTTGATCGCCGGTAGCGTAACCGAAGCGGTGATTGATCCACTTGAAGCCTTCGATGTCGATGAACGCCAAAGTCATAGGTTCGAGACCGAAAGCACGCTGCATTTCACGCCCGGCCAAGTTGTAAAATGCCCTACCATTCGGCATGCCGGTAAGAAAATCGCGGCTCGCCAACTCGGAAATCTGGTCCAACATTCTCCTAAGCTGCGACAAAGCATAAGCGATCACCAACGAAACGCCAAGGCGCATGGCAAAATTCCAAACCGTAATCAAATCCGATGAAAATCGACGTCCGCTCAGATAATTCGCGACGAGCCAAGTCAAAGTGCAGAGCGCTGCGGTCAAAATTCCCGCTCGTTGACCAACAAACCAGCTCACCAACGCGATTGGGAAAAGGTAGAAGAACATCAAATGCAATTCCAAGCCGGTCGCGAAATCGACGGCGCCGATCAGAATAACCATGAAAACACCGAAGAGCGTGATTACTCGCTTCGATGTCTGCTCTAAACGGGACAAGAAATTTCGAATCATCGCTTCGAATAAATAAGTTTAAACCGATTTTCGCTCGTACTCGGCTGCGCGGACAGCGATTGAATTACTTATCCTATCCATTACCTTTCGTGCCCAGGAGCAGTTATTGCCACTTTCTCTTTTAGCTCAAGGATCTGTTCCGGGTCAACGAACTTCGCGAAAGCGGTGCCGACGACCAAGAATAAAATATTAGTCGGTCTTCTTCGAACACCCGCGCTTCGAGGCCCGTCACCGCTCTTCCCAAATATAGCAGCCAACCCAACCCCCAATGATTTAACTCATTGCGAGCGACAGAACGCCGGGATCGCGCCTTGCTTTGCTGTCTGGACTCAAACAATCAGGAGCAAGATGATAACCAGTGAAAAGACTCTGACCATCCGTTTCATATCGCAGCCCGATATAACCTCTCTCTTTTCTCCCTAACGCCGATTTTGATCAGGCGCCGAAGAAAACAAAGGCGACAGCTGCGATCACGACGGTCGCGCAAAAGACTCCGATACTTGCGATCACCAAATCTTGATGGGTTCGTGCGGTAGGAGGAGGAACATCAGGGATCAGGATTTTCTTGGTTTTGAATTGGAATGTCACGGGGTATACCGAAGAGCATCTTGAATGCCATACTCTCGGACCCCAGCGCGTGGAAGCGATTGACGCTTTGGAAAGACTTTTGAGTAAAACCGGGATCAGGAATGCTGTCACTTATCGGGGCGAAACAACCTGCTTTTGAACTCGGTTCAAGGACGAGACAATTTTGCCTGGTGACGAAAAGCCGGCGAACTCCGGGATAGACAGGAGTCCATCCCATTTCAACTGCCGACTACTTTTTTATTTTCTCCTCACGCACATCAATCGACCTGATCCAACCCACCACACCTTTTTGTGTCTTGACCATGTACCATTCGCTGCCACCGGCACTCTGAACCATCGGTGTTAGGGTATCGCCTTGAGCGAGCTGGATCAGCTTTTCAGATTCCTCATCCTGCCGCGGATAAAGGCCGGCATCCTTTGTCGCGACAACCAGGCGAGTTGGTAGGCCACGCCCACCAAGGTTGCCCACACCACCGCCTGTAACACCGCCCTGCGTACCTCCTTCCGGAGTTCTCACACCGGTGATTCCTTGCCCGTGCGGAACGCTTCCAACTGCTCTGCCGTACTCGCCGAAGGCCTGAGCAAAAACCAGCGTCGCGGAGAAAATTGAGACTGCCGCGATGGGAACCGTAACAAGACGGCGTTTCATATGGCGGACCTCCTGAATAACAGTATTGTAGGCCATTTGCTGCCTGATGCCTAGCCGGTCAATACAGGGATCAGGTTCAGCCACGTCCCTCAAATGGTCGTTGCGATTTCTGGTTTGCACTGACCCCGACCGTCGTGGCGAAAATAGACATAGATCATGAATTCATGAGAAGCAAAATGAATCCTTTTCGAATTCCTTAGTCCGTGCGATAGATCAGAATTGAGCGACCGATGGTTGCTACCGGCTCCTTTAGCAAGAACTGCACATAAGGATTAGACGGTCTCAAATATACTCCCGTGAGGTGCGTCGCGCTGATTGCTATATAGGAAGAAACTCCCGGATCATTTCTAAGACCCGGAGTTGACATGACTGTCTTCCATGTTCCCGGTTTATACACAGCTTCAATTCCATAGTAAGCCGGATCCGCCGTGCCAAAATACGCAAGGTGAATTTTTTTTACACTGTTTTTGTCCATCCAACGTTTAAGCCCCTTTAGATCCTGTCCCCAATCTAGGTTTGAGTCCACCAGAATCTCATAAGAAGGGCGGGAACCAATTGTTTCATTGAAGTAAGCAAGAAAATCGGGAAAGGTCTTAAGAGATGATACCGCCAACCAAACGCCAAGAATAATAACTAAGCCCTTTTTCCAAACGGAACCATAAACCCAAAGGTTCGAGACACTCCCCCCGAGCCATACGAAGAGGAACGGATAAATCCCCAGGATATGGCGCAAACCAATATTCATGCGCGCAAACACAGCCGCACTGAAAATCATAAGAATCGGAATGAACAGAAAAATAGAGTCTTTGCGCTGCCGGTCGCCGGTTAAGAAAATCGTCAACGACACCAGCAGAAGTACAATTGTTGGCAGAGGGGTTTTTACTCCGAACGCGATCGGGAAGTAGAGCCAGAAGCCTTCATCCGAAATTTCTCCGAGCAGATACGACGAGCGCGCGGCGGCAAAGTAGGCGTAGTGCAAACCACTCAGCCAGGCTTCCGGAAGCAAATGGTATTGTGTATTGGTTTGAACAATTGCCTCAAACCATTTTGAAGTCTCTGCGAATTTTCCAAGTGCTAATGCTCCATGTTGCCCCGACACCGCGTCGTAACGAAATCCATATGCGGCCCAGACCAAGAGGTAGCTAAATACGCCAGCCGAAAGCAGTACCGCGACTACCCAAAGCGTTTTTCCCAACCATTCACGAACAACGAGAAGGGCCGAGAACCGGAGTCGGATCGGTTCCAAAGAAAGGATTCGACTGATCCCCAATACCCCCCAAATCAACGGAATTATCAAAGCCGAAAACTTTGTAATTACCGCAAGCGAAAAAAAAAGGGCGGCGAGTGTCCAGTTAAACCATGTAATATCCCTGAGAGTGCGCCAGAAAAAATACGTGCCGGCAAATAAAAATAAGGCGAACGGAATATCTGTGTGAACGATGGGGGTATGGGCAATTATGTTTGGATCGAGGGAGTAAATGCTGAGTGCGGCGATACCAGCCACAAAACCGTAAAGGTCACGCGCCCAGCAAAAGACAAATATTCCAAGGATCGCTCCGAGTGCGGTCATTGGCAGCTTGGCGTAGAAAAACATCTTTTCCGCGTCATTGCTCGCGAAAAGCCATCGATTGGCCAAAAGCCAACCATACATTCGATTCGCCTTCACTTCGTCTCTCTGCTCACGGTTTAGCGGCGCGTCGTTGATGTCGAGTGCGAGCAAAGGCAATGCTGCCAGAACTTTCGTCAATGGTGGGTGCTCGGGATTTATTCGGAAATCTCTCCACTTTAGGTATGAGTAGCCTGCAACGAGGTGAAAGCCCTCATCCGAGGTCGGCGATTTCTCGAGCGTCGCGCTGAGCGACAGCGTGACGAAAAGAACCAGTAAGAGACTTACTCCCGCTATCGCCCCGGGAACATGCTCCGCTCTGCCATTGGAAGAATTCTTTTCTTCCTGTGTCTCTCTGAAATCCATCAATTCTGAAGAATCTGGATAGGGCTAACAACACTCGTTGTACCAAGTTTACGTTGTCTCCGAAACAAGCAGAGGGAAACGACAAATAAGCATGCTAAGGTTAACGTTGAAATGAGCAAGCCGAGCTTGAAAGATCGCGGTTCGTATTTGAATTCGACTTGATGTTCGCCTTTCGAGATGACCACAGCGCGATAAAAGTGGTTCGCTCTCAAGATGGTCGCTTCTTTTCCATCGACAAAAGCCTTCCAACCTGGATAAAATGAGTCAGCTAAAACTAAGATCCCATCTTCGTTACTGGTTGTTTGTACAGTTACTAAGCTATTCTCGTAACGCTGAATTTTAGTGTCCGCTTCCAAATGTGGCGTCGGCCGAAGTGAGATATCTTCGTCGAGAACGACCTCCCGCAACGGATCAAATTCAGATTGAGAGATCCTCTGTAGTGTCTTGATTGTTTCCTTTTCAGCAACCGCGTTGTTGACGACATAGGTCCGCGGCACGGTCCCTTCGATCTCGTATAACCAAGAGAAGTACTTAGGAAAATGACCGACGAGACGGATACCCTTTTCCGGTAATTGTCGAAAGCTCGCCACGTATCTGACGTTAAAAGTTCGCAAGAGTTGTACTTGACGATCGAATTCCAGATTATTGGCGACGCTCAGAAAGTCACTATACGTCCGACGGTTTAACGCATCAATTTCCTGAAAGTAATCGATGCCGTTCAGAACACCAACGTTGGGCAAATAATTTTGAAACGATAAGGCCACGGACTGTTCGAACGTCGGCCGGCCGATAACGGAGAAGAAAGCCGGGTGTAGATCACGCGCAGAGGGATAGTAGAAGAATCTCGTCAAATGGGTCTCGGTGGGCTGAATCACCGGCGGGCTTCCGTATACCCGATCAGGGTGCACGGGAAATAGAAAACTTCGATGCGCCCACGCGAGGTCAACGTAAACAACCGACACGAGAAGAATAGAAAATAATAATGGGCGAATCTTGTCCCCCTTAGCTAGAATCAGGAGGAAAAAGAGCGCCAATGATAAGATCACTTGACGCTGCAAATTGGCCAGAACCGAAACGGTAGCTCTGGCGTGAATGTCCGAGAGCGGTGGAATGCTAGTGTTGGCGGCGATAAAATCGCTCACGATCTCGGAATGGGACCTTAACGTAAAATAAAGACCGAGCCACGCGAGACAAATCGATCCAAGGATAATTATTGGCGCTCTTCTCTTGGTTTTCTGATCAAGCAACAGTCCTTTCAGGCCTCGTATCGTCATGAAAAAAACCAACGCGTAAGTTAGAAAGAAAAATTTCTCCGGAAAACGAACCGCGGATACAAACGGAAAGTGTCGGAATAGAAACGGATAAATGAGCGTATTGCTCCCGAAAGCCAACGCCAAAGAGCCTAACGCGAGTGCGGTCAAAAAAATCTTTTCACGCCGCGTGCTGTAATAAACCCATAGGGAAATCCCAAACAAGGATATTACCCCCAAGTAACTGCTCGCCAAAAACGGGACTTCTCGAGCAAAGAAAAGCCTTACGCCTATCGAAATGCTTGGGTCGATCTCTTTATCGAGGAAAAAGAGATTTAAAAGACTCGACGGGTTAAGCGACCACATAAAAGCTTCGGCTGCAGGGATTGAATCGCCCCGTCGGGACTCCATAATCAACTCTGCCGTCGGTAGGAATTGAGCCATGGCAAGGGCCAACACCAAGAGATTTCCGCCTAAGGCTAGGCCAAGAATCCGGCGGTAGGGGATGTGTGGCTCGGATTCACGGATTCGAAAGCCATCGAGCAACGCCAAGCTCATGCTCATCATGAACATCTCCGGCGACCCCGCCAGAAATTGAAGGGCTGCAACCAGCGTAAACGTGAGAAAATTGCTCCACTTGGGAGTTAAAAGCACGCGCTCCCAGCTTAGTATGACCCACGGCAGCCAGACAGCGGTTTGAAAATGATTCAACAGATTACTCAGCGAAACTATGACACCACCCAGAGTGAAAAGTAACGATCCGACCACCGCCAGAGAGCAGGGATAGCCCCAATAGCGAAGAAGCCAATAAGTTCCAAGGGCAGCAACCAAAAAATGAAAAATGAAAAGCACTCGAATCGTCGGAAAAAAATCGAGAAAATAGAATATGAAATGCGGTGGATAGAATACGCCGGTCTGGAAGGCGGCCAGATTGGGAAACCCTTGAGCGAAATGACGGTCCCAGAGAGGCAGTTGTCCCGCACGATAACTTTCATATAAGCTATAGCGCAGAGGATAAAAATAATTGGTCAAATCGCGATAAAAAGGAACCTCACCGTAGAGTACGAGATCTTGGCAGAACCAAAGAACACAAAGCATTAGGACTAGAACGGAAGCGTAGTCTGCGCATTTTTTTTCCAATGGCCGTCTTTCTGAAACGAGATGTGCAAGGTTTTGGACGTATCCTCTTACCATCGTTGAAATCTCTTTGATGTAAAAAAAGGGGTGGTTCCCAAGAGCCACCCCTTTTTCGCTAATTATTTTCCGCTAAGTCTTACGGGCAAGTTGCTTGAGAAATCTGGCCGTTTACGCTCGAGAATGTCCAGGTCGTAGTGCCGCAGTTTAAATGCTGGGCGGTCATCTGGAACGTGGTGGCTCCGATAGCCGCAACAACCGTCACGCCAGTCGTGGCGTTAAAGCCGGGAGGGGTATTAGCAGCCATAGTCCCGGCAAAGTACGTCGATTTCTGTGCGAAATAAGCTTCCTGAGCCACGGCCGCGTTTCTCAAGTCGGATTTGACCTGGGCCTCGTGGCCGCGCTTTCTGTAGGCTGCGAACTGCGGGATCGCGATAGCGGCCAAAATGCCGATGATGGCGACCACAACCAGTAATTCAATAAGTGTAAAACCGGATTCACTCTGCAAACGTAATCTATTCATCTTGTCATTCTCCTTGTTTAGTTGTCTATTTTTTTGAGTTATCATCTTGTATCTAAGCTCTGAGAACCATTCCTCTAACCGTGACTGTTGCGCTCGTTACCTCTCACCTCCTTATC
>Ga0184626_10000816_pt1 | contig 10210 bp, 8 predicted proteins | sample PLM3_60_b1_FD_133142 | JGI IMG/M metagenome (GOLD analysis project Ga0184626, IMG submission 133142) | Groundwater sediment microbial communities from an aquifer in East River, Colorado, USA - PLM3_60_b1 | ecosystem: Environmental > Terrestrial > Soil > Riparian zone | place: USA: East River... | reverse complement strand
CTCGAGGCCCGGGCCCGTCGCCGCGGCATGCGTGCTCTCGCGCCAGTCGGCGAACTGCACGGAGTGACAGGTCCCGCACGCCTCGGGGTGGAGCGAGGCCTCGAGCGGCGAGAAGCGCGCGGGCGGCGGGCCTTGAGGCGCCAGCGGCGGGCGCCAGTGCCGCCGGAGAAAGTCCTGGATCGCATCGGCGCCGACGGCGGCGGTGCCGAGCAGCACGGCCAGCGTCGCCGCGCCCGCGGCGCGAAGGGGCAGTCGCATCGATGGAAGCATGATAGCGCGGGCCGACTGCGGTACAGTATGGCCGCGTAGTCATCCTGACCGCTTCCTGGAGATCGTCGTGGATCCGTACCGTTTGCCGCGGGATGTGCGACCGACTCGTTACGAGCTACGGCTCGAGCCCGACCTGACGACGCTCACCTTCGCGGGCGAGCAAACCGTCACGCTCGAGGTCGCGGAGCCGACCTCGCAGATCGTCCTGAACGCGGTCGAGCTCACGATCGACGAGGCGACGATCACGAACGCGCGGGGCGACTCGCGCCGGGGTACCCCCGTCGCCGACGAGCCGGCGGAGCGCTGCCGGCTCACGTTCCCGTCGACGATCGAGCCGGGCACGTGGCGGCTGCGCCTGGCGTTCAGAGGGACCCTGAACGACAAGCTCCGAGGCTTCTACCGGTCGAGCTACAAGGACCCGAACGGCGAAGTGCGGCTCATGGCCGCCACGCAGTTCGAGGCGACCGACGCCCGCCGCGCGTTTCCGTGTTGGGACGAGCCGGACTTCAAGGCCGTGTTCGCGGTGACGCTCGTGATCGACCCGAAGCTCACCGCCGTGTCGAACACGGCCGTCGTGGGCGAGCGGGTCGAGGGCGGACGCAAGATCGTGGCCTTCGCGGATTCGATGAAGATGTCCACCTACCTCGTGGCGTTCGTCGTCGGCGAGCTGGAGGCGACCGACCCCGTCCTGGTGGGCAAGGCGCCCGTGCGCGTCTGGTGCGTGCCCGGCAAGCGCCGGCTCGCCGCCTTCGGTCACGAGATCGCGGTCGCCTCGCTCCGCTTCTTCGAGGACTATTACGGCCTGCCGTACCCGGGCGACAAGCTCGATTTCCTGGCGATCCCGGACTTCGCGGCCGGAGCGATGGAGAACCTCGGCGCGATCACCTTCCGCGAGACGGCGCTCCTGGTGGACGAGCGCGCCGCCTCGCACAGCGAGCTCGAGCGCGTCGCCGACGTGGTCGCCCACGAGAACGCGCACATGTGGTTCGGCGACCTCGTCACGATGACATGGTGGAACGGCATCTGGCTCAACGAAGCGTTCGCCACATTCATGGAGATGCTCGCGGTCGACGCCTGGAAGCCCGAGTGGCAGCGCTGGACAACCTTCGGCGTCTCGCGCGCCGCCGCCCTCTCGGTCGACGGGCTGCACTCGACGCGGCCGATCGAGTTCCACGTCGACGCGCCACGCGACGCCGACGCGATGTTCGACGTGCTGACGTACGAGAAGGGCGCGTCGGTGCTCCGGATGCTCGAGCAGTATCTCGGCCCGGCGGTCTTCCGCGACGGCGTCCGCGAGTATCTCCGGCGGCACGCCTACGCCAACGCCGACACCGGCGACCTCTGGGCCGCGCTGGGCCGCGCCGCGCGCCAGCCGATCCCGGCGGTGATGGACGGCTGGATCTTCCAGCCCGGCTATCCGCTCGTGAGTGTCCGGCTCGAGGGGGGCCAGCTCGTGCTGAGCCAGCAACGCTTCACGTACCTGCCCGAGCCCCTTCCCGGGTCGATGCCCGCGGCGCAGGATCAGCTCTGGCAGGTCCCGGTGCAGGTGCGGATCACCGCGGCCGGGCGCTCGGCGACCGAGCGCCGGCTGCTCGCAGGGGCGGAAACGCGGCTCCCGGTGCCCGAGCGCGTTGACGCGGTCCTCGTCAATGATGGCGGCCACGGATTCTATCGCGTGCGCTACAGCGGCGAGCTCCTCGGGCACCTCCTGGACGCCCTGCCCGAGATCGCCGCGATCGAGCGGTTCAACGTCGTGAACGACGCGTGGGCCGTGACCGTGGCGGGCCTCATGGCCCTTCCCGATTACCTCGAACTGACCGCGCGCTTCCGCGACGAGCGTGACCGGAACGTATGGGCGGTCCTGCTCGCGTCGTTCGCCACGCTGAACCGCATCGTCGAGCCCCGGCACCGGCCGCAGCTCGCTGCGCTCGTCCGCGGCCGCGCGGCGCGCGCCTTCGCGACTCTGGGCTGGACGGTGCGGCCCGGGGACGACGAGCTGACGCGCCAGCTCCGGGGCGATCTGCTGCGCGCCCTTGGGGTGCTCGGCGACGACCCCGCCGTGCAGGCGCGGGCCGCCGAGCTCTACGCGGGGACGGCGGGCACGGTCGATCCCAACGTGCTCCCGGCCCTCATCAGCGTGCTCGCCCACGCGGGCGACGCCGCGCGCTATGACGAATTCCTGCAGCGGTTCCGATCGGCGTCCACGCCGCAGGAGGAGCAGCGGTACCTCTACGCCCTGGCCGCCTTCCGGCAGCGCGAGCTGATCGCGCAGACGCTGGCGCGCACGATCAACGGGGAGTTCCGGACCCAGGACGCGCCGTTCGTAGTGCGGTCACTGCTGATGTCCGTCTACGGACGCGAGCTCGCCTGGGAGTTCGTCAAGGCGAACTGGGACACGATGGAGCGGCAGTACCCGAAGCACGGCCTCCGGCGCTTGGCCGAGGGCGTCATCGGTCTCGCCACGCCCGAGCTGGAGCGCGACGTGCACGCCTTTTTCGAAGCCCGCCGGCCCGAGTTCGGCGGCAAGACGCTCGAGCAGTACCTCGAACAACTCCGTATCGCCGTGCAGTTGCGCGAGCGTGAATCCACCGCGCTCGCCACGTACCTCGCGCGATTCGGCTGAGGGGATCATGCGACGACTGGTTGGGACGATCGCCGTGGCGCTCGCAGGACTCTTCACCCATGCGGCGGGCACGTGGGGCCAGCACGACCACGGCGGCGGTCAGGCGCAGGGGCATCAGGCGGCGCAGGCGTGCGCGATCGAGTTCGAGAAGGTCGTCGGCGAGGGCCGCGGCTACGGCATGGCGTTCGCGGCCGATCAGAACGGCTACCCCGGCCCCATGCACGTGCTCGAACTGAAGGACCGGCTCACGCTGACCGCGGACCAGGACGCGAAGATGCGGGAGCTGATGCACGCGATGTTCGCCGAGTCGAGGCCGAAGAGCGCGCGTTTGCTCGAAGCCGAAGCGAAGCTCCGGCATCTGTTCGCCGGGCGCGCGGCCGACGACGCGGCGTTGCGCACGACCGTCGGCGAGGTCGAGCGCGCTCGGAGCGAGGTTCGACTGGTCCATCTCCTGACACACCTCAAGACGCGCGACCTCCTGACCGAGGACCAGCGTCGGATCTACCACCAGGCCCGCTGGGGCGGGCGCTAGCGCCTTCGATCTTCCGCATGGCTATACCCGTACGCCGACGACCAGCCGCCCCACGGCGATCCCCAGGAAGCACATCGCCAGACAGAGCGCCGTCGTCGCCAGGACGTTGGTCCACGCCTGACCCCAGGCACCGGCCGCCACCAGCTGAACGGTCTCGTAGCTGAACGACGAGTAGGTCGTGAGGCCGCCCATGATGCCCACGGTCAGGAACAGCCGTGTCGCTTCCGGCATGACCAGCGTCGTGGTGCCGACCTGTTGGATGAGACCGATGAGGAACGAGCCGACGATGTTCACGATCAGCGTGCCGTAGGGGAAATCGGCGCCGAGCCATCGGGCCGCGAAGCCGGAGGTCACATAGCGGAGTCCCGTTCCGATCGCGCCGCCCAGACAGATCAAGAGGAAGCGCTCCACGAGGTCAGGCGATCTCGATCGGCGCGTCGACGTACACCGTGTAGGTGCGCGGCCGGCCACGCTCAGCGTCGTTCGGGTCCACGTACAGGATGGAGGTCCGGCCGCGGATCTCCCGCGGCAGGATCGCGACCCGGACGAAGCTCGTCGGCTCGTCCTTCGACGCGACGGCGAACACGGGCTCGCGACCGCTCTCGAACCAGGCGCCGCCGGGCATCACTCTCCGCGCGGGCGCCTCGCCCACGGTGACGTCGAGCGCGCCGGCGATCAAATAGCGGACGCCACCGCCCCGGTGCCGGTGCGGCAGCGCGACGCCGCCGGGCGCGAAATCGACGCGATCGGCTCGCATCAAGTACTCCGCGCGTGGGTCGAGGTCGATCGTGTGCTCGAGGAGGACCTTCGCCGCGTTCCCGGGCCCGTCGACCGGCGCCGCGCTGCGGATCAGCTCGTAACGCAGCACGGTGGCGCCCGCGCCCCCCGCGCCGACCTCGCAGGCTCCGGCGCCGTACCAGGCCTGATCCTCGAGAAGAGGCACCTCACGCGCTCCGGTCACCGCCACGAGCGCGCCCCGTCGCACGTAGAGCACGCGGTTCAGCGCGAGCAGCGAGCTCCGTCCGGAGGCGCCCAGCGTGTCCTCGCACAGGCGCAAGGCATATCCGGAATTCTCAGACGCCATGGGCGCATTGTACGCTGCGCACGCTCCGTGATACGTTGCGGAGCGATGAGAGCCTTGATGTTCGGGCTCCTGATTGCGAGCGCCTGGCTCGCCGTTCCCCGCAGCACCGCGGCGTTCTCCATCCAGGAAGCGATCCTCCGCGTGAAGCCGGCGGTGGTGCTCATCACGGCCGAGGTGCGCGCGGACGTGACGATGAACTGCGGGCGCGGTCCCGTCACCGTCAGCCCCGCGCCGTTCATCGAAACGGGCACCGGGTGGTTCGTCGACGGCCGCGGCTTCCTCGTCACGAATGCACACGTGGTGGACCCCGCGTACCGGATGCCGCCGTGGGTGACGCACGAGCTGAAGAAGAAGGCGATCGACGAGGCCTGCGTCGTGCCGCAGCTCCGCGCGCGGGGGCTCATGCGTGGTGAACGGCTCGAGCTCGAAGAGGAGATCCGCCGGGAGGCTACGAGCCGGGCGCTCGCGAGCGCCAAAGTCGAGGCCCAGCCCCAGATCACCGTTCTGCTCTCGAACGGGATGAAGCTCAAGGCGGAGGTCAAGAAGTTCAGCCCCCTGCTCTTGCTCGACAAGGCCGGCAAGCCGCTCCCCGACTCGGGACGCGACCTGGCGCTGCTCCGCGTGCCCGACGGCGTCTATCCCGCGATCGGGCTCTCGACGCGCGACCCGCAAATCGGAGATCCGGTCCACATCCTCGGCTTCCCGGGCGTTGTCTCCTCCCACGAGCTCCTCAATCAGAGCTCCACGCTCGAGGCGTCGGTGACGAACGGCGCCGTGTCCGGTATCAAGCAGGACGCGATCGGCCAGGATCTCGTGCAGACCGACGCATCGGCCGCGCACGGCAACAGCGGCGGGCCGGGCATCGGTGACGACGCCGGGCTCGTCGGCGTGATGGTGGCGGTCACGCTCTCGCCGTCGGGCGGCGCCATCGTGCAGGGGTTCAACTTCCTGATTCCCGTGAAGGACGTCGCCAGATTCTTGCAGGGCACGGAAGTCACGAAGCCCGGCGCCAGCAAGTTCAACCCGGTGTGGGCCGCAGGCATCGAGCTGCTCCTGGACCAGCGCTACAAGGCGGCCGTCGGGAAAATCTCCGAGGCCAACCTGCTGGTGCCGAATCTCCCCGACGTCAAGCGCGCCCTGGCCGAGGCCCAGGACAAAGTGAAGAATCCGCCACCCCGACCATTCCCGTGGGCCTGGGCGACCTTCGGCGTGACCCTGTTGAGCGTCGGCGCCTACGGCGGGATGTGGGGCAAGCGCTGGTGGAAGAATCGCTTCCGGGTCATGCCGGCGCAGGTGATCGGGTTCATCGAGCGGGGGCTCAACCCCGTCCTGCTGGACGTGCGGACCAAGGCCGACTTCGAGACGAGCCCCCTGAAGCTGCCGGGCTCGATCCGGTTCGAGCCCGGAGAGGCCGAACGCGCCCCGGTCAATTTCGAGCCCAGTCAGCTCATCGTTGCCTACTGCACGAGCCCCGAAGAGCAGCAGAGCGCGCGGGTGGCGCAGATTCTCCGCCAGCGCGGCTTCAAGACCGTGCGCATCCTCAAGGGTGGCCTCGGCGGCTGGACCAACGCCCGGCTGCCGGTCGAGGCGAAGTCGGCGCTGCCCTCGATCGGGCTCGAGCTCTACAAGAATCTTTCGCTCGGCGACGTCGAGCGGCGGCGATTCAAACCAGGCGATGTCATCTTCAAGGAGGGCGACGATTCGCGGGGCGAGGCGTACGTGATTCACGCGGGGACGGTCGAGATTCGTCGGAGCTTCGACGGCACCGAGAAGGTGCTGAACCGGATCGGTGAGGGCGAGCCCCTCGGGGAGATGGGGATCCTGCGCGGGGGGGCCCGGCGGTCGGCGACCGCGGTCGCGTCGGAAGACGTCGAGCTGCTCGTCATCAGGGAGGAGCGGCTCGAGTGGCTCATCCGGAACCGGCCCCAGCTCACCGCCGAGCTCCTGAAGCGTCTCTCGAACCTCGTCGTCGCCACCGACCAGGAACGGGCGCAGGCCGGGAACGTCAGATGACGCCGCGCTCGCGGAGCCCCGTCATTTCGGCGTTCGAGAGCCCGAGCTTCCCGCCGTAGATCTCCTCGTTGTGTTCTCCGGGCCTGGACGGCCCGGCGCCCTTGATCTGTCCCGGCGTCAGCGACAACCGCGGGACGACTCCCGGCATCACGATCTGGCCCAGCAGCGGCAGCGCGACCGAGACGATGTTGCCCCGGGCGCGCACGTGCGCATCCTCGAAGAGGTCGCGCACGCTCGCGACGAGCGCGGACGGCACCTCCGCCGCCTCGAGCGCCGCGAGCGCCCTCGCCGCGTCGCGTTCGGCGACCCACGCGCCGACGAGCTCGTCCACGACCGTCCGGTGCTCGAGCCGCGCCGGCGTCGTCGCCATGCGCGGATCGCCCGTGAGGTCGGGCCGACCCAGCGCCTGGAGGAGGCGGACGAACATCCGATCGTTCGTGCACGCGATCGCGATCCATCGTCGGTCGCGGCTCAGATAGTGATTGTGCGGCACCGCGCTCTCGGTCGCCGAACCGATCCGCTCCCGTACGTCGCCGGTCCCGCCGTAGACCGCGATCGCGTCGTCGAGCACTCGGAGCACTGGCTCGTACAAGGCCAGATCGACGACCTGACCTTCGCCGGTGCGCGCGGCGTGGCGCAGCGCCACGAGCGCGCCGAAGGCGCCGAACACGCCCGCGAGGTAGTCGGGAACCGTCGGCGTCCCCGGCGACACGGGGGCGCGGTCCGGGTACCCGGAGAGGTACGCGAGGCCGCCGACCGCGGCGGCGATGCGTCCGAATCCGGGACGCTCGCGGTTCGGCCCGGTCTGGCCGAACGCCGAGATTCGCACCATGACGAGTGAAGGCCGGACCCGCGAGAGCTCGTCCCAACCGAGATTCCACCGCTCGAGCGTTCCGGGTCTGAAATTCTCGGTGACCACATGCGAGACGGCGACCAGCCGCTGGATCAGCGCCTGGCCCTCAGGATCCCTGAGATTGCACGTGATCGACTTCTTGTTGCGCGCCTCGACGAACCACCAGTACGAGTCGCCGCCCGACGGCGCGACGGTGCGGCCCAGGCGCCGCAGGTCGTCGCCGACGCGCGGCTGCTCCACCTTGATCACGTCCGCGCCGAACTCGCCGAGCAGCGTCGCGCAAATTGGTGCCGCCAGGTAGGTCGCCAGATCGAGGACACTGACGCCGTCGAGCGCGGCGCGGGAGTCGGCCACGCCGATCATCTTACCCCGCTCGTGCTAGGATCGGCCGGGCCGGGCGCGGATCGCCACGCCTCTCGGCCCGAGAGGACACCGATGAAAGCGATGCTTGCGCGCGCGTGGGGTGAGCCCGCAACGCTCGAGTACGCGGATGCCCCCGTGCCACGGCCGAACGCCGGCGAGGTCGTCATCGAGGTGCGGGCGATCGGCTGCAATTACCCCGACATCCTGATCGTCCGGGGCAAGTATCAGCACCGTCCGGAGCTCCCGTTCAGCCCGGGCTTCGAGGTGGCCGGGATCGTCCGTGGCGTCGGAGCCGGCGTCACCGAGGTCGGCCTCGGCGAGCGGGTCTTCGCGACGATGGCATGGGGTGGATATGCGGAAGTGGTGGCCGTCGATCAGCGCCACGTCTATGCCCTTCCCGACTTCATGACCTTCGAAGAGGGCGCCGTCTTCGGCCTCGCGTACCAGACCGCGTGGTGCGGCCTCGTCCACCGCGCCGCGCTCCGGCGCGGCGAGACGCTGCTCGTCCATGCCGCCGCCGGCGGGACCGGGCTCGCGGCGGTGCAGCTCGGGCGAGCGCTGGACGCAAAGGTCATCGCGACGGCCGGATCGACGGCGAAGCTCGAGATCGCGCGGGCCAACGGCGCTGACGTCTGCATCGACTACCGGACCGAGGCGTGGGTCGAGCGGGTGCGGCGGGAGACCCACGGCGAGGGCGCCCACGTCATCTTCGATCCGGTCGGCGGCGACGTCTTCGACGGCTCGACACGGTGCATCGCCTTCGAGGGCCGGCTGCTCTTGATCGGCTTCACCGGCGGCCGCATCGCGGAAGCCGCCACCAACCGGGTGCTCCTGAAGAACTTCAGCGTGGTCGGCGTGCACTGGGGCCTCTACCGCCAGCGCGACGCGACGACGGTGCGGCGATGGATGGTGGAGCTCCTGAAGCTCGCCGATGCGCGCCAGCTCAAGCCCGTCCTCTGGCGGTCGTTCCCGCTGCAGGGGGCGCCGCAGGCCCTCGCCGCTATTGCCTCGCGCGAGAGCTACGGCAAGGTCGTCCTGATTCCGTGATCAAGCTCCTCGTGAAGCGCCTCGACCCGTTCGTGGCGCTGCCGGCGTACGCACACGACGATGATGCGGGGCTCGACCTCCACGCCGCCCACGACGTCACGCTCGAGCGCAAGGGCCGCGCACTCGTCGCCACCGGCCTGGCGGTCGCGATCCCCGCCGGGTTCGCAGGACTCGTGTTGCCGCGCTCCGGCCTCGCCAGGACGCACGGTGTGACGGTCCTCAACACGCCCGGGCTGGTCGACTCCGGGTATCGCGGTGAGCTGAAGGTCCTGCTCGTCAACCACGGCGAGACGCCGGTCACGTTGCGGCGCGGCGAGCGAGTTGCCCAGCTCGTCATCCAGCGCGTGGAGCGGGCGGAACTGGTCGAGGTCAGCGAGCTGCCGACGAGCGAACGGGGCGCCGGCGGCTTCGGGTCGACGGGCGCCTGAGAAGCGCGCCGGGCCGCGCCGGGGGTACGAAGGGGGCGGGGACTTCAGTACCCACCCCCGGAGGAAGTTTCGCAGCGTGCGCCGCGCCATACCCCGCTGGACCGCTCGCACTCCTGCTGCGCGGTCGCCGCCGGTGGCGTCGCCACACGGTCCGCGCAGCCAGTGAGATCGACGACCAACAGCAAGGACCCGAGCACCGTGCGCGTCGCCTTCCCCAAACGCCTCTCGTCGAGAGTCAATCCTGATCCTCCGGTGTCGCCTCCCGCCCGCGCGCCACGTAGTCGGCGACGACGGGCGCCGAGTCCTCGTCCAGCGAGGTGAACTGTACGCCAGCGGCCTCGCCGCGCCGCGAGACGATCGTGGCCTCGGCGACGATCCGGCGCGGCAGGCCGCCGCCTTCGAGCCGGATCTGAATCTTGCAGCCGACCTCCCACTCCGGCGGGACGCCGGCCAGCGCCAGCCCGCCCTCGCCGATGTCCACGGTGCGCACGCGGCAAACCCGCCCCTCCCCGAGCGCGGTGAGCGTCGCGAGCGCCTGGAGCGCCGCGCGCGGGTGCTGGCGGACGCTGGCCGGCACGACGCCGTAGATCTTCACGGGCCGCGACCTGCCCTTGACCGTGACATCCCCCAGCTCGCGGATCGGGAACCGGCCCTTCACGTGCTCGTAGGTGTACTCGCTGATGATGATCGACGCACCGTGGTCCTTCGTGGCGGACTCGAGCCGCGAGGCAAGGTTGACGTTGTCACCGAGCGCGGTGTACTCGAAGCGCTGGCGAGAGCCGAGCGTGCCCACGAGCATCTCGCCCGTGTTGATGCCCACCCCGATGTGGATGGACACGCCGAGCTTTTCCTGCCATCTGGCGGAGACGGCGAACGCCCGCTCCTGAAACTCGAGGCCGGTCCGGATCGCGTTCAGCGCGTGCTCGGGATCCTCGAACGGCGCGTTGTAGAGCGCCATGATGCCGTCGCCCATGTACTTGTCGACCGAGCCTCGGTG
>Ga0184626_10000815_pt1 | contig 10223 bp, 10 predicted proteins | sample PLM3_60_b1_FD_133142 | JGI IMG/M metagenome (GOLD analysis project Ga0184626, IMG submission 133142) | Groundwater sediment microbial communities from an aquifer in East River, Colorado, USA - PLM3_60_b1 | ecosystem: Environmental > Terrestrial > Soil > Riparian zone | place: USA: East River... | reverse complement strand
GGCGATTCCGCGCATGGGCCAGGAGGTCATCGTCGACTTCCTGGAGGGCGACCCGGACCAGCCCATCATCACCGGACGCGTCTACAACGCGGACCAGATGCCGCCCTACGCCCTGCCGGCCAATGCCACCCAGACCGGCATCAAGAGCCGCTCGAGCAAGGGCGGCGGCGCGGCCAACTTCAACGAGATCCGCTTCGAGGACAAGAAGGGCTCGGAACAGCTCTTCATGCACGCCGAGAAGAACCAGGATCTCGAGGTCGAGAACGACGAGACGCACTGGGTCGGGCATGACCGGAACAAGGCGATCGACCACGACGAGACCACGCACGTGAAGCACGACCGGACCGAGACGGTCGATAACAATGAGACCATCACCATTGGCGTCAACCGGACAGAGCATGTCGGCGCTGAAGAGACGATCACCATTGATGGAAACCGCAGCATCACGGTGAGCAAGAGCGAGACGGCGACAGTGGCTCTGCAGCGCACGCACACTGTGGGCGTCAACGAAACGATCACCGTAGGTGGGGCGCAGGAAATCACGGTCGGCGGTGCGCAGGCGATATCTGTCGGCTTAGCTCAAGTCATCAGTGCCGGCGCGTCGCAAACAATCAGTGCTGGCGCGGGCCAATCGATCAATGCCGGTGGGAGCCAGGCGATCAATGTCGGAGGAAGTCAAACCGTCAACGTCGGTAAGAACGGCTCGATGACCATCGCAGCGGACGAATCCCGGACCGTGACGGGTAAGCGGGAGTCGGGAATCGGCAAAGATGACACCTTGAACGTCGGCAAGAACCTCAGCATCACTGCCGGGGAGTCGGTGACTATTACCAGCGGCGACGCGAGCATCATCATGAAGAAGGACGGCACGATCCAGATCAAGGGCAAGGACATCACGATCGAAGGCAGCGGCAAGATCAGCATCAAGGCGTCGAGCGACATCGTGATGAAGGGTTCGAAGATTCTTCAAAACTGAGGATGCGCCGATGAACACCGAACACGCGGCTCGACCAGTCGTCGATGCAGTTCCTTCCTCAGCCAGCGACGACCTGGCGCAGTTGCTCGCTGCGCCCGTCGACGCAGGCGTCCCCACACGCAACCGCACACGGATTGTCGGCGTGGTCGTTGGCACCCTGGTCGGTTTTGCGGGTGGCGGCGCGATCCCACTGGTGACCTACTGCGAACAGCCGGGAACGGCAGCATTGCCGGCACGCGCGACGCTCGACCTCCACGGGCCTGATGTCGGCAGACAGGCCGTGTTGATGTTCGACGAGGGTGATCCGTGTCGCCCGATCATCGTGGGCTGCCTCCGGGACCAGGGTGCGCGAGCTTTGCTTCCCGCGGACGAACAAGTGGAAGTCGACGCTGACGATCGGCGCCTGGTCGTGTCGGCAAAGGAGCAGATCGTCCTACGCTGCGGCAAGGCCAGCATCACGCTCACCAAAGAAGGGAAGCTGGTTCTCCAGGGTGAGTACGTCTCCAGTCAGTCGTCCGGAGTGCTGCGCATCAAGGGTGGGTCAGTTCAGATCAACTGAAACGGCCGGTGATGGTGCGACGCCGCTGCACAGAGTTCCATGCCTGACGTCAACAACACGACACCCTTTGGCGTCCGCGTCATGCCCTCGTGCGATCGCGAGGGGCGTGACGTTCTCTTGATCGTCGTGGCTGCGCAGTTCGATTTGCCTGACCCTGGCCACGACGATCCACGTCTGCGCTTGTCCAGCACGCAGGAGCCACCGCCATTGGCGGACGAGTACGTCGGTGAACCCGGACGCAGCAGCATCCGTCGTGAAGGCCAGTCGTCGTACACGAAGCCGGCGACGGACATCTCCGTATGCGGTGACGCCTGCGCCCCGAATGGCAAGCCGGTCACCGAGATGCTGGTGAACATTCGGGTCGGTCCGTGCTCGGTCGACCTGCGGGTGTACGGGGACCGCGTCTGGCGGCGCGCCGTGACCCTCGGTGTTCGGCCGTCGGCGCCGGCGCCGTTTCTCACGATGCCACTCGTGTGGGAGCGCGCGTATGGCGGTGTGGCCACGGGTTCGACCGAGGAGCGTCCGGCGTTCGAGCCGCGGAACCCCATAGGGTGTGGGTTCGAGACCGACTCAAACGCGGCGATCGGGAAGCCTGTGCCGAGCCTCGAAGATCCGCGGCAGCCGCTGAGCTGGGTGTCCGACAGGCCGCGGCCGATTGGTGTCGGCCCAGTGGCGCGCCACTGGCTGCCGCGCGCGAGTTACGCCGGCACCTACGACGACGCGTGGAAGCGTCAACGCGCACCGTTATGGCCGACCGATTTCGACGAGCGGTTTTTCTGTGGAGCCCCCGGCCAGCTTCAGGCCTTTCCGCACCTGAAGGGTGGGGAAGAGGTGATCCTGCATGGGCTCCATCCCGATGGAACCTTCCGCTTCCTCCTTCCGACGCTTCGAATGACGTCCCGCAGCCGTTTCGTCGACCGCGACGTCCGCTCCACGCCGGTGCTCGACGGGGTGCTCATCGAAACGGACGTTAAGCGGTTGACGATGTACTATCGCGCGACGATACCAGCGGCGCTTTCGTTCATCAAGCACCGGGAGACGTTGCTGAGGCTCCTCGCGCCGTGGGAGACGAAGGGCTCGCGATGACCACTCTGTCGCCGGTCAGCATCGTTGGCTTCGCGGGCTGCACGTCGCTCGGCTACTCACTCGAGTCGACGCTCGCCGCAATGGGAGCCGGATTGAGCAACTTCACGGACACGGCTGTGCCGAACGAATTTGGCCGAGCCGCAGTCGCGGCGTCTCTCGTCGAGACGAACGCACCTCGGGGAGAACGTTTGGCTGCGCTGCTCAGTCATGGGTTGGACGATACACGTCCGCTCATGTCACAACATGACCTCCGGAACGTCCCGTTGCTGATTGGAGTTGCGTCCGACCTGGGCCCCGACGAACAGGAGATGGTGCGGGCCGTCCTGCGCGACAAGGACTCACCTATCGGCGACACTGCATGGTTTCCCCAGGGGCGAGCGAGCACATTCGCAGCGCTGTCGGCCGCGATGGACATCATCGATCGTCGGTCGCACCCGGTCGTGCTGGTCGTCGGCGTCGATAGCCTTTGTGCCCCGGCGACGGTCTCATCGCTTGTGCGCGATGGCCGGGTTCTCAGTCCTTTCACCGAAGGGACGATCCCGGGAGAGGCCGCCGCCTTCGCGCTGCTCGCCCGGTCTGACGATCCGATCGTGGATCCCGCGTCGTCCGTTCGGCTCGAGACGGTGGCCGTGGACCGCGCGGCCACCCCCTTCCTACGAGCCCAAGTGGTATCGGGCGACGCACTGACCGCCGTCTTCCGCACCTTGCGAAACGGAGGCGCGAGGCGCGTTCACCGTATCATCGCCGCGCACAGTGGTGAGGGTTATTTCGCGCGGAGTCTTGCGCACGCCTACCTCCGCGAAGTCGAAATGATGCCGGAACCATTGACCGTCGAACTTATCGCCGACCGTGTCGGTGACGTCGGTGCCGCGGCGGGTATTCTCGGTCTTGCCTTTGGCGTATACCTCATGGCACAGGACGATCGCGACGGCGGCGGGCGCGTCCTCGCCTACAGCGAATCTGACACGGGTGAGGTGGGGGGCGCCATCCTCGACGGCGCACCGAAGTCTTGGCGGCGTGCACACGCACCTTCAATGACTGATCCAAGGAGACAATGATGGGAACCCCCGTCGACGCAAACGGTCGCAGCATTCTTCACAAAGGCCATGGCATGACCCATGTGTCCGCCGTTCCGGACGTCTGCAAGACGCCAACGCCAGGTGGGCCGGTACCCATCCCATACCCGAACCTCGCGATGGACAGCAATCTCGTGGACGGCGCTGCGTCCGTTCAGATCGAGGGTAATCCGGTTACGAACGTCAAGTCGAAGATATCGACCAGTACTGGCGATGAGCCGGGCACAGTCGGCGGGATCATGTCCAACGTCAACAAGGGGACCTGCACGTGGAAGATGGGGAGCCCCGACGTCAAGGCGGAGGGCGAGAGCGTCGTGCGCTTTCTCGACACGTCGTTTCATAACGGCAACGGGTTCAATACTGCGTTTCCCGCTCGTGGCGCCACGGGAATGGGCTACGCGATGGACTTCGATGGCCCTTGCAAAGCATGCGGCGAGTCTCCGATGCGACACGCCGTGCCAAGTATTGCAAAGGACCCAAACAACAGTGCGAAGCTGTGCGCCGACATAATTAAGCAACACCAGGAAACTAGTAAGAAGACGTCGGGTGGATTCATGGTCGGCGCGATGATTTGCGGTCTGCATCAAAAGGGGTATGGCGCCAAGTCAGCCAAAGGCATGGTTAGCTTTGACAGTTCGGTGAGCGCCGCCGGCGCGACCCCTATTTTGCCAAACGGGCCGGCGACCATTGACCAGATGATGTCGGCGAATACGTCGGCCGCGGCGCCAGCTGCGGCCGCGCATATTTTTAGCAAGTGGACTGAGATCAATTCGAACCTGTTGAGTGGGAGATACGGACCTGGCAGCGGTTACACCACCCCCGGCACCTGTGCCGGTGCAAAACTGCTGGCCAATAGCGGGCATAAGCCGACGTCAATGACAGAGATGTATTTTCAACCCAAAGGTGCGGCTCCCACAACATTGGGGCCGTACCACTGTCGGTCGAACGGCTTGAAAACGGACAAAAGGGAGTACTCCTCCGCCGGAGAGATTGGCTCCTGTAATACATGTCAGGACCTGCTCTATCTGACCATGTGCCCTGAGAGGAAATGTAGGTGAGCTGGGACAGCCTGTTAGCTTTCATCCGGGCCGAAGCGCCGTCTTTCGCAGCCTCCCTGGAAGGCGTGGCACTGGAAGATATCGTCCATGTCGAAAACGAGTATCAAGTGCATCTCCCTGAGAGCTACAGGCAGTTCCTTCTCACTGTGGGCGCGAACAGTGCGGGCTTCTACTTGTTTGGGCCCAGTCAGAACCACCGATTTGCCGATGTGGTTGCGCAGATCCCGGAAGAGTCGTACCCCAAACAGGACTACTTCAAGATTGCTTATGCAGTCGACGAGATGATCAATCCATCCGATCACTTCCTCGATCTGAAGCGAAGCGACGGGGTGGATGCACCTATCGTGATGTTCGAGGGCGACGAGGAATTCAGTGTCGAGAGCGTGCAGGAATACGGATTTACATTTCTTGAGCACGCGTATCGGCGTTTCTTCGGCCATTTGGCGGACCTCCCCCTGCCGGAAGCGGCGCTCGTGACTATCCTGAACGTCGCCCCTCAGCGCAATGTTCTCTCCATGGCCGCTCTCGTGGCGGTGCTCAACGAGATGAGGTTTGATCTCGCCCTTCCAACTCTGTCGCGAGTCAGCTGTCTGCGCCGGGATAGCGTGTGGGCTGTGGTCGACGTGCACGCGGGTGGTCGAGGGTTGGCGATCACCCTCTGGAGCAAGGAGCGCGGTACCCTCGGGGCGGTGACCGATCAGCTGTCGGTCCGTTTTCCGGACGCGATCGTGACGGATCTCGGTCGACCGCCCCAGCCCTGAGGCCGTATGCGCTGGCAAGAGTTTTGGGTTTTCGGACGGTTCATACCGCGGTCACACAAGTCATTGTGATCCTCTCGAATGTCCTTCAGCAGCACGCCGATGATGCGGCTGCGCTCGCGACGAACCGGCGGGCGCTCAGCGGGGCAGCATACGTCAAGCTGCCGCGTCTGCGCCGTGCCGATCAACGGCTGGATGCGAATTTGGACGGCCTGAGAATTGCGGGTGACGACGCTTCGCGCTTCTGTGACGCGGCCCTCGAAAGCCCGTCTTCGGGCGCCGTGTTCACGTTGGCGATCAGGGCGCTCGAAGGCAAGAACAAGTCGCGGCTCGACCAGCTGATGGCTCTGGCGCAGGCGGTGCCACAGGTGCTTCCTGGTCTGCTGTGCGCGCTCGGATGGGTCGACCCAACGCTATTGCGGGGTACAGTAGCGAGTTTGCTCCACGATCCAGATGATTTCAGGCGCATGGTTGGCGTTGCAGCCTGCTCCATGCATCGCGTCGATCCCGGGATCGTGTCGGGGGAATACCTTCGGGATCCTGAAGCCATCGTGCGCGCGCGAGCATTCCGGGCCGCAGGTGAGCTTGGTCTAACCGAGGTCGTGTCATCATGTGTCGTGGCCGCGCGCGGCGATGACGAGCCGGAGATTCAGTTCTGGGCCGCATGGTCAGCAGTTCTGCTTGGCGATCGAAGCATCGCTGTTGACGTGCTGACGAATCGTGGACTGTTGCCGGGCGCGCACAGGGCTCGCTCCTTTCGTCTGGCCTTCCAAGCGATGAGCACGAGCGCGGGCCACGGTATCCTGCAGGGGCTTGCGCGTGATCCGCAGCAGACCCGCTGGTTGATTCAGGGCAGCGGCATCGCCGGCGACCCGGTGTACGTGCCATGGCTCATCACGCGCATGGGCGAGCTGAACACGGCGCGACTGGCCGGTGAAGCGTTCACGCTCATTTCCGGAGTTGACCTTGGGATGGATGTCCTCGATCGCCCAGCGCCTGAGAATTTTGAGTCCGGGCCAAACGACGATCCTGATGATCCGAACATCGACATGGATCCGGATAACGGATTGTCGTGGCCGGACGTCGCGAAAATCGACAAGTGGTGGGCGGCGAATGGATCTCGCTTCGCGTCTGGCACGCGGTACTTCATGGGCGCACCCATCACGCGCGGGCACTGCATCGAGGTACTCAAGAACGGCTACCAGCGCCAACGGATCCTGGCCGCGCACTACCTGTGCTTGCTCGAACCCGGCACGCCACTGTTCAACACGAGCGCGCCGGCGTGGCGGCAGCAGCGCCTGCTCGCGAAGATGACCTGAGGCGCCTGTGGCCGCGAAATACATGCTGGCCGTGTTCGCCGTGGCGTTTCTGGCGGCGGCGCTCATGCGCGTGTCGCACGGCGGCGGGATCTCGCATCCACAGACGAAGACGTGGCTGCTCATCAGTGTCATCTTCGCCGCGGTCAGCGCGTGGTTGTTCTCTCAGGGGTAAACCGATGGGAAATGGTAAGGAGCCCATAGACGATGGGACGTTGGCGCGGATCGGGTCGCCGCCGCCAGGGCCAATCGGGCTCGACGCGAAAAGCGGCAGCGCGAAGGCGACCCGCGCCAGCGTCGCCAACCGGACCGTGGGCTACGCGCGCAGGCGGCGCGGCGATCATTCGGCGACGGCGAATGCTACACGCTGGTCAACCGCGCCCTGCACGCTGCGCGCCCCTGCCCCCCGCCGCGCGCCGAGATCGCGCCCCCGGCGGCCGAAGTCAAGCGCCTCCGGGAGGGCGAGCGAGGGGCGATGACCCCTCGACGGCGCTCAGATGGGCGGCGAGCCGGCGAGAACTCGGCCCTCGTGGAGATGACGCCGGGCACGGCAAGAGCCGGAACGAAGCCGAGAGGCAGACGAAGGCGCGAGGTCCGGATCCGTCGGGCCGAGGGCAGGCTGACAACGCGTGCCGCATCCGGTTACGTTCCCTCTCGCGGCGGCGAGCGCGACGGCTCCGCCGCGGGCGACGCGCTCACGAGCCCCAGCCGCTCGAGCAGGGCCCGCAGCGGCTCGCTCCCGTGTACACCCCAACGAGCCGCCACCGGCCGCCGCAGCGCGGACACTCAAACACGTCCAGGGCGAACACCCGGCGCAGCAGCGCCGCCCACTGCGAAGCACTCTCACGCGGCGATCCCAACGCCCCGGCCGACGGCGCCGCCCGCGGCCCCGCGGCGTGGGCTCTTCCTCGACGGCATCAGGGCGCTCCGGAATGACCTCCGACCGCCACGCCGCGGCCGGCGCAAGCACCCCGGAAAGCGCGGGGGCGGAATCAGCAGCGTCAGCTTCTCGATCAGCTCCAGCGGATCCAGCAGCAGGTGCGTGGCGCCGTCGGCCCGCGGATGCGGCAGCGCGAACACGACCTGCCCGCGTGCGCTCTCCGTCAAGCGCGCTAGCGCCAGCGGCGGGCGCAAGAGGAGCGACACAGAAGCAGTAAGGCTTCGGAGCGGACGCGAGCCTAGCGCACCAGCTCCTGAAGGCGCGTCTTCAGCGGATCCAGCAACCGAGACGCGGCGTCGGTGTCGATCAGCTCGATGAAGGCGGGAATACCGGAGAAGCTGGTAGCGGACAGGATGAGATCGTCCGGCGGACGGAACGATGGCAGGCCGAACGTGATCGTCGTGAGCGGCAGCTTGGGCAGGTCGGGAGCGTACTCGGTCTGCAGTTGATACCGCAGATCGACGAAGAGCGCGCCCAAACCGGCAGCGTGGCTGATCGCCAGCTGGGTGACCAGCGCGTTGACGACGAACTGGCGGATGTGCTCGACGCGGCGTTCACCCTTGCCGGCGAGCCCTTGCCGCATCTGCGACAACGCGTAGGTAGACGTGAAGCTGACGACCCAGCGCACGGGCGAGGCCATGGTAATGGTCTTCGTCTCGCGATCGTTCCTGACCTCGTGCGCGTATTCCCACGGGTAGAGCGCGAGGCGGTTGCCGACCAGCGTCAGCCACTGCGGGTCGAACTCTGATGGCACATCGAACGGACGACCGGAGAACGGCCGGTAGTTCTGCTGGAGCTGGGCGAAGGCACGGTCGGCGAGCGCGTGGTCCCCTTTCGTCCCGAGGAATTTGCTGAACACTCGCTCGGGCGAGAGAACGGGCCGCAAGGTTTCCAGGTGCGCCGCGAGCTGCTCTTGCAGGAATTTGGAGACGATCTCCGTCTTGCGACGGAGCTCCGTGAGCTCCTGAAGCGTCAAAGTTTTGGCTCGCTTGTCTGGCGCGCTCATCCGGCGCCTCCTGGGACGCGCGGGTAGTCTAGCCTTCCAAAGTCGCCGAAGTACAGCAGATTGAGGAGGGACGCGAACGACCTAACCGGAGTAAAATCGCTCTGCGCCGCTCTCGGATTCTTCCGGAAAGGAGGGGGCGCTATGCTGACGATCCGCGCGGTCTCCTTCAAGGGGCGGCCACTCGACCGGGAGCTGGCGGCTCGCTTCGAGGAAGCCGGGGGGACCATCGGGCGAGGCGAGACCAACACGCTGGTGCTCTCGGATCCCGAGCGGTTCATCTCGCGCACGCACGCCACCATCTCCTTCCAGGCCGGCGGCTACGTCATCACCGACACCGGCACGAAGAATCCGGTCGTGGTGAACGGGCGGCCGCTGGGCTCGGGTAGCCAGGCGCGACTCGGGGACGGCGATCAGATCAAAGTGGGGGACTACCTGCTCCAAGTGGTCGTGGCCGCGCACAGCGAGCTGAAGGTGGCGCCCTCCAACCTGGCGGCGGCCGGGGCGAGCCCATTCGACCCGTTCGCCGATCTCCTGCTTCCAGCCGAGCGGTCGACGCCGCGCGCGGACCCTGTGATCCCGCCGCACGTGCCGCCTGTAGTTCCCACGCCGTCCCCGAGCGCCACCCCGCACATCCCGGAATTCCCCGCGGATGATCCGCTCGTGGGAATACGTGGACGCGAGCCGAGCATCGACGAGCTGTTCGGGCTCAAGACATCGGGCGCGCCCGATGTCCTGGCGCCGGATCTGCCTCTGGGTAAGCCCCTGGCGTCGTCCCCGGCTTCAGGCGGTGTCGCGGATCCACTCGACATGTTCGGCAGCGCCGTGAAGCCGATCCCGCCGCCGTCCGTCCCCGACCACGGACACGAGCTCTTCACGCCGTACGCCCCGCCCCAGGCGAAGCCGGAGCCCGTGCTCAAGCCCAGGGCCGAGGCGGCGCCGCCCGCGCCGGTCGGGCCTCCGACCCAGCCGGTGAGCGTGGTGCCTTCGGGCTCACAGGAGCAGATGCTGCTTCGCGCCTTCCTGCAGGGCGCGGGCATTGCCGGGGTCCAGTCGGCGAAGAGCCTCACCCCCGAGACGATGGAGGCGATCGGCAAGCTCCTGCGTGAGGCCGTGCAGGGCACGCTCGACCTCTTGCGCGCCCGCGGGCTCACGAAGAGCGAGATGCGGGCCGACGTCACCATGATCATGGCGCAGGACAACAACCCCCTGAAGTTCTCGCCGACGGTTGAAGCAGCGCTCACGCACTTGCTGGCGCCGCAGATGTACGGCTTCATGCCACCACTCCGCGCCATGAAGGACGCCTACGACGACCTACGCGCTCACCAGCTCGGCCTCCTCGCCGGCATGCGCGCGGCGCTGGAGGAAGTGTTTGCGCGCTTCGCACCTCAGGAGCTGGCGAAGCGCCTGTCCGACCAGTCCATGCTCGACGACCTGCTGCCGATGAATCG
>Ga0184626_10000814_pt1 | contig 10238 bp, 4 predicted proteins | sample PLM3_60_b1_FD_133142 | JGI IMG/M metagenome (GOLD analysis project Ga0184626, IMG submission 133142) | Groundwater sediment microbial communities from an aquifer in East River, Colorado, USA - PLM3_60_b1 | ecosystem: Environmental > Terrestrial > Soil > Riparian zone | place: USA: East River... | reverse complement strand
GCTGTAGAACTCGGGAGCATTCGACGGGCGGCCGTCGCTCAGGGAGTCTCATCGCAAGCCGCCAGCCAAGCACTAGCGCAGCTTGAGCAACATCTAGGGGTGCGTCTTCTGCATCGCACGACGCGGAGCCTTGCACTCACCGAGGAGGGCCAGTTGCTGCTTCAAACCGCGCAACCGGCGCTTTCGATCCTCGAGCGGGCACTCGCTCAGGTACGTGAAGGGAAGGACGAGATTGCCGGTCCGCTGCGAATCGTCGGACCCAAGTCGTCGTTTGCGCCGATTCTGATGCCGGTGATTGATGAGTTTTGCCGGCTGCACCCGGATGTCCAACCCGACATCCAGCTCGAAGATGGAATCGGCAATTGGGTGCTGGACCGGGTCGATGTGGGCTTTCGACTGGGTGCGCCTCCGGAGGATGGCCTGATTGCGCGAAAGCTTTTCCCTGCGCAACTTATCATTTGCGCAGCGCCGTCCTACCTGCAGCGCAATGGGGTACCAATGTCCCTAGAGGACCTCGCCCGGCACCGCTGCACGGTCTTTCGCCATCCCTCCACCGGTCAGGTCATTCCTTGGTATGTAAGAGTGAAGGGCGAAATTGTCCGGAGAGAGTTCGCGCCGGCGCTTTCGACTAATGACACGGAGTTGGAAATTCTGGCGGTTTTGGCTGGCCAAGCGATCGGCCAGCTTGCAAGCATGTCCGTTGCCAATTTAGTGCGAAGTAGCAAGCTGATCCCTATACTGATCGACCAGACGATGGACCACCGGGGTGTGTACATCTACTACGGCAATCGCAAGTCGCAGCCGCGACGAGTTCGCGCCTTCATAGATCTCGCGACTTCACGTATGTCGGACAGCCATACGTTTGTACTGAGCGACAAAGAGCTTGCGCAGAATGCGAAGCGTGGGGTCGCGTCCCTTGGCAAGAAGGCGTCGCGGAAGTAGGGGATGGAAGGGTCTGTGAAGTTTGCTTTCCGCTGAAACGTGTTACACGTCGCGCAGATAGCCGTTGCCAGCCGGGTATCAGTGGATTGCGCTTGATCGTGCTCACGCCAAGCGGGCTACTTGGCCTGCGCCGATTCGGTCAGATATTTTTCCGCCGCATCTGCGAAACTGCGTTCAGGGCGCGTACCAAACTCGCGGGCCTTTCGTTGCTCTTCGATTTTGCCGCGCCAGCCATTGTGCGCTCATGCGAGAAGTCCCAGATAAGCACTACTCGACGGTCACGTTCGTGCGGTAGCGCACATCGCAGCTAGCCGACGCACGCGACCGGAAGCGCCGGGCAGCAAGCCCGCCGCTCGTGTCACGCGGTCCCGGCGCGCGCCAGCGAAAAGAAGAATCGGATCATTTCGCGGGACGCGTCGGGGCCTCGCGGGTCCGTGAAAGATCCCGCTGCGCTCCCACCCGACCACGCATGGCCGGCGCCGTGCAGTGTCCATTGCTCCGCCACGACGCGGTCCGACGCATCGACGTAGTCGGTACGGCTATAGGTTCGTCCCCCTGGCGCCGTGCCGGTGCTGGCGTCCACCCGCAACGTCGCGTGATCGTGCCTTGCGGTAGTTTGCTCCACGATTGTCGTTGCATTGCGTGCGTCCACGGTGTGATCGCCGTCTCCATGGAACACGATGGTGGGAATCGCGATCGCTGCTTGCGACGCCGCTCGCGACAGCCCGCTTCCTCCGCGCATGGCGCCGAACGCGGACGGCATGTCGTGGGCGGCGCCGTAAGCCAACCCCGAGTGCGCGCCGACCGCGGCATACAGGTCCGGATAGGTTGCGCCTAGGATCACCGCCATCGCGGCGCCGGCGGACATGCCCGCCACGAAAATGCGACGCTCATCGATTCGATACGTCGATGCGACGTCGCGGGTGATGCCGGCGATGATCGCGGGTTCGCCCGACTCACGGATCTGATCCTGCGTTCGAAACCAGTTCCAGCACTTCTGAACATTCGCGTTCGCGGATTGCGCGGGATAGACGACGATGAACCCGTGCTCGTCGGCGAGGGCATTCATCCGCGTGCCGTTCGCGAAGTCGTCCGGCGATTGGGTGCAGCCGTGCAGCATCACGACCATCGGCACCCGTTCGGTCGATGCAACCGAATACTGCGCAGGTACGTAGACCTTGTACAAGCGCGCTCCGTTGACGCCCGCGAATGAGCGCTCGAGGAACTCGCCGCGTCGCCGCGCCGGTATGTCTGACGTGCGGGGTTCGACGACGATTTCGTCCCGCTCCACCGCCTGACGTTGGATGGCGACAGGGTTTTCCGGCTCTGCATGTATCTCACGTGCCGTACTGTCAATCGTAACGCCTCGGCCGCCTGGCGTGTCTCCGCACTGCATGAGCCCCGCGGTCGAAAGCGCTTGCTCGATGATGTTGGTCACGCCCTTCATCGTCCCCGCGTGAGGGTCAAGACCCGCGGACGCGAGTGCGCGCTTGATCGTCTCGGTGATGCCGCTTGCGTCGAACCTTGCAGCCGGTTGACCGCCCATTCCACAATGATCTTTCAATCTCTGTCTTCCTTCCTTCGAATAACTGCTTCAGCGTATGCGATCGGCCAGTGCCTTTCTAACCTCTGCACCGGCGTGAAACGCACCCAATACTTCGACTGACTGGATGGTGGCACGGGCGAGTGCCGGCGTAACGTCGTTGGCAATGCGCGCCAGACCGAGCACGTGAATTTGCAGCGTTTGTCCCGCCGCCAAGGCGCGCTCCAGATCCGCCCGGGAGAAGTTCTGGAGTCCCAGCACGAGCGTGCGCCGGGCGACGCTGCTCTTAACCTCGTCGGCGTGGACGGCCAACTGGTTTCGAATTGCGGTCCGGATGAGGTCCGTGCGGTTCGAATAGAAACCTTCCTGTACCAGAAGGTCGATCTGGCCCAAGTCGACCACGCCGAGATTGATCGTCAGTTTCTCGGTTTCTCCGATCCTCGTGCGGACGTCTGCTAGCTCGCTCGCCATCCAGGTACCATCCATGTAACTTCCATACGGATGGTATTTGAGCAGAACGCGCCGAACTTTGCAAGCGCTAGCGGCTGCATCAGTCGGCAAGCCCCATTTTCTCGACGAACGGCCCCCAGCGCGGATCGCCGTGGAGCCCGCACCGAATCCATGACGTCTTCCGGTTGCGCCAGAAATGCATCGCCGATGTTCTTCACCCAGTCGGTCTTTTCGCCCAGCGTAGTGAGTACGTCTGGAAAGCCAACCATCGACGCGACTGAAGGATCCCAGCCCTCGTTATCGACCATCTGAACGGCGTCGTCGCCTTTCGCGTCCGGATGCGCTTTCGACCAGTTGTAGGCCGCGGCGAACTCGTCAGGATAGGTCGTGGCCAATCAGCAGCTGCGACAGCAACGAAGGTGAATCCGTTGCTGCGCGCAGCGACGTACTTGTCGCCCACCTTGAACTCGTCGACCTCAAGCGCCTTGAGCCAGGCGGGGGTGCCGGCGTCCGCGGAGCCCATCGGTAGAAGGACCCATGTTCCGCTGTCCGAGAACACCACTCGCCTGCAGCAGCGCTTCGCTGAGCTCTACCGCGCGATTGCAACGGATCGAATCCCGCGCTCCGGTTCGGCACACTTCATCGAAGTTGTTTCAGTCGCGAAGGTCCTCTTCGACGAGCGCTTCCTTGCCCTTCTTATAAGGACCGTCTCCGGTGAGGATCAGGCCATTTTGTTTGGCGTAGCGGTTCCAGAGAACGACAAGCTCTCTGAGCTTTTTGGGATTCTGCTTGGCAAGGTCCCGGGTCTCGCCGGGGTCGTTCTTGAGGTTGTACAACTGCCAGTCGCCGCTGCCACCGGTAGCGCGCAGTAGGTTGAGGATTTTCCAGTCGCCCTGTCGAACAGCGCGGTTCCCGAAGAGTTCCCAACCAACCCAGTCGCTTTCGCCGCGGAGTGAATCGGCGGAGCCGGCGAGCAGCGGGACGAGGGACTTGCCCTGCAACGGAGCGATCTTGCTGCCGGGTTTCTTCGAGGGGTGCTCCGCGCCGGCCAGTTCGTAGAGTGTGGGGGCGATGTCCATGACGTGCAGAAAGGAGGTGTTGATGTCGCCAGCGTGCTTGACGCCGGGGCCTGCGATGATGAGCGGGGAGCGAATGCCACCTTCGGCCACATAGCCCTTGAACATTCGGAACGGTAGCGAACCGACCTGCGCCCAAGCGGGGCCGTAGTCAACTGCGGAGCCAGGTCTGCCCCAACTCTCCGGCCGCTGATCGAAGGTCGCCAGGAACCACTTCTTGGCTTCGGGCGAGAACAGGGATTCGACGAGCGCGTTCAGTTCAACAGGTTCTGCCCCGTTGTCGGAGAAGAAGATCACCAGCGTGTTGTCCAGCTTGCCCGCGTTCTTGAGCTTCGCGGTGTGAACGACGATGTTGCCCGCAAGTCCCGAATTCTTCACAGATCGACTGATAAACTGGACACAGCAGGTACTGCTGTATTACAAAAACCATCCAGGATACGACATCAACAGCACTGGTGATATCGTTGCGGCTGCTGACGGAGACCTGCCCTTTTCTAACAAAAACGAACTATGGCTCGACAAACTTTAATCAGACTAGGATCGATCACGGGAGTGGCATAGCGACTTGGTACTTCCACGCAAAGGAGGGTTCAGAGTGCAAGGCGGGACAATCCAGTCAGGTCGATCCGTGCTCAGATCCCGCGGCTTACCCACCAGTAGACGTGGCCGGATGCAATTTCGGCGCACTCCGTCTCCGCCATCACACTGGTGTACGACCTTGAGATATGGGTAACAGGTCGTACCTACCCTCTGAGATCGCCTCGCGGCTGATCATCCTGGCCTGCCTTCTCTTCACGGCAGGCGCCGCGACCTGCGGGGCGCAAACGGCCACTATCAACAGCACCGGCAACGCTCCCTCGGGGAGCCATCCGCTCGATACCCTGGTACCCATGACCTGGTTCGAAGTCCCGAACAGCGCGGTCTCGACATCTGGCGAGATGTACCAGTATCCCGCGGGAACATATTTCGGCAAATCGCCGCACATTCGCTTCTTTGACGAGAGCGGCGCGAGCTATGACAGCCGGCGCAATCGCATGGTGGTTTTCGGAGGTGGGCATAGTGACTACGCCGGCAACGAGATCATGACCTTTGACATCGATACGCTCAGGTGGATTCGCATCAATGATCCATCGCCGCGAGTCGATGCGACTGGCGTAATCGAGAGGAGTGGTTACTATCCTGATGCCAACGGTAATCCGGACCTCCAGCAACCCCGGTCTCGCCATAGCTACTGGTCGCAGCTTAATGTGCCGACGATCGACCGCTATTGCTCCATCGGCGCGTTTGGCACCTTTCCTAAGGGGCTTGCCGCTCCACACGTTGATTGCTTTGATTTCGACACGAGACTCTGGTCACAAAAGGGAGACGCACCCAACGCAGGCGGTCTCCTCACAGCCACGTTTGATCCATCGACGAACCGTGTGTGGGTAATGGGGAATCGCGCGAGTGGAGATGGGTATCTCGCCGAGTGGGAACCTGCTACCGATACGTGGACGCGTCGTTCAACCTCACCATCTGGAGTAAGCGATAGAAGCGGACCGCTTCTTGATACCAAGCGGCGCCGATTAGTCTTCCTGGGTGGAGGTGCGGTGAGGATGTTTGACCTCAACCAGTCGGGGATGCTTGCGTCGCAGCTGATCACCCTCCAGGGAGATGCGGAGATAATTAATCGGGACAGACCCGGCTTTGCCTATGATCCGGTGAACGATAAGTATGTTGCCTATAGCGGAGTTGAGAGCGGAGGCACGAGAGATATCTACGTCATCGACCCAGTTACCTGGATTTCAACTCGCACAACGCTTGGCGGGTCAGTGGCTCCCGCCATTCCAGCAGGTGTTGACGCTGGTGAATGGTTCAATGGGATTTACGGGCGCTTGGCCTATATTCCCACCAAGAACGCCTTCATTTTCATCAACAACCACACGAAGGATACCGTCTTCTTCTTCAAGCTTTCTTCCGATGCCGGCGCTGCCCCCGTGTTCAGCGCAACCGAATACTATTACGTGGCATGGGACATGTATTTTGTCACGGCGATACCCGACGAAATCGCGAAGCTTGACGCCGGCGTCTTCGCCGGATGGGCTCGCACCGGCCAAAGCTTCAACGTCTATTCGACTGCGAACGCGCCCTCCGGGGCGCCGACAGTCTGGAGATTTTTCAGCACGACGTTCGATCCCAAGAGCTCGCACTTGTACACCGCGAATGTCACCGAATACAACGATCTCCTGGCAAATCCCAACTGGCGATTCGAAGGGCCGGTGTTCAATGTGCTGCTGCCCGCCACGGACGGTTCGTGCACCATCGGCAGCGCTCCGATCTATCGGCTGTACAACAAAAGTATGGGCAACGCTCCGAACCATCGATTCACGATCGATGCAAACGAACGGGCCAGATTGATGGCAGCGGGGTGGATCCCTGAAGGACCGGGTGTCGGCGTGGGCTTCTGCGCGGCGCAGTGACAGAGACCGCTTTCATATGCGGGAGTGCCGCACACTCGTGATGGCGTGCCGCGACGGCGCTGGGGCGAGCCGGCCGACGTCGGAACCACCGTCGCAACGATCGCTCGCGGTCCTGCTTCCATTTGCGACCGGCGAAGTGCTGAACGTGGGCGGCGGGATGCACCTTCGCGAGTAGTCGGCAGACTTCAAGTCAATACCGATGTGCTGGTCGCGGGCTCGGCATCGCGCCGCGTGCGCTTTGCCAGGAACTCCCCGAGCAGTGCCGCCGTGTAGGAGCCTTCGCAGTGGCGCGCGATTCCCTCGGGTGTTCCCTGCGCGACGATCTGTCCGCCGGCTGCTCCGCCGTCCGGACCGAGGTCCACGATCCAGTGCGCATCGGCAATCAGGTCGAGATTGTGCTCGATGACGACGACGGTGTTGCCGGTATCGACGAGCCGGTGGAGCACGCGAATCAGCTTCTCGACGTCGGCCATGTGCAATCCTACCGTCGGCTCGTCAAGCACGTAGAGCGTCCGCGATGACGGCCCGGTGCCGCGCGCGCGAGCGGCATCGCTGCGCACCTTCGCAAGCTCAGTCACCAGCTTGATGCGCTGCGCTTCGCCGCCGGACAGCGTGGGGCTCTGCTGCCCGAGCGTCAGGTAGCCCAAGCCGACCTCCTGCAGCAAGCGCAGGGCATGGTGGATCGAGCGGTGCGCGGCGAAGAACGCGACCGCTTCGTCGACGTTCATCGCCAGCACGTCGGCGATCGACTTTCCTCGCCAGCGGACGGCGACCGTTTCGGCGTTGAAGCGTGCGCCGTTGCATGCTTCACACGCTACCTTGACGTCGGGTAGGAAGCTCATCTCGATCGTCTTCACGCCCTGGCCGTCGCAATCCGGGCAGCGCCCGCCCGGCGTGTTGAACGAGAATCGGCTCGCCGTGAAGCCACGCATGCGCGCTTCGGTCGTGTCGGCGAAAAGCCGGCGGATCGTATCCCAGAATCCGACATACGTCGCCGGGCATGAGCGCGGCGTCTTGCCGATCGGCGCCTGGTCGACTTCGAGCACCCGATCGATTTCTTCCCAGCCCGCGATCGATTTGCAGCCGGCGAGCGAAATCGGTTTGCGTCGCCGTCGTCCGCCAACGAGCTCGCACAGGTTCGCGTACAGAACGTCGCGCGCGAGCGTGCTCTTGCCGCTGCCGGACACGCCAGTCACGACGACGAGCCGCCCGAGCGGCACGCGCGCGGTTACGCTGCGCAAGTTGTGCAGCGTTGCACCCGCGACGACGATCGCCGGCGATCGATCCGTCGTCGACCGCCGCTCGACCAGCGGATGTTCGAGCGGCCGCGCGAGAAATCGGCCGGTGACCGACGCGGGCGCCCGCATCAGATCGTCGGCCGTCCCTTGCGCGACGAGGACGCCGCCGCCGCTGCCCCCGCCCGGTCCGAGGTCGATTACGTGCGCCGCGTGCCGAATCGTTTCCTCGTCATGCTCGACGACGACGAGCGTATTGCCCTTCGCCTCGAGCTTCGCCAGCGTGTCGAGGAGCATCCGGTTGTCGCGCGGATGCAGCCCGATCGTCGGCTCGTCGAGGATGTAGCAGACGCCGCGCAGGTTCGATCCGAGCTGCGCAGCGAGGCGAATGCGCTGCGCCTCGCCGCCAGAAAGCGTTGGGGCCGAACGGTCGAGCGCGAGATAGGCGAGACCGACATCGTTCAGGAACGCGAGCCGCGTCGCGAGCTCGGCGACGATGTCGCGGGCGATCGCGGCGTCGCGACCGGTCAGCTCGAGTGCAGCGAAAAAGCGCTGTGCTTCGCTCGCTGGAAGCGCGGTGAGGTCGGCGATCGAGCGGCCGCGAAAGCGCACGGCGAGCGCGTCGCGATTCAGTCGCTTGCCGCCGCACACTGCGCAGACCTGCGCATCTCCTTCGTAGCGTTCGTTCCACCACACTTCGTCGCCGGTTTGTTCCTCGTCGAAGTCGTGCATCGCAACGCCGGTACCGAAGCACTCGGGACACCAGCCGTGCTTCGCGTTGAACGAAAACAGCCGCGGATCCGGAGCGGCGAAGCTCCGGCTGCACACGGGGCACGCACGTGCCGTCGAGTACACCTCGGCGGCCGCGGCTTGGGTACCGTTGCGATTCGCGCGTCCCGTTGATTCCGGCGGTGTCCCGTTCGCGGGCGCAACGTGGACGAAGCCCTTGCCCTGGTCGAGCGCCTGGGCGAGCGCGCTGCGCAGCTCACGTTCGTTCGCCGGTGAGGCGACGAGCTCCGCGACCGGTAGCTCGATCGTGTGCTCCTTGAAACGGTCGAGCCGCGGCCATTTCGCCGTCGACAGCATGTCGCCATCGACGCGCAATTGGGCAACGCCGCGCCGCGCAGCCCGTTTCGCGAGATCGGTGTAGTAGCCCTTGCGCGCGACGACGAGCGGCGCGAGCAGCAGGATGCGGCGGTTGCGATACCGTGTAAGCAGGGATGCGACGATGCTGTCTTCCGTCTGCGGCGCGATCGGCACGCCGTGATCGGGGCAGTGCTGCGTGCCGAGCTTCACGTACAGGAGCCGCAGGAAGTGGTAGATCTCGGTCAGCGTCGCGACGGTGCTCTTGCGGCCGCCGCGGCTCGTTCGCTGCTCGATCGCAACGGTCGGCGGAATGCCGAAGATCGCGTCGACCGCCGGGCGGGCGGCGGGCTGCACGAACTGCCGCGCGTACGCGTTGAGCGATTCGAGGTAGCGGCGCTGTCCCTCGGCAAACAGGATGTCGAACGCGAGCGTGCTCTTGCCACTGCCCGAGACGCCGGTGATGACGGTGAAACGGTCGCGCGGAATTTCGACATCGATGTTCTTCAGGTTGTGCTCGCGCGCGTTGCGGATGCGGATCGCGTTGCCGTTGCTCACTGCCCGGCGCGGCTCGCGTGCGGCGAGCGCGGGCGGCGCCGTGACCGCCGCCTGGTAGACGGCGAGCGCGACGCCGGTATGCGACGACGGGCAGTCGAGCAACTGCGCAACGGGGCCGGCGAATACGACGAAGCCGCCGCCGTCGCCGCCTTCCGGCCCGAGGTCGATGACCCAGTCGGCAGCGCCGATGACGTCGAGGTTGTGCTCGATCACGACGAGCGAATGGCCGGCCGCGATCAGTTCGCGGAGAGCGCGCAGCAGTTTCGCAACGTCGTCGAAATGCAGGCCGGTCGTCGGCTCGTCGAACAGGAATAGTTTGCCGCGATTTCCCTCGCTACGCGACGCCTCGGCGAGTTGGCCTGCGAGCTTCAGCCGCTGCGCTTCGCCGCCGGACAGGGTGGGCACCGGCTGCCCGAGCTTCACGTATTCCAGACCGACGGCGACGAGCGGCCGCAACGCCGACTCGATGTCGCGCTCGCCTGCGAAGAACAGCAGCGCCTGCGCGACGGTCATGTCGAGCACATCGGCGATCGAGCGGCCGTCCAGCTGTACCTCCAGCACTTCCGGGCGAAAGCGCTTGCCGTCGCAGTCGGGACAGCGCAGGTAGACGTCGGACAGGAACTGCATCTCGACGTGCTCGAAGCCGTTGCCGCCGCATGTCGGGCAGCGGCCGTTGCCGGCGTTGAAGCTGAACGTTCCCTGCGTATAGCCGCGTTCCTTCGCAACCGTCGATGCCGCGAAGCGCTTGCGGATACAGTCGAATGCCCCGACGTAGCTCGCCGGGTTCGAGCGCGTCGTGCGGCCAATCGGCGTCTGATCGATCAGCAAGACGTTGCCCACGCGGTCGTGACCGACGAGCGCGCGAAACGCACCGGGCGCCTCCGTCGGCTTG
>Ga0184626_10000813_pt1 | contig 10255 bp, 8 predicted proteins | sample PLM3_60_b1_FD_133142 | JGI IMG/M metagenome (GOLD analysis project Ga0184626, IMG submission 133142) | Groundwater sediment microbial communities from an aquifer in East River, Colorado, USA - PLM3_60_b1 | ecosystem: Environmental > Terrestrial > Soil > Riparian zone | place: USA: East River... | reverse complement strand
TAAGTGAAGAAAACTCCCCGGCATGGATGGATGAGTCTCTGGCGTCATTTCTTTCATCGTGAGAAGACCGCGGATTTGCTGACGGACGCGATGATCGAATGGGAGGAGAAATGGCAATGGGACTTTTTAAAACTCAATCCGGCCGCTTGTTATCATGTCCTCGACTGGGGCGCCGGGTATCAATTCTTTGAAGATCCGCTGCGCGAGCCCGAGCTGGTTACCCCGGTTATCTTGCAGGCTTCAGATATTGAAAAAGTGCTCGCCCTGGATGTCCATCGCGGAACTCTCGGTGATCAATTACAGGTAATCCGGCGGCTGCGCGATCATTTTGGTCCCAAACTTCCCATTGTAGAAACGGTTTTTTCTCCTATCGAGATCGCGCACCGGCTGATGCAGGGTAGAGAAGCGCTGACACAGCTTCGGAAAGAGTCACCCGCTGCGTTGCATGGATTGCTGGGAACAATTCTGGAAACGTTTCGCGAATTTTGTCAGGCTTGCATTCAGGCCGGCGCAGACGGAATTTTTTTTGCGACCAAATGGGCGACATCGGACCAGATGACCTGGCGGGAATACGAAGAATTCGGCAAGAGATATGAGATTCCGCTGTTGCACGATCTTGGAGCAAACGATGCTCTGACAATTCTGCATGTCTGCGGCGAACGGACCTATCTGGAGCGGATGTTGGACTACCCCGTGGATGTTTTCAGCTATGATTTTTATGCCGAAGGGGTCCCGGCTCCGGAAAGGGTGGTTGCCGGAAACGGTGCGTTTGTTCTGGGCGGAATCGATCCATCGCGTTTGCTGTCGGATGTCCGCGAAGCGATCACAGATGCTTCTCGCTTTGCCGCCTTGGACCGCTGGTTGATCGGACCTTCGTGTGTTGTGCCGCCGGAAGTGCCTGATTCCACAATCCATCTATTGAAGAAGGAATTGTGCTCCAATCTCTAATCCTGTCGATTGTGCAAACTCTCTTTCTGGTGCATCCTGCGAATCTTCCGTACTATTTTCTGCTTACTACATATATAGCAGATGCGCCCCGGCAGATGCTTTCCAGGGATCCCGCAACAGCGCAGCGGATAGACAAGAATGGAAATGCCGTATGGCTCGAGCATCGCTGGCTGCAGGAAGGAGTACTGGACGAAGAAATTGTCGCCCTTTCCGTGCATCTGAAGGCGAACGGGATCCGGTATGTCTATCCGCACCTGACTCCTGCGGACAGGGCCGGGCATCTTCCTTCTTATTCCCGGAATGCTGCCAGACGGTTTTGCAAGCTTTTGCGAACTCATTCTCCCGAAATCAGGATCCTCCCCTGGGTGGGAGGGGTCCAATCGGGGTTCCAACAGATGCGTCCTGGAACTATTCTGCTGGATTCTGATCTCTATCGCCAAACATTCGCGGATGAATGTATCGCCATGATCCATGAGCTTGGATTTGACGGAATCCATCTCAATGTCGAACCTGTGGAATCAGGGGACCGCCGTTTGCTGAAATGGCTGGATTATCTGAAGACAAGACTGGGAGAGACAAAAATCCTTTCTGTAGCCGGAAGCAAGCCCTCGTTTTTTGAGGGCTTCAATGTGTCTCCTTTGCGCGCCTGGGATCTTGATTACTATGCGCAGGTGGCCGCGAGATGCAATCAGCTTGTGATTATGAACTATGACACCGGTATTGTTCACTCGTTACTCTACAGCGTGTTTGTGATGGAGAAAACAGGCGCAGTTTTGCAACGTTTGAAATCAGAGCGGATTTCATGCCGGGTGATGCTGGGGATACCGACGTATGACGACGCGCCACGCCACAGGCAGAGCGCAGAAAACATCGCATCGGCAGTCCAGGGTGTCTCGGCTGCACTCAACGGCTCGTATCCTGGCTTCGAGAACTTTGAAGGGCTGGCCCTCTATGCGTACTGGACCACCGATCAAAATGAGTGGCAAGACTTCCAGGATCTATGGATTTCACCGGTAGGGGCTATGCATTTGCCGTCTGAAGCACCATGAGCACAAATCTGTATTTCGCGGAAAGCAATTTGGGATCATTCAAGTGCACGCAAATGCACAGCCCGTCTGCGAGTCGGCAAAATTCTACTTTTCCGTGGCGGGTTGAGCATTTTCTGCTGCAAACAATAAACTACTGAAAACTAAATGATCGCCAATAGCAGCCGGAACAGCACTTCGCTGGAAAATGCTCAACCCCTACAAAGGGAAAATGCTCAATCCATACCTTATTTCGCCATTTCCTTGATCAGGTTACGAGCGATGACCAGCCGCTGGATCTGATTTGTGCCTTCATAGATCTGGGTGATTTTTGCGTCGCGCATGTACTTTTCAATCGGGAAATCGCGGAGATATCCATATCCGCCAAATACCTGGACTGCATCGGTAGTAACTTTCATCGCTACATCGCTGGCAAACAGTTTTGCCATGGCGGAAATCTTTGAAAACGACTTTGCTCCGGAATCGACTGCCCGGGCGGAAGCATATACAAGCTGACGCGCGGCCTCAATTTCGGTCGCGTGATCGGCAAACATGAATTGCAACGCCTGAAATGAGATCAGGTTCTGACCGAACTGTTTTCGTTTTGTCGCGTAGTCTAGAGCAAGATCAAGAGCCCCCTGGGCCAGACCAAGAGCCTGAGCCGCGACGCCGGGCCGGGCGCGATCGAGTGTAGCCATTGCAAGCATGAACCCCATTCCTTCTTTGCCGAGCATATTGCCCACAGGGACTTTGCAATTGCGAAAATGCGTTTCGTGGACGGGGACGCAACGAATCCCCATCTTGTCTTCTTCTTTTCCTATGACGAAGCCATCCCAACCCTTTTCCACCAGGAAGGCTGTGATGCCGCGTGTTCCTTTTTCCAGGTTTGTATTGGCAAACACACTGTACAGCTCGGCCGCGTTGCCATTGGTGGTCCATTTTTTATCGCCGTTGATGATGTAATGATCGCCATCCCGCGCCGCCGCAGTCTTCAAGCTTCCCGCATCACTTCCCGATTCTTTTTCAGACAGACAGAATGCGATGAATTTTTTTCCCGTGGCAACATCCCGCAAGTAGGTGTTTTTTTGTTCTTCATTTCCGCCGATCATGATCGGAAAAGAACCAAGCGCGTTGACCGCATATCCGACACCCACGCCGCCGCACGCTTTGCTCAGCTCTTCGATAATCAGGCAGAGCTCAAGCACACCATATCCCTTGCCGCCATACTCTTTGGGAACCCAGACTCCCATCAGCCCGTATTCGATTATCTTTTCCATAATCTCGTACGGATATTTGCCATCGCGATCGAGCTGAGCAGCTTGTGGGCGGACATACTTTTCAGCTACTTCGCGAGCGCGATATTTAAAATCACGTTGTTCGGGTGTCAATAACTCATCCATCTTCAATTACTCCCTGTTCAGAATGCAACCACCGATAAACACAGATGAACACGGATTTCTCCCTTGATGGGTGTTCATCTGTGTTTATCTGTGGTTGCAATATATCGTATCTGCCAATTCTCTTCAAGATTGCGTATAATACCAACCATGAAATTGTCCACACGAATGGCCCGTTTGGGGACGGAGACTGCGTTTGATGTACTGGTTCGCGCCAGGCAGCTGGAGGGGCAAGGAAAGGACATCATCCATCTGGAAATCGGCGAACCCGATTTTGATACGCCCCAAAATATTGTGGATGCAGCCGTATCCGCTCTTCGAAGCGGGGCGCATCATTACGGCCCATCGCCCGGACTACCGGCTCTTCGGGAAGCGATTGCAAAGGATGTTTCAGCGAGGCGGGGAGTTTCGGTGGATTCGGCCGAAGTCGTTGTTACGCCAGGGGCAAAGCCGATCATGTTTTTTACAATCATGGCGCTGATAGATCCGGAAGACGAAGTTGTGTATCCCAATCCCGGCTTTCCTATTTACGAATCCATGATCGAATATGTTGGCGCAAAGGCGGTACCGGTCCCTCTGCTCGAACAGCGTAACTGGTCACTTGATGTCGAAGCGCTTGCCAGCGCAGTCAATGAAAAAACAAAACTGCTGATCCTGAACTCGCCCCATAATCCGACTGGCGGTGTCATCCCGCTCGATGATTTGAAACGGATTGCGGAGATCGTCAGCGGCTATGATTTCATGATTCTTTCGGATGAAATCTATTCCCGCGTACTCTATTCAGGGGAGTATCATTCGTTGTTATCGTTTCCAGGACTGAAAGACCGGATTATCTTGCTCGATGGCTTTTCCAAGATTTATGCGATGACCGGATGGCGATTGGGGTACGGGGTCATGCCAGCGGATCTTGCAAAACAGATCAGCAAACTGCAAACAAACAGCAATTCCTGCACAGCTACCTTTACTCAAATCGCAGGCGTGGAAGCGCTCACGGGTGATCAGTCTACGACGGAGGCCATGGTCGAAGAGTTCCGGAAACGTCGCGACTTGATTGTAAACGGGCTCAATGCGATTCCCGGATTCCAGTGTAAGAGCGCGGACGGCGCATTCTATGCGTTTCCAAACGTGACCAGGTTCGGGCTTCCTTCTAAGAAATTAGCAGACAGACTTCTGGAACAGGCTGGTGTTGCCTGTCTTTCCGGCACCGCATTCGGAGCCTGGGGGGAAGGTTATCTTCGGTTTTCCTATGCAAATTCGCAGGAAAAAATCCGCGAAGCGTTGTCCCGTATCCGTTCGCTGGTCCAGGATTATAAACTCGTCTAACCAAAAATGGGAAGAACGGTTAAAATTTTTGCCACCGCCGATATCGGCAAAGATGCGCTCGATATTCTCCGAAATCGCGGATATGAAGTAGAGGTTTACCCGAAGATTGATCCTCCGCCAAAAAGCTTGATTCTTGAAAAAGTGCGTGGAGGGATCGACGCGCTGATCACAACTCTTCGCGATCCGATCGATGAAGAAGTGTTTGCGGCAGGCAAAGGGACTCTCAAAGTGGTGGCGCAGGATGCGGTCGGGTTTAACAACATCGACCGTGCTGCAGCAAACAAGCACAAGATTCCGTTTACGCACACCGCGGACGTGCTCACAGAAGCTACAGCGGAGTTTGCATTTTTTATCATGGGATGCGTCGCGCGGAAATTGTATCCATCCGAACGATTGGTAGAAGAGGGCAAATGGCCGGCCTGGCATCCGTACGAACCGTTTCTGGGAGACGAAGTGACCGGCAGGACCGTGGGAGTCATCGGCACCGGACGGATTGGAAAAGCGTTTATTAAGAAGGCAATCGGTTTTGATATGGATGTCCTCTGTTACGATCCGGAGTATCAGGACCACAAATTTGTGGAATCTATCCAGCGCGCGATGGATTTCCGGACAGCGGAGAAAATTGCCCTGCATCCGCAATCGATTCGTTACGTTTCCTTTGAACAGGCCTTGCAAGGCGCAGACTATGTCACGTTGCATGTTCCATTGTTGATGCCAAACGAAAGCAAAAATCCCACCTATCATTTGATGAATGAAGAACGGTTTCGACTGATGAAACCGACCGGCTATCTGATCAATACATCACGCGGGCCGATTGTGGATGAGCGGGCGCTGTACACTGCCTTGATGAAGAATTGGATCGCCGGCGCCGCTCTGGATGTGTTTGAAGTGGAGCCGCTACCGGTGGATAGCCCTTTACGTGATCCAAAGCTGCATCTGAAATTGCGGAAGTTCCATCACTTTGCGAGCGGCGCGCGTCAGACGCGTCTCAGCACCGATCCAAACATCGGAATGGCAGGACGCACTGTGCAAGCTGTGCTGGATGTGCTGGAAAACCGCTATGACGGCGATCCGAAAAAGATGCCGTATGTGGTCAATAAAGAAGCATTTTAGATAGGATTAAACCGCAAAGACCGCAAAGTGCGCAAAAGAAAATAAAAAAATTAATCCTTTGCGACCTCTGCGGTCTTTGCGGTTAATTTAGTTCTTACGCAGTGACCAAAGCGTCAGCTACTTCTTCCACCTGGACCCCCAGGAACTCATCGATGAGTCGTCGGGCTTCACGATCGTCCATCTGAATTGGCGGATGCTTCATCAGATATGCCGACGATGGATAGAGTGGGCCGCCAATCTTGCGGTCACGCGCAATCTTCACCAGACGGATCGCATCGACTCCAGTGCCGGCGCTGTTTGGTGAATCTTCCACCGACAGACGCAGTTCCATATGCAAAGGCACTTCGCCAAATCCCCGTCCTTCTATGCGGATGAAGCAAACTTTGTTGTCGTTTTGCCAGGGCACATAGTCGGAAGGTCCAATGTGGATGTTTTCATCTTTTAACCGCTCTTCCATTGTGGATTGGACCGCTTCAGTCTTTGAGATTTTTTTGGACTTCAGCCGGCTGCGGTTCAGCATGTTGAGGAAGTCGGTGTTTCCGCCCGTATTCAACTGATAAGTACGCTCGATGCGGATTCCTCTTTCCTGGAACAATTTCATCAGAGTACGGTGAAGGATTGTGGCTCCCAGTTGAGACTTTACATCATCACCGATGATCGGGATCCCGGCCTTTGCAAAGTTCTCGGCCCATTCCTTGTTGGAAGCGATAAATACAGGAATGCAGTTGATCAAGCTGACACCGGTGTTCAAACATGCCTTTGCATAAAAACGCGCTGCATGCTCCGATCCGACCGGCAAATAGCAAAGCAGGATTTCGGCTTCAGATTCACGAAGCACGGCCTCTACATCACACGCAGGCAGATTCGACGGCACGAAGGTGCGTTCGTCCGGATAATCGCGCATATGTTCGGCGACGCCATCGAGCACCTTTCCCATCTGGACTGTGACGCCATTGTCATTTACATCTGCGCAGAAGACCTGAGTGCAGTTTGGTTTGGCAAAAATTGCCTGCGAAAGAGGGCGTCCTACTTTGCGTCCATCAATGTCAAAAGCGGCGACAAACTCAATGTCGTCCGGCTTGTAACCGCACATCTCATAATGCATCAATCCAAGACTATTTGGCGCGGTAAGCTTGTAGTATTCGACACCTTGAACCAGCGAACTTGCACAGTTTCCTACACCAGCAATTGCTACTCGAATTTTACCCATTTTCGCATCCTCCTTTTGGGCAAACAAAAATCACCGCTTTAATATCGTACAAGAAGCATGCCAGTCTGTTCCGAAATAATAACTGATTTGTTTTGTATGAGTTACATTCTCCCGCACATCCGACAAATAGCCCAAGTGCAACTTCCGTATTGCGTCTCGCGCAACCCCTCCGTTGCGGTGCTGCTTTTAACCGCAAAGACCGCAAAGTGCGCGAAGAAGAGAAAAAAATAATCCTTCGCGGTCTTGGCGGTCTTTGCGGTTTAGTCCGTGTATAATCAGAGGCTCTTGGCGTTATGAAAATCACAATTGTTAGTTCTGAAGCCGTGCCTTTTGCAAAGACGGGAGGTCTGGCCGATGTAGTTACGGCTCTTGGCAAAGAATTAGTAGAACTTGGGAACGAAGTGACATTGATGATTCCTTTTTATCAAGGCATCTCGATCGTTCCGACAACCGTCACGGGCCCTCTGTCTCTTTCTTTCGCCGGAAGACACATTTCGTATTCCATTCTTGAAAGCGTTCATGAAGGAATCCACATAGTGTTTGTGGACGCGCCGAATTATTTTCAGCGTTCGGGAATCTACGGGGATTCGTTTGGCGGTTTTAACGATAATGATGAGCGGTTTATCTTCTTTACGCGGGCGTGCATCGAGTACTACAAGCGCAAAGGCGACCGGCCCGATGTTTTCCATTGCAACGATTGGCCCACCGGTTTGTTACCCCTCTTTTTGCGGACGCATTACTATCATGATTTTATCAGTCGCACACCGGTCTTGTTTACGATCCACAACATTGCGTACCAGGGGAATTTCTCGGCAGACCGATACAGTTTGCTGGAGCTGGGAAGAGACTACTTCACCGCCGATTCGACTGAGTTTTTTGGAATGGTGAGTTTTTTGAAAACCGGAATTCTTTATTCAGATCTACTGACAACGGTCAGCAAGCGGTACAGTTATGAGATTCAAACTCCGGAATTCGGATATCGCATGGACGGTGTCTTGCGGCGGCGTGCGGATCGTTTGTTCGGTGTCTTAAACGGGATTGATGATGAAGTTTGGAATCCCGAAACGGACGGCCTGATTGTGCGAAATTATTCGATAAACAATCTGGCAGGAAAAGAAGATTGCCGCAAAGAACTACTGGCATCCGCCGGATTGAACGTCAGCACAGTCTGGCCTGTGATCGGGATCATTTCACGGCTGGCAAGTCAAAAGGGCTTTGATCTTTTGGAATCGGCAGGCGACCGAATTCTGGACATGGGTACAAAGCTGATCGTACTTGGATCCGGCGAATACCGCTACGAACAATATTTTAACGGATTGCGGGCCAGGCGTCCCCATCAAGTTGCGGTGGCCCTGAAGTTTGATAACGTGCTTGCTCACAAGATTGAAGCAGGAGCGGATATGTTCCTGATGCCCAGTCATTATGAACCCTGCGGTCTCAATCAGATGTACAGCCTCAGATACGGGACCGTTCCGGTTGTCCGGGCCACGGGGGGTCTAGATGATACTGTGCAGGAGTGGGATTGGAATACATCGAGCGGGAACGGGTTCAAATTTTTCGAGTATACGGCGGATGCCTTGCTGGGAGCAGTCTGGCGAGCACGGACTGCATTCGATAATAAGGATGCCTGGCGCCAGCTGCAGCAAAATGGAATGCGAGGAAACTACTCGTGGAGGTCCTCTGCATTAAAGTATATGGGATTGTATGAACAGGCGGTTCACTTGAAATAGTAACGCGCCTTGCTTACATTTAACTTCTACATTGCTTAGGAGAATCGAACATGGGAGAAAACGTGAAACCGGTGAATGACAATGAGTGGGACCAGGAAGTTCTGAAATCTGGAGTTCCAGTTCTGGTTGATTTCTGGGCTGAATGGTGCGGACCATGCCATGCGCTGGCGCCGACAGTATCAAGCATTGCAGATTCGTATACTGGACGGATGAAAGTGTTCAAGCTCAATGTGGATGAAAACGAGCGTACCGCGGCAAAATACGGAGTCCGTTCGATACCTACATTGATGTTGTTTTCCAATGGAAGCATCAAAGAGGTTTTGATTGGGAACCGTCCCAAGAATGAAATCGTTCAGGTTCTCGATAAGCACTTGTAGGCTGGTAGGGCGATACGGAGTTTTTCATGCACTTACCCCGCACTCTGGGAGAGTTGCGAGATAGTAGTTATTCGGAAGCGCGCATCAAGCATCGATCCGTAAAGGATGAGATGCGTGAGAACCTCATTGCAAAACTGAAGAACAAAGAAACGTTGTTTCCCGGAATTGTCGGCTATGAAGACACCGTCGTTCCGGAAATCGTCAATGCGATTCTATCGCGTCACAACGTCATTTTCCTGGGGCTTCGCGGTCAGGCAAAAAGCCGGATCATGCGGCAAATGGTTGGTTTGCTGGATGAAAACTTGCCTGTAATTGCAGGTTGCGAAGTCAACGATAATCCGTATGCGCCGATTTGCAAATCTTGCCGCGGATTGACTGAGCAGCTACAGGAAAGCACACCGGTTTCTTTTTTACATCGTGACAATCGTTTTGTAGAAAAACTATCCACGCCGGATGTGACAATTGCCGACATGATTGGCGATCTCGATCCGATCCGTGCAGCTCGCGGCGGAATGCAGCTTTCTGATGAGCTCACGATTCACTATGGATTGGTCCCGCGCGCGAACCGCTGCATTTTTGCCATCAACGAACTTCCCGATCTGGCTGGAAAAATCCAGGTTGGTCTCTTTAATATCCTTCAAGAAGGAGATATCCAGATCAAAGGATATCCGGTCCGGCTAAGGCTGGACATCATGATGTTGTTTTCCGCGAATCCGGAAGACTATACCGCCCGCGGAAAGATCATCACGCCGTTGAAAGACCGAATTGGATCGGAGATCCATACACATTATCCCAATAGTATCCAGGACGGGATGCAGATCACGGAACAAGAAGCATGGCTGAAGCGCGGCAAAGAGTCGCCCCTGGTTCCGGTGTTTATTCGGGAAATCGTCGAAGAAGTGGCGTTTCAGGCGCGAAAGGATAAACGAATCGATAAGAAGTCGGGTGTATCACAACGACTGCCGATCACCTGTCTGGAAAACGTAGTGAGCAATTCCGAACGCAGAGCTATCCTGAATCGGGAGCGCGCTGTGGCAAAGATCACGGACGTGTTTTCTGCGATGCCTTCCATCCTCGGCAAAATGGAGCTTGAATACGAAGGCGAGTTGAAAGGCGCTGAATATGTCACACG
>Ga0184626_10000812_pt1 | contig 10256 bp, 6 predicted proteins | sample PLM3_60_b1_FD_133142 | JGI IMG/M metagenome (GOLD analysis project Ga0184626, IMG submission 133142) | Groundwater sediment microbial communities from an aquifer in East River, Colorado, USA - PLM3_60_b1 | ecosystem: Environmental > Terrestrial > Soil > Riparian zone | place: USA: East River... | reverse complement strand
GGCATGGAACGGTCATGGAATTGAGGCACCTGCGTTATTTCGTGGCTGTCGTCGAGGAAGGCAGCCTCACGACCGCCGCCGAGCGCCGGCTCCACACCTCCCAGCCCTCGCTGAGCCGGCAGATTCGAGATCTGGAGTACGAGGTCGGGGCTCAGTTGCTATCGCGCAGCGTTCATGGCGTCGAGCTGACCGCGGCGGGCAAGGCCTTTCTCGACCACGCCCGCCTGGCGCTGATGCAGGCCGATGCCGCGGTCGAAGCGGCACGCCGGGCGGCGCAACCGTCAAGGAAGACGTTCGCCATCGGCTTCCAGACTGGGCACGAGATGAACTGGCTGCCGCAGGCGATGCACGTGCTGCGCGACGAACTGAAGAACATCGACGTCACGATCTCCAGCGACTATTCGCCGGATCTCGCCGACGCGCTCGCCCGAGGCCGACTGGACCTGGCCTTCCTGCGCGTGGAGCCGGGCTACGACCTCGCGTACCAAGTGGTGGACCGGGAGCCGCTCATCGTCCTGATGCCGAGCGACCACCGTCTCACCGCTAAGCAAGCAATTCATCCCCGTGAGCTCGTCGGCGAGATCTTCATCGGCGGGGCTAACAAGGCCGCGGTGTTGCGTGCCGTCACCGAGGATTACCTGCGGCGCTCGGGAGTGAACATCAAGCTCGACCACGGCGTGGACAACATGGCGATGGCCATGTCCCTGGTCGCCTCCACGCGCGGCGTGGCGCTGATGCCCGCCTATGCCAAGAACCTGCTGCCCTGGTCCGTGGTCAGCCGTCCGCTGGAAGGCGAGGCGCCGACGATCGATATAGCGGTGGGCTACAGCAAGTCGAACACCTCGCCGATTCTCAAATTGTTCCTGTCGCGCCTCGACGAGCTGGTGGGGTCGAACCAGAAGCTCTGACGCCGCGGGATCCGGCTTCAGCGGGCGGCCTAGGGGGACGCGGCCCTACCTGAGGAGCCCAACCTCACCAGCCTAGGCCGTTCCGCCGCCGCCCTGCCTCGCCCCCGGAGAGGATTTCATACTTGCGTCGCCGTTGACTTCCGGATAATGTCCGCGCATCTCCCTGAACCCCGGAGCGTGTGCGCGAAAGGAGTACTCCGGTGTCTCGACATGCCACTCCGCTGCTGGTCGCCCTGCTCACGGTTCCCACGGTCGCCCAGACGCCTCCTGCATCGCCAATCCAACCCTGCGTTCCACCAAACGGTAAGTGCTTCACCGGCGGAAGCACCAGTCCGAACTACGACCGCATCCGCTACTTCGAGTACTTTCTCGCCGCGCAGAAGGACAGTGCCGAGTGCAGCGTGCGGGTCGAGAACGGGAGGATCGTGTTCGCCGCGCCGGTCACCAACGGCGCCATGACCTGCCCCGACGCGTTTTCCTGGAAGCTCTACACCGAATCAATCGGACAGGAGTTCTGGAAAAACTGGGCCTCGGACGATCAGACGTGGCCCGCCGCCCCCCACAGTCCATGCATCGGCACGGTGTCGGACACGTGCTGCGACCTCACCAGCCTGACCCAGAATGCGGCGCACTGCCCGCTGTTTCCCGGCGCGCTACCTCCTGCCGCGACCACGCCGCTGCGCCTGGGCGTCCCCCCGTCCAAGCCGCACATCCCCGGCATGGTCCCCTCCTCGGAGCTGCCGCTGCTGCTGAAGCGCGCCGGCGAAACCGATCCCGACCGGATGATCCGCCAGTCGATGACGGAAGTCGTCTTTCGCAATCGTCCGATGCTCGCGTACGTGCGTCGCAATCGTCTCTACAGCACGGACGGTCTGGCCGACGTCTTCGCGCGCAACAGCGCCAATGTCGGAACGAGCGACTCGAACAGCGGCGCTCCCTATCACCTCGTCAGCCGAGAGGGGAGCCTTGCCTCGATCGAATTCCCCTCCGACGCGGTGATGATCAAGGCGGATTGGGTCATTGCGAAGTACGCCAAGGATCTCTACGGCATCACCGAAGATCCCGCGTTCCCATTCATCAAGATGTACATCAGGACGGCCAGCGATCCGCGGAACCCGAACAAGACCGAACCGTCCGAGTGCTGGCTGCTCGGCTTCCACGTCTCGTCGAAGGACATCCCGAACTGGGTGTGGACCACGTTCGAGCACGTGAACAATCGGGGCCGCTGCGACTTCATCGGCTGCAGCGACTCGTTCGGATACTCGTCGGCCGATCAAACGTGTCCCGGCCAGGCCAACAACTACACGGCTGCGCACACGACGTGCGACAACCTCGCGAATCCATCGTGGATCTACGATCTTGGCAAGTCGTATCCGAGCGGACCGATCTCGCCGTCGCTCGACGCCATCTTCGAGGCGCTGAATATCGGCAACGGGCCCCCGCCCCCGCCGGGAGCGCAGACGCCGTCGCCGCGCGATCCGGGGTGGCGAAGCTACCGCCTCAAGGGCTCGCAGACCGACTTCACCGATCCGACCGGGCGCCGTACGCTGCTGGGGAACTCCATCACAGAGGCGGGGTTCGTCTTGACGTCGTCGTGCATTTCCTGTCATGCGCGTGCGGGCGTGAATGCGAACGGGCAGTCGCCCCTCGGCGTGTTCGTCAATGAAGTCAACGAGCAGGGATATCTGCAGAGCGTGAGCGGAATCCCGCAGCCGGACTGGTACAACGCCACGCGTCAGCCGCCGCTCCTGCAGACGCTGCAGGCCGACTTCGTGTGGGGCATTCTCGCCGCGTCCCCCGAGGTGAAGCCGGGAGCGCTGCTGGAGGCGGTACCGCCAACCCGCAAGACGCCGCGCGACATCATCCGACCCGACTGATCAATGCTCCCGATGCGTCGGCATCGATGATGCCGGCGCGTCGGGGACGACCTCCACGATCTCCATCATGCCGAGGTCCTCGTGATCGAGGATGTGGCAGTGCATGACGAACCGTCCGACATAGTCGAGGTACTGAGTGAAGAGGCGCAGTTGCGCCGCGGGCGGAACGAGCACGGTGTCCTTCCATACCGTTTCCGGTTTGCCGGCCGGATCGAGACGCGTGACCTGGAATGGATTGATGTGGATGTGGAACACGTGGGGCAGCGGCGGAACGGACGGGTTCTTCGTCGAGTCCTTCGGGCGCCGCGGCACACACGGTGGATCGCCTACGGTCGTCAGCGTCCAGACGTCGGTGTGGTTGAGCCGGACGTTGCGCACGTGCGCCGGATTGAACGAGCGGAAGTTGACCTGGAACGAGTTGCGCTTGTCGTTCGGATCGTCGCCGCGGCCGAGTTTGAAGGTCGCCTGCTGGACGCCATCGGCCTGCGACTCCAGATCGACGCCGGGGAACGGCGCCAGCGGCGCCATCTCGGCGCTGGTCGGGAGTGACATCTTCATCGGCTCACCGGCCACGCGCACGATGGCGATGACGTTCTGCGGCTCATCTACGCCGCGCAGCGAGGTGCGCACCGCTCCGGCGATCGTCACCACCGGCCCTTCGGCGGCGGCGGCGAGAGTCTTCGGCGCCGCTCGGGTTGCGCTGACCGCGGGGGCTTCGGCGCTTGCGGCAGTCGGGCACGGCGCGGGTTTCGGGATCGCGCCGGATGTCGGAGCGTCGATGAGCTCGTAATCGCCGGGCGTCATGCTCGCTTGCACGAGGACGTCGCTGCGGTAGCCGGGCTGGAGCTCGACGGTGCGGTTGATGCCGTTGCCGTCCCAGCCGTCGATGCGACCGAGGTAGAGACCGTCGAGCGCGATCTCGTGGAGGACGTGTCCTTGCAGGCCGAGGTTGAACGACTCGCGGAAGGCGGCGTCGATCAGACGCCAGCGCTGCACTTCGCCGGGGCGCACGGCGATGATCGGGACGATCTGGCCGTTGATGGTCACGCGCCGGTTCGAGCCCGGCCAGGTGCAGTTCGTTTTCTGGTCCTTGCAGTTCTCCGGGTCGTCGACCCCGGGCGGGAAGAACGCGGTGATGTCCTTGACCTCGCCCTGCGCGTCGTAGAGCGTCGTCTGAAGCACCATCACCTTCTCGCCCTTGTTCGCTTCGCGCAGTGCGGCGGGGATTTTCGCCTCGTCATCGTCGATGATCAGCGCCCCTTCCATGCCGCTTCCGACCTGCACCGCCGTCGAGCCGTGCGCGTGGGCGTGGTACCAGAACGTGCCGGGCGGATGGTTGTCGGGAACGCGGATCTCGTAGGGGAATTTCGTCTGTGGCCCGATCGCCAGCAGGACGTTGTCGCTGTTGCCGACGGGCGAGACATGCAGTCCGTGCGTGTGGAGATTCGTGGTGTTGAACGAGTGCGGCCGCGTCTCGATGAAGGCGTTGGCGGCCTCCTGCTGGATCTGCGCCGCCACTTCCTCCGGCGTCTCGACGGGCAGCCGGTTGTCGAGCAGGATCCGCATCACGTCGCCCGCTTTGATGCGAAGCGTGGGCCCGACGAGTTGCCCGTTGTAGCTGCGCAGCCGCACCGGACACCCGCCCAGCGACGTCGTCTTCGGATCGGTGTACATCACGGCGAGCGTCGTCTGCAGCTGCCCGTTGACCGATCGCTCCACGGGTGGATTTTTCAGCGGCTGGTGGCCGTACCTCGCGGCATCGATCGGCTCAAACCCACAGCTTGGGGTGACTTGGGCCACAAGGAGGGGAGCGGACATGGCCAAGGCGACCGCGGTCAGGACGGAGACCCGTGTTGCTGGCATACGTCCTCCCTCTTTCTGAGTGGCGCCATACTACTTACATCCGGCCGTCCTTCCTAACGGGTAGGATTCGAACCGAGGATCAGCGAATCGCGACCGCGTTGCTCGCCCAGCCGGCATAGGATTAGCGAACCGATGGCGGTCGGCCGCCGCACGAGCTGCCCGTGCTTTTAGCGTTTTGGGTTCGGGCGCCGGAAGAACCCGTCGATCTCCTTGCGAACCGGCCCTGGGCATTCGAGGTACGCGAAGTGTCCGCATTCCTTCATCGTGACGAAGCGGGCCGCCGGCAGGGCCGCGGCGATGTGCTCGGCCGCGAAGGAGGGAATGAAGTCGTGATCGCCGTAGATGACCAGCGTGGGGATGGTCAGGCTCCGGAGTTTGGGCAGGAGATCGTAGCCGTCCAACGACCAGCTATCGGCCATCAACCGGTCTTCGACGTGTCTTGCCTTGAGGATGGCCTCGGCCGTCGTGAAGCTCGGCCTCATGATCGTCATCAGTCGTTCGTAGTCCTCCGGTCGTCTCAGCGCCGCCTTGAAGTGGATCCGGTAGTACGCGACCACGGCGTCCGGATCGCCGGCCTTGTAGCCGTCGGTCGCGGCGGCGGCTCGTAGCCGGTCCAGGTCGGCGCCCAGTTTCTCGAGGCGCTCCTTCCGAAACTGCTTGAAGTCCGCCGCTGACGCCGGCGCCGGGTTCATGAGGATCAGGTGCGACACTCGCTCCGGGTGCCGGATCGCGTACTCGAGGGCGAGGAGCGTACCGAAGGAGTGCCCCAGGACCGCCGTGGAGGCGAGCCCGAAGTGCTCCCTCACCTTGTCCACATCGGCGATGTCGGACGCCAGCGTGACGTCCTCCGCGCGTACGCCATCGGCGGATCTTCCGCGTCCCCGCTGATCGTAGTAGATGAGCCGGAACGCGTCGGCCAATCGGTCCAGGTCGGGCAGGAGGTAGCTGTGGTCGAAGTCGGGCCCGCCATGGAGCACGACGATCGGCTGTCCCCGCCCGACGTCGCGGGCATACAGGGTCGCGCCTCCGGCCGGGATGCGCTCTTCGCGAGGCGCGGCTCCTCGCTGCGCGCCGCCGAGCTCGGCTTCGGCGATCTCGAGGGCGAGCAACTTGAGGTCGATGTCGCCGCGGTTTGCGAGGATGACCACGCTGAGGCCGTCCGCCGGGAAGCGCTCGACGATCGATCGGAAGCCTCTCGTATCGCCGTGGTGCCAGGCGCGGGGCCGCCCCTGCCACGGGTCGAGGAACCATCCGAAGCCGTACGCGACCAGTTGCCCGGGAAAAAGATTGTCGCCGCCTTGATCCCCCTTCGGCCAGAGCGGCTGCGATCCATCGCTCAGGCGGACGGGCGTGAGGGCAGCCGCCATTTGCGCCTTGGAGAGGAGCGCGTTCGTGCGCAGCGCCGCGTCCCACTTGGCGAGGTCCTCGAGGCACGAGTAGACGCCTCCGTCGCCGAGTGTCGCCGAGGTGGAGCTCTGGTCCGTCTCGCGGAAGCCGGCGGCCTCCTTCGTGTGGCCGTAGGCACGATTCGGGACCTCGTTCTTGCCCTTCTCGTAGGCCAGCGTGCGCGTCATGCCGAGGGGCGCGAAGATCCGCTCACGCAGGACGTCGCCGAAGGGCTTGCCCGCGGCCCGCGCGGCCACGAGGCCGAGGACGACATAGCCGGCGTTGCTGTAGGCCCAGCTCTTCCCCGGCGTGAAGAGCCCCTTCGTCTCCTTCTCGAGCAGGGCCAGGACCTCGTCGTCGCGGATCTGGTTTTCCGGGGTCCAGATCGTCCCCTTCTCCTTCTCGGCGTTCTCCATGAGCTGCTCGTAGTCGGGCAAGCCGGAGGTGTGGGTGAGCAGGTGGCGGATCGTCACGCCGCTTCCGTAGGCGGGAAAGCCCGGAAGCGCCTGGGTCAGCGTGTCCTCGTAGCGCAGCCGGCCGTCGCGGACGAGCCTCATGATCGCCGCCGCCGTCATCTGCTTCGTCACCGAGGCGAGGCGGAAGCGGGTACGGGGGTCGATCGGCGCGCGGCTCCGCAGGTCGCGAACGCCGTACCCGCGGTCGAAGACCGTCCGGCCGTTCTTCCGCACGAGCACCGCCAGGCCCGGCTCGCCGTCGGCGACGAGCCCCTTCAGGAGCGCGGACGTCGCCGCTTCACGGTCGACGGCGGGCGCGGCGCCTGCGAAAAGGAGAAGCGCGAGGGCAAGCACGGTCGCATCATCTCATCCCTGGTCGTAGAATCCGCCTCATGAGGTTTCGTCTCCTCGTCGTCCGCGTGATCGCGCTCCCGATCCTGCTCGCGGCAGGTTCGCGGGTCTGGGCCGCCCCCGCGGCGCCTCCGCTGCGGACCGTCGGCTTCCTCGTCCTCCCCGGCGTCTACAACTCCGAGCTGATGGCGCCCTACGACGTGCTCGATCACGTTCGCTTCCGCACGAAGGACGCGCCCCGCGTCTTCACGGTGGCCCCGAAGGCCGGGCCCCTGCGCACGTTCGAGGGCCTCACGCTCACGCCCCATTACACGTTTGCGGACGCGCCTCCCATCGACCTGCTCGTGGTCCCGAGCGCCGAGCACAACTTGGACAAGGACCTCGAGGACGCCGCCCTCATCGCTTGGGTGCGCGAGACGGGGCGGAAGGCGAAGCTCGTCCTGTCGCTGTGCGACGGGGCCTTCGTGCTGGCCAAGGCCGGCCTCCTCGACGGCCTGGAGGTCACCACCTTCCCCGGCGACCAGGACCGCTTCGCGACGATGTTCCCGGGAGTGAAGCTGCAGCGGGGGGTGATCTTCGTCCACGATGGCAAGGCGGTCACGAGCGTGGGCGGAGCGCGCAGCTACGACCCGGCGATGTATCTGGTGGAGCGCCTGTACGGCGAGGACGCGCGGGCCAGGATCGGGGAGGGGCTCGTCCTCGACTGGAGCCGGTCCGCGGTCAAGCATCGCGTCGCGCCCGGGGCGCGGCTGCCCTGAGCTCCTCTCGAGGAAAGGCTGATCCATGGCCCTAGCCCGTGTCGTCGCCATCGCGCTGGTCGCGCTTCTCGGCGCAACTTCGCTGCCGGCCCACCCGCATCACCGCCGGTCGGTCCTCCCGCAGGAGGCGGCTTCGACGCCGGCTCCGGGCACGATCGCGCCGGGAGCGAAGGGGGTGAGCGGCCAGGGAGCGCTCCGCTTCCGCGTTGCCCTGACCGCAGCCCAGCTTCCGGAAGAAGCCCGGAAAGTCGTGGTCTCGGCTCACGGAGGCTTTGCCGTCGACCATCGGCCTGGCAAGGAAGAGACCTACTTCGCGCTGCCCGGCGCGGGCATCCTGCGGATGAGCGCCGACCTGAAGCAGGTCAGCCTGGTGCCGACCGCGCAGGAGATGAAGGGCACGAACCTCCACAACACGGCGATCTGGTACGGTCCCGACGGCACCGCCTACTTGACCTTCCCCGCAAACGACATGGGGCGCGTGTTCACGACCTCGCTCGGCGGCGAGCTTCTCGACAGGCTGGCCCCGCCCACGGGAGACGACGACCTCGGCCTGCCCTCCGTGCGCGACTACTTCGCGGGGGGCGGCTCCTTCGTTCCCACGGACGTCGCGTTCCTCGACGGTCTCCTCTACGTGACGACCGGCTACTCGAGTCTCGACACCGTGCTCACCGCCCGGGTCGCGAGCTACAACCCGCTGAAGACGGCCTGGCACGACCTCGCGTTCGGCGGCCGGGGCCAGGCGCCCGGCCAGTTCGGCACGGGCCACGGCATCACGGTCTTCCCGGGGACGAAGCGCATCGACGTGGCGGATCGGCTCTACGGGGAGATCGACCGCTTCACGCGGCACGGCCAGTATCTGTCGACCCTGAAGACGCCCGCGGGCTCGCTGCCTTGCGACATCGACTACGTCGGCCGCTACGCGGTGATCGGCGCCCTCGACGGTCCCGACAAGAGCCGGGGGGCTCCGATCTACATCTACGAGGACGACCGCCTCGTCTCCACGGTCTTTCCGAAGGACGACCTCGGCCTCGTGAACTTCAAGCACATCCACAATGCGGTGCTGCGGCAGGCCGCGGGCAGGCTCTACATCATCGCGCAGGCTTGGAACCCCGGCGACTTCGTGGTGCTCGAGCAGGTCGTGCCCTGAGCGGAGGTTGAAATGAAACGGCGTGAGTTTGCCGCGGCGCTCGGCGGCGGCATGGCAGCGGCGGGGCGAGTCGGACACGCGGGCGAGCGCCCCGGCGCGGTCGCTTCTTCAGGATCGATCACCGACGTTCCCGGCCTCAAGGTCGGCCACTTCACCGATTCGCGGCGGCCGACCGGTTGCACGGCCCTCCTTTTCGACGAGCCGGCGGCGGCGGCCGTCGACTACGACGGATCGGCGCCCGGCGAAACGCAGGTGGTCCTGCTGCAGCCCGTCAGCCCCGTCGATGCCATCCACGCGATCCTGCTTTCGGGCGGCGGCGTCTGGGGCCTCGGCGCCATGGCCGGCGCCATGCGCTTCCACGAAGAAAGGAAGATCGGCTTCGACTGGAGCTCACCCGGCCTGCGCATCCCGATCGTGGTCGGCGCGATCATCGACGATCTCGCGGTGGGAGACCCCACCATCCGGCCGGATCCGGAGTCGGCCTACAAGGCCTGCGAAGCCGCCTCGACGGCTCCTGTCGCCGAAGGGAACGTCGGGGCCGGCGCCGGCGGCACGGTCGGGCGGATGCTGCAGCGACAGGGGATGCGGGGCATGAAGGGAGGGCTGGGTACGGCCAGCCTTCGGCTCGGCGACGTGGTCATCGGCGCGCTCGCCGTGGTCAACGCCGCCGGGGACATCGTCGATTGGCGGACGGGAAAGATCGTGGCCGGGGCTCGCCGCGCCGATGGCGCGGGGTTCGCCGACACGGTGGCCACGCTGAAGAGGAACCTGGGGGCCGGGAGACCGCACGGACGCATCGACATCGACGATCCCGTCCTGCGCAGCACGACCCTCGTGGTCGTCGCGACCAACATCGCGTACTCGAAGATGCAGCTCGCCAAGATCGCCATGATGGCGAACTCGGGCGGCGCCTGGACGATCCGGCCCTATCACACGACCGGCGACGGCGACCAGCTCTTCGCGGTCTCCACGGGACGCTTGCGGGCGGACGTGCCCGTTTCCGTGATGGGCGCGCTGGCGGCGGAGGTCGTAGCGGAGGCGATCGTGCGGGGCGCGATGGCCGCGAAGTCCGTCCCCGACTGGCCGGCGGCCGCAGACCTCAGGTGAGCATCCAGCTCACGGTCGGGGAGAGCTAGCGGGAGTCCAGTCTCCGGAGATGGCCCCTGCCGTCGCCGCCTCGAGCGCGTCGATCGCCGCCCCCGGATCCTTGCCGTCGGTGGCGGCGTTCTTGTACGGACTGGCCGGGCCAAGGCGGTAATTGCCGCGCGAGAGGTCCACGAAGCCGACCTCGGCATCGGTTCCGGGAAAGAAGTTTCCCGGATACCCGGCGTAATCGGCGGGCGTGCTTCCGGTCAGGACGTTCCCGGCGAAGGCGGGAGCGACATAGAACGTGTCGAGCGTCTGGCTCCCGTCCCCCGTGACGATCGGGGACGGGACCGGCCAGCTCTTCGTCCCTCCCGCGAACCCGTGGGTCCGCTTTGGAGCGATGTTGTTGCGGAACGTGAAGGAGC
>Ga0184626_10000811_pt1 | contig 10262 bp, 8 predicted proteins | sample PLM3_60_b1_FD_133142 | JGI IMG/M metagenome (GOLD analysis project Ga0184626, IMG submission 133142) | Groundwater sediment microbial communities from an aquifer in East River, Colorado, USA - PLM3_60_b1 | ecosystem: Environmental > Terrestrial > Soil > Riparian zone | place: USA: East River... | reverse complement strand
GTGGGGCCTCAGAGCCACGACGGTACGTCTCCTGCCAACCCTCGGCCTGGTGGCCATCTTCCTTCTCATCAAGCCCACGCCATCACCGGCTCCGCCGACGACAGAACGCCATCTCGACAAGTTCACGTCCTTCTTGAAGGAGGGGCCGGCCGCCGCCGTGGCGAGAGACAGACAGGCGCGGCGCGCGGTCGCGAGTGAGATCAAGAGTCCCTGGCCGCCGACCAGCTCCATCGCCGTCTTCGGTACCTATCAATCACTCGTGCTCGGTCACCCAGGCCGCCACGTCGCCCTGCCGATCGTTGCGCCCTACGAGATCTGGTCCCCGTGGACGAGCCGACGCGAGCGCGAATTCCTCATGGGCCCCGCAGCTCCCGACTACCTCATCTATACCGCCTCGCCGACGAGCGCTGAACTGGCCCTCACTCTCACCGCACGCTACGCGGAGATCGAGCGCGGACCCCGGCATCGTCTGCTGCGGCTCCGGCCGGTGCCTCTAACCGTGACCAAGCGTGTCGTCTTCGAGGGGCACGTCGAGGCCGGTGACACCATCGAGATTCCCTCCGCCTGGCGAACGGGTCCGGCCGTCGCCGAGGTCCGCTACACAAAGACCTTCACGAACGCCCTCATCTCTGCCCTCTACCAGCCGCCAGAGGCTTTCCTCGTTCTATTCCGAATGCGAACGCCTTTCGCTAAGATCCGCATGAACGGGCTCCTATCCGCGGAGGGGGTTGCGCTATCGAGCCAACCGGGAGATTGGGATAGCCGTCCCCTTGCCCTCCACGGAATCCGCTTCGGGCTACTCACGGACGAACGGGTCGAGGCGACCGCTCTCGGCTTCGAGGCCACGGGGGCAGCCGGACCGGAATGGAAGCGCTACTTCCGCCCCCGGATCCACCTTCGCATCTATATCGCCGAGTTCCGCTAAGAGAGCCGCGCTTGTCAGCCAGCTATTATCTCGCCCCCGCCACTACCTCACCCTTGCCACCACGTCCATCTCGCCGATCGGAAACCACAGCCGCACCCGCTTGCACGCCGAGACCCGGGACAGACGACTCCACCCGCCCGACAGCGAACCCCCGTACTGCCCCAGTCGGGTCATCACGTTCGCAAGCGAAAACTCCACCAGCTTTGTCCGCGTCCAGATCATCTCAAAGCCAGCTCGCGCGAGCGCCACCATCAAGGTTTCAGGAGAGAAGTACCACAGGTGCTCCCGTAGCAAGAGCACCCAACGCTTCCCCATCAGCCGCGCCACATGACTTTCCACGTTCGGAACGCTCAGAAACAACCACCCCTCCGGCACCAGCCACCCCCGGGCCCGCTCCAGCATCTCCACCGGAGCCCGGACGTGCTCGAGCACATCCCAGAGCGTCACCACCTCGAACGACCCCGGCGCGAAGCTAACCTCCTCGAGTCTTGCCACCTTGAATGTTGCCGCCGGGCAGCGCGAGCGCGCTCGCGACACCATCCACTCCGACGCGTCAATGCCCGTCGCGTCCCACCCCGCCTCCCGAGCCACCCGAACGAAGATCCCGGTGGCACAGCCGAGGTCCAGGAGCCGCGTCGGCCTCGCCTGATATCTATTCACAAGACCCAGATGCGCCCGCCCTGAACGCTCCCGGCTCGCGTACTCCGACTCGTACGCCGCGTCCTCATGTGCCGCGTACACCCTCGCGAGGGTCGCACCGTCGTCCTGCGGATTGCTCATCACCAAACCGCATCCGTTGCACCGCACGATCTGCAAATGCTCCGCTCTTGCTCGCGATGATCCGAAGTATACCGACGCATCGGCTTCCCGCTCCCCGATGCTCGCCGAGTAGAGCGAGCGGAACTCGACGCTCCCGCACAGCGGGCACGGAACGCACACGAGCGTCAAGCGGCCACCGTCTCGCTCATTATCATCGCCGCGACCTTCCTGCCCTGCTCGATCGCCGCGCTGATCGTCCGGTCCTCTGGATAGAACTGCGTCGCGTCCGTAACATACAGGCCCCGGACCGGCGTGCGGTGCGCCGGCATCAGCTCGACGAAGTTCGTCGTGAACACGGGCTGCGCATACGGAGAACGGAAGACGTGCCACTCCTTCACCCAGGCTCTCGAAAAGGCCGGATTCATCATTGCCAACATCCCCGTATACTCCGCGAAGAGTGCATCGTTGCTGGCCGAGTATCGGGGCTCGCTAGTAGGAAGGTAGAACGGTATGTAAACGACGTTGAGCCCGGCGAGCCGGAGGTTGTGGTTGAGATTCGTCTGCTCTACGATGCCGTTGAAACTGATCCGCGGGTCATTGATATTCGTCCAGAAGTTCTCGCTGAATGGACGGGTCAGACTCAGCAGCATGCACACGATGCCGATGTATTTCACCGCCCGGACTCGGGCGAAGTACGAATCACCATTGTCCGGAACGAGCCGAGCGAGCGCGGGGAGCGCGACCGTTGAAATCACCGCATCACATGGGATAGCCATGTCCCCTGCTCGCACCTCGCTGACCCCTCCATCTCGAACGACCATGGGCTCGACCTTTATCCCGCTACGCAGTATGGCGTTTGGCTGCGCGGTGAGCCACTCGACAAGCGCATCCACTAGCGTCACCGTGCCGTGCTCGAGGTATCCGAAGGTCTCACGCTCGAATAGATGACGCCGCGACTGCGCGACTCGCCAGATGCGATGCCAGATCCACGCTGCAGAAATCTGATCGTGGTAGGCGCCAAACTTGACCTTCAACAGAGGATGCCAGATTGCGTTGTACGCCTCCTCGCCAATGCGCTCTATCAGCCACCGCTTGGCCGGAACCTGATCCAGGGAGCGCCATTCGGAGCGATAGCGCGAGCGGAGGACGTGGACGCCGAAGCGCATGCGCTGGATCCATGGGATGACCGAAAATTTCAGAAGATCAACCGGGGTCCCGAAATGATACGGGCGTCCATTGTGGAAGAACGCGGTCCGGATCGGCCGCCAGTGGAGCTTTGCGTCCAGACCCAGGTCCTTCAGCAGGCGCATCAGATGCTGGTCGGGGCGGCAGACGAAATGATAGAATCGCTCGATCGGATGCCCCTCGAGACGAAACGAGCTCGCGAGACCACCGAACGCAGGCCCGGCTTCCAGGATGGTGACGTGATGGCCGGCGCGAACGAGGTCAAAGCCGGCTGCGAGCCCCGACAGCCCACCCCCGATGACGACGACGCGCTTGCGCGGTGGATCTTGGTTGGCGCTCAATTCAGGCAGCCCCAGAGCATGGCGCGTAACGGTGCCACGCCGTTCCGCGGTAGGCCCATCGCATAGAGACTCCTCATGCCCATCCAGGCCGATGCCGCCCGTGACCCTGCTGCGACCCGGGGCCGTACCTTATCACTCTGCCTGGTATTCGTGCTCACGAGTCTATACGCGTTGCCGCTCGTTCCTCTCGAACTCAATCTATACGATGAGGGTGTGCGCCTGTACGGCGCATCCCAGGTGCTAGCCGGCCATCTCCCATATTATGATTTTTTTGCATACTACGGACCTGCGCAGTTCTACTGGCCCGCGATCCTCTTCAAGCTGTTCGGGACCGAGATCGTTGTCGCCCGCCTGGGGGCGGTCGTGTTCATTTGCATCGCTGCGGTCGCCGTATTCGCTCTCTGCCGGCACGCGGGACTCAGCTGGTCGTGGGCCGCGATCCCGATCGTCGCATTGGTAGTGCCGCTCCGCGCCGGTAGCCAGCTCATGGCCTGCGACCCCGCTCTGTCCCTGGTCCTCGCGGCGGGGGCATCATTGACGGGGGCCTGGGGAGACCGGCGGCGAACATTCCTCGCCGGAATCCTTCTCGGGCTTGCGGTCACGTTTCGCCACGACTTCGGCCTCTACGGAGCGATCGCCGGCGCGACCGTGTTGCTGTGGGGCCGCCGGGAGGCGCCCGGGGAAGCACATCACCGCTCCACCACGGTGAACCGGCTTGTCGCGCCGATGCGGGATCTCTGCGGTTTCATTGGAGGAATTGCCATCGTGACCCTCCCGGCTTACGGGCTCTTGGCCCTCCACGGTCCGGAACGCCTCGCGGAGGCATTGCTGACCGAGCCCGCCCGACTGATGCCGTTCCGCACCCTCCCCTACGCTTACTACGAAGTGCCCTTCCTTCACGCCCCGGGCCGCACGCACGAGGGCGCTCCGATAACACTGGCGGGCCCGGGTACCATCGCGCTCTTCGTAACGCCCCTGCTGGCTCTCACCCTGTCCTTCACACTGCTGTTTCGAAGAGAGCGCCATCGCCTATCGAATCGGTTCGCACGGCTCGAGACCTTGCTCTTTGCGCTCGTCGCCGCCGCCGGCCTCTCGGTTTACGCACTGGGTCGCAGCGATTGGTATCACGTCTATCCACTGCACGTGTTTTCCGTGCTCGTGGCCAGTCTGATCCTGGGGTCACACGTCGGCAGCGCGCTGCGTCTGCTCGCGATTGTGGTAGCGCTGGTCGCGGTGACCGGCCTCGTCATTCGCGCAGCGCTCGTGGCGTCGGGCCACATCAAGACGACGATCTCCCTCTCCATCCCTCGCGCGAAAGCGATTGCGGTCGGCCCCGACCTCGCGTGGATTGACGACGCGGTCCGCGACATCTCGAGATTCGGGCCGGACGGCCCGATTCTCGTGGCGGCCCCGCGACACGATCGCGTGCACACCAATGCGGTGATCCTATACTTCCTGTCCGGGCGACCGAGCGGGACCTACTTCCATGACATGATTCCCGGGCTGACCACGACACACCAGGTCCAGGAGCACATAGTGAAAGATCTCGCGCGCAACCACGTGCAAACGGTGGTCGTGTGGAAGGCCCCGCTCCCGGATGAGCCAAACAGGAGCCGGGTCTCCAGCGGCGTATTCGTGCTGGACGACTACCTCCGGTCGGAATTCGCGCCGGTCCGGCAGACCGCGAACTACGACATCTTCGTCAGGCGTGAATGACGGAGATCCGTCGAATACACCACCTCGGTGACGATTCCCTCACCGACCATCCGCATCACCCCGCGGGCCACGACGAGGCGTCGATGATCGCGCCCCTGTCCGTGCCCACGTGACCTGCGCGGTCAGCACCGAAACATACGTGTCACGGGGCGCGAACTGACGATCGCGGTCTGCCAGGTTCTCGGTGGCACGCTCCAGATGGTAGTAGGGAATGGCTGGCTCCCAGTGATGCGTCGCGTGCTCCGCGAAACCATAGCATCCGAGAATCAAGCGACCCCAAGGACCACACTTCAGATTGCGGAGGACGGCCTCACCAACCGCGAGGGGAGCATCCGGGCTGTCCTGGTGCTCCGCGATCGCTCGAAGTGTGGCGACGAAGATCGTCAGTGACATCATGCCATAAGCGTAGACGAACCCGTAGGCCACCGCCCCCTGAAGGGTGGCGGCGCGAATGTCTCCGGCACCCGCGCCATAGGCGACAGCCACTAACGAGGCGCCGAAGACGGTATGAACGAGACATGTTCGAACAATCCACTGTCGCGACGAGGGCGACGCTGCGACCTCACGATCGCCGCCACGTTGGTAGATGAACTTCCGGAAAGCCTCGACGCCAACAAGGCACGTGACGAGAACGAATGGTAGACGCCAGCCCAGGATCTCCACCCGATAGGTGTACTTGGGATCAGCGTCAGAGCCCAGATTCCGATGATGGGCCCAGTGAAGGCGACGATACTTGTCGAAGTCCGCGACCATCAGCGGCCCTAGGATCCATTGCCCCAGAACGTCAGACCCCCGGCGCCGCTGGAATACATGGTAGTGGGCACACTCATGCATCAAATTCAGTAGCCCCTGCATAGTTATCCCGAACCAGAGATACAGGAGGAACAGTATCGCGGTAGGCGGCGATGTGGCGGCAAGGTAGACCGGGAGCAAGACGAAAAGGATGTGGGAGGCGACAATCCGGAGGGATACTGAGTCCGGGCGCATCGGATAGGCCTCTCCGACAACTGCCGCCGCCATCAGTCGGGCTGCTCCTTCACGGCGTTGAAGTCTACGATCCCGGCAGCTCCGGAGAGCACGTCGAAGGGAAGGACGACGGTGGCGGCCGCGACGCAGAGGAGCCACTTCGGGCCGTGCCGCGGGATCAAGCCGGGAGCATGGCCGTGGGGCAGGCTGGCAAGGCTGACTGCGTAACCCGCCGGGTTGAACGCCCCCCTTATGTGATTCACTCTGAAGCCAGCCCGCTCGAGCAAGCGTCGAAGGCCTCGGATCGAGAAGACGACCGTGTGTCGTGGGCCGTGGAAGCCGCTCCAGTATCGGCCAAATATGCGATGTTCTAGAGATGCCGCATTGGGAGTTTGTCCATCGAAGTAGCCTCCCTCCTGAAGTCTAGGTGCGAGGAGCGACAACACCGCAAAGGGGTCGGGGAGATGCTCAATGACGTGGTTCATGATGATCACGCGGCACGGGGGTAGGACACCCAAGAGATCCTGAAGCGCCCCCTTCACGACCGTGACATGCGACGCGGGATGGGTCACTTCAGTCTGGTCGGCGATCTCGTATCCGACGAACTCGGCCTCGGGTATGGCTTCGGCGGCTCGACGCATGAAGGATCCATTTCCACAACCGTAGTCCAGAACCGTCCCGGCGTCAGCCCCGAGAAGTCGCTTGAGACGACGGATGCGCATCTGGTGCCGCATCGCGATGAGTACTCCGTCGTCGCGCATGCTGTGGTACTCGTCCTGATAGAAGCTGGCTAGCTGTTTCGGCGTTGGCATCGGACGCTGGAATAGTGTTCTGCAGTTCGAGCAACACTCGAAGGTCGCGAGGTAGCGCAGGCCGTGTTCATGGTCCGGCACCGTGACCGGACCGAGCATCACGTTACCTTCGCACGCCGGACATGTTGACCCGTTGTCGCCGGCTGGAGCGCCATTCATACCGTGAGTACCATTCCGGACCAAGTTCGAAGCCTTGTCAAGAACGCACAATCCCTCGGAGCTTCTCCCGCTCGACCCTGGCCCGGATTGCAAGGAACCTAATCACTTATTCTTTGCCGCAGAGCAAAAGCCTGTGCGAACATTGACAGATACCTCTGTTCCGCTCGATCGCTTGCCCGTGCGCCGGAACGCTCGCGCCCCCGTCCATTGCGACGCGGAGAGGAGAGCGAGGTCGAGATGGTGATCGGGAGAAACTAGACGACCGTGGTCGGCCGAGAGGATGCCATGTCTGCGAGCAACGACGAAGCGCAGTCGCCCGAAGGCCCGCCACCCGCCGATGGTTTCCTCCCGGCCAACCCCGCGACGGTGGAAGACTCCGGCCTGGACTTCGGCTTCCTCGCGGATCTCGCGCTCAAGACGGTCTACGCGGACACGAGCTGCACCACCCAGCGCGCGGCCGAGCGACTTGCGCTGCAGCCTGCCGTCGTCGATCTCCTGCTCCAGCACCTCTACCGCGAGCGCCTCATCGAGATCCGGGAAACCATCACTCCCCAGAACCGCCGGTACGCGATGCTGGATCGTGGCTGGGAGCGGGTGCGGCGCCTCCTGGACCTGAACGCCTATATCGGAGCGGCGCCGGTCTCGCTCGACGCCTACACGGCGATGGTCAAGCGCCAGGAGGAGCTCCGGCCGCCGGTCAAGCCCGATGCGATCCGGGCCGCGGTTGCCGACCTGGTACTGCCGGACACGACCCAGCAACTACTCGGCGTGGTCGCCAACTCGCGGCGGAGCTTGTTCATTACCGGCGCGCCCGGGAACGGCAAGACCTCGATCGCCCGGGCTCTCCATCTGGCGCTCGGCGGCGAGATCTGGATTCCCCGGGCCATCGAGGTCGACGGCCACATCATCAATGTCTTCGACTCGCACAACCACTCGCCGGTTGATCCGCGGCCGCCCGCTCCCTACGACCTCCGCTGGGTCAAGATCCGGCGCCCCCTCGTGGTCGTGGGCGGCGAGCTGACCATCGAGAGCATGGATCTGAGTTACGACCAGACCGTCAAGTTCTACGAGGCCCCGTTTCAGGTCAAGTCCAATGGCGGCACCCTGCTGATCGACGACTTCGGGCGGCAGCGGGTGCAGCCTCGCGATCTCTTCAACCGCTGGATCATCCCGCTGGAAAACCGCGTCGACTACCTGACGCTGCACACCGGCAAGAAGATTCAGGTTCCGTTCGAGCAGCTTCTCATCTTCGCCAGCAACCTGGACTCCGCCGACTTCGCAGAGGAGGCTTTCCTCCGGAGGCTGGGCTACCGTCTCGCCGCCGAGTCCCCCAGTTCCGAGATCTATGGGCGCATCTTCCGGAGATACGTGGAGGCCTGCCGGCTTCGGTATGAACCCCGCCTTCTCGACGCGCTCCTGGCGCGCTACACGCGCGAGCAGCGAGAGATGCGATCCTGTCAGCCCCGCGATCTCGTCGACCGCTGCGCGGACATCTGCCGCTACGAGAACCGCCCCTTCATTCTGACCAAGGAACTTCTCGAACGGGCGTGGCTGTACTACTTCGGCGCCCATCACACCCTCAGCTGATGCTCCGCAGGAGCCAAGCGGCCGGTCAGCGGTCCGGGCCGCCCCACTCGGGGGTCACGCCGGTAACAGGCGGGAGGGTGGGTACGGCCTTCTCGGAGACGGTATATTCCCTCCCGATCCCTCGGAGCTTCTCCAGCTCGGCCCTGGCCCGGATTGCCAGGAGCATCGTCATCCGCTCGCTGGACTCCCCCGTGCCCGAGATGCGCAGCCACGCGCGATGGCCGAGCGCCTGCAGTGACGAGCTCGCCTCCAGCGCGTCCTGGTACTCGGCGAAGCGCTCGTGGCTGACCTGATCGAAGCCCTTGAGACTCGCGGGGGAAATCCCGCTTCGCTGCAGGTCGATCAGGAGACGCCCACGGAGCGCACGCCGAATGCCTTCGGCGTGCCTCCCGAACTCGTTGATCAGGGCAATATCAAGGAGAAACCACTCGAATAGCGCACACTCTAGGAGACACTCATCGCTCTCGAAGCGCGCGGGATGGCTCCAGCCCAGCCCCTCGTCCTGGAGGCGGCTGCTGAGGACATTGGTGCTCAGGACGATCGTCTCCGTGAGCGACGCGGCGACTCCGAGGGATGTCGTCTTGATCCGGGGGCGGCGTCGAAGAAGATCAGACCAGCTCATCACGACCCCACGCGTGCACTCAGGAAGGCACGTCTCGCTCTCGAAGCACTCCGGAATGGCGCCATCCGACCGCAGCCCCCTGCCCGGTCCCGGAGCGTCTTCGACGGCCCCGAGGCCTATCTGGTTACCGGCCTGCCTTGCGGAGCGGCGACAGTATCTCAAGCGCTCGCGCCCTGCGCCAGGCCTACGCGTCAGCCGATCGCCCCGCTCCCCGGCGTAGCGACCGCCCTGGGCCGCCGTCCAAGGCGAACCTGCGGCACATCTCCTGTCTGCCTTTGCGCCGGATCGGTGGATCCTGGCCGCCGGCGGCCACAGGGAAGCCTTCTTGCAGTCCGGGTCGCGTGAGGGCCTCGTGAGGTTGCTGACCAACCAGGACTGGGTTGTCGGGTGGGGACGCCGCCCGAGTCTTTGCGCAGATCGGTCCCGAGACGCTGCCCGAGGTGATCAAGGCCCTCGAGGGGGTCTTGAAGACTGACGCCTCCGAGCGGCCGAAAGTGTGGGCGCTACGCGGGTTTGGTGAGTCGGCGGCCCCAGCGGTGCCGGCCGTCACACACGCGGACGCGAACGTGCGCCATGCCGCGGCAGAGACCCTCGGAGAGATCGGCCCCCAGGCGCTCACCGCCGTCCCGGCACTCAGTCGAGCGTTGAATGACGAGGCTCCTCATGGCCGCTAGGCCGAGTCCCGCGCCGGAGCGTGGCGCGAAGTCACTTCTGGTCCACAGCGTACTTGTGGCGGAGCTCCTGTCGCAGGAGAGTGGCCGAGTAGGCCGAGGCGCTGGGCCCTGGTTCTTCTCGAAGTAATTTGATCGCAAGCTCAGCGCGGTGGTCCCGGACGATGATCGGCGCAGTCGCGGGGCCCGAGTAGGCATACCCATAAGACGCGTACGGGAATGGCGCGTAGGGCGGGTTCGGGAAGCTCCGGGATTCCCGCAACTGGTTGAGCACGACGAAGTACGGGGCGCCCTGGGCTAAGGCGAGTTCAGCTGCACGGAGCAGCGCCATGTCGGCGACCCGCTCTTGACTCGTGTAGGTGTTTCCCTGGAAAGCGATCCGGAACATGTCGGGGGCCAGTTGGAGCTGACTGTAGCCTCCGTCGGATCCAGCAGGCTGGTACCCGGTGGCGCTGGCAAGCGCACAACCCCCGAAAGTCAGGGTCAGAAGAAGGACCCATCCGCGAGCCGAGGCGATTG
>Ga0184626_10000810_pt1 | contig 10274 bp, 10 predicted proteins | sample PLM3_60_b1_FD_133142 | JGI IMG/M metagenome (GOLD analysis project Ga0184626, IMG submission 133142) | Groundwater sediment microbial communities from an aquifer in East River, Colorado, USA - PLM3_60_b1 | ecosystem: Environmental > Terrestrial > Soil > Riparian zone | place: USA: East River... | reverse complement strand
GCTGAACGCTCCGAGCATGCCGGGAAGCGGAGGCGGCGGAAGACTTCGAAGCCGTCGACCCGGGGCGACATCAGGTCGAGCAGGGACGAGGTCCGGCCGAGCGGTCGAGAACACCTCGATCGCCTGCTCGTAGTCCTCCACGGCACCGACGCGGAAACCGTCCCGCTCCAGGTAGCGCGCGAGACCTCACGCACCATCGGTCGTCCTCCACCAGAACGAAGGGATCGTTCACGTCACCATGAATGATGAACCATCGGATGTTTCGAGATCCTTACCGCTCGCCGTCAAGTTGTATGCGGGCGTTCAGGGGCACGTCACCTGTTGGTAACCATCCCTCCCGTAGGGTCGATGGCGTGACGTAACGGCCGGCCCCGAGCGCCTCTAGCGCGGGAGGCATCAAGGCGAGGAGGAACGGACCCATGAGACGAACCATCATCAGCTTCGTCATCGCCGCCAGCGTGGCGCTGGTCCCCGGTCTCGCGCATGCGGGCGTATCCGGCCCTGCGTTCTATGTGAACGGAGAGCTGTACCGGACCGTGGGAACGCCAACGGACATCTCCGGAACCGGGGCGCCAGCGCACTCCTTCGATGTGATCTACGAGTTCGGCGGGGTGCAGCTGAACGTCGCTACGGCAGCGCCAGGAGACTCCGGCTACAACGGCGGCCGCTGGCGCGTGCATGCTCTCTCTTTCAACACCAGCTACGCCGCGACGCTCGGCTCTCACGACCTGAACGCCGACGGGGTGATCGACACGAACGCGGAGCTCGCATCCGCGCTCGCAGACGCCACCGGGACGGGGGCGACGGACCTCGGCGTGGTCAAGAGCTTCGTGTGTCCGGTGATCCCGCTGCCGGGGTCGTAGGGAGCGGTTGGGCGAACGGGCCGGTCCCGTTCGGGACCGGCCCCCGTCCCAAGCTCGAGAGGATCGAATGGGCGTGGCCCGCGCGCGACCGTCCCGCATTCGTCCCGCGAACGACCGGGACGCGTCAAGAAACGATGGGAACCATCGAGCAGAGAATCCGCAGGTCAGAAGACGAGTTCGGTCATCGTCGCAGGCAGTGAAACCGGCCCCGAGAACACTCTCAAGGTGGAGACACGGGTTCGAACCCCGTTGGGACTACCAGGAAAAGCGCAGGTCAGGACACCTGTCGGGCGCCGGAGAGCCGAGTCCATTTCGATGGTGTTGGCGTGGACGTTCCATGTGACGATCAAGCGCGGAGAACTGGGACTCGTGATCGAGCGCGGACGAGCCAAGCCTGGATCTAGAACAGCACGTGCGCGATTCTGATCGCTCCGGGTCCCACCACCAGTACCAGCAGGGCCGGGAGGATACAGCCGATCATCGGGAAGAGCAGTTTGACCGGCGTCTTCATCGCGCGCTCCTCGGCGCGCTGGCGTCGTTTGGTCCGTAGCTCCTGCGACTGGGAGCGCAGCACGTTCGCCACGCTGACCCCGAAGACGTCGGCTTGCACCATAGCGAGCACGAAGCTTCGCAGCTCCTGGACATTGGTCCGATCGGACAGATTCCGCATCGCGTCGCTTCGTTTGACCCCGAGCTGCATCTCGTGGAGCATGCGTCCTATCTCCTCAGAGAGCGGCCCCTTCATGGAACGCCGCGCGTGGAGCAGCGCGGCATCGAAGGCGAGGCCGGCCTCGACGCTGATGGTGAGCAGGTCGATCGTGTCGGCCAGCATCCGGCGGATATGCTCCTGTCGGTTCCGCGCCCTTCGATCGAGCGCCGCCATCGGAGCGACGTAGGCGACGAACGCCAGGAGCGGGATCCAGAAGGGTCCAAGGATGTGCGGGTCCCCGGTCATCCCGACGAAGTATCCGAGCACAACGAACCCGAGCGTGAGAGCGAGCTGCATGGCGAGCAACGCCTCGGCCGTCCACCGTACCGAGCTGCCGGCGAGCACGAGGCGTCGGGAGATGCCCCTTCGGAGGCCGGCAGGCGTGATGCGGGCCGCGGCACTGGAGAACCTCGTGATCGCCGGTTCGATGACTCGCTCGGAGAACGACGCACCGGCACCCGCATGCACCGCCTGGATCCCCGCGCTCTCGAGCTGGCTCTGCAGGACGTGGGCCGATCGGCGGGTGCGCGACACGGTGACCAGCGTGAAGCCGACAAGCAGCACGGCGGCGAAGGTGCCGGCAACCGCGAACGCGACATACGTCTGCTCAGACATCGAGCCTCACGATCCTCTTCATCCACAGGTACCCGATCCCCATCAGCGCGCCTGCGGAGATGGAGATGATCTTGCCCGCCGTCGTCGTGGTGAGGGTTCGCAGGTATTCCGGGTTGACGATCATCAGATAGATCGCGATCAGGATCGGCAACACCGTCAGCACGACGACGGAGATCCTGCTCTCCGCCGAGAGCACCCGCATCTGCCGTCGCAACGTGTCCCGCTCGCGGATCGTGTTCGCGACGGTCTCGAGCACCTCGGCGAGGTTCCCGCCGATCTTCCGCTGGACCTTGATCGCGGTCACGGCCCATTCGAGGTCCTGGCTCCCAACGCGCTCGACCAACGCCTCGAGGGCGTCATCGGTGTCACGGCCGAGCCGGATCTCACGGAGCACGCGACCGAACTCTCCCGCCGCGGGCTGGTCGATCTCCTTGGCTGCGGAGTCCAGCGACTGCTGGAAGCTGTGACCCGCGCGCATCGAGCTCGCGATGACCATCAGCGTGTCGGCAAGCTGACCCTGGATCGCAGCCTGCCGCCGACCTGCCGCGTTCGACAGGACGGCGAACGGCGCGAACGCCCCGAGCGCGACTCCGGCGAGTGCCCCGAGCGCGCTCGCGAGGACGAAGCCGAGGACGCCCAACAGGAGCACGCCGATCACCACGATCGTCAGGAACTCGCCGCTTCCGATCGCCCATCCGGCATGCTCGAGCCGGCGGGCGAGCCGCTGGCCTGCGCTGCTCCCGCCCACAACGCGGTCGGCGAAGTGCGTGAGCTGCCTCGGCATGCGCGCGGGCCTGTCGCCCCCCGTCGCCGCCTCCGCGTCCCAACCGTGCTCGACGGACTGCGGCACGAGTCGCGAGCGCAGTTGCTGCTCGCGTCTGCGCCGAGCATCCATCTGCAGCGATGCAAGACCCAGAGCTCCGACCGTCAGGAACGTGAGCAGGGCGATCAGACCCATCCCGAGAGACCCGGCCCAGAACCCGGGCGTCTGGGCGGTTGCTCGGGTCTCGGTCCGAAGCCCGGACGCGCCCGGCGCCAAGAACCCCACCGAGGCAGACCCGACGGGAAGGTGCACAGACGTCCGTATCGCCGTCCCGAAGGGCGCCTTCGAGCGGTACTCCACCACGTATTGGCTGCTGAACTCGCGCGCGAGCCCCGCGTAGACGGCACCGAGCTCATCGGGTGAGATCGCCGCGTAGGTCCCTCCCGTACTGCGCGCCAGGGTGCGCAGCGTCGCCTCGTCGGTCTCCGGTCCCGCCAGCCCGATCGTGAAGACGTGCATGCCGGCGGCCTCGGCCGCCTCCACCGCTCCGGCGAGGTCGGTATCCCCCGTCGTGTTCCGACCGTCGGTGACGAGGATGAGGTTGTGTTGGGCGTTGGACTCGGTGTCGAACATCGTCACGGCGGTTGCAACCGCGTCGAAGAGCGCCGTCCCCGCCGATGTCGAGTCCCCGATCGACGTCACCGCTCGCTCAACGGACGCTCGATCCTCCGCCAACGGCGACAGGACCGCGGGCTCGTCCGAGAACGTGACGACACCGAGCGGCATCGACGCGGGGACGCCGGCGACGAAGGTACGCGCGGCGGCCAAGGCAGTGCTGAGTGGACGTCCGCGCATGCTGTTCGAGACGTCGATCGCGAGCACCGCGTCGACCCGATCGCCTTCGCCGAGGGGGTGCACCTCGCCCACGTCAACCGCCAGGCCGTTCTCCAGGACTTCGACCTCCCGGTCGCTCGATCCGACGGCCTCACGCGTGCTCACGACCAGTCGGACCGTCGGGAACTCCGAGACGTCGACGTCGCGGATCGAGATGCCGGAGGCCGCCACCGCATCGTGGGCGGGGATGGCCGCCACGCCGAGCAGGGTTATGCAGGCGAGCCTCGCGAGCGCCGACGAGCGTCGATTCACCACGGCTCCATCCCGGCCGGAGGCGCGAACCACGAGGGGTCCAGCTGCACGTTGCGTTCCGCCAGGTGTTCCAGGAAGTGCGGACGCAGCCCCGTCGACGCGAGCCGACCTCGGACGCGGCCACGTTCGTCGATCCCGCCCTCCACGTGGAACAGGAACAGGTCCTGCATCGTCACGGTATCGCCCTCCATGCCCACGACCTCCGTCACGTTCGTCACCCGACGGACCCCGTCCTGGAGGCGCGTGACGTGGACGACCACGTCGATCGCGGCCGCGACCTGCTCACGCAGCGCTCGCACGGTGAGATCCATCCCGGCCATCAGCGCCAGCGTCTCGAGGCGAGAAAGGACGTCGCGTGGCGAGTTCGCGTGGATCGTGCTGATCGATCCGTCGTGGCCGGTGTTCATCGCCTGCAGCATGTCGAGCGTCTCGCCTCCGCGCACCTCGCCGACGACGATCCTGTCCGGCCGCATGCGCAGGGCGTTGCGGACCAGGTCTCTGATCGTGACCTCGCCTTCGCCTTCGATGTTGGGTGGGCGGAACTCGAGCGAGACGACGTGCGGTTGCTGAAGCCGGAGCTCCGCCGAGTCCTCGATCGTGATGATGCGCTCGTCCTCCGGCAGGAACGCTGAGAGCACGTTCAGCATCGTCGTCTTCCCGGCTCCCGTTCCGCCGGAGACCAGGATGTTGAGTCGACCACGGACGCAGGCGTCCAGGAAGTGGACGAGCTGCGGAGTCAGCGTCCCGAAGTCGACCAGGTCTTTGGCGGTGAACGGATCGGCGGAGAACTTGCGAACCGTGAGAGCCGAGCCCTTGACGGCAAGAGGCGGGATGATCGCGTTCACGCGCGATCCGTCGGCCAAGCGGGCGTCGACGTACGGCGAGGCGTCGTCCACGCGCCGACCGACCCTCCCCACGATCTTGTCGATCGTCCGCCTGAGATCCTCCTCGCTCTTGAACTCGGCCTCCGTCCTGTGGATCTTGCCCCCGCGCTCGATGTAGACCGCGAGAGGCCCGTTCACCATGATCTCGGTGATCTCCGGGTCGCGGACGAACGGTTCGAGAGGACCCAGGCCCAAGATGTTGTCCCCGATCTGCTGGATGATGTGGGCCTTCTCCTGGATCGAGAGCGGCACCTGCTCCTCTCCGAGAAGTTCGCGCAACCGGGTGTCGACCAGTCGACGAAGGTCGCTGTCCGACATCGCATCGTCGTACAGACGCGCGCCCAGCACTTCGACGAGTCGTTCCTGCACCCGGTCGCGCACCTCGACGCTCCGATCGGGCCGCTCCTCCCGCGAGAGCCGCTCTGCGAGTGACATCGTCTATCGCCTCCTCCGTCGACGAGCGCCGTTCGTGGGGACGGCGGCCTCCGGGGTGAGCTTCGCCATGAGTCGGTCCGCGAATGCCTCGACGCCCTTGGCGACGTCGGAGCGGCGCTTGTCGAACCAGAGGAGCTTGCCCTGGTTGATCGAGCGCGGCACGAGCGGACTCGAGGGGATCCGACTGTCCACGTGGATCTCGAGCAGCCTCTCGATGTCCCGGATCGTGAGGTCGACCTTGCTGTCCGCTCTGTTCACCACGAAATGGAGTCGATCGCGGCCAACCCCCAGGTTCTGCAGCGTCTGCATCGCGATCGACATATGACGCACGCCAATGGCGTCGAGCCCAGTCACCAGGCAGATCGCGTCGGAGAGGTCGAGCGCGGCCAGGACGTGATCGGAGTACTCCGACGTGGCGTCGACCACGGTGAACGGGAAGGCGTCTTTCAGCTTGCTCAGCATCCTTGCGATCGCGGCTCCGGGGATCGGCTCGGCTCGCGGGTCCGGCCGAGAACCGAATCCCGTGATGCCCTTCGCGAGGGGGGTACCCAGCTGTGCGACCGCTTCGGCGTCGGCGCCGTCATCCAGGGTCAGGAGCTCTTGCAGGGTTCGGCTGGGTTCCGCGTCGAAGTACGCGAACACGTCGCCGAGATCGTGGTCGAGGTCCAGAAGACCGACCTGCGAACCGGAGCGCTCGGCCAGCGCGGCCGCGAGATTGCACGCGAGGAACGTCTTGCCGGTCCCACCCTTGGTGGAAAAGACCGCCACGACGACGCCGGTCGGTCCCCGCGAGCCGTTGGCGCTCGCGGTGCCGCGCATGCCGCTGTTCCACTCGACGGCCCGGCGAAGCACCTCTCTGAACTCGTTCTTCCCCTTCGTCAGATCCACGACGTCGCGAACGCCTCCCCGCACGAGCCTGGGGAACGCGCCGTCAACCGGGACGTCGCGGACCAGGAGCACGGTCGTGGCAGCGGATTCCCGGGCCGAGAACTCGGCGAGCGCGATCGCCTCGTCGTCGCCGACCGACGGCGCCAGGACGACGATGTCGAAAGGCTGCTCCCCTTCCGCCATCGCTCGTTGTGCGCTGGAGATCGAGGGCAGCCACGACACGGCGTCCGGGGAGGCCCCCAACGCTCGAGCGACCTCCACGGGGAACGAGGGCAAGCCCCCAACCGCTACGACACGCGGATCCGTCATCGCAGCGCTTTCAGCGATGCCGGCGGCACCTCGACGCCGGACTGGTTCGGGGGCAGGAGCGTCAGCCAGACATGGCCCTGCTCCTGCGCGAAGATGAGCAATGAGGCTTGCTCGGGCGTCACCGCGAGCGTCGCCGTGACGCTTGCCGTTGCGGGAGAGGACGCGCCCTGCTCGGGCGTTGTCACGGCAAGGACGAGCGCGTCATCGATCACCACGTGTGTCGTCTGACTGCCGTTGCCTCGCGTGCTGAAGGTGCCGAACGCCTCCACGTGATCTCCCTGCTGCAGGGCGCCGGCGACGATGCGTTGGGGCTCGAGGGTGATCGAGGCCGCCTGGAAGCCGTCGGGGATGCCGAGGACCCCGCCACCCACTTGGAGTGGCCCCGCGAGCCTGGCGCCGGCGATCTGCTCGTCGGCCAGGATCGGGTAGGCGGTCCGTTGGCCGCGGAGTTGGTACACGTCCGTGATCACGCCCGGCAGCAGGTCTGCTCCGTCCACGGGTTTCGTTCGGAAGGCCCCGCCCTCGATGAGCGGATCGAGCTCCTGACCGGCCGGGATGTCCTGCGTGGCGACGAGCACGTCGACGGTCACCCGGCCTTCCTGCGATCGGTCGCGAACGCTGTTCATGAACAGGAAGACACCGCTCGCCGCGGCGACCGCGAGCAACACGATCACCACCGTGCTGAGAACCCCTCTCTTCACGTTCCTCTCCTCCTCGATCTCATCCGGTGAGCGCGACGGCGAACAGCCCAAGGTTCGGGACGTCCGGGTCCGGCGCGAGACCGCCCGGCTGGAAGCCCTGCCACACGGCCTCGAGGCAGCGAAGGCTGCCGTTGTTCGTTGCGATCTGGCCGCACATCGCCTGCGCGTTCTGGCCGGTCCACACGTGCACCACCTCGAGCGCCGCGAAACCGACCATGGCGTACTTCTGGACGGTGCACGGCCCATCGACTCCGTCCGGCCGACACAGCGTGCCGCCCGATTGCACCTCCTGCCGGGGGTCGTTGACCGGGAAGAACAGGATCTCGCCGACCTGCGCGTCGATGTCGATGTTGAGTGCGTTCCCCTGGAAGCCGCTCCCCCGACAGACGTACTCGGGCGACGGGTCGATGAGGAGCGAGCCCGGGTAGCCGTTCGTGATCCAGTTGCCCACGTCGCTCTGGCTGACATTGCCGCCGCAGCCTCCCCACGGCTCGACGCCCCAGGTGGTCAGATCGACCAAGCCCCACTCCGCGTTCGTGAGTGCCGTCGTGTCGTTGTGGGTGCCGTTGTCCCACCAGAAGAAGCACCTGGACACGCCGACCACCAGATCCGGACCGTCGGGGATGTCGCAGTCGGACAGGCGATCGAGCGACAACATCAGAGGCGCGACGTTCGAGGCGCCGCCGGCGCCTCCCCACAACGCCGTCGCCTGGGCCGCGACGGGCCTCGGCGAGGAGACCCCGATCGCCGGTCCGAACATCAATGTCTGCTCCCCGCCGAAGTAGACGGTGACTTGACCGCCCTCCACCACGCATCCCTGCGGGTAGGTTCCGGGCTGCGTCGAGGCGGCGTCGGCCACGTTCGCGGCGGCGATGTTGTCCGCGGCGGTCTCGGCGTCGGCGAGCCCTTCTCCGGTCGCACAGGAGTACGCCGCCGCCAGGGCCGCGGCATCGTTCGCCGTCCGAACCCCGCGGTACTTCACCCACAGGATCCCGCCGTCCACGGCGAGGGCGAGCATCCCCACCAGGACGATGATCAGGATCGCAACGATGACCGCGGTGGCGCCGGAATCGTCGCGGAGCCGAACCCTCACTCGCATCGGAACGTCCCCGCGACCGTCATCGTGAACGTGAGATCCGGAACGAGCGGGATGTGCACCGGAACGATCTGCTCCCAGGAGACGGTGACGGGCTCTCCCGGCGTGACGGAGCAGTCTCGGTCTGCGGTCGGGGTCCCGGGACCGACCGGATTGCCGTTGGCGGCTTGCGTCACCCGCGTGACGATCAGATCCTGCGTGCAAACGGTGGCCTCAGGCCGGCAGTGCACGGCGGCGTAGCGCGCTCCCTCACGTGCCGCGCTCGTGTAGTTCACCACTCGGAACAGCGCGATCCCGACGGCGATGATCGCGAACAGGATCACGACCAGGAGCGGCACGAGCAGCGCGAACTCCACCGCAACAGCACCATGGTCGCCTCCCCGTCTCACTCTTCGATCTCCTTGTCTCCACACTGTCTCCGACCTCCATCTCTTCCTCGCCCTTGGCGGGGAAGAGAGAGTGGCCGGAGCCACTCTTCAAGCCAGGCGCGGTATCAACAAGGAGCGCCGGTGGCTTCGTCGATGCAGGTCGCCGTCGCCGTGAGCCGGTCGTTGATCGCGTTGCCGAGCAAGAAGGCGCCAACCACGATCACGATCGCGATCAGCGAGACAAGCAGCGCATACTCGGCCGCCGTGGCGCCGACTTCGCTCTGCGTGAGCTCGGCGAATCGGTCGTGCACCCGCGAGCGGAAGTCGCCGCCGGTCACCCGGACGAAGGTGTAGGCCTGAAGCAGCATGTAGATCTTCACCTCCTTCCCGACGTGAAGGCCGGGAAGACCTCGCGTCCGCGACGCCGCCCGGCGATCCCACGTTGCCGACGACGACGGTAGCCACCGGCGCTGCTGAGGCGGTATCCCGAATAGTGTCTAAGCGGTCGAAGCACCTGCGTACGAACATCCGTCTACGCGATCATGCGGAGAGCAAGGTCGGTATGCGGACGCCCCGCCGTCGCTGTTCGTCGACCCGATCAGGGGCAGGAGGAACTACGCCGGTACCGCGACGTGCCCGGGCTCGGGGACCTGTTCGTCGCCTCGCGCCACCACACCAACGACCGGCGTCGCGATCAAGCCTAGACGCCAGGCCGCCGACAATGCGGCGACCCGGCTGCTCACGTTCAGCTTGCGGTAGATGTGGTTGAGGTGGGTCGTCACCGTGCGCTCGCTCACCCCGAGACGTCGGCCGATCTCGCGCGCCGTGAGGCCGTCCGCGGCGGCGACGAGGACCGCCTTCTCCCGGTCGGTCAGGATCGGTGTGGTGGCTCGTTGCCGCTCCATGCTCTCGACACCCTCGACGATGCCGCCGAGCGCGCCGCGGGGGAGACCCTCGAGCACGACCTCGCCCGCGGCCGCCCGCCTGGTCGCCTCCACGAATCGCTCCGGCGATGAGTTCTTGTGCACGAATCCGTCGGCGCCGACGAACAAGCCCTGAGAGATCGCGCCCCGGTGGAGATCGGCACCTGTCGCCAGGATGATCAACTCGGGCGACCGCTCGCGGAGCGAGCGGATCAGCCAGAAGGAGTCGTGATCTCCGCCGAGCTCGAGCCCGACGAGCGCGAGTCGCAGGCCCTGCCCGCGAAGGGACGCAACCAACTCCAGTCCCGCGTCCGCATCCTCGGCTTCTCCCAGGAGCATGAGATCAGGGTCGCCGGCGAAGACCAGGCGCAGGCTGGCCCGAACGATCCCAACCGACTCGATGACGATCAGGGAGATGGTTGCCGGACCACGTCCTAGGGGAGTCGCGCCCATTCGTCCTCCGTCGAGCCTTTCGATGTCCGCACCTGTTGATTGGTCGCGAGCCTACGGCGGATGCCAAATGTCGGGCAATAGGCCGAAGGGCGGCTGTATTACGTAGAGCGCAGTACGCAGG
>Ga0184626_10000809_pt1 | contig 10275 bp, 9 predicted proteins | sample PLM3_60_b1_FD_133142 | JGI IMG/M metagenome (GOLD analysis project Ga0184626, IMG submission 133142) | Groundwater sediment microbial communities from an aquifer in East River, Colorado, USA - PLM3_60_b1 | ecosystem: Environmental > Terrestrial > Soil > Riparian zone | place: USA: East River... | reverse complement strand
AAGAAAAACGAAACGCTTCTTGCGCCCAGCCCTGCAATCTCATCGATGGATTGCAGATAAGGGTAATCTTCTTCGAGCGCAAAAAGCGGCAGCACAACACCTTTCTGGAACTTTTCCCGGACTGTTTTTACTTTTCCGGCAAAGGGCTTCCGGTAATGCAGGAAATCCTTTAGATTTGTGAGAAAAGACAGCTGGAGCGCAGCAAGCACCAGCACAATCCAGTATCGTACACTTCTATACATTGATTTCTCGCAAAGGCGCAAAGCTCGCAAAGAAAGAATAGTTTTTACTTTGGCGCCTTGGCGTCTTTGCGTCTTGGCGAGAGATTTATCCTAATTCTTCCAGGGCAGCACGCATTTCATCGCGCGCGTGCCAGTCCCCTTTTTTTTCAGCCACTTCGATACCGGTTTGCAGGAATCGTTTTGCCTGCTCGGTTTGCTGAAGATTGCGGGACGCGAGCGCAGCCTGGAAGTAAGCCGCCGAATAGGAGGCGTCGAGACGGATTACCTCCTCAAAATTGCGGACCGCTTCGCCGTAGTCCGGAACGCTCATATATTCCATGGCCAGCGCATAGCGCGAAAACGTGTCGGTGGGATCCATTTCCACGAACTCTTTGAACTGTTCCAATCTGCTCTTTTCTTCTTCCATAATTTCGTACCCGACATCAAGTCAGAAATTACAAACTACAAGCCTCAAATTTCAAACAAATTCCAAACCATAAATTCTAATGCTCCAAACACGCAGTCAGAGACTTTGGAACATTGGAAATTGGAATTTGTTTGGAGTTTGTCGCTTGAGATTTGGTACTTCACATGACTATCCTTCCAAAGCGAGGAGAAATGGATCCTGCAACGCTTCACAGACCCAGCGCAGAAAGCGCGCTGCATCGGCGCCATCAATCACGCGATGATCGTAAGATAGCGAAAGAGGCAACAAGGTGCGAGGTTCAAATTTACCGTTACGGTAGACTGGTTCCACACCACCGCGCGAAACACCCAGAATGGCAACTTCAGGAAAATTCACAATCGGCGAAAAGTTGGTGCCGCCAATTCCGCCGAGATTGGTAATGGTAAAGGTTCCGCCCTGCATCTCATCCAGAGTGAGCTTCTTATTTCTTGCCTTTTCGGCAACCTGCGCCAATTCGATCGAGATTTGCAAGATGTTCTTTTCCCCTACATCGCGAATCACGGGTACCAGAAGGCCGCGATCGGTATCCACGGCCACACCAACATGAATATATTTTTTGTATACAATCTCGCTGGCAGCCATATCCACACTGGCGTTGAATTGCGGAAATGCTTTGAGTGCAGAGGCCGCCACCTTTAACAGAATTGCAGTGACTGTAAGCTTGCCACCGGCCGCTTCCGCCTTCTCTCCAAATCGTTTCCGGTGCGCTTCTAATTCTGTAGTATCAGCCCTATCGAATTGCGTGACCTGGGGAACATTGGACCACGCTGTGCTCATATGCTGGGCAGTCTTTAGCCGGATCCCGCTCATCGGCTTGCGCTCAATCTCCCCCCATTTGCTGAAGTCCGGGAGAACCACACCAGCCGGACCGCCGGAAACGCTCGGTCCTTCATTCATCCTTTTCGCGTGCGCCTTTACATCCGCGATGGAAATCCGGCCGGACGATCCGGTTCCGGTCACCTGACCGATATCGACACCAATCTCGCGGGCCAATCTCCGGACGGACGGAGAAGCGGCAACCACACGGCCCGAATGCGACGACTCCAGCGCAACAACCGATTCATCTGCGTGCCCGACATCGGAAACCGATTCGGGCGCTGCATCTTTGACTCCAGGGGCAGCCTTCTCCTGTGACGCGGAAGCAGGCGGAGAGGCTGCGGCTGGAACTGGAGCAACAGGGGCTGCAGGTTCGGGGGTGGCAGAAGTTCCGGATGCCGGGCCGCCTGCGGAAGCTTCCTGAGGCGAATCCACAGTCAGAACAACCTGACCAACGCTGGCTTTGCCTCCTTCTTGAACTCGAATCTCTTTTACAACACCGGTCACGGATGACGGAACCTCAATCGTTGCTTTGTCCGTTTCCAATTCAAGTACAGGTTGATCCTTTTCAATCGAGTCTCCCGGCTTTACAAGTATTTTGACTACATTTCCAGATTCAATGTTTTCGCCAAGTTCAGGAAGTCTTAGTTCGGTTGTCATATTTTGGCCCGCATTTTCCAAATGATTTCGTTCGATCTAGGAGACCATCGGATTCGGTTTCGTATCGGGTTGTATCCCAAGATCTTGAATTGCCTGCTGGACAACTGACGTTTCAAGCTTGCGTTCCCGAAGAAGACTGTTCAGCGTAGCCAGCACGACATAGCGGTGATCAATCTCAAAAAAATCGCGCAGCGATTTACGTCCGTCACTTCGTCCGTATCCGTTCGTTCCCAGCGAATATAATGGTCCAGGTAACCATCGCGCAATCATGTGGGGAAGCGCCTTTACGTAATCGGAAGCAGCTACAAATACGCCATCTGCCTTCTCAAGACATTTGCTCACATAGGGCCGGCGCGCCTTTTCGCCTGGGTGCAGCATGTTCCAGCGTTCCGCTTCCAGACCATCGCGATGCAATTCTTTGTAGCTTGTCACGCTCCAGACATCCGCAGACACACCGTATTGTTCTCCCAGGATTTGCTGCGCTTTGAGCACCTCATTCAAGATCGGACCGCTTCCAAAAAGCTGCGCGCGAAGTTTGCTCTTGAGCGTCGACGCCCTGAATTTGTACATACCCTTCAGAATTCCTTCCCTGGATCCGTCAGGTATCGGATACATCGAATAATTCTCATTGTAGACCGTTAGATAATAAAACACGTTTTCCTGCTCTTCGTACATGCGGCGAATTCCGTCACGGATAATTACCGCCAGCTCATACGCAAACGCCGGATCATACGAAACTACGTTCGGGACTGAATAGGCCAGCAAATGGCTGTGACCATCCTGATGCTGCAAACCTTCTCCCGCAAGTGTCGTTCTGCCGGCAGTGCCTCCAAGCAAAAAACCGCGACAGCGCATATCCCCGGCGGCCCAGATCAGATCTCCAATCCGTTGAAATCCGAACATCGAATAAAAAATAAAGAAAGGAATCGTATTGATACCGAAAGAAGAATACGCGCTCCCGGCAGCGATAAACGATGCCATAGAACCGGCTTCCGTAATTCCTTCTTCCAGGATCTGGCCGTCAGAGGCTTCCTTGTAATACAACAATGTATCGGCGTCCACAGGCTGATAAAGCTGTCCGACATGTGAATAGATGCCGCACTGTCGAAACAGGGATTCCATTCCGAACGTGCGCGCTTCATCCGGAACGATCGGCACAACCAGATGACCAAGTTCCTTATCGCGAAGAAGCTTGGATAACAAACGCACAAACACCATCGTTGTAGAAACCTCTCTTCCCTCCGTACCTTTATAGAACTCTTCAAAGAATTCTTCCGGTGGTGTCTTCAACGGGGTGCTTCTGCAAACGCGGGAAGGCATGGATCCGCCCAGTTTGTTGCGACGTTCTTGCAGATAGCGGATCTCAGCACTCTCATCAGGCGGACGGTAAAACGGAGCTTCTACAACATCTTCATCCGAAATAGAAATTCCGAAGCGTGTGCGAAATTCACGTAATTCTTCTTCGTTCAGTTTCTTTTGCTGATGTGTGATGTTTCGTCCCTCTCCCGCTTCACCAAGCCCATAACCTTTGATGGTGCGAGCCAAGATCACAGTCGGCGAGCCCTTATGATCCACTGCAGCCTTGTAAGCAGCGTATACCTTTTGGGGATCGTGACCGCCTCGCCTTAGTTTGGCCAGCTGCTCATCCGACAGATCATTCACCATTTCCAGCAATCGCGGATCGGCCCCAAAAAAATGTTCCCGGATATAGCTTCCAGGTTCCACAATGTACTTCTGGTATTCGCCGTCCACGACTTCTCCCATCCGCTTCACCAGGACGCCGTCTTTATCCTTTGCCAGCAGCGGGTCCCAATCACTTCCCCAGAGCACTTTGATTACATTCCACCCGGCGCCTCGAAACGCAGCTTCCAGCTCTTGAATGATATTTCCGTTTCCGCGTACAGGACCATCCAGCCGTTGCAGATTGCAATTGATGACAAAAATCAGGTTATCGAGTTTTTCACGCGAAGCAAGAGTGATGGCTCCCAACGACTCCGGTTCGTCAGTTTCTCCATCACCCAGGAACGCCCATACCCTGGCATCGCTCTGTTTCTTCAACCCGCGATCTTCCATATACCGCATGAATCTCGCTTGATAGATCGCCATGATGGGAGAGAGTCCCATGGAAACAGTAGGAAACTGCCAGAAGTCCGGCATCAGCCAGGGATGCGGATAGGAGGACAATCCACCGCCGGCAGCAAGCTCATGACGGAAGTTCTCCAGCTTTTCCGCTGAAAGTCTTCCCTCCAGAAACGCGCGCGCATAAATTCCCGGAGATGCATGACCCTGAAAATAAACAAGGTCTCCTTCAAAATCCGGCGTTCTACCGCGAAAAAAATGATTGAACCCGATTTCATACAGCGTGGCCGCAGATGCATATGTCGAAATATGACCACCGATTCCTGATTCATGTTTGTTGGCACGAACAACCATGGCCATCGCGTTCCAGCGGATTAAACTCTTGATGCGTCGCTCAATTTCACGGCTGCCCGGAAAGGGCGGTTGCTGATCGACACGGATTGTATTGATGTAAGGGGTATTCGCCGTAAACGGGATCTCCACCCCTTCTCTCTTTGCGTGAATCTGAAGCTGACGCAGCAGATTCTGAACGCGTGCCGGACCGCCGCTCTGTAGAACGTAGTCAAGCGAATCAAGCCACTCTCGAGTTTCCTGGATCTCGTTTTCTTTTTCTTTTCCGTTTTGATGATTCATTCTTTCCTTTCCATATCAAAAAAAATACAAACACTAATAATAACGCTTTTTTTTCTAAAACCCCTGTGCGCTAATAGGGGCGCATGGCATGCGCCCTTCACTTCTGCTTTACTTCATAGACAATATTATAGACAAGCATCGTACTGCCGATCTGAATGGAATCCCGGTCGTGAAGAACTTTTCGATCGATCCGGACGCCATTTACAAAAGTGCCGTTCCGGCTATTAAGATCCTCCAATACATACCCTTCCGGACCCCGAAAGATGCGAGCATGCGCACTCGATATACCCGGGTCCTGCAGATGGATGTGGGTCCCGGGTTGACGGCCGATGTAGTACTCCGCTTCAATCAGCGGAAAAATCTTGGTTGCTTCTTGTGGTACGTGCAATGTGAGCCGTGCCAGCGTAACTTTCAAAACATCGGAATAAGAAAGTTTGATTCCGGGAGAACCTATGAGATCGGAGTCGTCCGGGATCGTTGTGAGAACAGCCCAATCAAGCGCTTCTTCCGGTACCTGCTTCAAGATTTGATTCGAGTAAAGACCAGTCAGAAGTCGGTAAACAGCAACGGAATCCAGATCTGACTCACCGCAAATTTGTTCCAGAGTCCGTCTGCCATTCACAAGAAAAAGCACTTTCCATTCGTCCAGAGTCAAAGCAAGATTCAGCGATTCCGGTGGATGTTCGAGCCGGAAAACTGCCTGCGGATCGGGAAAGATCTTATCAAAAGAATGGAGATCTTGAATCCTTCTCGTTCCTTCCAGAATCAACGTGGTCAAATCAATCGCAATTTCGACCAGATCGTCAGGAAACTGTGATGTCTCCCGAAACGAAAAATGGCCGTCATTCCAGGCGTAGCAATCGTAAATGATTTCGGCAACTTGCATCTTCTCAGATCTCGGGGAACTTAGATGAACTGAATGAAATCGTTCCTGGTTCGAAGTAGCAGAAATGATCCTTCCCTGATTGAAATAGACACAAGTCTCTTCAGAGTTCCGCGTGGATTTCAGAATGCCGGATTTGCCTATCAAACTCACAAAGCTGATGATCTGGGGAAATGAAATAGCTTTCAGAGTTCCTTCGAGTATAGTTTCCATAGTGGAGTTTGTCCCTTTCATTTTAGACGAATGGGCGTTGTTGTGGTAGGGGCGACCCTTGTGGTCGCCCACTAGTTGCGGGCGGGGACAAGCCCCCGCCAACTATCGTGAATCTCGAACGCATTCAGGAGCTGCAACCCTGGGTTCAAGGCGAATATCGAGTGGTGCTGCGCAATGGTGTCCAGCTCATGCTGAGCCGCAGCTATCGCGACAGACTCCAGGAACTATTAGGAAAACCCGTTTAAGGGAAGAAAACCACAAAGGCACAAAGACACGAAGCGCTAGAAAGCAAAAACTTTTTCCTTCTTCGTGTCTTCGTGCCTTTGTGGTTAATTCTCTTTTTCGATGATGCGCTGGTTTTGGTCATCGTGCGAAAAGCGAAGCGTGATGTTGTCAGGCGGCGCATATTTCTGTAGCCGGTCCGCCCATTCGATCAGAACCAAATCTTCGCCGATGAGAATGTCGAAGATACCTGCTTCAAATATGTCTTCTTCTTTTTCAAGACGGTACAGATCAATATGGTAGATCTTCGGTCTTGATCCGTATTCCCGTACCAGCGTAAAGGTCGGACTCTGCACAAGCAGGCTGGGAATGCCGAAAGCCTCGACAAATCCTCGCACAAACGTAGTCTTTCCGGAACCGAGCGGTCCGATCAGACAGATTTTTTCGTTGCCGCGAAGAGAAGAAGCGAGTTTGACCGCGTAGCTGCGCGTTTCCGTTTCAGAAGCTGAAATGAATTTTGAGGTACTCATCCTCCAAATCCTTCTGCGTGCGTGTCAAATGTACTGCCCTGTTCCAGTAATTGAGAATGTCCATAGCATTGAGAGCTTGCTCTGGATACTCGGCTTCGAATAGATTCGCAAAGAACCCGTGCAGAAAAACACCGCAAATCGCGGCATCCATGGTGGCCAGTCCTTGGGCCAAAAAACCGGTAAGAATGCCGGTCAGGATATCGCCGGTTCCGCCGCTGGCCAGTGCAGGCCCTCCCGTCAGATTGATCCGGACTCGCCCTTCCGGATCCGCAAGAATCGACCTGTAACCTTTGAGCACCACGATGGATTGCGTATCAGCTGCGAGCTTTTTGGCGGCTCCGATCCGGTCTTTTTGAATTTCCTGTGTTGTAGTTCCAAGTAGTGTGGCCATCTCGCCCGGATGAGGGGTCATCAGTGTGCTCAATGGCTTTCGAGTCCGCAACACAGATAGCTCACGCGCTGCTAAATTCAGTCCATCTGCATCGATCACAAGAGCACAACGAATGGGCGGAACGATCTGCTGAAAAAAAGCGTTCGTATCTTCGGCGGTTCCAATTCCGGGACCAATCGCCACGGCGTTTTTTCCTTCCAATATCCGCAGCACGTCTACACCGGCTTTGGTATCAAAGTATCCGGGATTTCCCGGTGCAGGTTCGGTCATAATTTCGGGACCAAGCGTTGCGATCACCGGCTGGACTGCGGAAGGAGAAACAACTGTGACCAGACCCGCTCCCGACCGAAGCGCTGCCTTGCCCGCCATATAGGCAGCCCCGCTCTTCCCGGTTGAACCGGCAACAATCACGGCATGACCGTAGCTTCCTTTATGACTGTCCGGTTTGCGATGGGGCAACACGCGGTACAGATCCTCTTTACGTACTATACTTGTAGCAGACTGGACTGGAATTCCAATGTCCGCTACATACGTCTCGCCACACATCCTGCATGCAGGAGAAAGAACGTGGCAGAACTTGAGCGCCGCCAGGGCCACGGTCACATGCGCACGAATGGCAGGACCGAGCAGTTCGCCGGAATCGCTGGAAACGCCGGAAGGCACATCAATCGAGATCACTTCCTTGCCGGAATGGTTGATCTTTTGCGCTGCGCCTGAGAACGCCCCCTCCAATGGCTTGCTAAGTCCGGTGCCAAAGAGGGCATCAATCACCAGATCAGAATCAGACAGATGGGATTCGAGCGCCGAAAGATCTTCAACCTCGCGGCAAAGAACGCCTGATTCCATGGCCCGGCGCCAGTTTTCTGCAGGATCTGCTTTTAAGTCCTTTGCGCGTCCCAGCAATAACACGACCGGATTCCAGCCTCGCTGCTTGAGCAAGCGAGCCGCCGCCATTCCATCCCCGCCATTATTCCCCTTGCCGCATACGACACACACCGGACGTGGATGCGGATTCCGGGCAGCGATTACTTCGGCAACCTTTGCAGCGGCATTCTCCATCAGAACGAGCGAAGGAATGCCAAGATCCCGTATGGCATGCGCGTCTGCCGCGCGCATCTCCTCTGAATTCAAAACGTACATGTCAATGCTTCATCGATATTGAATCGGAAATTTGCGTTCTTCCGACACATTCGAAATCCGGTCCTGAACTAGAACCCACAATTCATACTCTCCTGCGGAAGCTTCAAGCACCGGAAGTTCCACCGAAATTTCCTTCATTCCTGCATATGTCTTTGAATCCCAGGAAAAGCTTTCCGTATGCTCGTTTTTCGCGACAACTGTCTCACCTTTTTTCAACTGCTGCCGAAAGTAGAATTCAGCAAATACTTTTTGGCCGTCATCGTAAACAGGAGCGTCTTCCGCATTCATTTTAACCACGACGCGCGGCGGATTCCCCGGCTCGATTCGAACATCAAACCGGATCTGCGCGATCCCAAACTTTTCGGTGCTGTTCACAGAGAAGAGAAGCTCTTTGTAGTCCTTCTTTTCATCAATGACATATGTTTTCGCGGCATCCACAAACGCAGTCTGGACCACACTCGGGATACTCTGATACCGGAACGCGCTATCCATCCGGCGTTGCTCGTCGGCAAAGACATCTCCCGGATCCGGATTTGGAGGCAATAAGACATACTTCAGCTCGCGGAATACAAACATCAGCGCTTCGTTTTTCGGAATCGCGTTGGAAGGAATCTTATCGTATACCCAGAGAAGGGCGGGACGAGAGGATTCCGGAACCGCGCGTTTCTCTTCGCGAGAGGGTGGGCCAAACAGAATGTAGACTCGCCCGCGGGCAGTGGACCAGCCTGGATTCTCCCCTTCCGCAAAGTTCTTGTTCGCGTATTCTACTCTGCGGTAAAACTCCTCCTTGAACTCGTTTTCACGCGTGCGCAAGATCGGGTCGCGGCGCGCCCAGAAAATCTTGATGAACTGCATCTTCTCTTCGGGAGTTTTTAATTTCTTGTAGACATCTTTCTCCTGATCCGTGAGGAGTAGACTCACGGGACTCTTCATCCAGGAATCAATATTGGACCGCAAATCCTGCCAGCTCACTGGTGTATCAGCAACGGCAAAACATGCAATCATAAGAAATGCCGGAAGTATTTTCTTGATCTTCATTGCGCCTCCTCAAATAGAAATCGCTCAAAACCGGTTACTGAGGTAAAAGTATAGTCGGGCTTTACCAAAAGTTCATTCGTCACCGGATAGACACCCCATTGCGCCAGAACAGATACTGCACCCGCCTTCTTCCCCGCGGCAACATCCGATCCCGCATCGCCGGCCACGATTGTCTCCTGAGATCGAACCTGCATGTGGCGCATCGCAATCAGAACACCTTCAGGATCGGGTTTCGGATGAGCAACCATGTCGCCTGTAACCAGAACATCAAAGAGTTCCAGAATTCCCGCATGCGTCAGACAGAACCGCGAGCTTTTCATACCCCCTCCCGTAAATAGACCGATCTTGCATCCCCCTGCCTTGAGACGGCCAAGGAGTTCGAGAATCCCGGGGAAAAGATGGATCTCTGCGATGTGTTCAGTGTAATAGCGGTAGAAACGATCAAAGGCTTCTGCCTTATGCTCAGGTGCAATAAATTTACCCAGCACTTCCGGTTCGGCCGGCCCGAATGCAGAAAACCATTCTTCGTTCGCAGGTCGTTTGTCTGCGAAAGGCTCTATCCCGAAGTTGAACGACCGCAAAATCACGGGAAGTGAATCGAACAGCGTCCCATCCCGATCGAAAATGATCCCTTTCCACTTCATAAATAACGACCCCGTTTGTAGGGGCTGAGCATTTTCCATACGTAGTGGTGCGCCAGAAGAATTCGACCAATGTCATCGAATTGATTCAATTCCGCAAGCGCGGGAAAATGCTCAGCCCGCAGGAATACTGGATTGATAACGCATTGTGACGGGCTGTGCATTTGCGCACCGGTCTGTGTTTACAAATTGCTTTTGATGTGAATGTCACTTACGTGTTCTGCTGCACAGAAGGCAAATGCATAGCCCCTACATGCGCGAGAAAGAGTTACTGGCGGTAGATCAGGATATCGCCAAAGTGTTCTCCCTGGAAAATGCGCAGCATGTTCAGACGGATCATTT
>Ga0184626_10000808_pt1 | contig 10277 bp, 10 predicted proteins | sample PLM3_60_b1_FD_133142 | JGI IMG/M metagenome (GOLD analysis project Ga0184626, IMG submission 133142) | Groundwater sediment microbial communities from an aquifer in East River, Colorado, USA - PLM3_60_b1 | ecosystem: Environmental > Terrestrial > Soil > Riparian zone | place: USA: East River... | reverse complement strand
GGCGCGGCGCGCCACGCCGAGGCTGCCGAGCGAGCGGTCCAGCCCGACCACGGTGGCGCCGGCGGCGGCCAGCTCGCGCGCGACCAGGCCGCCGCCGCAGCCGGCGTCCAGCACCAGCCGGCCGTGCAGGTCGCCAAGCTGCCGAAGGTAGAAGTCGACACGGGGCCGGTTGATGGCGTGGAGGATCGCGGCCGGGCCGGCGGGATCCCACCACAGCTCGTCGATGGCCTCGTAGTACTCGTTGTCGATCGAGCAGCGCGCCGGCGGGACCGGCCGGGTCCGGTCGACGGCCAGCGCCGGGGCTCTCACGTGGACGTCCGGGGACCCGCGGCCACGCCCAGCTCGACCCGCCCCAGCCACTGCAGGGTGGCGTCGTGGGATGGCGGTAGCAGCAGGCCGGCGTGGGCGTCCCGCAGCAGCCGCTCCAGCGGCCCGGTGCGCAGGTAGCCGCTGCCGCCGGCGGTGCGCAGGGCGAGCGTGCAGACCTCCAGCGCCGTCTGGCAGACGAACAGCTTGGTGGCGGCCATGCGGCCGTAGTGGGCCACCGGGTCGGGGTCGGGCGGGCGGCGCACCGCCGCGTGCAGCGTCGCCCTCGCGGCGTCCAGGCGCATGCGCATCTCCCCGACCGCCTGCTGCACGCCGGGCAGCTCGCTCAGGACCTGGCCGAGGCCCTCGTTGCGCCGCTTCGGCAGGCCGCCGGTGACGTGGCGGCAGGCGGCCTCGGCGGCGCCGAGGAAGACGCTGGCGAACGACGGCCACGACCAGTGGGAGCCGACCAGGAAGGAGAGCGCCACCGGGAAGCCCTGGTCGACCACGCACTCCGGCGGGACCTCCAGGTCGTCGACGGCGATCGCGTGGCTGCCGGTCGCCCGCATCCCCAGCGCCTTCCAGTCGCCGAGCACCCGCAGGCCCCGCGCCGGCTTGGGCACCAGGAAGCCGATCGGCTCGCGGCCGGCGTCGGTCTCGACCGCGGCCGACAGGAACAGGTGGGTCGCCCGCGGCCAGCCGGTGAAGAACGTCTTGGTCCCCTGCAGCCGGAAGCCACCGCCGGGCAGCGGGGTGGCGGTGGTCGCCTGGTACCACCAGTTGCCGCCCGACTGCGGTTCGGAGAAGCCGCCCGCCAGGATGGCGCCCTCGCTCACCACCTGCTTGAGGAACGGCTCGACCCGGTCCCTGAACCCCTCGGCCAGGATCCCGACCCCGTGGAGGTGCATGTTGACGGCCAGCGCCGTGGCCGGGGAGCCCTCGGCGAGCCGGCTCTGGGCGGCGACCAGGTCAAGCGCGCTCGCCCCCATGCCGCCGAGGTCGGTGGGGACGGTGAGCGCCGTGTAGCCGCTGGCCACCAGGTCGTCGAAGTCCTCGTGGGCGAAGGCGTCTGCCTCGTCGTACCCGGCCGCCCGCGCGGCCAGGGCCGGGGCCAGCCTCGACGCCAGGTCGACGATCTCCTGGCGCGGCTCGATCGGTCCGGGGGGGTCCGGGGGAACCCAAGGGGGTCCCCCGGTCGGTCGAGGTGGCTCGTGCATGACGTGGCTCCTGGACGGGGACGCTCGCCGACTACCCCACCAGCCTTCCATGAACACGGCCAGAACACGAGCGGCCGCGCCGCCGCGCTAGGCTCTCGGGATGACCCACCCGCTGCTCGGCCTGCTGCTCGACGCCGCCGGAGGGCGGCCGCCCGCGCCCGACGGCGCCGTGGAGGTCCTGCCGGGGCTGCCCGGCCCGGTGGACGCGGTCCTGGCCTTCACCGCGCATCACGTGGTCGTCGCCGACGTCGACCCGGAGCTGGTCGCCGCGCGCCTCCCCGACGGCGACCTGTCCGCCCCGATGAGCCCGGCCTTCCTGGCGTGGCTGGGCGGGCGGCTCGGCAGCCGGCCGGGCAGCCTGGACGTGGTGCTGGCCGCCGAGGGGCTGGGGGGCGAGCCGCCGCTGGAGCTGCTGCCCGTCGCCGGCCCCGACCGCCACGAGCGGGTCGCCAGGGCGCTGCACCACCGGGCCGACGTGGAGGTCTGGAGCGACCCGGAGCAGGCCGGGATGCTGCTGCTCGGGCGCGGCCTGGCCGGCCGGCGCGAGCTCGCGTTCGAGGTCGAGCCGGCGCGGCGCAACCGCGGCCTCGGGCGGCGGCTGGTCGCCGCCGCCCGCCATCTGACGCCGCCGGGCGAGCCGCTGTTCGCCCAGGTCGCCCCCGGCAACGCCGCCTCCCTGCGGGCGGTCGCGGCGGCCGGCTTCCACCCGCTCGGCGCGGAGGTCCTGTTCGGCCGCGGCGCCTGAGCCCTGGCCGAGCCGTACAGTCGAGGGCCTGCGAGCGGGGAGGCGGCATGGACGACGCGGTAGCGCTGGCCGACTGGCGGCTACGGGTGGCCGCCCTGTACCTGGCCGAGCCGAGCGAGGGCGAGGCCGGCGCGGCGGCCTTCCGCCGCGGTCGGGATCTCCTCTTCCGCGACCACCCGCAGTCGGCCCTGGACGCCGGGCAGCGGGCCCGCTTCGCCGGCCTGGCATGGTTCCCCTACGACCCGGCCGCGCGCGTGGTCGCCGAGCCGCGGCCGTCGGGGACCGACGAGGAGCTGACCATCGACACCGGCGGCGAGGACGGGACCGTCCGCTACCGGCGGGTCGCCCGCCTGGCCACCCCCTACGGCGACCTCACCCTCTACTGGACGTTGGGGTACGGCGGCGGCCTGTTCCTGCCGTTCCGGGACGCCACCGCCGGCCGCGAGACCTACGGGGCCGGGCGCTACCTCACCGACACGATCAAGGGCACCCACGGCCGCGGCCTGGAGGTCGACGAAGGCCAGGTCCTCCTCGACTTCAACTACGCCTACAACCCGTCCTGCGCCTACAACGCCCGCTGGGCGTGCCCGCTGGCGCCGCGCGAGAACCACCTCCAAGCCCCCGTCCGCGCCGGCGAGCTCGCCTTCCCGGACGCGCGCTGATGCTCGAGGTCGGCCGGCTCCGGGTGGTGCCCATCTCCGACGGCCTGGCGAGGCTGCCGCCCGGCTACTTCGGCAACGCGGACGATGGAGGCGCTGGCCGACGCCGGCCGGCTGGACCCCGTCACCGTCGACGGCGAACCGCTGGCCGCCGGGATCACCGCCCGCCTCACTCCTGGGCACACCCCAGGGCACCTGTCGCTGGTGCTCGCCTCCGGGACCGACCGCGCCTACCTGCTCGGCGACGCCGTCCATTGCCCGACCCAGATCCAGGAGCCGGACTGGGTGAACCTGAGCGATGTCGACCCGGCCCTCGCGGCGGCCACCCGGTCGGCGCTCTGGGAGGAGCTGGAGGGCGGCGGCCACCCGTTCACCGCGGCCCACTTCCCCGGCCTCCGGTTCGGCCGCCTGCTGCGTGGCGAGGGCCGGCGCTTCGTCGCCGCGCCTGGTTAGCGCTCCAGGTCTCTGGAGAGCTGCCGGGCGCAGGCCTCCCGCGCCTGGTCGCCCCTTGCGTTGTCCATGCACCGCCCGAACTGCCTGAACTCGTTGACGTTGGCGGCGAAGAAGGTCCCGATGCCGATCGCCAGGAAGAGCCCGACCACCAGGGCCACCGCACCGGTCACCAGTCCCGCCACGGCCTGCCCACGGTTGTCGGCCTCCCCCCGGTTGGCCCGGAGGATCCCGACGATGCCGAAGATCACCGCCAGGAGCCCGAGGAAGGCGCCGAGCGGCGAGAAGAAGATCAGCACCACCAGCACCAGCGCCAGGATGCCGAGGACCAGCGCGGCGGTTCCCATGCCGTTGCGGCGGGGCCGTGCCGTCGGATAGCCCCCGTACCCTGCGCCGGCAGGGGGGACCGGCTGGGTCGGGTCGGGCGGGCGATCGGCCGGGGTATCGGTCATGGGTGCCTCCCTCCACGAGGCCGCGCCCATGCCGACACGGGCGAGAAGCGGCCTTTGGGAGTCTAAGCGAAGTCCATCGTGGTTGCGCTGGCGGTCCCCAAGGGATGCCGGATGCCGTCTCCGGTGGGAGCGCGGGGCGCTCGCTCACCTGATGGGCTGCACCTCGTACCCGAGCCGCTCCAGGTCGGCGACGATCTCGCCGTGGTGGATCGAGTTGCGCGTCTCCAGGGTGAGGCGGATCTCGACCTTGTCGAGCTCCAGGTCGAGCCCTGAGCGGTGGTGCTCGACCTCCAGGACGTTCAGGCCCAGCCGGGCCACCTCGGCGGTGAGGGTCGCCAGCGTGCCAGGCCGGTCGTCCACCACCACCCGCAGGGCGACGTAGCGGCCGGCCGCGGACAGGCCGTGGTCGATCACCTTGGTGAGGAGCAGCGGGTCGATGTTGCCGCCCGACAGCACCGCCACCACCGGGCCGGAGCCCGGCACCTTGCCGGCGAGCACGGCCGCCAGGCCGGCGGCGCCGGACGGCTCGACCACCGCCTTGGCGCGCTCCAGCAGCAGCAGCAGGGCCTGGCTGATCTCCTCCTCCCCCACCGTCACGACGTCCTCGACGTAGGCCTGCACGTGGGCGAGGGTGAGCGGCGACGGCGACTTGAGGGCGATCCCGTCGGCCATGGTGGTCATGCGGTCCAGGCGCACGCAGTGGCCGGCGTCCAGCGACGCCCGCATCGCCGGCGCGCCGGCCGCCTCCACGCCGATGACCCGGGTCCCTGGCCGGACGGCCGCGAGGGCGGCGGCGATGCCCGCGATCAGCCCGCCGCCGCCGACCGGCACGGCCACCGCCTCGGCGTCGGGGGCCTCCTCGGCCAGCTCCAGCCCGATCGTGCCCTGGCCGGCGACGATCAACGGGTCGTCGAACGGCGGCACGAACACCGCGCCCTCGGCCTCGCCGAGCGCCTTGGCGCTGGCGATGCAGTCGTCGACCGCCTCGCCCTCCAGCCGCACCGTCGCCCCGTAGTTCCGGGTCGCCTCGACCTTCGGCAGGGGCGCGTTGAACGGCATGAGGATGGTCGCCGGGTGGCCGGTGAGCCGGGCCGCCAGGGCGACCCCCTGGGCGTGGTTGCCGGCCGAGGCGGCAACCACCGGGGTGCCGGGAGGCAGCCGGGAGATCCGGTTGTAGGCGCCGCGGATCTTGAACGAGCCGGTGCGCTGCCGCTGCTCGGGCTTGAGGATCACCGGCCGCCCGGCCAGGCCGCTCAGCGTCTCGGAGCGGTCCACGGGGGTCGGCCGGAGCACCCCGGCCACGCGCTCCCTGGCCGAGCGGATCTCGTCGACGCTGACCAGCCGCATGGCGACATGACCATACTCGCCCCGCCCGCCGCCTACATCGTGCCGCGCGGGTGCATGCCGGTTCCAGCGTGCGCTCGGTGTGCCGCCGGACGTGCCCGCCGCCGGTGTCGAGCACACCGTGGCGCTGCTCGCCGAGATGGCGCCGCCGGTCGACTTCATCGAGCTGGCGACCGGCCGGAGCTCGGTCGCGCTGTTCCCCGTCCTCCGCTGAGGTCTTCGCTCCTTGCGCCCTCGACGACCGCGCGTGAAGATCGCGGCGGATCGACGTGGAGGTCGGCGATGGCGCTGAGGATCATCTGCATGTGCGGGTACGTCATCCAGGGCGACGACGACGACGAGCTGTGGAGGAACGCGCAAGGCCACATGGGCGTGTTGCACCCCGAGCTGGTTGGCAACGTGACCCGCGAAGACATCCTCGCGCAGGCCGAGCAGCTCTAGCCGTCGGCGCTCAGCAGCAGCCGTCGGTGCACGGCCTGCACGGTGGGGCTCGGCGCGACCCCGAGCTCCTCTCGGAGCAGGACTCGTAGGCGCTCGTAGGCGCGGAGCGCTTCGGCGACGTTGCCGCGCCCCGCGAGCGCTTCCATGAGGAGGCGGTGCCCGGTCTCGCGGTAGGGCGCGAGCTCGGTCAGCATCCGGGCGCGTTCCTCGGCTTGGGCCAGCGCCGGGCCGCCAAGGCCGAGGCCGGCGGCGGCAAAGCACTCCAGCCCGCGAAGCCTGACCTCCTCCAACCGGCGCCGCCACTCGTCGATCCAGCGCGCTTCCAGCCCAGGAAGGAACGGCCTGGTGGCGACGTGGTAGGCGATCCCGGCCGGACCCCACGCCTGCGCCCACCGTCCCTCGGCGATGCAGGACTCCGCCCGGTGGGCGCCCTCCTGGGCCGCCTCGACGTCGACGAAGGTCGCCTGCGGCAGGAGCAGCTCGATCTCCGTCCGCCCCCGGAGACGGTTGGCGCCCAGGCCGTGCCGCAACTTGGACAGCAGCACGCTCAGCGCGTTTCTCGCCGCTGCGGGGGTGTCCTCTCCCCAGCCGGCCACCAGCAGCTCATCGCGGGGCAATGGACGGCCACGGTTGAGGACGAGGTAGGCGAACAGGACTCGCCCTCTGCGGCCGGGCAGGGTGTCTTCGATGCGGGAGCCGTCGATGTCGACGACGAAGCGGCCGCACAGCTGGACCCTCGCCTTGGCCCACCCGGTCCTGGTCGTCGCTTGCATGACGGCAAGCTTACGGAATGGTCGGGAAGGGTTCGCGCAAGCCGCGGCGTGCTGGACGAGATGTCGCCGTCCTGAGGGAGGTCAGGGCACCACAGCCGGCTGGCGCACCCGGAGGAGGCCGTAGAGGACGCCGTCGGCGAGGGCCTCCCAGGAGGCGGTGACGATGTCGTCGGAGACGCCCACGGTCGTCCACTCGTCCTCGCCGTCGGCGGAGGTCACCAGGACCCTGGTCACCGCCCGCGTGCCGGCGCGGCCGTCGAGGATGCGGACCTTGTAGTCGACCAGACGGACCGCCTCCAGCTCCGGGTGGCGGTCGGCGAGGGCGCGCCGCAGCGCCTGGTCCAGGGCGTGGACCGGCCCGACGCCCTCCCCCACCGCGAGCACCCGCTCGCCGTCGACCCGCAGCCGCACGGTCGCCTCGGACAGGTCGGTGCCGTCCCCGTCCTCGACCCTGCGCTCGACCACCACCCGGTAGCCCTCCAGGTCGAACGGCGACCGGAGCGCACCGGCCTCGCGGCGGACCAGCAGGTCGAACGAGGCGTCGGCGACCTCGAAGGCGTAGCCCTCGTGCTCCAGCTCCTTGACGCGGTCCAGCACCCTGGTGCCGAGCTCGGGGTCGGTGACCAGGTCCAGGCCGAGCTCGCCGGCCTTGGCGAGCACGTTGGAGCGGCCGGCCAGCTCGGAGACGAGCACCCGCGCCTGGTTGCCGACCCTGGCCGGGTCGACGTGGCTGTAGGCGTCGGCCCGGCGGGCGATCGCCGAGGCGTGCAGGCCGGCCTTGGTGGCGAAGGCGGCGCCGCCGACGTAGGGCTGGCGGTGGTCTGGCGGCAGGTTGGCCAGCTCGGCGATGGCGTGGGCGGTGGCGGTCAGGGCGGCCAGCCGGTCCTGGGGAAGCAGCTTCAACCCCTGCTTCAGCTCGAGGCCGGCCACGATGGCGAACAGGTCGGCGTTGCCGCAGCGCTCGCCGTAGCCGTTGGCGGCGCCCTGCACGTGGCTGGCGCCGGCCTCGACCGCGACCAGGGAGTTCGCGACCGCGCAGGCGGAGTCGTCGTGGAAGTGGACCCCGACCCGGATCCCGGCCGGGAGGGCCGCGGCGACCTCGCGGACGACCCGGGCCACGGCGGTGGGCAGGCTGCCGCCGTTGGTGTCGCAGAGCACCACCGTGTCCGCCCCCGCCGCCGCGGCCGCCTCGGCCGCGGCCAGCGCGTAGGCGGAGTCGGCGGCGTAGCCGTCGAAGAAGTGCTCGGCGTCGAAGGCGACCCGCCGGCCGGCCGCGGCGACGTGGGCGACCGACTCGGCCACCATCGCCAGGTTCTCCTCCAGGCTGGTGCGCAGCGCCTCGGTGACGTGCAGCGTCCACGCCTTGCCGACCAGGGCGACGATCGGAGCGCCGGAGTCGAGCAGGGCGCGCAGGTTGGGGTCGTCGTCGACGCCGCGGCCGGGACGCCGGGTGGCGCCGAAGGCCGACAGGGTCGCGTGGCGCCACGGCAGGTCGCGGGCGCGCGCGAAGTACTCGGCGTCCTTGGGGTTGGACCCGGGCCAGCCGCCCTCGACGACGTCGACGCCGAGGTCGTCCAGCAGCCGGGTCACCCGGAGCTTGTCGGCGACGGTGAACTGCAGGCCGACCTGCTGGGCCCCGTCGCGGAGCGTGGTGTCATAGGTCTCTACTCGGTGCGCGGTGGACGGCAAGGGACAGCTCCCTCCAAACGAGGTGGATGGCGACGGAGGGAGGTCTGGGGCCTAGGTGACCGGTTCGAGCCAGTCGCGGTAGCGCTCGTCCCGGCCCCGGATGGCGGCCGTGAAGACCTCCTGGAGGCGGCGGGTAATCGGACCCGGGTCGCCGATGACCCGGTCGTCCACCTCCCGGATGGGCACGACCTCGGCGGCCGTCCCGGTGAAGAAGGCCTCGTCGGCCAGGTACAGGTCGGTGCGGACCAGGTCGCCCTCGCGCACCCGGATGCCCTCGTCCTCGGCGATCTGCAGGATGCTGGCGCGGGTGATGCCGGCCAGGCAGCCGGCCGCGAGCGATGGGGTGCACAGGACGCCGTCGCGGACCAGGAAGACGTTCTCGCCGGAGCCGTCGGTCACGTACCCGTTGGGGTTGAGCAGGATGCCCTCGTCGTAGCCGGCCTTGACCGCCTCGGCCTTGGCCAGCGAGGAGTTCAGGTACTGGCCGGTCGCCTTCGCCGCCGGCGGGATGATGTTGGGGTCCAGCCGCCGCCAGGAGCTGATCTTGACGCGCACGCCGGTCTCGAACGAGTCCTCGCCCAGGTAGGCGCCCCACGGCCAGGATGCGATCGCCATGCGGACCGGCGAGGTGAGCGGGTTGAGGCCGATCTCGCCGTAGCCGAGGTAGACGATCGGCCGGATGTAGCAGGTGGGGATGCCGTTCATGGCCACCAGGTCCTTGGTCACCTTGACGGCGCCCTCGAGCGAGACCGGCGGCTCCATGTGGTAGATCTTGGCGCTGCGGAACAGCCGCTGCATGTGCTCGGTCAGCCGGAACACCGCCGAGCCGCCGCCGGCGGTCTCGTAGGCGCGGATGCCCTCGAACACGCCCCAGCCGTAGTGCAGGGAGGGCGTGAGGATGTGGACACGGGCCTCGTCCCAGTCGACGTACTCCCCGTCCATCCAGATCTTTCCGGTCGCCTGGATCGGCATCATTGCCTCCTAGATGGTCGGGGTTCGCCAGCCGTGACGGCGGCGGCGATCCGGTCCCCAAGCGCTTGCGTCGAGTATCCTCCAGCCCCTGGCAGGGCCGCCACGGCCGCCGCCTCGACCGCCGCGGCGGCCTCCAGCTCCCCGAGATGCTCCAGCAGCAGCGCCGCCGACAGGACCGCGGCCACCGGGTTGGCCGTGCCGGTGCCCGCGATGTCGGGCGCCGACCCGTGGACCGGCTCGAACAGGGAGGGCGGGCGTCTCACCGGGGGGCTATCGCTTCGCTCCTTGAGCCCCCCGGACCCCCCGCCCGGGTTGAGGTTGGCGCTGGCCGCGGTGCCGAGGCCGCCGGCGACGGCCGCGCCCAGGTCGGTGAGGATGTCGCCGAACAGGTTGTCGGTGACGACCACGTCGAAGCGGCCCGGGTCGCTGACGAGGTAGAGGCAGGCCGCGTCGGCGTGGACGTAGTCGAGGACCACCCCCGCCTCCCCGGCGACCTCCCTGGCGGCCCGCTGCCACAGGTCGCCGGCGTGGGTCAGCACGTTGGTCTTGTGGACCAGGGTGAGGCGGCCGGCACGCTCCCGGGCCCGGCCGGCGGCGTAGCGCAGGCAGCGCTCGACGCCGGCCCTGGTCTCGATCGAGGTCTCGGTGGCGACCTCCATCGGGGTACCCCGGTGGACGACACCGCCGGCGCCGGCGTAGACGCCTTCGGTGTTCTCGCGGACGACCAGCAGGTCCAGGTCGTCCGGCCCGACCCCGGCGAGCGGCGAGACCACCCCCGGGTAGAGCTTCACAGGCCTCAAGTTCACGTAGAGGTCCAGCTCGAAGCGGAGCCGCAGGAGCAGCCCCCGTTCCAGCACGCCGGGCGGCACGTCCGGGCGGCCGACAGCGCCGAGCAGGATCGCGTCGGTCTCGCGCAGCTCCTTCACGGCGACGTCGGGCAGCGCCTCCCCGGTACGCAGCCAGCGCTCGGCCCCGAGGTCGAAGTCGACCCAGTCGACGCCGAAGCCGAAGCGCGCGGCGGCCGCGTCGAGCACGCCCAGGAGACGCGCGTCCTTGATGTTCCGGCAGCGGAACTCCAGGGGGTCGAGCTTGAGCGCTTCGGCCAGCTCGTCCATGTGCGATTCGCGCGCGAAATGGTTGGCGGTGGCCGCCAGGCCGCGATAGGAGCCCTGACGCAAGGGCGAGTCCGAGGCGTGAAACTCGATGTGCTGATGGGGCGCCTCGTAGAG
>Ga0184626_10000806_pt1 | contig 10293 bp, 9 predicted proteins | sample PLM3_60_b1_FD_133142 | JGI IMG/M metagenome (GOLD analysis project Ga0184626, IMG submission 133142) | Groundwater sediment microbial communities from an aquifer in East River, Colorado, USA - PLM3_60_b1 | ecosystem: Environmental > Terrestrial > Soil > Riparian zone | place: USA: East River... | reverse complement strand
GTGGCGTACAAGTCCCAGGCCGCCTCGACCACCGACGAGTCGAGTCGCTCCATCGCGGCATAGAGCGGCAGGACCATAAACGGCAAGTAGCCATAGACCAGCCCGATAAGGATCGACCAGTCCGAATAGAGAAGCTCAATCGGTTGGGTCGTCAGCCCCAGGTTGATCAAGACCGTATTCATCAGCCCTTCCGTCCTGAGGATGAAGATCCAGGCATAGGTTCGGACCAGAAAATTGGTCCAGAAGGGAATCATGACGAGCAGCAGCCAGATTCCCTGCCAGCGGATCGGCGCCCGAGCGATGGAATAGGCCAGCGGAAATCCCAACAACAGGCATAGGGCTGTAGTGGCCAGCGCCAGCCCACTAGAACGGCCATAGATCCGGAGGTACAGAGGGTCGGCGAGATGCGCGTAGTTCGTGAGGTTGACCGTCCACTCCACCCCGCCATCGGTGCCTCGACTAGCGAAGCTGACAGCCAACACCATAAGGAGGGGAATGAAGAAAAAGATCCCCATCCACAACATAGGTCCCAACAGCCAACGCAGCGGGCGAGACTTCAGAGGGGGATCAGTGGTGAGGGTGGAAGGGACTGTCTGGCTCACTCGGTCAGGATCACTCCATCATCGGCATTCCAACAGAGGAAGACCGCCTCACCGACTCGGAACCGTTCCTGCCTGGCACCAGAGTTTGGCAGCCTGGCTCTCCAGAGGACGCTGTCCGAGAGACGCAGGAGATACTGCATCTCACTGCCCGTATAGGTTACCTTGTCAATCCGAGCAGAAACAGCATTGTCGAACCGGCACGCATGGGCATCCTGCGACAAATGGAGTCGCTCCGGGCGCAGCAACAGCATGACACGGTTTGCCTCCATCGGGCCCGGCGGGCGCCGTACAAGCAACGGCTGTGTGGTGGGAATGTCCGACGACGTGATCGTACAGGTGGTGCCATCAACCGTTACGATCCGTCCGCTCAGATGATTGGAGAGCCCGATGAAGCGGGCCACAACCTCGGAGGTCGGTGATTCATAGACCTCTTGTGGACTTCCAACCTGGAGGACGCGCCCATGATCCATCACCGCGACTCGGTCTGACATGATCAGCGCTTCTTCCTGATGATGGGTGACGCAGATGAAGGTGATCCCCACCTGCTTCTGAATCGTTTTTAATTCCAGTTGCATCTCCTGGCGTAGCTGCTGATCCAGGGCGCCCAACGGCTCATCCAACAGGACAACCGCCGGACGATTGACAAGGGCGCGGGCCAAGGCCACGCGCTGTTGCTCTCCGCCGGAGAGCTGCGACGGGAGCCGAGAGTGTTTGTCCGACAACTTGACCATGTCCAGCGCGGCACTCACTCGGGATCGAAGTTCCGCTCGCCTAACGCGACGCATCTCGAGCCCAAATGCGACGTTGTCGAAGACGGTCATGTGGGGAAACAGCGCGAAGGTCTGAAATACAAGGTTCACAGGACGGAGATTGGGCGGCACGTTCTGCATGGAGCGCCCTTCGATCAGGATCTCTCCCCGATCAGGGCGCTCAAATCCACCCACGAGCCGCAACGTCGTCGTTTTGCCGGCACCGCTGGGACCCAGGATCGAAAAAAACTCTCCGCTTCGGACCTCAAGCGACAGGTGATCTACCGCAAGGGTCGCGCCATGGTATTTGACCAGGTCTCGTAGTTCGACACTCGTGTCGGCCAATGCGTTCGACTCCTTCAGGGCCGATTTCCCTCCCTTCGCGAAATCTCCCTAGCTGGTGAGTCCGACCTTGGAGCTGGCGGCACGGGCTCGTTTTCGTGCACGGAGCTTCGCCTCGTGTTTCCGCAGCAGTTCCTGCCGTAAGGCATCTCGATCCTCGGCCACGATCGTGACGAGACGGTCTGCATCCTCAGCATGATCCCGCACCAACTGCGACAGCCACCGCACCTGACGCTCAAGGCGTGCCAGCCTCCAAAGCACACTCTGGAGCACAGTTCGTGCCCTGCCGCCCTGCGGCGCCAGGGGAACGCTCGCGGATTTCGCCATTGACGATCTCCTGGGCATGGGACCTCCCTGGGACACCTGAGGGTAACTCGCCTCGATTCTGGAGCCGCTAGTATCCTCGGACAAGACCGCACTGTCAACCGCACCCCGTTCTTTCTATTTGCGTTCCGTCCTGCTACAATCCCGCTACCATGCGGGATATCATGACCATGGTACTGGCAGGCGGCAAGGGGGAGCGTCTCTCTCCGCTGACCATTCCGCGGGCGAAGCCGGCGGTTCCGTTCGGGGGAAAGTATCGTATTATTGATTTCACGCTGAGCAACTGCCTGAACTCCGGCCTCAGGAAGATCGGGGTGCTGATCCAGTACAAGTCCCATTCCCTTGATCGCCATATCCGGGTCGGTTGGAACATCCTGAACGCCGAGCTAGGCGAATTCATCGCTTCCATTCCGCCCCAGCAACGCATTAGCGAGGACTGGTACAGGGGCACCGCTGACGCGGTGTACCAAAACCTGTTTCTGCTCGACAACGAACAACCGATGTTTCTGCTCGTGCTGGCCGGCGACCACATCTATAAAATGAACTATGCCGACATGTACGACTTCCTGATTGCGAAGCAGGCCGACGCGGTGGTGGGCGCCATCGAGTTTCCGTTGGCCGAGGCCAGCCGGTTTGGCGTGATCGGGGTGGACGAGGACTGCCGCATCCTGCGGTTCGATGAAAAACCGAAGCACCCTTTCCCTCTTCCCAGCGACCCCAACCAGGCTTTTGTGTCAATGGGCATTTATCTCTTCAGGACCGAGGTCATCCGCGAACACCTGATCGAGGACGCCAGGCAGGGCACCTCGCACGATTTCGGCAAGGACATTATTCCCCGCATGATTCGGCAGAACCGTGTGTTCGCCTTCAAGTTCCAGGATGAGAACAAAAAAGCCGTGAAATATTGGCGCGATATCGGAACGCTCGACGCCTACTGGGAAGCCAACATGGATCTCGTTGCGGTGGACCCGCTGTTCAACCTGTACGACCAACACTGGCCGATCCGCACCTACCAAGGCCAGTTTCCTCCCGCCAAGTTCGTATTCGCGCAGGACTACGAGGGCGGCCGAATGGGCATCGCGCTGGATTCGATCGTCTGCGGCGGATGCATCATCTCGGGCGGCCGGGTGCAGAACTCCGTGCTTTCCCCGAACGTTGTGGTTCAGGATCACGCCGACGTGAGGGAATCGATTCTCATGGAGAACGTGGTCATCGGCGAGCAGTCTCGAATCAGACGCGCGATCATCGATAAGGACGTGATCATTCCGCCCAAGACCGAGATCGGGTACGATAGGGACGCCGACCGCAGCCGCTTCACGGCGACCGATTCCGGGCTGGTGGCCATTTCCAAGGGAATGAAGTTGCATGCCTCCTTCGATCCATCCGGTTGACCTGATCGCGGCCCTCCGCCACAAGCATCTGACCCCGGCCATCGTGTTCCTGACCTCGCGGCGTGCCTGTGACGATGCAATGCAGGCCTTCCAACAAAGCCAGGTCCTGCTGCCGCAAGAACGGCAACAGGCCATCGCCTCGGCGCTCGAGCAGCTCATCGCCCAGTACCCCAGCATCGCTGAACATCCGCTCCTACCGGCTGTCCAGCGGGTCGGGGTCGCGGCACATCATGCCGGCCACCTGCCGTCGTGGAAAATCGCCGTGGAGGAGCTGATGCGACAAGGCTGCCTGGACGCCGTCTTCGCGACCACGACCCTGGCCGCCGGCGTCGACTTTCCCGCACGGACGGTGGTCTTGACTCAGTCGAGCGTTCGCAAGACGAGAGATTTCACCGACCTCACAATCAGCGAGATTCAACAGATCGCCGGCCGTGCAGGTCGTCGCGGCAAAGATCTTGTCGGCTTTGCAGTGGTCACCCCGTCGCCCTATATCGACTTAAGCGTGATCACAAAGGGGCTCACGGGACAACCGGAGGCGATCGACAGTCAGTTCGTCATCAGCTACCCCATGGTCCTGAACCTGCTCAAGGCGCACCCGCTTGACCAGATCCAGCCTATCCTGGCGAAGAGCTTCGCGCAGTTTCAGCTCAACCGTCGGGCCGAGGCGCTTGAAAAGAAGCTGGACCAGTTGCATGAGCAGATGCAGCCCTACGGGCCTCGCGTCTGCACGGACTGGATCACGCAGTGGCAGGTGTTCGACCAGGCGAGGAAGCAGAAGGCCCATCGCGTTCAGGTAAGACGACGCGAACCACCGGAGGTGCTGGCCCGCCTCCATTTCTTGACGCCCGGATGCCTGGACGTATTGACGAAGGGACGCGGCATCGTCCTGCGGCAGTACCGGAGCCGCGGGCAGCGCAGTCCGATGGTCACCGTGCTCCGACCAAGCGGCGGGGTGACCGAGTGCCCAGCGGCCATGATGACGCAAGTGCTGGACCGATCGTTTGACGTAGCCGAAGCGCCGGTGTATCCCTGGTGCATTCCCGAGAGTCTCCAGGAGTTGACTCGGCACCTCTCGGAACTTCCCAGTCGAATTCCCGCCTTGCCGATCCTCGCGCAGGACGAGCGGGAGGAGCTGACGGAGTCCCAGATCGTGCAAACCTTGGACGAGTTCCCTTGCCCCACGTGTCCTTCGCGCCCGGCTTGCCAGAAGGACCACGCCCAAGCGCTTCGCCTGCGACAAGAGCTGCACCGCCATAGCAAAATGATCCAGGCGCTGCGACACGGCCTCTGGCACAGGTTCCAGGCTCGGGCTGAGGTATTGCAGGAATTCGGTTATCTGACGCCGACCTGTCATCTCACCGAGGATGGGGAATGGGCGCGGCTGATCCGCATCGATCATTCGCTTCTGATCACAGAGCTGATCCGCGCTGAAGCCTTCAGCGGGATTGAGCCACAGATACTGGCAGGTGTCATGGCGAGCATCGCACATGATGACGACCGCCCGGGCTCCTTCCCCCGCATGAGCAACGGATTGGCCTCTCTACTCAGCCAGGTCCGCCAACTGGCCGAATCCTTAGCGCCGCACGAGGACCCACCCCTGCTACGCGCAGACGTGGCCGCGTTGACGGAACGCTGGATAGGCGATCCGACTCTCACCTGGATCGGTCTGTGCCGCACAACGACGATGGCGGAAGGGGACATCTATCGCCTCTTAGCTCGGACTCTCGAATACCTGTCCCAGCTCCATACGCTCCGCTCGACCCATCCTGGCTTGGCCGACCGCGCCAGTCGCGCGATCAAGGCGCTGAGGCGAGGCGTGTTGGAGGAACTACCATGAAGGAATCGAAAAGTCTGAAAGTCTCAAAAGTCACAAAGTCATCAACGTCATAACCTATGTATCTTCACGAATCCTAACATACGAAGCTGTGAAGACCTGACGACTTTACCGACTTTCTGACTTTTGACTGAAGGAAGCCATGACTACTGACGAACTGGAGAAAATACTCGCTCAGCAGCCGGTGGGGCGACTCCATCGGCTCGCACAAGACCGAATCCACCGGCACTTCAGGCTAGGGAAGAGGCGTCTCATTGACGCGCTCCTTAGGCACTCGGTCGAGAACCGAGCCGGGCTGGAATCAGATCTGCAGGTTTTGATGCAGGAAGGGTCTCGGACGGAGCCGCCGACCGGACGCCGGCGGAAGTCGGAAGCTCCCGTGGGGCGTGCCGCCCGGCCCGGTCAGTCTAACAGACAACCAATCAAGCCAGGCGAATCTGAACCGGCCGAATCGGCCACTGATCTGCCAGCCTTCCTGGAAGGGATCGGCGTCCCTCCGCCACGCCCGTTTGTCCCCGATGCCTGGCAGGAAGAGGCCCTCGCCCACCTGGCTGAGACGGATGTCATCGTGAGCGTCCCGACCGGCAGCGGAAAAACGTACGTGGCCAGCGAAGCAGCACGGCGAGCCATCGAATCTGATCGCACAGTGATCTACACCTCTCCCCTCAAGGCCCTCTCGAACACGAAATTCACTGAGTTTTCCACGCTGTTCGGAGCTGATCGCGTGGGGATCCTGACAGGCGACCGGCGAGACAACCCGCAAGCGCCGCTCCTCATCATGACCACCGAAATCTTGCGGAACCTGCTGTATGACGCTGCAAGTGGAGAAATTGACGTCCGCCTGGATACCCTCGGTCTGGTGATCATGGACGAGTCCCAATACCTTGCCGACCCGGAACGCGGGGTAGTCTGGGAAGAGACGATCATCTTCTGTCCTGCTCAAGCCCGACTCCTGTTGCTCTCCGCCTCCATAGGGAATCCTCAGGACGTTGCAGACTGGATCACCAACATCAGGCAGACGTCTTGCCACCTGGTACGGCATCACCGCCGCTCTGTGCCGTTACGCGCCGGGTACCTGCACCCGACTGGAAAGCTGACCCCGCTCTTCAGGTCGGTGGGGATTCCCCACAGCCCCGGGGCCCCGCTGCACCCTGAAGCCAAGCGCCTCTTTACCCAGTACGAAGACACCACCCTGCGGCCAAGATGAACAGAAGCACGATGCGACTACAAAGATGGAACCGTTCTTGCAACGTTTGATCCCAGCTTCTTTCGGGGAAAAAGCATCAAGCAAGACGAACACAGCAGGGGAGTGTGATGGAACTCAATGTTGGATCAAATATCTTTCGTAATACCAACGGCGTCCTGACCCTCCATGGGAAGGAACAGATCGTGCTCGAGATGAAGGCCGATCACACCCAACTCTTGCTGACGATGGATCTCTATGATACGGAGGGAAGCCACATCGCGCACCTGCGGAGAAATTCCTGGGCGTTTAACGACAAGAACCGTTTTCAACTCAGTACCAGCCCGGTCGCCCTGTCCCTCTTTTCGGATCCGGTCTGGCTGAAGCTCATGGATAAAGAAACAGGCGACGTGCTGTTGGAAGTCAGTGCCGTGGATAAAGAGAAAGTCCAAGTCCTCAGAGGGAAATTTCACACTCACAAGGGGAAACTTGTGGAGATTACCTCTCATTACTGTCGAATCATTGGCAGCAGCAAAAAATTCTGCGAGGTGGCTGATGTTCGTGGAGGAGCGGTCGTGATCGGTTAGGGAGGTGTTAAAACTTATAGGTCAGCCCTAACGTCACCCCCTGACGAATGGTCTGAAACTCATTGAGATTCGCGGAAATCGTCGGGCCGCCCACTGGATGACTATTCCAATCCCCATCCGTCACCTTTAGCCACCAGTATCGATATCCCAGATCGAAGAATAACTGTTTGACGATCATATAGCTGACGCTTACATCAAAGTTGGCACCAATCCCCGTGCCACTCATGGAAAAACTGGGATCTTGACGGAGATCGGTCCTCAAGTGATGGATATCCTCATTCTTTAAGGACGTATAGGGAATAAACACGGCACTCCCACTGATACTGAATCTCCTTGTGATCTGATACCCCCCTTCAAGTCCAAGACGGATCGAATTCCATTCGACTTCATTGGTAATGACTGTCGTCTGGCCCACATTCGAAACGGGTCCAACCGGATTACAGAAGGTTCCCACCGCCGTGCACTCAAGTTGATTTATCCCCTTCGCTTCATATTTCTCCGTCCAATATTGATAGCCCACAAATCCCTTTAATGACCCCCTCCCACCAGCAAAGGTGAGAAACTTGTATCCAACATCTGCATTCAAATACCATAGATTGCTCCCGTCAATATCACTTTCTGTCCGTGAAATACGCTGTGGACCGCTCACCGTCGTCCCAAAAAATGACGCGCCGGCCGCGCTGACGTAATCATCATCAATGAGTGTTCCATCATCAATGCCCCCATAGCCAAACTGTCCACGAAAAAACAACCCGTTGCGCAGGCTAACTTGGCCATGAAGCTCAACCACATTGCTCCAGACATCTTTGTAGTCAAGCTCAGAGGTGGGGTTGCCCAGGAGATTGTTGGGAAAGTTTGGCCCTGAGGCATTCTGACTCCACTTGGTATTCCCTTGACTGATCCATGTCGAGAGCCCCACTTCCACTTCAAGACTTGAGCGTTTGACGATCTCTTCAGAATAGGATTGCTCGCTGAACAGGACGGACAATCCAATGCAAACATACAGGGCGACTCTCAAATGAATGGGGCTGCTCATGATACTGTATCGAGCTCGTTAAAATTGGTCACGCGGTGTTTCTTGCGATGGAGTGAAGGATTACTCGTTCTAATCACCGCACTGAAATGGAGCCGGTTGACATCAAAAAAGATAGCTTGAATCGCAACATGACGCAAGCAACGTCAGAAAAATTGAATTGACACTCGGTTGGCAAAGGCTTTAGGTTTGGCAAGGCCACGCAAGCCTGCACGCCGGTCTCAGTAGTCCTCTTTGCGAATTCACATAAGCGCCCGTAGCTCAATGGATAGAGCATCAGACTACGGATCTGAGGGTTGGGGGTTCAAGTCCCTCCGGGCGCGCCAGTCATTCAAGGATTGTCGAATGAACTGTAAGTTCCTCACCTGCATTTCGTATGAAAAACCATACGCGTCATTAAGCCGGAAAAACCGGCTACCTCATTGATATTTTTTCACTCTCAATTCGTCACAATACTTTTAAATTGCCAAGTTGCCTCTGAAACCTCATTGTTTACATTTATGTTTTGAGGTGAAGGCCACCCCTACACTAGCCCCATCTACCCATTCGACATCTCTACCTGGCCTATCAGACAACCACATATAATAGCTTGATATTTCTTGCATTGCTCAGAATCAAGAAGTATTTGGGTGCGCCGCAATTTTTAGGCACCGGACTTGCGGCTAATTCCCCTGGCCAAATATCTAAAAGCTCTAAACCGGGAAAGCCGGTCGCAATATGGAGCAGCTCAGCACTTGTTAAGGAGGACTGTTTTCGTATGGATTCTCGGGCTCTCCTGGGTCATTAGTGGGGCTGTCAATTGGCAAACGGGGTCAGTCACGCTGACCAGCCAGGTATCAGCAGCGTCGATCTTTCCTGAATCGTCTGAGCTACCGATCTCCTCCATAGTAGCTACACCTCGTAAACTCATTCGCCGCCCAGCCATCGTCCCAATTCCCTTACCTGGCCCCACACTGACCACTCCTTCGGTCACCATCAATCCCCCTCACACTCTGATCCAGCGCCCATCAATTTCCACAAGTCCCTCAACGCTCCCCCCAGCGACACCCCCTCCAACTTCCGTCAATTTACACAGCAAACTGATTCGCCGCCCCTCAGTGGGCCCCACGAGTGTAACGGCCCTTGCATCCACAGCCACCGTGCCATCCGTTCATACTCCTCAGACCGCGAGCCAAACTGTGAATGGACTCATCTCAAGTATCGGGCCGTCTGGTGAGTTGACTGCCTCTGCGGGCACAAAATCAAAAACTGTCGCTCAGGCAGCGATGGCGAGTAGCAGCGTTACTGCTCCGCCCTTCGCGCCGTCTTCCCGATCACCACTTGCTTCAGCACCAGTGCATCCGACTCCTTCTGCATCAGCGGGCCAATTGTTTGCCGCCCCAGGGGTAGGCTCATCCAGCTATCCGCGTAAACTGACCCAGCGACCTGAAGTGGCCGCAATCCTCGCACCACCGGCGACCTCGGATTCGCCGCCGCCGCCACCACCGCCTCCACCACCTCCGGGCCCGCCACCGGGATCGGGCACAGCCACGTTACGCTGGAATCCCAATACTGAGCCGAATCTCACTGGTTACAGGGTCTATATTGGTCTCGCTTCAGGAGTGTACGGGCCACCAATTGATGTCGGGAATGTGACGAGCTTCTTCGTGACCGGTCTGGCGGAAGGCTTCACGTACTTTTTTACCATCACTGCCTATAACCATGGTGGACATGAAAGCGCCTTTTCCAATGAGGCTAGCAAGAGCATCTTCTGACGGACCTTAGGCTGTGGGGAACCACCTGACATCGTCTCAAGTCAAGAACTTTACGCTTCCCCCGCTTCAAGTCAGTCCCTCGGGACTTTAGCCCTGAGCCACTCCACATACCACGGCGCAAGCATCACCGGGATAAGAACCAGCACGACCAAGCTCATGAGCAACCCCGGCGGTTCGGCTAGCTTCTGACTCAGCGCGGCGCAGAGCACCTCGTACCAGGCAAGGCCTAATCCAAGCATGATGAGACAGAGTCGGCGCGTTTTCGTGGGATAGGTTGCGACAACAGGGGCCACGCGCGGGGTCACCGTGATTGCGTAGAGGGTCGCGAGCCCCATGTCTTGGAGCGCCGCGCGCGCCAGATCATGAGCAGGGAACAGCGGGTACTCACCCCGCCTGAACAGAAGAATCGCCACCGAATCATAGGCCGCCAGCGCAAGCAAGCACGGAACAGCGACCAGCAGCGTAGCAGACAGCCAGCGCGACATGGTGGTGAG
>Ga0184626_10000804_pt1 | contig 10303 bp, 12 predicted proteins | sample PLM3_60_b1_FD_133142 | JGI IMG/M metagenome (GOLD analysis project Ga0184626, IMG submission 133142) | Groundwater sediment microbial communities from an aquifer in East River, Colorado, USA - PLM3_60_b1 | ecosystem: Environmental > Terrestrial > Soil > Riparian zone | place: USA: East River... | reverse complement strand
GATCCCGCGCGCCGCTCTCGGGTACCGGAACGAAGGCCTCGATCGTCGTCCCGGCGCCGGGCGCGGTGCGCAGCGTGAAGCTGCCGCCCAGCGCCCGGGCGCGCTGGCGCATGCCGGCGATGCCGTGCGACAACAGGTTGTTCTGCGCGTCGTCGGCGATCCCCACGCCATCGTCTTCGATCAGCAGCGTGATCGTATCGCCGCCAACGCCCAGATCGACGCTGACGTGCTTGGCACGCGCGTACTTGACGATGTTGGTCAACGCTTCCTGCAGAATCCGATAGAGCGCGATCGAGGTCTGGGGCGCAATGCCGCTGTCGTCGGACGGAGTCGCGATCTCGCACTCGAGCCCGGCGCGGTCGCAGATTTCGTGGACCTGCCAGTCGACGGCGGCCGCCAAGCCGAGATTGTCCAGGAGCGTCGGCCGCAGTTCCTCGACGATCCGCCGCTTGATCTGGACGCCGTCGTCCAGCGCTTGCAGCGCGCGTTCGAGCTTGGCCGAGGATTCCGGGTCGCGCTTCTTCAGCCGCTCCTCCACCCATGCGATATCCATCTTGGCGCCCACGAGGATGCCGCCCAGCTCGTCGTGGATGTCGCGAGCGAGTTTCGATCGTTCGTCCTCGCGCACGACCTGCAGATGGTTGGACAGCTCCGACAATGCCGCGGTGCGCTCTTCGACCACGACCTCGAGCCGCCGCTTGTCTTCGACCACGCTGCGCCGGCGGGCATCGCGCTGCTGCGCATCGCGCCGGGCGAGCAGCCAGACGACGAGCAACAGCGCAACGGTGAACGCCGTCATCAATTCCATGCCGAGACGCGCGAATGCGATGTCCGCCGCCCACCGGGCGGTCGCCTCGTCGAACTGGCGGCGATGGGTGGCGGCCATCCCGTCGACCTCGGCCCGGATTTCGTCCATCGTCCGCTTACCGATGCCGGTGTCGGTAAGTGCCTGCGCGGCCGCGCCGTCCTTTTTGTACAGGGCGATCGACGCCTCCAGCTCGGCCAGCTTCTGGCCCACCAGGCCGTTTATGCGCCCGAGCGTCGCGCGTTGCGCAGGCGATCCATTCGTGACCAGCAATTCGCGCAGCCGATTGAAGACGCTGTCCACCTTCGGGACCGCCGCCGTGTACGGTGTGAGATATTCCTCGCTACCAGTGAGAAGGTAACCGCGCTGGCCGGTCTCCGCGTCGACGACCAGCGCCAGCGCTTCGTGCAGCGTCGATTGCATCTCCACCGTCACCGCCATTTGCCGGTTCGCGGATTCCAGCCGGCGATAACCGAGCTCCGCGTACACGGCGATCGCGAGCGACGCGACGATGCCGAGCACCAACGGCAAAACCACCTTGAGAGGGAGCACCGATTTCACGGTAGGGATCAGGACATCCGGAGGGTCGAATTGCCAAGACTATACCCAACGGCCCGATCCGCCTCAATGCACGTCAGGAGAATATCGCGCCGAGCAGAAGCCCGCCGGACAGGGTGCCAAGGTGCGGCGCATCGGCGACGCGCCACCCCTGCGGCGTTAACGAGGCACCTGGGAAGTTTTGACCGATGCGTGCTGAGGCGCCAGCGCACCCCCTTCGTTTTCCCACGACTCCAGCGGTGGCTTGCGCGGGCGGGCACGTTGCAGCGACCGCGTGTCGAGCCAGCGCTTGACGACCCAGGAGGTCGCGGCCGTCGCGGCGACGATCGCAGTAGCGGAGAGAATCTTGTTCACGGCGGGTTCCTCGTTGCACAAACCATCATTTCAGCGGCGGGGAATCGGAGGACGGCGAGGACTGGAGCGACGGCGACGAGTGATTGTTGCCGTGGGCCGCCATCGGCATGGAGTTCGCCTCCTCGGCTTTCGACAACGGTCCCTTGGGATCGGTCGCCGGACTGTCGACGGCGGGCGCAGCGACGGTATCGACGGGCGTGGGACGTTCGGCGACAGGGGCAGCAGCGGCATCGCTCGCGGTTACGGACGGCAGCGGCGGCAGCGCGACGGGCGGAGTCTCGACCGCGGGCGGCCCAGGTTGTGCCGACAGCAACTCGGGCGACGATACCGCGGCGACGGTCGTGGGCTTGTGATCGCCGCAAGCGCCGAGAATCACAAAGGCGGAAAGGGCCAGCACGACGGTTCGATTCATTTTCAACTCTCGCGGAAGTGGTGAGCTCGACACGGTGACTGCATGGAAACGAACAGTCGCCGGCGGGTACTGGGCGAAGCATAGGCGGGCTTTCCGCTTCCCCCTATCCGCGCGCGTCGGAACCGGATGTAGGAACGCACCGACGCTCCTCTCGAATATGCACAACCCGGTTGGAACATATCCACGAATAACGAGCCTCGACACCCGAATCGGTCGCGCAAGCGCATGAAATCGTGAAGTAAAGGGGTCACGCCTGCGATGGCACGCGGCGTGCAGCACTCGATGGGCAATGGAAGCGTTGCCGCGATCGTCGTTCGATAGCGATTCTTCAATACGGAGTCCAACATGCTCTACTACGCCCTCGTGTTTTTCTTCATTGCACTGGTCGCCGCACTGTTCGGCTTCGGCGGCATCGCTGCCAGCGCAGCCGGTATCGCCCAGATCCTGTTCTTCGTGTTCCTGATCGTCGCTGTGGTAACGTTCCTCATGTCGCTGGCACGAAGATCCTGACTTCGCCGGCATGCGGATCGTGCGGGGGGCGGCGGCACGTCGCCCACCTGCGACCAAACCAATATCGAGGGAATACCCAATGGCCAATCCACAGCCTGCCGCCGCCGCCGCGGCGCCTTTCCTGTCGGACGTTCAAGCGCTGCGGCAACGCGCGCGGCAGCATATCGAGGAAGGCGCGGTAACGTCCAACTATGGTGCCGACGCGAAACAGGTGTGCAAGGTCCTGAACGATGCGCTGGCCACTGAAATCGTCTGCGTGTTGCGTTACAAGCGGCACTATTTCATGGCAACGGGGATCGCTTCGGATTCGGTCAGGGCGGAATTTCTGGCGCACGCCAACGAGGAACAGGTGCATGCCGATGCCATTGCGAGCCGAATCGTGCAGCTCGGCGGCGAACCGAACCTCAATCCCGAGGGCATGGCTTCACGCGCCCACTCGGAGTACGTCGAGGGCAAGACGCTGCGCGACATGATCCGCGAGGATCTGGTCGCCGAACGCGTTGCGATCGAGAGCTATCGCGAGATCATCGCGTGGCTCGGTGGCAAGGACTCGACGACGCGGAAGATGCTGGAAGGCATACTCGCCGTCGAAGAGGAACATGCCGAGGATATGAACTCGCTGCTGATGGGATTGAAGGATACGTGACCGAAACACACGGCGCGCAGCGCCGTGTGTTTCGGTCACGATCAGTTGGCACGAAAAGCTTCGGGCGGCCGCGCGCTTTTCGTGGAATAAATTCAACGAAGCGCGCCGATCGAACGGTGCTTCGCGCCCACCTCGGTAGCGCGCGTATGCGCGCTGACAGCCATGGCGTACAGCGGCATTATTCGGGATCGACGCTAACGGCGAACCGAAGTCTCTGGCGGACGATACAGCGCCCGCTCGCGCTCGATCTCGTGGTGCGTCCAGGGCGGATCGCTCGGGTTGTATCCCTTCCAGCCGGTGCTGCGCCATCGGGCGACGCGCTCTTCGATGTCGATTGCGCCGTGCTCCCGCATGATCCTTTCCGCTTCGTCGGTGCGCGACGCATCGGTGCGCACGGTGACCAAAGCCGCGCCACGCCGCACGGCTTCCGCGTAATACTCGGCGTCGGATTCCGAAACGCCGAGATCGACGAGTCCGCCGATCAGTCCGCCGGCGATGGCGCCGGCCCCCGCGCCCACCAGCGCGGCGGCGATCGGACCGGCCGCCAGAATCGCACCGATGCCGGGGATTGCGAGTCCCATGAGACTCGCCGTCAAGCCCGCGGCACCACCCAGAGCGCCGCCCGCCACTACGCCGGTGGCGGCGCCCGTCGCCGGGTCCTCCACGGCAATCGACTGCGGCGGCCGCAGCGGCGCGTCGCTTGCGAAGTTTCGCTGCGTATCGTTGGCGACGATATTGATGTCGTTTTCAAGAAAACCAGCCGCGCGAAGCGCGCGCGCGGCGCTGTCCGCTTCGGCGATGGTGTCGAACGACGCAATCACGGTCTTGATCATGGAGAGCTCCTCTTATTGCGAGTCGGTGTGCAATTCGGCGCGCGCTGCAGGTCTGGGTTTGCCGATTTGTTCATAGTTGGCGATCACCTGCGCGCCGAGCAGCAGGAAGATCGCGGCGATCTCCACGCTTAGCAGGACCGTAATCGCGGCGGCGAACGAGCCGTAGACAACCGTGATTTGCGACAGCGTGCCGTAGTACCAGACGAGGAAGTGACGTGTGATCTCCCAGAGCGCGCACGCAGTGACGCCACCGATGAGCGCGTGGCGCCAGGAAATGCGACCAACCGGCATGACGAGGTAAATGGCCGTTACCACCAGGACCTCGCCCGCCACGCCCAACAGGTACAGCAGATAGTTCGACACCGACTCGAGCGAGTGGGCAGTCCCCAGGAGCGCCACTTCGCGGGTCGCAAGCACCGCGAGCCGTCCCGACACGACGGTCGCCACCAACAGTCCCAAGCCCAGGAACACGATGAATACGTAGGGCAACAGCGCCGACACGAGGAAGTGACGGCGGCGGATGGCGACGCGATGCACGAAAATGACCGACATCGCGTTCTCGAGCACCGTGAACGCCAGCGCACTGAAAAACAGCATGCTGGCCAGTAGAATCCCGCCAACCACTTCGCGGTTGGCGAGCACGATGCGCAGCTGTTCGACCACCGGCTCGGACTGGCCCGGGACCAGGAACTCGAGATACTCCGAGATGGTCGACAGGAGTTGGAGCTCGTCCGTCACGCGCGCCAATCCGATCAGGATCAACACCAGCAGCGGAACCAGCGACAGCAGAGCGTAATAAGCAACGGCGCCTGCCAGCAGCAGGCCCTGGTTGGCACGAAATGCGCGCAATACCCCCGCGGCGAAACCGGGCACCGCGCGCAGCGTTCGCAGCACCCGATCGCTGCGCCACGGCAACGATAATGCCGTGGCTCGCGATCGGTTCATTCCAGGATGCGATGCGTCGGACGTTCGCGCCGTGAGTGTGTCAAGGCTTCAGCTGCCCGCGAATTTCGCCATCCTTGTTGGCGGCGCTATGCACGTTCACGTAAAGATTGCCGTCCTGAAACGACTTGTGTTGCGCTTCGGTAAGCTTGGCCCCGGGGGGGATCGTCCACTTGTCCCCGCTTTTCACAAACGGGACGATGATGCCGCCGTTCTTGCCCGACGGCGCCTCGTGAATGTGCGCAGCGGTTGCGTCGACGCCAGTCGTCGTAATAGTGCCGCTGACCGCCCGGTCGCCGCTGATCGTGATCATCGCCGTGCCCGTGGCCTTCGTTGTCACCGGCGGTACTTCCTGGGCGCCGGTCAGCGTCGCCGTGATGTCGGCGCCCCATGCGTGCAACGCGTACAGCGACACGGCGACCGGGGCCAGAATCGTGAACGCGAGCGCGGCGGCCTCCGCGCGACGGGATCGATGGCTCTTCTTCATGGCGTCTCCTTGAAGTGCGGTGCACGGAACTCGCCACGGGACGATCCCGGTGCCGCGTCCGCTGCCCGGTGAGATTGACAAACAACGGCGATGATCGACATAGGACGCCTGCGAATTCGCAAGTAGGAATTGCCTGACGCCGACGCGACGGGTGCCGCCCATCGTGCCGACCCGCGAATGGCAGGCGCGCCTACGCGGGGAAGCAGCATTTCCCGCTAGCATGGCGGCTGCGCGACTGCCAACGGTCGCCGCTCGTGGTCAACCGACGTCAAACCGAGGGACAAGCCTGCCGTGGATTTTTCGATATGGCTGATTGCGATCGGGCTGCTGCTCGTGGTGATCCACGCGAGCAGCCATGTCGTCGCGCGCCTGCCGCTCAGTCCGGCGATCGTCTACTTTCTGTTCGGCATGGCGATCGGTCCCTGGGGATTCGACTGGGTTCGCGTGGATCCGGCGAGGCATCCGCTGTTGATCGAACGATTGTGCGAGCTGGCGGTGTTGATTTCGCTCTTTGCAACGGGCTCCAACCTCGGCAGCACGTTGCGCGGACGGCATTGGGGCGTCCCTTTGCGCCTGGCGAGCGTCGGCATGCTGGTGACCATCGCCGCCACCGCCGCGTTTGCGTATTGGGCGCTCGCCATGTCGGCAGGCGCGGCCATCATCCTGGCGGCGGCACTGGCGCCAACGGATCCGGTGCTGGCCGGCGACGTGCAGGTGTCCGATGCTCGCGATCGCGATCGCCTGCGCTTCGGCCTGACAGGAGAGGCAGGACTCAACGACGGCGCCGCATTTCCATTCGTCATGCTGGGGATGGGCCTCTTGTCGCTGCACGATCTGGGACCGGGGATGTGGCGCTGGTGGGTGATCGACCTCGCGTGGGCGGTGACAGGAGGTCTTGCGATTGGCGCGGTGCTGGGCTTGGCCCTTGGACGCTGGGTGTTGCACCGGCTGCGCACCGGTACCAACGAAACAGGCCCCGATGCCTTTCTCGGTCTGGGGCTCGTGGCGGTGGCCTACGGCATCGCGGTCACCGTCAACGCTTACGGTTTTCTGGCGGTATTTGCGGCCGCGGTGACGCTGCAGTGGACCGTCACGGAATCCGGCGAGAGCCAAGCCGCGCAGCAAGGAAAGGCAGCGCCCCTGCCGCCGCCAAGCGAGCGCGCACTCGCGATCGCATCGTTGCAGGAATTCAATTCGGGTCTCGAGAGCCTGTTCGAATTCGGCGTCGTGATCATGCTTGGCGTCCTGTTCACCGTGGTGCCGATTCCGTGGGAAGCCTTGGCGCTTGCGATTGTCCTGTTCGTCGTGATCCGGCCCGCGGCGGTGTTCGTCGCATTGCAACGCACGCGGCTCGAACGCGTGCAACGCGCGCTGGCGGGATGGTTCGGCATTCGCGGCGTGGGCTCGATCTACTATGCGATGTTCGCGCTGAATCACGGCTGGATCGGCGCCGACGCCGATCGCATGCTGGGGATTGTGCTCGGCGTCGTGGCAGCGTCCATCTTCCTTCATGGCATCTCAGTGACGCCGTTGATGACCGCCTACGAGCGGCAGCGCGCGCGCCTCACGCGACGAAAGAAGAAACCGATACGCGAACGGGCGCCGCACTGAGCTTGCGGTTCGCGACCGGCGCAGATACTCGACGCTTCGGCGACAAGGCCGACATGAACCATCCCGGTCGCACCGTTTACGGCGGAGTCAAATACAATAGCCGATTCAATGCGCGGGATCTCCGCCGCACCAGGTGCGCGGACGTGTCGCGACGTCCGCGCCAAAACTAGCCAACATGAACCGAACAATCGCCTGGACCGCGGTGACTCTCATCGTCGCCGCGTGCGCGTCGGGTCCGTCCCAAACGGCCCTCAACGTCAAAGATGGCGACCCGGCAACGGTCAACCGCGACTGCAAGCTGTTAGGCACCGTGAACGGCCGCAGCCTGTTCGGAGGCGGAGAGGCGACCCGCCAGGACGATGCAAGGCTGGATGCACGCGCGAAGGCGGCGGCCATGGGCGCGACGCACGTCCTCTTCCTCAAGGTCGACACGTCGGGAATGTTCAACACGGGGCATGCGACGGCCCGTGCGTACAAGTGCTAGCAGGCAGAGTGTCGACGCGCCACGCGCGTCGACGGTCCACGAGAAGTTTTCTGGTGGAGACGAGGAGGATCGAACTCCCGACCTCCGCATTGCGAACGCGGCGCTCTCCCAGCTGAGCTACGTCCCCACGAGGGGCGTAATTATAACCGGAAGGCGGTTCCGCCGTAAACTTGAGGGGAATCCCACGGTTAGCGTGGGGTTGGAATACTCGTGCTTCGTACCCACGTACGATGCCCGCACCCGGGAGTCCCAGTCACATGTCCCACCTGGTCGAACTCATCCAATATTACGGGCTCGCGTTCGTGTTCGTGAACGTGTTGCTCCTGCAGGCCGGATTGCCGGTGCCGGCGTATCCGACGCTCATCATTACCGGGGCGCTCGCGACGCGTGGTGGAGCGTCGGTGCCCGCACTCGTGGCCGTTGCAGTGGTCGCGGCACTCATCGCCGATGTCGCCTGGTATTCGGCGGGCCGCAGGTTCGGCAGCGGCGTGCTGAAGACGATCTGCCGGGTTTCGCTGTCACCGGATTCCTGCGTGCGCCAGACCGAATCCATCTTTGCTCGCTGGGGCGCTCGCTCGCTTGCCGTGGCCAAGTTCATCCCCGGCTTCGCATCGGTGGCGACATCGATGGCCGGCGTGGTTCGGTTGCCCGCGTGGAAATTCCTGATGTTCGATGCGATCGGCGCGGCGCTGTGGTCGGGCGTGGCGATCGGATTGGGTTACGCGTTCAGCGGCGCGATCAACCAGGTGCTCGAGGTGTTCGAAACGCTGGGCAAGATCGGGCTGTGGCTGATCGCCGGCGCGTTTCTGCTCTACATCCTCGCCAAATGGTGGCAGCGCGAGCTCTTCATCTGGCAGTTGCGCATGGACCGCGTCACCGTCGACGAGCTGCACGAGCTCATGACGGCGAATCGCGTGGGCAAGGTCATCGACGTGCGCTCGCCGATGTCGCAATTGTTGACCGGACGGATTCCCGGCGCGATCACCATCGATCCCAAGAACATGCGCGTGGACCTGCTCGCCGTCGAGCCCGAGAGCGAAGTGATCGTGTACTGCCAGTGCCCGAACGAATACACGGCCGCGAAGCTCGCGAAGATGCTCGTGCAGCACGGATTCAAGCGCGTGCGCCCGCTGCTCGGCGGCATCGACGCGTGGATTGCCGCCGGCCACAAGGTTGAGCCCGCCGAAGAAGCCGGTGCTAAAGTGATTCCGATGTCCGTTCAAAGAAGCCCGACATGACCAAAAACGCGATTCACTCACCCGACGCGCCTGCCGCGATCGGACCGTATTCGCAGGCGATACGCGCCGGACACACCGTTTATCTGTCAGGCCAGATCGGACTCGACCCCAAGACGATGACGATCGTCGAGGGGATCGAGGCGCAGGCGCACCAGGTATTCCGGAACCTGCGCGCGGTCGCGGCAGCCTCAGGCGGCAGTCTCGACGACATCGTCAAGCTGTCGGTCCTCATGGTCGACCTCGGCGATTTCGCGAAGGTCAACGACATCATGGCGGGCTACTTCACCAAGCCCTATCCGGCCCGCGCGACGTATCAGGTGGTGGCGCTGCCGCGCGGGGCGCTGATCGAGGTCGAAGGAACGGCGGTGCTCTCGAAGGCGGAGGAATAGTCAGGGTCGTTCAGCGACGCTTCTCGGCCAGCAACGGGAAGCTCGCCGGATCCCGAATCGACGCGACAGACAAATCGATGTCTAGCTCCGGCCAATACAGATGACCGGGATGGGGCTGCGCGACGTTGGTCAACTTGCCGATGGGCGCGTCCTTGAACCAAGGGAAGTCCGCAAACGACACAAACAGCTCCTCCGATTCGAGCAAAAGTCAAAAGCCGTGCGCGGATACATTGGTCACTTCAGCGCTCGAAGTAGTCGCGCCGCGCGCGCCGGATTGCGTTTTCATTTTCACGAATCAAGACCTCGATTGCTCGCAGCTGGCGAGCGTCCAAGCGGAAATTCTGCGCCAGTTGTATCGTAGGCTCAAGCCAGAACTCGGCCTCGCCGTCGGGACCGCTGACATGGACGGGCGGCCTCGCTTCTTCGCGGGAAAAGAAAAAGAAACGGAAACCCGCGGCCCGAAAGATGGTCGAGCTCATCCCCGCGAACAGGAATTGGCGGATGGTCGGCGCATTCCCGCATAATGTGACTTCGCGGTCGGATGCCTCCATCATGCGTTCGGTCGATCCCGTATACGAATCGCCCCGAATGTATGCGACGCGCGTCCGGCAACCCTGAATGAGCCCGGCTGCGAAGACGCCCAAGGATTCCGCGCCGAGGAAATCGGCGGGTCGCGGTCTCGCCGACCAGCTCGCGAAGCTCGGGCTGACGCGCGATGCCGACCTCGTGCTTCATCTGCCGTTGCGCTACGAGGACCACACGCGGCTGACCGCGCTCGCGGCGTTGCAGCCCGGCCTGGCCGTGCAGTGTGAAGGCGTGGTCGTCAACACCGACATCCAGTACCGGCCGCGGCGGCAGCTCGTGTGCCTGATCGCCGACCCCGGCAAGCGCGACGCGCAGCTCGTCTTGCGGTTCTTCACGTTCTATCCGAGTCAGCAGAAGGCACTGCGGCCGGGTCAGCGCGTGCGCGTGTTCGGCGATGTGCGTGACGGCCATTTCGGTCCCGAGATCGTGCATCCGCAGTGGAAGATCGT
>Ga0184626_10000803_pt1 | contig 10303 bp, 6 predicted proteins | sample PLM3_60_b1_FD_133142 | JGI IMG/M metagenome (GOLD analysis project Ga0184626, IMG submission 133142) | Groundwater sediment microbial communities from an aquifer in East River, Colorado, USA - PLM3_60_b1 | ecosystem: Environmental > Terrestrial > Soil > Riparian zone | place: USA: East River... | reverse complement strand
CCCCACCACCCCCGCGCCGCCCCTAAGCGGGGGGCCGCGGCCCGCCGCCCGAAAAATAGGGGGTTGATTAAACTAAGGGGGGGCGGGCAGGGGGGCCCGCCACTCCAAATCGTTGATTTTGACTTACACTAAGCAGATGGGTCCTCTTCCTTTTTCGCAGCTTCCCGGAATGAACTCTCTTTTCATCGATTTTGTGGAGAATCCGGAAAAAGTAAAGGATCTCTATCCATTTCAACCATCAATAGAGCAGCGCGATCTACCGCACCGCATGGATCTGTGCGAGCTGCTTCAGCGCCAAAATGCTATCTTTGAGAATCCGCATGCCGCCTCTCTAGTTGAAAAGTTGAGCCGTAGTGAGGCCCTCTGCGTCATCACGGGTCAGCAAACGGGCCTGTTAACAGGTCCGTTGTACACGCTATGGAAAGCACTGACCGCCCTTCGCGCAGCGCACCAGGCAGAAAAGGAGACAGGGCGCCCCTGTGTCCCTATTTTCTGGATGGCCAGCGAAGATCACAACATGCATGAGATCGCGAATTTTGCGCTCTTGAAACCCGATTTTGAAATCCAGAACTTCTCGCTCAAAGAGCATTTCTTTTTGAACCGGCAGCCGACAGGATCCGTCTCCGCGGGGAACCCGGAAATCAGAAAGATCTTGTTAAGAGCGCTCTCCGAAATCAAGGTTCCGCGGTTAAAAGAATGTTACTCTTCCGGAACGCTGGCACAGGCGTTTGCAAGAACCCTTCTATGGCTGCTTCATGACTTTCCGATCCTGATTCTGGACCCGTCCGATCCTGAACTTAAAAAACTTGCCGCTCCCTTTTTTGCGAAATTCTTTGAACGAAAGCACCGGCTGTTGCAGCTTCTTCGCGAGCAGAATGAAAAGCTTAAAGCAAGACATTATCCGGTCCAGGTCAAGATGGAGGAAAACGTACTGCCTCTATTTTTCATTCAAAACGGAGAACGATCGCATATGACGGTTGACACTCCTACGAATGCGATAACTCCGGAAGCGCTCAGCCCTTCCGCATTACTGCGTCCTCTCTTTCAGGACTTCCTGTTTCCCACCCTTGCCTATGTGGGTGGTCCGGCGGAAATCGCGTACTTCGCACAGCTACATCCCTGGTACGAGGCCATGGATATGAAACAACCCCGGCTGTTGTCTCGCGCGAGCCTTACGCTGTTGCCTGCTGCAACAAAAGCGTTTCTCGATTCAAAGAAGCTCAAACCGGAAGAATTTTTTATCCGCGAGGACATTTTACTGGATGCGCTCCTCAACAACCGCTCCTTGAATTTGATCCGCGCGGAAATCCAACAGCTAAATGAAACGATGAAACAGCGGCTGGAGAACATCAAGAATATTGCAGCGGAAATAGAGCCGACGCTCGCGAAATCAATCGAGACTTCGGAACGGAAGGTCCAGTATCAAATCCAAAAAATGGAAAAGAAGGCGTTCTTTGCGGCAAAACGGAAAGATCAGACACTGTTTCAGCAAGTCAGAAGCGCAAAGAATGTGATCTATCCGGATGAGAAAGTGCAAGAGCGTCACATCAACATCTTTTCGTTTTCTTCACGTCTGCCTGAATTGCTCCAGGAGATCTACGAAAAGATCGAACTGCCCGCAAAAGGACACCAATGGATCGAGATTTAGACGTCCCATGCACGGCAGACTTTTATATCTTATACTTACCGTCTAGAAATGTGGGGTTGATAAAATCAAAAATCAAATAAACATAATGGAATAAGAAAAAGCCTCGAATGCGTTTTTTTGCTTATTTCCTTCTGTTTATTTGATATTTGATATTTAATATTTGATATTTTATGGGAGAGATCAAACTCAACGTACTGGCATTTTCGGCGCATCCGGACGACATTGAGCTGTCTGCGGCAGGAACCTTGATCAAACTCAATAAACAGGGTTACGCGGTTGGCATTGCGGACATGACACGCGGCGAGTTCGGCACGAGAGGAACAATGGATATCCGTCAAAAGGAAGCGGAAGAAGCTGCAAGGCTGATCGGCGCAAAAGTGCGGGAGTGTCTGGACATACCTGATGGCAGCGTGACCGTCACGCGCGAGAACCATCTCAAGGTGATCCATCTTTTACGGAAGTACCGCCCCGGCATCGTTTTTACACATTACTGGCGCGCCAGACACGCGGATCATATCGCTACATCGCAGATTGTGACCGAAGCCTGCTATCTATCCGGGCTTGCAAAAATCGAAACCGGTCAGGAACGCTTTCGCCCAAAACGAATCTTGTATCATCAGATTCTTTATGATGTTGTTCCTTCATTTCTCGTGGATATCAGCAGCGAGGTGGAACAAAAATGGAAAGCCGTGCGCGCGCATAAATCGCAATTTTTTGATCCGGAAAGCAAAGAACCGGAAACACTCTTGAGCACTCCCTCGTTTCTTGAAAATCTGGAAGCGCGCATGAGATATTTTGGTTCTTTGATCGGCGTCTCCCACGCAGAACCGTTTCTAACTATGGAACCGATCGCCATTCCGGATCTCGTAGCGGCAATGGGCTAGAGTTTAACGGAGTTCTCCGCGCACACCGCGTTGCAATTTTATGAAACTAAAGATTGGAATTACCTGTTATCCGACTTATGGCGGCAGTGGTGTGATCGCCACCGAGCTCGGCAAGGAGCTAGCTCATGCAGGCCATGAAATCCATTTTGTGAGTTATGCGCAGCCGATCCGTTTGGACAAGTTTTACGAACGGATCTTCTTTCATGAAGTGGACATGGTTCCTTACCCGCTATTCGAATATCCGCCGTACGATCTGGCCCTCGCGGCCAAAATGACCGAGATCGCCAAATACAAACGGCTCGATCTGTTTCATGTCCACTACGCGCTACCCCATGCCATCAGCGCCTATCTCGCGAAATCGATGGTGGAAGATCGCGATATCAAAGTGATCACGACTCTTCATGGAACGGACATTACGATGGTTGGAATGGACCGTTCCTACTTCCCGATCACGAAATTCGGGATCAAGAAAAGCGATGGTGTCACAGCAGTTTCAAAATATCTCCAATTACTGACACAATCGCAAGTCGGACGAAACGATGTGGAAGTAATCCCAAATTTTGTAGACACAGATTTTTTCAAAAAACCATTAAACGGCGAGTGCAGACGCAGCGTGATCGCGCCGGGGGGAGAGCCCGTTTTGCTTCATGTCTCCAACTTCCGGCCGGTGAAACGAATTATCAACGTAATTGAAATCTTTCAAAGAGTGCTGGCAGAGACGCCCTGCCGGCTGGTGTTCGCGGGAGACGGACCCGAGCGATCGATCGCAGAACGTTACTGCTACGACAACAAGCTGACCGAACATGTGCTGTTTCTGGGAAAACAGGACAACTTGCCCGATCTGATGGGATGTGCCGATGTTTTGTTGCTGCCCAGCGAGTTGGAAAGTTTTGGACTTGTCGCCCTGGAGGCTATGAGCTGTGAAGTTCCGGTTGTCGCCACTCTTGTGGGCGGTTTACCGGAAGTGGTGCTGCACGGTGAAACCGGCTATCTTGCCAATCTGGGAGATGTCGACCGGATGGCTGAATATGCACTGGAGATTATCCAGAACCCGGGATTGCACATCCGAATGGGACAGGAAGGACGCCGCAGGGCCGTAGAATTGTTCGACCAGCGAAAGATAGTTCCCGTTTACGAAAATTTCTACGAACGTGTGCTAGCCCGGTAGCAACCGCAGAAAGAATCTTCATGAAAAACCAAAGTTCCTTGAGCTCGTTGAGACGTCTTTGGCCTTATCTCAGCCGGTACAGAAAACCGATGCTGATTGGAATGGTCTGCGTCCTGCTTTCCAATTCGATGGCAGTCGTTTCTCCGTGGGTACTGAAACTGGTTATCGACGCATTAAAAACAGGCCATTTGCAATACAGTCTTTATCAATATGCCGGAGCGATCCTGGTGGCAACCTTTCTACAGGCCACATTTCTGTTCTTGATGCGAAAGATCATGATCGGTGTTTCGCGTGATATTGAATACGATCTGCGCAACGACCTGTACCGCCACATGCAACTACTATCACAATCGTACTACAACCGGATGTATACCGGGGACCTGATGTCCCGCTGCAACAACGATCTGAGCGCAGTGCGTATGGTGCTGGGTCCGGCCATCATGTATTCGGTCAATACATTTTTCACGCTGGTCTTCGGGTTAGCAGTGATGGGACATATCAATCTATTTTTGATGGTGCTCGCATTGCTTCCGCTCCCGCTGGTTTCCTGGCTTGTCACGCACTATGGCGAAGTGATCCACAACCGGTTTAAAGATGTGCAGGCACAGTTCTCGCGGATCAGCACAACCGTGCAGGAAAACCTGAGCGGGATCAAAGTGGTCAAAGCATTTGGCCGTGAAGAAGAAGAGATCGCAGAATTTAGAAAGGAGAACCTGACGTATTTCCAACTGAACAAACATCTGGTTCGGGTCTGGGGAGTGCTGTACCCCGTTGTGGAGTTTCTGGCCGGGGTCGGAATTCTCATTGTGCTGTTGTACGGAGGGCGTCAAGTAATTCTAAACAAGCTTACGCTTGGTGAGTTTGTCGCATTCAACACCTATCTTGCGATGTTGATCTGGCCGTCCATTGCGCTGGGGTGGGTTACAAACATCACGCAACGCGGCGCTGCTTCCATGGCACGGCTGAATGAAATCTTTGATGAGAAACCGCAAATCACCGATCCTGAGGTTTCTTCCGTTCCATCTAATTATGAAATCAACGGCAAGATCGAATTCCGCAGTGTGACGTTTGGATACAAGGAACGGGAACCGGTGCTGAAAGATCTCACCTTTACGATCCATGCCGGGTACACCGTCGCATTTGTCGGTGCAACCGGTCAGGGAAAAACTTCCCTTTTGCATCTCATTCCGCGAATCTACGATCCGATTTCTGGAGAAATGTTGATTGATGATATCCCGCTGAAAGAGTTTCCTGTGGCCCTGTTGCGGCGCCAGATTGGACTCGTCCCGCAGGACGCATTTCTTTTTTCCGATACTATTGAGGAAAACATCGCCTTCGGGATGGAAGAACCTTCTTTTGAACGCGTTGAAACCGCTGCGAAGATCGCTTCCTTTGACGCTGAGATTCAATCGTTTCCGCACCAATACAAGACTGTAATCGGAGAGCGCGGAATTACCTTATCCGGAGGGCAAAAACAGCGATCTACGATCGCGCGCGCGTTGGGACGAGAGCCGGCAATCCTGATTCTGGACGATTCTTTTTCGAACGTAGATACACATACCGAAGAACAAATCCTGCGAGCATTGCGAGAATTTCGAAAAGGAAGAACGTGCATACTCGTTTCGCACCGTTTCTCCACGATTCAGGATGCAGACTGGATCTTTGTTCTAGAAGGCGGACGAATTGTAGAAGAAGGGGAACACGCCACTCTGCTGATGAAACGGGGTTCGTATTTTGATCTGTACCAGAAACAACTGATCGAAGAAGAATTGCAAATTCATAGATAGGTTCCATGGAAGACGAAGAGATAGAAATACGCGAATATGATTGGCATCTGCTGAAGCGGCTGCTCGTGTATCTGAAGCCGTATAAGGGTCGTATTTTTTTTGCATTTTGTCTGATGCTGGGTACCGCAGGACTCCAGGCGTTGACACCTTATCTTGTAAAGGTCGCCATCGATACATACATCACAAATCACGATCTGTCCGGACTGACCCGCATCAGTCTGCTCTACCTGCTGATTCTGATGGGGCAGATGGTCTTGAGTTATTTGCAAGTGTTTATCATGCAGATGACGGGACAGCACATCATGTACGACATGCGTGTTCAGATCTTTTCACATTTGCAGAAACTCGAAATCAACTTCTTTCACAAGAATCCTGTTGGAAGATTGATGACCCGGGTTACAAATGATGTGGATGTCTTGAACGAATTATTCACATCGGGAGTTGTCTCGATTTTCGGGGACATTCTGACTCTGACGGGCATCATGATTGCGATGCTCTGGATTAATCCCGCTCTTGCGATGGTGGCACTTTCCGTTGTTCCGATGCTATTTTTTGCTACCGCATTGTTTCGTCGAAAGGCGCGTGCGGCGTACAGCGAAACCCGCTACTGGCTGGCGAGAATGAACACCTTTCTACAGGAAGCCATTTCGGGAATGGGAATCATTCAGATCTTCAGCAAAGAAGACGCGATGTACAACAAGTTCGACCGGATTAATTTCAAACACTATCGCGCGACAAAAAAATCTGTCATGGCGTACGCGGTGTTCTATCCGGTGGTCGAGATGATCGAAGCGATCGCGATTGCCCTCCTTGTGTGGTATGGCGGAAACCGCGCAATTGCCGGATTTGTCACTTTTGGCGCGCTCGTTGCGTTTATCCAATACACACAACGTTTCTTTCGTCCGATCGCGGACCTGAGTGAAAAATATAACATCCTGCAGTCCGCGATGGCTTCTTCAGAACGGCTGTTCGATTTGCTGGACAACAAGCAGATCATTGCGGCGCCTGTTGTAGAACGCATGCCGGAAGAAAGGCTCACAGAGATTGAATTTCGCAATGTTTCCTTCGGATATCCAGGTGGAGAACTGGTCCTGAAGAATATTTCATTCCGGATTGCTGAAGGGGAAAAAATTGCTGTGGTCGGTCCAACCGGCGCGGGAAAAACAACAATCATCAGCCTGCTGCTCCGGTTCTACGATACGTATGAAGGTCAGATTCTATTAAACGGAGTCGATTTGAAGAATATCTCAGAGAAGCAGTTGCGAAGAGATATGGCGGTCGTGTTTCAGGACGCCTTTTTGTTTTCACGGACCGTTCGTGAAAACATCACTTTTGACCGGCCGGAAATCACAGAGGAGCAGATGAAACGGGTTTCGGAGTATCTGCTCGCCGATCCGTTTATCCGGGAACTTCCCGGCGGGTATGAAGAAATGTTAAACGAACGCGGCTCAAACCTTTCCTTTGGACAACGTCAATTGCTGACCTTTGTACGCGCCCTCGCCGCTGAACCCACGATCATCATTCTGGATGAAGCCACCTCCAGCGTAGATGTAGAAACGGAGTATGTCATCCGGAATGCGCTACAGAGGCTGATGGAAGGCCGTACTGCAATCTTGATCGCGCACAGACTATCGACGATCCAGAACGTGGATCGCATCCTGGTGATTCACGATGGAGAGATTCGCGAACAAGGACGTCACCAGGAACTGCTCGAACATGGCGGACTATACTCGAAGCTCTACCAGCTTCAGTATAAAGAGCAAGAAGCCCCAAAACTGTAGGGGCTGAGCATTTGCCATCGCAACGCGAACAATCACACTGGTGCGTACTTCTCCAAAAGCAATTTAAGATCATCAAAGTGCGGGCAAATGCTCCGCCCGTCATGGTAGTTGTATGGATTCAATTCGTCTGACGGGCTGAGCATTTTCAGCAATGAACAAAAGCTTGTGCGCGAAAAGAAATGATAGCCGATGGCAATCGGCTCAGCACCACTTTGGAAAATGCTCAGCCCCTACGGTTTACGCAGAGTTTGTTCGACAACCTCTTTCAGGCGCTGAATTCCTGCATTTTTTGAGATTACAGGAATCTCGCCAAACTCTTCCGGGAGGTGAAAGTCGGCTTTTCCTGTAAACACGACCAGCGGAATAGAGGATGTTTCCGCATTCGATTTCAGCCGAGCAATCAACTCTGGGCCCCCTAACCCGGGCATCAATACATCCAGAATCATCAGATGCGGCTTAAAACGATACAGCTGATCAAGTGCTTCTTTGCCATCTGCGGCAGTGACCACATCAAAGCCGATTTCCGAAAGCGCTTTGTGCAAAAGCCGGAGCGTGTGAATATCATCATCAACGATCAGAATATTATCGCGGGACAATTGTTCATCCATTGTAGGAATTGCAAAACAAAATTGCGTTCCTTTTTCTTTTTCTCTCAGCCAGATCCTGCCGCCATGTGTTTCGATCATCCTCTTTGCGATATAAAGGCCAAGACCAATTCCTTCAATACGGCGATTGTCATGTACACGGCTGAACCGTTGGAACAACATGTTTTTCTTATCCGGCGGAATTCCAATCCCTTCATCAGAAACCGACACAAACAGGAAGTTGTCTCCATTTTCCGGCAGCAAACCTTCCGGAAGCTCGGATCGATTCGCCTTTTTTGCTGTGATTTCAATCGCTCCTCCATTGGGAGAATACTTGATTGCATTGCTCAGGAGGTTTTCCATCACTTCCTGTAAACGCCCTGCGTCTGCTCTCACCAGTGGAAGTTCGCTATCGGTATGAACGATGAATTTGTGTTTCTCGCTCCAGGGAAAAATCAATCGTTGCAGAAAGGAGCGGAAATCCACCTTTTCGTAACTGAATGCGATATCTCCGCTATCGAGGCGCGAAGCTTTTAATGTTGCCTCCGCCAATTTCTGCAGCCGCTGCGCCTGGGTGGACACTGTTTCCATGATTTCCTTTTGCCGTTCATCCTTCCATTCGCCTCTCTTGAGCAGATAATCCATATATCCACGGATTACAGTGAGGGGAGAACGAAAGTCATGTGCAACAATTTGAACGATTTCGTCCTTCTGCTGGACAGTATCGGCGAGTTGCGAATTCGTGCGCTCGAGGCGGTGATACGAATCTGCATTTTGAAGCGCAGTACTTAAGGCATGCGCCAGCGTTTCCATAATCAGAACATCGGACTCATCAAAAGCTCCCAACCTGTCGCTTTCCAGATCCAGCACGGCAACCACTGTATCCCCGATTTTCACAGGAACGGCAAGCTCGCTTCTCACTTCTTCCAGTAAGTTGTAATAATTTTCCGCTTTTGAAGTATCCGGGACCAGAACAGTCTTTCCTGTCCGAACCGATGCCCCGGTCAGTCCCTTGGCAATCGGAACTTTACTGATCACGCGGCTAAGAGCTTCGAATCGTGGAACAAAATACCAGCTGTGAATCACCTGCTCTTCTTCATCAACCCATCCCATTGCGACAAAGTAATACTGAAAGCGCTGCTTGATTCTTTCAACGGTAGTTTTGACAATCCTCTCGCGGTCCAAAATGGATGCCAGTTCGCTGACCAACTCGCTCAACAGCAGCATCTGATTGTTGTGTTTTCTTTCTCCTTCATAAATCACCGCGTTGCTGAATGCGACCGCCAGCTGATCTGCCAGTGTTTCGAGTGTCAGGACGTCGCCGGGTGTAAATGCGTCACGATCCGGACTCTCCACGTTTAGTACGGCGAGCACTCTGTTTTCTCGCTTCACGGGAATGCACACTTCCGAATTGGTTGGAATGAGTGGATGGGCAAGAAACAGCGGATGACTCCTGCAGTCATTGGAAAAAACGGTAATCGCGTTGCGAAATGCATGGCCAAGAAATCCGATTGCAGAGGATTGAATATACCCTTGCTCCTTGATCTGTTTATGATAGGGGCCAGAACAAGCGCGCATTTCGAGGAAAAAATCGTTTTCTGCCGGGACGTAAACGGCTACTTCATTCATACGAAGTGCTTTTTGGATCCCGCTGATCGCATAATCCAGAATGTCATCCAGGACAAGACTTGCGTTGAGCTGACGCGCCGTCTCGTTCAAAAACTGGATTTGCGCCGATCGACGTTTTTCTTCATTCATGAGGCGGGAGTTGGTAAGGATGACCCCAGCCTGATATGCGATCGTAGAAGTTAAATAGGAATCAAATTCGGTAAATCCGCCTCGCTTGTTGATGACCGCGATCAGTCCGAGCATTTCATTCCGGACGATCATCGGCGCCAGAATCAATGATTTTGCGGAATACCCCTTCACAAAGGCAGTTAAGATCCGGGGATCAGCAGATGGATTGTTGGAAAGCAACGCGCCATTCTTACGAAAGTTCCACAGTTCTTCCTGCTCCGGCGTAACCTGATACGAAAGAGAAAGATTCTTCAGCCGCTCAGATCCATAGTGAGATTTCTGCGCGGTAAAAGTTTTTTTTGCTTTGTCATACGTTGCAATGAGACAGATGCGGGCGCCCACCATATGCGCGATCCGCTCGGTGAGTTGTTCGTAGAGTTGCGAAGGATCAGACGCACTGATCAGAGTTTCCGTTAACTCTGCAAGATCCTTCAAATTCTGGCGCCAGGAATGTCTGCGCGGCATGCTTCCCCCAACCGGACAGCCTAAAACCTTTTAGGGTACCATAGAGTTTCTTCACTTCGGCTCAGTCGAATTGAGCCATCAAAAATCTAACCCTGGAAGGTATTGTTGCGCCATATAAGAATCTAACCCTGCCAGAAGACATCTGAACGAGTGCAGTCTGAAGGAGGGTTAGTAAAGTGGGAAAAGGAT
>Ga0184626_10000801_pt1 | contig 10315 bp, 9 predicted proteins | sample PLM3_60_b1_FD_133142 | JGI IMG/M metagenome (GOLD analysis project Ga0184626, IMG submission 133142) | Groundwater sediment microbial communities from an aquifer in East River, Colorado, USA - PLM3_60_b1 | ecosystem: Environmental > Terrestrial > Soil > Riparian zone | place: USA: East River... | reverse complement strand
TCTGGACACCTACTGGTCACGGTGGCCGCAAGTCTGGGTGCATGGCGACTGGGCTGCGACTGATGAGGACGGGTTCTGGTACATCCTGGGCCGCTCTGATGACACCATCAAGGTGGCCGGCAAGCGCCTGGGACCGGCCGAAGTCGAAGCGATCCTGACTGGCCATCGGGCGGTGAGCGAGGCAGCCGCGATCGGCGTTCCACACCCGGTGAAAGGCGAGGCACTGGTCTGCTTCGTGGTCCTTCGCCAAGGGTGGACCGCGAGTGAGGCGCTTGCTAGCGAGCTTGCGAGCCACGTGGTTGAGCAGCTGGGAAAGCCCCTTCGGCCAGCAGCGGTGCATGCGGTGCCGGATCTTCCCAAAACCAGGAATGCTAAGATTCTTCGGCGGGTCATCCGGGCAGTGTTTCTTGGTCAGGACCCTGGCGATCTTTCCAGTCTCGAGAACCCCCAAGCCGTTGCGGCCATCAAGCAGCTCTGCTCCCCTGTAGGACCCGATTAGCCCGCATTATTCGTGGACGCTCTTGCTGCAATCGCGGATTCGCTACTACGACAAAGCCCGCACGCGGCTCCGGCGTGCTGAGAGCAGCATTAGCTCGCTCACCGTTTTACCTGATTGCCCCCGCCCATCTTGGCGCGATACAGAGCTCTATAAGCCGCCTTGACCACCTGATCTGAAGTGGGCTTGCGATCATCCCGTTCGGCGACACCGACGCTGACCGTCACAGAAAGTTCTTCATCGGAAGAACTGTCTCCACTCGGCTGTTCCGATTGCTCTCGAAGACGGCCGCCACTACGCAGGGCAAAGCGTGCGGTCTCGACCGTTTTCCTCATGGTCTCCAGGTGGACGAGGGTATCACCCGCCGATTTGCCAGAAAAGACGACGGCGAATTCTTCCCCGCTGTAGCGGAAAGCCTTTCCACCGCCGGGCACGCTTGCAATCTTCCTGGCGACCATTTGCAACACCTGGTCACCCACAGCCTTCCCATACTGGTTGTTGAACTCCTTGAGGTGATCGAGGTCCACCACCGCCACTGAATATCGACTGCCCAATCCGGGCAGGGTCTGGTCCAAGGCGAGCCGGCCCGGCACCCCGGTCAACTCATCGTGGTAGGTCATTTTGTAGGATTCCTCAAGAAGAGCAAGAAAGAGGATCAGTCCGGCCGTGGCAAAGTAATTCGTCGGGTTCCACCCGAAACGGCTGCCGTGGAGTGCGATGAACGAGGCGACTAACGCCCACATGAAACCGCTCTCGATGGGATTCTTGTAGACCATGAAACGGGCCAGGTGGAGCACCGAGGCCACGAGGAACGCAAAGAGCGCCGGTTGAGCGATAGGGGTCCATCCGCTCAAGCGCGGACCAAAGTATGCGAACTCCAGCGACGCAGCCAGCTCTGCCAGCTCGGGGCGGCAGATCCACGCCACGAGGAACAGTTGCGAGAGGGTCACGCTCAGCCAGACCACCCCGCTACGGACCAGCGCGCCGCGCTCAGTCATCAAGGAGAGCGCCAAAAGGTTCAGCGGGAGCAGGAACGCGACTGCGTTGAAGACAATGCGGCCGACACCCTCCGTTGCAGCCTCCCCTGGTGCAAAGAACAGCACGGCTCCGTCGGCCAAGGCCAGGCTCAGCATGGCGAGCACCATCCGGCTGCGATCGAAATGCCAGCCGAACAGGAGTCCGACCACCAGGACAATATAGGGATAGACAGCTACGAGCGGCTGCATCCAGCCGGGCAAGCCCAGCGGGCGCAGGAATCCCAGGGCGGCGAGCACCAGCAGGCCGCCGGGTACGACTAATGAATACAGCCATTTCCAAGTGGGAGATTTTAGGACCATACCCGCTTCTCCAACGATGATTCTGCCAGAAGGGAAGCGCTTTCACTAATTTTTTCTGTTTTTTTCCACGTCATTTCCACCACACCTCCATGAGAGGGAGATTCACCCCGTACCACAGGAAGCCCCGTGTGTAGACACGGGGAGGAATCCATAAGATATTCCGCGAAGCGTATAGCCGGAACCCACGGGTGAAAATCCGTGGTACGGGGTTCACTGATAAGGAGCAGGCGTGGCAGGCGGTCTGGAAGAGGCTGGAGGCGGAAGGTCTCGCGCGCTTTTCGAATGAGGCGGCACCGGATGGAATGAGTGCGGTTCGTTTAACTTGGGCAGGATGGCTGGTCAAAGACCGCCCGGTACAATCCCTTCCAGAACTGGTGCCAAGCCTCGACGGTCTCTCGCGCCCCGGCCGCGACCAGTGCAAGCGCGGCCGGGGAGCCGGCCGTTTTGCGCACTGCTTCCACCAGCCACTGACTGTGCTGTTGTTCTTCCTGCAGGTGCAGCTCGAAGAAGGCCAGGTCCTCGGCCGTGAATTCGGGATACTTCTGCAAGCCTGGATAGAGATACTGGAATTCTGACGCCGCCGTCGTTTCCACAGCCAGCTCCGCGCCCAAGGCAACCAGATAGTCCGTTTCCAGAAACAGGCGACGCAGGACCTGTAGGTAGGATTCCACTTCGGGGAGCGGTTGGGTCTGGTTCAGATCAGGCTCGCTGAGTCCCAGGGCTCTGGCGAACCGCTCGAGCTGCCTGACATGAGCCTGCTCGAGCGAGCCGGAGCCGAGCTCTGAATGAAGGGTCTTGATCAGCTCGACGCGCATCTCGATTTCGTCAACAGGGGTCTTATAGAGCAGCCCTTCCAAAAGTTTGACGAAGTGTTTGCAGAAGTAATGATACTGCCGCAAGAAGCGCTGCAACTGTTCGCGGCTCAGGCGCTGCTCCTTGAAACGTTGAAAGAACTCGTTGGAATTCACGGGATGCGTGGTGAGCTCCTCCATCATGCCATGCAACGACGGTGGGTCGGCCTGCGTCAGATCCATACGTTCAGTGGTTATCCCAGTCCGGGTACTCCTTTCTTGCGCATTCATCGCACACACCGTGGGTGAACACCGCCTCTGAACGGGCCTTGATATAGTCTTCCACCTGATTCCAGTAGCCCTTGTCGTCCCGGATCCTCTTGCAAGACGCGCAGATAGGCAACAATCCACTCAAGGTCTTAATATTCCCTGCCGCATCTTGGAGCTGAAGAAGAATCCCCTTTCGTTCCTCCTCCGCACAGGAACGCTCGATGAATTGGCCGATTCTGATGCCGATGTCGGCCATCATCTGCAGTAGACTGGTGTCAGGCGGACGGATGTCCCGGCTGAAGAACTCGATGACGCCAAGGGTCTCGCCCCTGCTCTTGATCGGAAAGCCAAACGCCCCGTGCAAGCCCGCTTTGGCCGCCAGGCGCGCCCGCGGAAAGTTTGAATCCTTCAGGACGTTCGGAATCCACGCCGGTTCACCGCTTGCCCACACACGACCGGGCAACCCGATCCCGCTGGAAAACGTGACCTCACGGCTGAGCGCCACGAACTCCGCGGCGTTCACCGAGGGGACATGCCAGACGATGTCGCAGCGCAGGACCTGGGCGTCACGGTCTATGAGCCAAATGACACCAAGTTCCCATCCGACGATGTCGCAGACGGCTTGGAGGAAGCGGGGAGCCGCCTCGCGGAGCGCGGCGGAATCCACCAACGCAAGACTGACGGCCAACTGTGCAGCGAGGCGATTATCAGCCCGTTTGCGATCTGAGATGTCACGGATAATCCCGCTAAAGTATGTTTCCCCTTTGGTCTTCCACGTGGCCAGTGAGAGTTCCAAAGGGAATTCGCTCCCGTCTTTGCGGAGTCCCTGCAGCTCAACCGTTTGTCCAACGAGGCGAGACTCGCCTGTTGAACGCACTCGCTCCAGTCCCCTTCGATGCGCCTCCCGGTATCGTTCAGGGATCAAGAGAGTTAGGGGCTTGCCCACCACTTCCTGTTCCCTATAGCCGAAGGTAGTTGCTGCGGCTTTGTTCCAGGACACGACGTTCCCATTGTTATCGGCGAGAATAATGGCGTCAACCGCCGATTGGACTACCGACGTGAGCCTGACCTCCGACTCCAGCAACTTTTCTTCGGCTCTCTTGTGGTCAGCCTGTTGGCGGTCCAACCTGACACAGAGCCACCCGACGACGCTTATCATCACCACGGCAAAGACCCGATTGACGAGAGCCATGCCGAGGTCTTCGTCAGACACAGGCCATGCCCCTAGGATGGTCAAGCCGATTGCCAGGATCGTGACGGCCATGACGGCCCATTGGCCCCGCCACCATAAGGCCGTCAGAATCGAGACCGGGTAGAGCGCCCAAACGGCAATCTCAACCTGCGTCAAGAGGTCTATGGCGAATGTAAGGAGAAGCAGCCCGATCGTGATGAGGCCAAGGAAGGGCTGACGCCAACGAGTCGCTAGATTCTCTAGAGAAGGGAGCATCTCCCACCCGCTCGTCAACAGTCCTACGACGCGCTGATGCGGAGAAAGTATCACTGCTTTCCGTTCATGGTCCCATCGGCGGTATTGTAGCGGAGGCCGTTTCTCTCCACAACAGTGAACTTCTCGCCAGCCTGGACCGTTCCTCTAGCGGAAGACAATACGTGTTCGTGCAGAAAGCTAGCCCAGATCTTGTAGGAAGGCGGTCCGGAACCGAGTCGAGGAGGAAGATTTCCAGGGCAATTCTCCAGTGTGCAACTACCTGTTGCAGATGTAGGAGATCCACTACGGGGGAAGAGGCTTGCAAATCAATGGAATGCGCTTGTTGAAGCCAGGGGGGTGAATCCTTTTCCCTTCGGCTCGCTTGTTCAGCAATCGCGCGAGGCAGCCCAGCGAGTCGAATGACCCACAAAATTCATAGGTTACACCAGGCTGAGTCCCCTCCCCATCAGGCATCGCATTTGCTCATCCAGGAGAGGCGGACTGATTTCCCACTCGTGGCGTTCAAGGGTGTCACCATGAGCACTCATGCCCTTCAGAGGATGCTTTCCTACTGCTTAGCAAGAGGCAAGAATGCTGTCAAAACAGAGAAACAGATTGAACCTCCGCAAGATTGCCTCAGCACAACCGTTCCATTCCGTCGGCAAACCAGGCAGAAGGAGCGTCTTATGCTAAGGCGTGCTTGTTCCTATGAAATGATTGGGGGGCTTGGTGAGGACTCGATCGTCATCCACCAAGGTGAGGCACTCGCGCTCAACATTAGCTCCGAGGGCATCCTGCTCCTGATGGACCAGGTCCCGCAGGTACAACAGCTGATCGAAATTCATACGGCGAACTCAAAAAAGAGCCATATCTTAACGCTGTTCGAAGTGTGCTGGACCCGTCAGATTCAATTTGGGAGGCATGACTGTCAGTGCTTGGTTGGGTGCCGGTTGACCTTCGGTCCCTCTCCCTACTTACTTTTTCAAAAAAAGAGCGTTGAGCACCTCGTTGCACAGCCTCTGTCTTGAAAGTCCGCTCCTTCTGCGAAGTTCTGCTTTCCTAGCGCCAGCGCCATCCGTTCAGTTTCCCCGCCGCTCCTTCCCTGTATTGGGGACAGGAAATTAAATTGTGAATTTGGATCGAGAGAGAAACAATCAGCAATGAGGCACCTCCCTTGCTCGGTACAGGAGAGTGAGCTCCTCGGAAGATCAGGAGGCGGAAGATGAAACAGCCTATTCGGCGGAACGTCTCACGCGTTCTTCTCGTGAGTCTGGCTTCCACTGGACCTGCCTGGGCTCACTCGCTGATGGATGAGGTACGACTACACGCTTTGAAGAAAACCTCTGACTATGATACCGTGAGGCGTCTCGCCAGAAACCGGAGCGGCCGGACAGGCTCAGACGACCATAGCGGTCGGCTGCAAGACCAGGCTGCAACCACCAACAGGAGGACTTGAGGGATGAGACCACAACAGGCTCTTTGGGCATGGGCTTTCACGGCGGTGGTCATCATGGGACTCCTCGGCTTCCGCGGGCGCGAGCCAGCCTTGGCGGCAGAGCTGTCCGCTGGCACTTGGACAGGCGGAGGATCAATCGGCTTCCTGGCTAACACACCGGATGATACCGCCTTCGCCTTCAATCTCAACGTGGAGAGGATGCTGTCCAGCAACCTCTCCATAGGTCCGTTATTGCAGCTTGGCTTTACCGGTGACATGAACCAAGTCGGTTTCTCCGGCCAGGCGAAGTACTGGCTCGAACTTCCTGGTATGGACAACCGAGCGAAGCTGGTCCTCCAAGGCGGTATCGGTTTCGTGCATTCCGATTTTTTCCGGGATGATACCTCCTGGCTCATCCCGATCGGGGTGGGACTCGACTACGCGGTGAACCAGAACATCAAGCTCATGACGAATTTCCTGCTCAACTTCACCGACCTCGACACCGGTGCCGGGACTGGCGCAAACGTGATGCCTGGACTCACCTTCGGCGTCCGCTTCTAAGTACCGACCTGGGAGACTCTCCTTCTTTCGCGAGGCGTACCCAGAAAATTCGAGAATCCGGCGTACCCGCCAGCTCGCGAGAGTGGTCTGGTAAGAAAAAAAGAAGAAATTGACCGAGACCGGAAAGGCTGGCATCATAGTCGCGGATCGGAGACTCAGCGTAGAGAGGCAGCCTATGGCGAAAATGTGGGGGTGGTTGGTTCAGTACGGGAGTGGCATCATCTTAGCCCTCCTGCTCGGCGCCATTCTTGGAAGTATCCCGCTGTTCAAGGAGACCGCTCTGGGCGACACGAAGCTCACGGCATCCCGGATCGTGCAGTTTATGGGATACGGTAGTGCGCTTCTCCTGCTCTGGCTGCTTGGCCAGCGGGTGGCCATGGAGCTTTCCGAGCATGGCAAGGGCGCTTCGTTTCTACGTCAGGTAATCGTCCCTCTGGTCACATTAGTCGTCGTGTCGTCTGGATACAAGGTGCTTTGGTTGCTTGTTGGTCCGTTCCTCGGACAGACCGGAAAGACCATTTATGACTGGACCTTCGTGGTCGGGATCGTGGGCGCGGCCTTGTGGCTGGCTGTGGCCTGGTTCCGTCACTCGCCTCTGCTGTTCGAATCCTTGCAGGAGTTGGAACGAGCGGGGAAACCTAGCGCTCGCCAGCATTCTCTCGCCTGTCCTGAATGTGGTGTGCCCGTCCCTGCCGGCGTGGAGTACTGCAGCAAGTGCGGGAAGAGAATATTCATCGCGTGAGCTAGCGACCAACCCCTAAGCGGCTTGCTACCGCTCTAGGTTCAGGGCATGCCAGGCCTATTCTGGTGAGAAGTCAGGGCGAGCCAACAAACAACCACAGAGCCACCGGCCTAAAACCTGAACCCAACCCCGCCTGCAACAATGTTGGTCCGAAAATCCAGTGAGGCCGATGGTCCGCCCGCTCCCAGTGGGTCCTCGCTTTTCCACTTATAGTTGGCGAGAAAGTATTTATATTCGCTGAAGAGGAAAAACCGGTCGCTCACGTTGACGCGGACTCCGCCGAGGAACTGAAAGGCGAAGGCCGCATCGCCTGCATTGTCCGTGAATGTGCCTTGCTGACTGTTCTGGATGTTAGCTCCTCTTAGAAACCCCCCAGATACTCCCGCACCAACACCCACATAGGGTTGGACGACCTCGTGGGGGTAGCGCAGCAGCAGATTGACCATTGCGTTAACGACATTCAGTGTGGCGTTGGCAGACCGTGTGACTCCGCCTGTTGTCGTCAGAGGAGCCACAATATCTCCGTTGTGACCGAATAACTCCGCTTCGATGCCAAGGATGCGGTTCGCGAAGGCTGGGTAGATGCCTGCCTTGATCCCACCACCGAGTCCCCCGCCGACCGATGTCTGGGGAAACTGATCATCTGACAATTCAAGGTTCCTATTCAGCGGGTTGCTCCCGAGAATATAGAGGCTGATGTATGCCTCAGTTTTCGTTTCCTCTGCGGCGTTCCCTGCCTCCGCGGTTTTTTCTGTCTCCGAGGGTTTCCCTCCCTCTGCACCATAGCCTGGGATTGGCAGCATAGCCACTAGACTTGCCGTAGCAATCATCCCAATCCAAGGCCTCAATGCACTGAACGGCTTTATACCTCTTTGTTTTCCACTCGCACTCATAGGTAAGGACCTCCTTAGTCAAGAGAAATGTTTCTAAGCCAACTCCGCTCGCTACTTAGCCAGTTGATTCCCCATCGGGTTCAAATGCTTGCGGCATTGCATAGAGCACCGCTCTTGTGTAAGTCACCACTAAGTGTAGCGGGTAAATAAGATATGTCAAAAAAGGCCGCGGGGACTAACGCTTCGGGGTATCAACTATTTGTGTATAGACACCCCGGATGCTTTGTCCGTCAGCCAGAGACGGCTGCCGTTTCATGAACGGCTATTAGAGCCCCAGGCTCCGCTTGATCCGGTCCCAGAACCCGCCGCCGTGGAGTGCGCAGTAGTCGGTTGGTTCGGTTCCCTCGATGAAGACTTCAGACACGACCTCCGGGCATAGTGGGGTCGCTAGTTGCCCGGTCTGCGGATCTACGTCGCGGGTGATCACTCCGGTAGGAATGGGGAAATCGGGGGAATTGGACGGGATGACCTGACGGGCAAAGTCGGTCCAGATGGGAAGCGCCGCCTGGGCCCCAGTGAGACGGAGGTCGGTCCCGTCATCAAACCCGATCCACACGCCGATCACCAGGTCAGGGGTATAGCCGACGAACCAGGCATCCCGATACTCGTCCGTCGTTCCGGTCTTTCCCGCCACAATTCCTTGCAACCCCATGGCCTTGGCCCTGGCAGCGGTGCCTCGCTCCACCACCCCCTTCAACAGAGCGGTCACCAGATAGGCGGACTGGGGAGAGGCTGCCTGGTGCCTCTCGATGATTGCGTACCACAGGGGCTCTCCTGTCGGCGCGACCACGGATCGGATGGGGGTTGGTGGGACGACAAGTCCGCCCTGCGCCACGGCGCCGAAGGCAGCGGTAATCTCGAGCAGGGAAACTTCCGAGGTTCCCAAAGCGATGGAGAGGTTTTCCTCCAGCGGGCTGCGGATCCCCAGATCACGCACGAGCTGGGTGATCCTGTGAGTCCCGACCGACTGGGCGATGCGCACCGTTGGGACATTGAGGGACTGCTCCAGAGCGGTCCGGACCGTTACGTTTCCCCGAAACTGACGGTCATAATTTTGAGGGGACCAGGAGCCGGTTCCCGAATTGAAACTCACAGGGGCGTCCATGACCAAGCTGGCAGGCGTGACGGCTTCAATCGCTGCCTCGCGACTTGCTTCAAATGCAGCGAGGTACACGAATGGCTTAAACAGCGAGCCTGGTTGCCGTCTGGCCTGCACCGCCCGGTTGAACTGGCTGAGGCGGTAGTCTCTGCCACCGGCCATCGCCAGGATGCCGCCCGTCTTTGGATCGAGAACGACCAAGGCTCCCTGTAGGGTTTCTTTCTTTCGTTTCAGGAACTGATAGCTCGATTCGAGACGCTTCAGCCCTGCCTGCAACGAATCCTCCGCGATCCGCTGCATCACAGGATCCAGAGTGGTCATGACCTTCGCACCGGGAGGGAGTGCTCCTCCGAGGGATTCTTCGGATTGGCGGAGCAGGTAGTCCACGAAGTAGGGGGCATCCGTGAGGCTTTCTTGACTCAGGGCGACCTGCACTGGACTGTCGATCGCTTCCTTCCACTCTTGTTCAGACAGGTGCCCCTCGTCACGAAGACGCCGCAGGACCACATCCCTCCGTTGTTTGGCCAGACTGGGAGCCTTGACCGGCGAGTAGGTATTGGGCCCCTTGATCAAGCCGACCAGCAGGGCCGTCTCCGCAATCGAGAGCTCCTGCAGCGGTTTTCCGAAATACCGATCGGCTGCCTCGCCGACACCGTAAATCGACACGGCCCCGGTCTGGCCAAGATAAATTTCATTCAGATAGCTTTCCAGGATTTCGTCCTTCCCATACTTCAGCTCTAAGATGAGGGCGGCCAGAGACTCCTTCAGTTTCCGCACGAAGGTTCGTTGGGGGGAATAGTAGAGGTTCTTAGCCAGTTGCTGGGTGATCGTGCTCCCGCCTTGCACCACCTGCCCGCTCTTGAGGTTTGTCCAAGCGGCCCTGGCCATCGCAATCGGATCAATACCAGGGTGATAATAAAACCGATGGTCTTCGATCGCCAGGACCGCGTTGCTCACCTGCCGTGGAATGGAGGCAATGGGGACCCATTCTCGGACCTGGCGGGACTTGCCCAGCACACCGCTCAGCAACGGCGGCTCCAGAGAAACGGGGAAGACCTCTTCGTTCTGTGCGAGCGAGAGAACCTGTGCGATCCTCCCCTCTTCGAGAATGAGCCGAAGTGGGAACGCTTGCATATGCCCGTCTGGATAGTCGTGTAGATAAATATCGAGATACTCGGGAGTCATTCGATAGTCGCCGGGGGACTTGATTTCCCCGGCAACCTGATGATAGCCGAGGCGATCAAGGCGTTCCTTGAGACGAGCTT
>Ga0184626_10000799_pt1 | contig 10318 bp, 11 predicted proteins | sample PLM3_60_b1_FD_133142 | JGI IMG/M metagenome (GOLD analysis project Ga0184626, IMG submission 133142) | Groundwater sediment microbial communities from an aquifer in East River, Colorado, USA - PLM3_60_b1 | ecosystem: Environmental > Terrestrial > Soil > Riparian zone | place: USA: East River... | reverse complement strand
TCTTGTCGACAAAGTCAGCGGCGCGCCGCCATAAGTCCGTAGTGTTTGGCGCGTAGCTCATCAATCCGCTGGCCTCAACAAACTCACCGTTGTGGTACATTGCCGGCAGCCGGTTCCTTACCGCGAAGTCCAACACTTGGCGTCGCTGAGTATCGATGAGTGGACCTGGGGTCGTGATGAGCGCCTGAGCGCCGTCCCTTTTCGCTCGCGCGAACGCGCTGTCAAAATCGTCAAGGCCTCGCACCGGAAGCGACAGAAGTTTGACTCCCAACGCCTTGGCCGCAGCCTCCATTTCTGTGAGGGCCAGGTTGCCTCTCGGGCCAGTCGATTCCCAGAGGAAGGCCACCCGGGCAATCTTAGGGAAGGCTTCCTTGAGCAGTTCCAACCGTTTGCCATCTAGATCTGGCGCCATCATGCTAAGTCCGGTGATATTCCCTCCTGGTCGCGCCAGGCTGGAGACAATCCCAGTTCCTACTGGATCGCCAACATTGGCGAATACAATGGGCATTGTCACACCCGCCTTTTTGGCAGCTAAAGTAGCCGTGCCTCCGGCGGTGACGATGACGTCAACTTTGAGCTGGACCAGCTCGGCTACAAGGTCAGGCAGCCGGTCGAGTTTCCCTTCTGCATATCGGTACTCAATGACAATGTTTTTCCCTTCGACATAGCCAAGCTCGCGCAGCCGTTGGCGAAATGCTTCGACCCAGGACAAATAGCCGGACGCGGAGGCCGCGACCAGTATTCCTATCCGGGGAATTCTCGCCGGCTGCTGCGCCAGCGCCACAGCCCCATAGATCGCGAGCGTGACACCGAAAGCAAGAAGCCCCACCCATTTTGGATTTTTGATTTTGGATTTTGGATTATCGGATCGAAGCCACCGAATTGCAGTCCGAAATTTCTTTGCCATGTCGTAGTCCCCCAATCCAAAATCCAAAATGGATATGCCTATTGCCCAATGAATGTTGCCTGCTTCTTTACTCCGTGAAGCTGTGGTGTTTCAAGAACACCGCCGCATCGCCAGCACCGAAGAATACCAGGCGTACTTCTTTCAACAATTTGTCGACGACGAGGAATTGCTCAATTGCTCGCGAGGACACGCTCGCCGCCTCGTGCGCCGGGTATCCGTACACTCCCGTCGAGATCGCCGGAAACGCAATACTTGAGAGCCCATTCTCAATCGCCAGAGCTAGAGAATTGCGGTAACACGCGCCAAGCAACTCCGCTTGGTCATTGCCGCCTCGCCCGTACACCGGTCCTACGGTGTGTATCACGTACTTCGCGGCCATTTTTCCCGCCGTGGTGATCACCGCCTCTCCCGTCGGCAAGCCGTCGGGAAACTGATCGCGGCGAATTTCTTTGCATGCCTCTAAGATAGCCGGCCCGCCGGCGCGATGAACCGCCCCGTCTACTCCGCCCCCACCCATTAATGTGCCATTGGCTGCATTGACGATGGCATCGACATTTTCTTTGGTGATATCGCCGACTTTGATCAGTACCCGGCCGCCGAGGAATGAGCGCGGTGTATCCATTAGATTTCCAGTCCCCAGTCTGAGGAATGATATCAGCAAATCGCGGTGCCGAGAACAACCGGGATCGTTGATTTCGCCGCATCGCAGTGAATGAGTATCTGCAGCGCTTGACTCCTGCTCGACAAAAAAGCCAAAGTACGCTCCAAACCGAGCGAGACATCCGATGATTATCAACTGCGCGGCATATCAGAACGGCCGCAAGCTCGCCGACATTCCTGTAAGCGAGATTCATTCTTATATCGCGCGCCCCGACTGTTTTGTTTGGGTTGCGCTCAAAGACCCGGAACCGTCCGAGCTTCAAGCGATGAAGCAGGAATTTGGACTTCACCCGCTCGCGGTCGAAGATGCACAGCACGGCCATCAGCGGCCGAAAATAGATGAATTCGACCAGTCCTTGTTCGTTGTTCTGCACATGATTGAACGACGCGGGGACGAACTCTTGGTCGGCGAAGTGGCGATCTTTGTCGGCGCCAATTACGTGCTTTCCGTGCGGTCACGCGCCGAGCGAGGCTTCACCGACGTGCGCGCCCGATGCGAGCACGAGCCGGAACTATTGCGCCACGGACCGGGTTATGTGCTATATGCGCTGATGGACGCGGTCGTCGACCGCTACTTTCCGATTCTCGATGAAATCGAATCGGAAATCGAAGACACTGAAGGGCGGATTTTTGCCGACCAACCCGCGCGCGAGCACATCGAAGCCCTTTACAGCTCGAAGCGCAAGATGCTGATCCTCAAGCATGCCACTGAGCCGCTGTTGGAGTCGAGCAGCAAACTATTCGGCGGCCGCGTGCCGCAGCTCTGCGCGGAGCTGGAGGATTACTTTCGCGATATCTACGATCACCTCCTAAGGCTCAACCAGACCATCGATAGCTTGCGCGAAATGGTGACCACTGCAATTTCGGTGACCATCTCGCTAATCTCCATTCAGGAGAACGCCGTTACCAAACGGTTGGCATCCTACGGCGCGCTCGTCACGGTACCGACGTTGATTGCCGGGGTTTACGGAATGAACTTTCAGAATATGCCGGAGTTGAATTGGATCTGGGGTTACCCTGTTGCCCTGCTCATGATGGTGGGAATCGACGCATATCTCTTCTACCGTTTTCGCAAAGCCAAGTGGCTCTAGTATGCTGTAACACACAAATGGCGTCTACCGTTCATGGATCGAGAGCCTCACCACAAACGGATTTTCCTTAATCCGCTCGCCCTGAGCGCGTCGAAGGGTCTCAAATAGACAGACGCGAATCAAGTGTTACAGTTCACTAGTCGCGAGCATTTTCCACCGCAAGTTGTGTTAAGCTGCGCCGCTTGGCGAAAAACGTTGTTGCGATCCTTAGCCCAGAGGCGCGAGTTCCTTCAGCGTGGGCAATAGCTCTTCGCAACTCCGGATCAGCGCCTTCGGCTGCGCGGCTCTCAGTGTCTCTTCGTCGTTGTACGAGTGCTCAGTCGAGAGCGCGATTGGAATAACTTCGAGGTAAGTATCGCCGACTTTGCATCCATGCGCGTTGTTGCCCGCCTTGAGATAACTGGCTGTGCCGGACAGCAGTACGATGCGCAGGTGCTTCAACTTGTGCTTGCGATAGAGATAATAGAGCCCTTGTTCCTTGGCGTAATAGGTTTCGCTGCGATCGACGATCTCTTCGAAATAATCCCCGATGCCGGCCTTTTCCATCGCTTGATGCTTGTAACGCCTCCCGCCGCTGGTCATTAGGATGTTTTTCAATCCGGCTGCTTTGGTTTCGCGAAGAGACTTCTCGATTCCTGGAATGAAATCCGGCGGATTAACATCGAAACCATGCCTGCGCGCGATTTCCAGGGCATGTTTACGAATCTCGGCGCGCTTGGCTTCGTTGAATTTCAGATTGTGGTCTTTCTGGCACTCGCTTGCGAAAATGTGCGGAATGAGAAAGAGGTCGAACGGTCCGTCGGCGATTTTTCTCAGTTGCTCGAAGGTGAGCGGCGCCAGGGCGTAACGCGGCAAAAGCTCATTGGCGATCGTGAAGACCCTTTGAATGTCGGTCTCCACCGTATCGGACATCGTGCGCACCAAAAATGTTTCTACCGACATAATTCTACCCTCCGGCAACAAGGATCTTAGTGAACGGCGGCAAAACCCGCAAACGAATTCTCAGCCGCCGTTGCTCTCAAATGGCAAGTGATATTTCCGTTCGGAATTACATTTCTTACAGCTCGGCACGAGATTTCCTTTGGTTGATTTGCCGCCGCGAATGATGGGAATCAAATGGTCCATGGTCAAGTCTTTCGGCGCAAACTTCTCGCCGCAATGATGGCAGGTACCAGCAGCGCGCCTGCGCTTCCACCACTGGCTGGCGCGCAGCTCGCGCGCCTTTTGGCGCTCGCGGCGAATCTGCTCTTCCGAAACTTCGACCAAGAACGGCGAAGGGTCCATTGCTCAATTTACTTATACCAGCGTCGCAAATTTTTGAGATAAATGCCGAAACCGACCGCAACCACAAAGTAGAGCAGGCTTCGCCACATCGCCCAATATTCATTGCTGTTTGTGTGGTTGCGCCATTCCCACAGGGCAAAGAATAAAAAGAAGATCGTGGCGCTGCAGATCAATATCTTGTGGGCGGTGATGAGTTTCATAAAGGCTAATGCATAATCAAACACAGAGAGAGCGGCGAGCGCAAGGACTCGCGCTCGCCGCTCGTTGCGGGGTAATGACAAACTGATATAGGATTTTCCATGCAAGCCGAAGGAGCACGGAAAAATGATCAGAGAAACCGTTCGCACGGACAAAGCGCCGAAAGCCATCGGCCCTTATGAACAAGCGATTAAAGTGGGCAACTTCATCTATACTGCCGGGCAAATCCCGCTCGATCCGAAGACCGGAAGTCTTGTCGAGGGCGGCATCGCAGCGCAGACCCGCCAAGTGTTGGAGAACTTGAAAGCCGTGTTGGAAGCTGGCGGTTCCTCGCTGGACCGCGTCGTCAAAGCGACTGTGTTCTTAAAGAGTATAGGGGATTTCGCATCGATGAACGAAGTGTATGCCGAATATCTTGGCCACGTGAAACCGGCGCGCTCGACCGTCGCGGTAGCCGAATTGCCTCGCGGCGCTCTCGTCGAGATCGATTTCGTTGCTCTCGCCTAGATCGGCGCGGCAAAGACCGGTTCACACGCCCATGATCATGCGCGCCAACGTCTGCAGCACCAATTTGGCGGCATTTTTCACCGAGTCTTGAATCGTTTCGTTGTTCTCTTCTTCGCCGCGCGGATAGGCAAACATTCCCCGAGTGCCCGTGACCACCCAGGTTTTTGGATCTTGGATAACTTCCGCTAGCTTTTCGGCGCGCCTCTCCGCGCCGAGATTCTTGCTCCGGACTCTCTGCTGCTGCGCCTTGAATCGAGTGAACTGGCCGCGATTGAGCCAGATACCGTCGCACTTCAAGCAGCGGCGAATCTGCAGGTCGGGCGGCAGCGAGGAATCTTTGGCGGCCGATAGCTGTGCCGTGCATCTCGGGCAATAAAGTGTCTTGTCGCCGTCTATGGGCAGAAGCTCGCGCAGTGATTTTTCATCGGCTGGTTCAAGTCGGACCGCTTCGTCGGCCTGAACTGGAAAGAGCTCCCACTTATCGCACCAGATGCCGCCGCACTTCGGGCATTGATCCAAGATGATCATCTGCCCGGGATTGGCCCGTGCCGCAACTTCGCGCATATCTACCGCACACTGGGGACAACGCACCATGCTCAGTCCTCGGCTCGTCAAGCGGATTGTTGAACCTTGGAACCCGTCATCTTTTTAATTACGCCACCGTAATAGGAACGCCCGCCATCCGATAGAGCAACTCGATGCGCCGATTGATCGGCGGATGGGTCATGAGCAAATTGGCGAGATTGCTGTCACTATCCTCCAAACGCCGGCGCAGCGGGTTGGCAAAAAACAAATGGGCCGTGCCCCGGGTCGCTTTATGAAACGGCGTCGCCGCGTCACGAATCCTTTCGAGCGCGCGCGCCAGACCGACTGGATTGCGCGTGTATTGAGCGGCGGTTGCGTCTGCCAAATACTCTCTCTGTCGCGATACCGCCATCGCTAAAAGCCGGGCGATGAGCGGCGAAAACGCGATCAGCAACAGCAGCGGCAGGAACAACAGCGGGCTTTTGCTTCCGAAACGTCGCCCCGCGCGGGAGCTATAAAAACCACGCTGGCCCAAGTCGGCGAGAATCGCGATGCCGCCGACGAGTACGCTGACCATCGTCATGAGCAGAATATCTTCGTTGCGAATGTGCGACATCTCGTGCGCCACCACTCCCTGGGTTTCTTCACGGTCGAGCAGCGTCAGCAATCCGGTGGTCACGCAAATGGCCGCGTTCTTTTCGTTGGTGCCGGTGGCCAGGGCATTGGGCGCGGGGTCATAGATCACGTAGACCTGAGGCATGGTCGATCCGGAGGCCAATGCCATCTCGGTGACGATGTTGCGCAGTTCCCGGTGTTCGGGAATTTGCCCATCGGGTTTTTCGGCGCCGAGCGATCCCAGAATCAGGCCGCCGCCGCCGTAATACGCCGAGAGCGTCGTGAACGTAGCCACTCCCAGGGAAAATATCGTAGCCAACGGCAGGGGCGGTCCGGCCGGGGTGAACGCATCGAAATAAAGATAATCGATGGCGCCGCCGATGATGAAAAAAAATAGCATGAACAAGCCCACCAGCGCGGCGCTCGAGCGCTGATTGTGTGTTTGGCGAGCGGAGAAATCCAGTAGCGACGGTGTCTCCAGCGTTGGGACCTTTGGCTAACGGGCGAGCGTGAGATTGACTCTCGGCACTGCCTTTTCCGCTTCGGGTACTGAAAAGAATTCGCTTGGCTGAAAGCTGAACAAACCGGCGAGCATATTCGATGGGAACACTTGTTGTTTGGTATTGTACTGGGTCACCAGGTCGTTGTAGTACTGGCGCGCGAAGGCGATCTGATTTTCCGTGGTGGTCAGTTCTTCTTGCAGGTCGAGCACGTTCTTGCTCGCCTTGAGGTCGGGGTAGTTTTCCATCAGAGCAAATATTTTGCCCAACGATTGCGTCAAAACGGTCTGCGCCTCGGCGGTTTCTTTGACGCCCTTCGCCGCCATCGCCTGGCTGCGCGCTTCAATGACCTTTTGCAAAGTATCCTGCTCGTGCTGCATGTAGCCCTTGACCGTTTCAACCAGATTCGGAATGAGATCGTAGCGCCGTTTGAGCTGGACGTCGATTTGTCTCCAGGCATTTTGCACCCTGAGCCTTAACGCGGTGAGCGTGTTGTAGGTCGAGATAACCCAGATACCGAACACGAAAATAATCGTCCAAATGACATAGATCATAAGGCCCGCGGCCCTCCCAATTCGTCACGAAACAAAATTGCCTTGGTGACGTCGCGCACCCGCGCCACGCCGGTCATACATAAGACCCGTTGCATTTCCTCAGTGAAGATCGCAAATGCGCGCTCGACACCGCGCGCGCCGAATGCGCCGACGCCCCAAGCAATCGGCCGCCCGGTAAGAACGGCCTTGGCGCCCAACGCAAGCGCTTTAACGATATCGCCGCCGCTGCGAATGCCGCTGTCGAGCAGTACCGGCACTTTGCTGCCGACCGCATCGACGACTTCCGGAAGCGCTTCCAGCGCGGAGCGGTTGAAGTCAAGAATTCTGCCGCCGTGATTTGATACCACCACGGCGTCGGCGCCGGAATTGACCGCCGCGCGCGCGTCGTCTGCGCCCATGATGCCTTTTACCACCACCGGCAGATCTACTTGCTGTTTCATCCACTCGATATCTTTCGGCGTCGACTTATGTCCTTTGCGCGGCTTGCCGTCCTTGGTCGACAGCGGCACTTCGTCGCCGATCTTGACCGGCTTTATCGTATCCATGGTGATGCCGACTGCTGCGAAACCGAGGTCTTCCGACATCTTGGTGTACTCGGAGATTTCCTCCTTGCCGCGATTCATATAGGCCATGAACACCAGCGGCGATTTGGCTGCGTCGCGCCACTCTTTGGGATTGAGCTTGGCCGCCTGGCTGACGAACATCATCGCGCCCGCGCGCTCTGTCCCTTCCGCCACCTGCCGCTCGGCATCCTTGCCGATCAAACTAAAACTTCCCACCGGCGCCGTGATCGCGGGAACCGGCAGAGTGTGGCCGAACAACTCGACGGAAATATCCGGATCTGCTACGTCGTGGAAAATTTTCTGGCGAAAAAGGTATTGGCGAAAGGCGCGCGGATTACGATGAAAAGTGGCTTTAGTTTCCGCCGCGCCGTTGAAATGCGTCCACGCTTCTGCCGGCGCCTTTTGCCGCATGATCTCGCGCAGATCGCGCAGGCCCATCTGTTCCAGTAGCTTCTCGGTCATAAATGTCTCACTGGCTGTGTGGTCTAGTTTGAGCCGTTGTAATTGACTTCCCGCCATGTTCCCACTCCCTCTGGGAGGGTTAGGGTAAGGGGCCGCACTCAATTCGCTGACAATATCTCCCAGCAATTGGTCCCGGGATCGCGAAAACAAAACGACGCAAAAGATTCGTTCTCTTGTAAGGGCAACAGCTCGCTTACACCCAGCTCTTTGCCGGATGTGCTGAACTCTCGATACGCATCTTTGACCGTTTCCATCGACTCAAGGGTCAGAGTATTGCGAAAGTTTGGCGAAAAAACTTTTGGATTTTCCCGCAGGGCGCAGACAATATAAGTGCGCGTGCTCGGATGCTTCACGTAGATCACGTGACTGCTAAATCGGTGCACTTCGAGATTCAACACGTTGGCATAAAAATTGTTACTGGTTTCCATATCCAACGCGACCAAAGTGCCATGAGTAAATGCTTGCGGCACGTAACCGCGGCCGGGAAAGCGCTCTTCGGGGTAGGTCTCTTCCCAATGTGGTTTCTTCACGCCGCCGAATTTCTGCGCCGCCACTTCCTTGCGCGTAAAGTCCTCGTAGCATTCGATCTCCCAGCCGTTGGTGCCCGGCTCTACGAAGTAACAGGAATACGATCCGTGACTCCAGGTCGGTTTGCCGATGGCGCCGAGCTTATATTGTGACTTATGGGCGGTGAGATATTCGTACGCCTTGTCTACTTCCTGCGTTGTCAGCACCCGCACGCCCCAGTGATTATGCATTGGCTTGGCCGGCGCGTTCGCCCCCGCTTCATGCAGCACCAGCAGCCAATGGGAATTGGGATGTTTGAGGGTCGCCTCGCCCGCCTTCTCGGAAATCGTTTCGAACGCCAATAAGTCGGTCATCACCGCCTGCGACTCTTTCAAGTTGCGGCATTCCATATGGGAAGCGGTGAGCTCGATGGGCTTGATCATGGTCGCTCTCCTTGCCAATCGTCGAATTGCTTTACCTAGTGGGTGGAAATTTACAGCGGTGGAGATGGGGTGTCAAATCGCCTCGCTCCCGTCTCGGCGCCCCGAGCGAGGCGCCCTGAGCAAATGCGAAGGGTCTGTCATCATATTCCAATCCGTCTTGACACCAACGGTCCTTTTCCTTAGATTCGCGCAGCTTTTCGCCGAGAGGAGAATCCGTAGAATGAGTCCGAGACGCGTCTCTTTGGCTTTCGCGTTCATCGCCTTTTCCCTCTACACGTCGAAGTGTACGTTCGCCCAGGAGCCTTTCTACAAGGGCAAAACCATCCGCATCGTCGTGGCGACTTCAGCCGGCGGCGGATTCGACACGTACACGCGCACAATCGCGCGCTACTTAGGGAAACATGTTCCCGGCCAACCGGCCATCGTCGTCGAAAATATGCCCGGCGCCGGCCATCTGATCGGCGCCAACCATATGTACAAAGTGGCGAAACCGGATGGCTTGACCATCGGCCACTTTCACGGCGGCTGGTTTCTCTATCAACTGTTCAAACGCCCGGGCATCGAGTTCGACGCGACCAAGTTCGAATTCATCGGTTCGCCGATCAAGGAGAGTCGCGCCTGCGCGTTTACCAAATCGAGCGGCATCACCAGCGTGGAGCGTTGGCTTGCCTCAAAAACGCCGGTCAAGCTCGGCGGCATCGGCGGCGGCGCGCCCGACGACATGGCGCGTATGCTCAGCGCCACTACGGCCCTGCCGATCCAACTCGTCAGCGGCTACAAAGGCACCGCCGAGATTCGCCTGGCCGCCGAAAGCGGCGAGCTCGCCGGCGGCTGCTGGACTTGGGATTCGATTCGCTCGACCTGGACCAAGGCGATCCAGTCCGGTGAAGCCGTGGTTGTTCTTCAAGCTTTGTCCAAACCTCATCCCGATCTTCCCAACGTGCCGCTCGCTCAAAGCCTGGCCAAAACGGAGGAAGCGCGCCAACTGATCCAGGCAGGCGTCCAAGATCCCGCCGACTTTTATCGTCCCTACGTTGCGCCGCCGCGCACACCGAAGCAGCGGGTCGAGATCTTGCGCCAAGCGTTCGACGCGACCATGAAAGACCCTGACTTTTTGGCGGACGCAAAAAAAGCCAACCTCGACATCGAGCCGATCACCGGCCCGGAAATGGAACGGCTCGTCGCCGGAATTTTCAAGCTCGATCCGACACTGGCAGCAAAACTCAAGAGCATTTTGAATCCAAGTTAGATCGTTAACGTCAATACGATAATTCTTACCGACGGGACGGGCCTATGAAGCAGTTAATGATATTTGCCTGGGTGATGATATTGACTGTCATGGTTTGCCGCGTAGTCCCGGTATCCGCGCAAACTGATTTCTATCAAGGCAAAACCGTCCGCATCATCGTCGGTCTCGCGCCCGGTGGCGGATACGATGTCTACGCCCGCACGATCGCCCGTCACATGGGCAAACATATCCCGGGCCACCCAAGTCTGGTCGT
>Ga0184626_10000798_pt1 | contig 10318 bp, 7 predicted proteins | sample PLM3_60_b1_FD_133142 | JGI IMG/M metagenome (GOLD analysis project Ga0184626, IMG submission 133142) | Groundwater sediment microbial communities from an aquifer in East River, Colorado, USA - PLM3_60_b1 | ecosystem: Environmental > Terrestrial > Soil > Riparian zone | place: USA: East River... | reverse complement strand
TCACGACGCGATCGCCGTAGCCGCTTTCGTAGGGTCGCGTTCCCCATTCGTTGGGCCACATGAGCGAGTAGCCTTCGGAACGAAGGATAACGAGGACCGCTCCGCCACCGTGGTAATGCGCTTTGTGATAGCGCCCCACCGGCCATTCGGCTAAATGGCCGATCAGGGTATTATCCGCAATCTCGAATTGTGTAAGATTAACCCCAGCCCCCTTTTGTTCCTGCGCGTCAATAGCGGCTTTGCGAGCGTCGGGAATGAAGTTTGTCTCCCATATCCATTGCCGGTTGTTGGCCGCAAGATAACGGTGATCCCCAACGTTGAAGTAATCGCCTTCCCCATCATAGCGATCGCTGAATGTGAAATCGCTATTGAAGACAAATTGTTCGTTGTGAAAATGGTCCAAGACCATCGGCGCCGTCGTGACCGCGACAAAAAGAGCGGGGCTTTTGGCGTAATTGATGAGGCGATGCGTGCTGTTCAAAGGTGGAGAAAAAAGACTCCCGGTCTTCCACGTAATCGACTGCGGTACGCGTCCACGTTGCTGAAATTCCGCAACTCCTTCACCTTGAATGATATAAATGACTTTTTCATACAGATGCTTTTCCGGCTCCGTCATCGTTCCGGGCGCTATTCTGCCGATGTAAACTCCGGTGATCCCCTCCAGACCTCGAAGCTGAAGATAAGCCCCGTCACAGCCGAGCCGGTTCCACGGCTGTAACGAGATCCGTCGAACGTCTGTCACGCCAAACCCCTCGACGATCGGAACGCCTTCCTTCTCCATCCAGCGCTCGTAATAGGTCTTAGCCCTGGCGACCGCGATCCCGACACGCCTCAGATTAGAATCCATTTTCTTATCTCCTTCTGTCCATCTCAGCCATTTTGTCTCCAAAAGCCGCCATCGCCGGCAGACAACGATTGCCATCGCCCCTTGGGTTCATGGGTATGGATCAAAGTTTCACCGCCTTTTTCTGCAAACGCGCGGCAATTTTTTCGTAGTCGCCTTGAACCGCCAATTCAGCGTTTTCTTCGTCTTCTTCGCCCCAATATCCCAAGCTGTAACCATACCAGGGCATCTTGGGTTGAAGCGGAGGCAAGCCGAGCTTTTCCCATTTCTGCTTTGCCGCTTCCATATATTTTTTTGCCGGAAGAGCCACTGGAGGATAGGGCCATTTACGCGTGGCATCCATCATGATCGCGGAGCAGCCGGAGGGCGAAGGAAAGCGCGCCTCTGTGACAGGTGAGCCCGGCGGTGCCGCCGACGGATCCAGACCTGCGAACTTGTGGGTGGTGATCTTGACGTCACGGTGCGGCTGCATGCGAAAACTGATCGCCCAGTTGACCGAGTCGGCATCTTCGGGATCGATATCTTCATCCACGGCAATCAGAATTTTGCCGTGGCTCGGGTCGAGCGCTACCGCGGCCTGAAGCGCCTGCCAGGGCTGCGCGGGATTTGTCTTTTTCATCCGTATCACCACATATTTTCTACTCCCGCTCGACTCGTGCAGTGTTACGTCCATCACCGCGGGGATGTTGCAGTCGTATTTCAGAAGCTTATAAAGGGTCGACTCAAAGCCGATCTTGCGCATGACTCCACTCTCGCTCGGTACCCCTTCGGTGAACATCTGCAAGATGGGATGTTTTCTGTGGGTGATGCATTTCACAATGAACACGCCGTTCATCATCTGGCCGCCCATATAACCGGTGAATTCGCCGAAGGGTCCCTCCGGCTCCAGGTAATCGGTAGGGATCTCCCCTTCGATGACGATTTCCGCAGTCGCGGGCACCTCAAGATCCACGCTTTCGCAGCGCACCAGCGGGATCGGCGTTCCTGCGATGGCTCCAGCGACGGCATATTCGTCGCGGTCATACCCGACTTTGGCCACACTCGCTAAGCCGATAGCGGGGCTGCAGCCGAGCACAATAGCCGCCTGCAACGGGACTTTTCTCTCTTTGCATTTGTGAAAGTGAATGCCGATATGCTGCGCCGGCGGAACACTGACTCCGGTTTTATTTGGCCCCTTGATCATGCAGCGGTAGGTGCCGACATTCGGAATGCCGGTGTCAGGATCTTTGGTCACTACATAGGGCGCCGTGAGAAAAGGACCGCCATCGAAACCGGGGTTGCTGATAGGCACGGGAAATCGGAGCAGTCCGCCTTCGGGACGAGACACTTCCCGTCCCTTGAGAATGACCTCTTTGACCGGTCCGGTCTTCACGATGCGCGACGCGATGGGATGGCTCAGGGCTCGATTCCAACGCTCCGCCACTTCGCCCGGCCCGCTTTTTTCTTCCAAGCCGAGGGCCATCTTGTAGATCGAACGCGAAGCGCCAAGCACTCCAACCGCAACGCTGCAGTCGTAGTTCTTCCCTTGGGGATCGGTTACATTGTCAAAGAGGAATGCTTTTCTCTGGTTGTCCGGCAGTCCCTGATATTGCCACCTGACCAACGGCATCAGCTCGCTGTTTTTCTCGATTCTGGCAGTGATCCGATGAAGATTTCCGGTCTCTTCCAGAAGAGAAATAAAGTCCCTGAGATCGCGGAAATAGGGTTTGGGCTTTGGTTTGAGCAGTCGGTGGCCCATTTCTTATCCTTTGCGCCTCACTTGACCAGTAGCATCGGGCTCGGTCGGACCACTTTTTTGGCCTCTTCAATGGGAAATTCTTTCTCGCAAAATGGGCATTTGGCCGGAATTTTCATCCTCTCGAACTGGGGCGAGACGAGAAATTCCTCATCGCATCCAGGGCACACGACTTTCATAGAACTGGCCATAACTCCTCCTCTCACGCATCCGGTGGAATCTTTGACAAAAGATCTTTAGCGACGAAGTCCTCGAGCTGAACTTTGCGCATCACTTCGTCGGGCACCTTGATTCTGATTTCGAAGGGCTCCGGCGGCGCAGGCATCGTTGCGTCGATGCCGCCCTTGGCCACCGTATAGGCGTGATAGCTCAAGTCTCCCGGACTACCGGCGTAGGCGGTCGGGTCCCGCGTGGTGCAGATCATGTTGGGAATGACGACGAGGTCACGATCCCATCGACTGCGGGTGGCAATCGCCCAAAGAACCTCGGCATCGTCGAAGATATTAATATCCTCGTCTACCACGACGACGTGCTTGACCCTGCGGTCTACCCCGAGAGCGGCGACGATCGCTTCTCTTCCCTGCCCCGCGGCGGTTTTCTTGATCTGGATGTAGGCGTGAAAGCGGCTACAGCCTGAAGACGGCAGGTGGACGTTTTTTACCGTGGGCACCGATTGTTTAACGGCGCGGTAAAGCGACCCTTCGAGCGGGATGCCGCCGAGATGATCCTGATCCCGTCCCCCCAGGTGGATATCGTGATAAATCGCGTCGCGACGATAGGTGATCGCCTGGACGTTCATGACCGGCCTGAGGGTTTCGGGCGAATAATAGCGCGCGAAATCCGCCCGCAGTCCATGGCGTCCGCGTTCCTTGGGAGGAATGATTCCTTCAATGACGATTTCTGCGTCCGCGGGAACGAGAAATTTTTCCCCCCAAGTCTCCGAGGGCGTAAGTCTAAGGGGCTCCCTCAGCGCGCCGCCGATCACCGAATATTCGTCAACGTCGATGGCCACACGCGTCAGGGCACCCATGCAAGCAGCCGGATGGTGGCCGATCCAGGCGACGGCTGGAAGACCTTCTCCAGTAGCCTCAACGCGCTCCCGGTAACGCTCCCAGTTGTGTGTTCCCTCGCCCAGGCCAACGGTCACCTTTCTGGGACCGATCAGCCGCATGGTCTGGTAGGCGCAGTTGTAGATGTTCCCTCCGTGATTATCCACCGTGGTCATAACTGAGCCGAGGATGGTCCGCCCGCCTTCCATGTGATAGGGCAGCGGCACGGGGAACTCGAAGAGATTCACCTGATCATCTTTTCGGACGACTTGCTTTACCGGCGCTTCGGAGCGGTCGACGATCACCGGGGTCTTCGACTGTTGAGTCCGGGTATCGTAATCCAGCCCCACCTTCTCCACGGAGGAGTCCAGCGCCAGGGCGCATAGCCGCCGGCTGGCAAAAAGGTTGGTCAACAGGGGGAAGGCGCAGGGCTTGCCCTCGACATCGCGCAAGTTCGTGAACTGGGTAATGGGAAATTTATGCGCGCGGTCCAGCTTGACGAGCAGCGCTGAAATCTCAAAACGAAGATCAACTTCACGCTCCACCGTGATCAGCTCCTCCGGATAACGTTCCTTCACATCCCCGAGAAAGCTTCTTAAGTCTTTGACTTGTTGTCTCACTCCCATTTCTTCTCCTTAGCGCTTCTCGACTCGTTGGACGAAACTGTTGTCTACAAAGGCCGCCAGGTTCAGATTACGTATGCTCGGATTGCTTTCGGCCAGATCCGCGAGGTTGGCGCGCAGATCATCGATCTTGGTGTAGGGAAACGGGGTAAGCGGCTCGACGTACATGCGGTAGTTCAAATCGAGCACCGCTGGATCGTCGGTCCTTAGCCGCCGCTTAACGATTCCAAGAACCGCCGGCCGGTTTTTCGGATTCTTGGCCCACTGCGTCCCCTCGAGCAACGCCGTGATAAAGCGCTGCACCGTGTCGCGGTTTTGATCGCGAAAGGTGCGGGTTGTGATGTAGGAATTGCCGATGATTCTGATGCCCATTTCGGTGGCATCGGCCAAAGCGTTGTACGGGATGCCGGCGCGCTCGAAGCGCTCGACTGTAGAAGCCACCGCGCTCAGTATTCCCGAGCGAAAGGCGGCGACTCTTTGGTTTCCACCGCCGACCACGTGCATGTATTCGACATCGTCCGGTTTGAGTCCAAGTTTTTCCAGCATCCGGCGCGTGGCGTAGTAACTCGCCCCACCGACCCGGTCAATGCCCACCTTTTTGCCTTTGAGGTCCGCTGCGTTTTTGATCCCCGGCTGCACAATGAGCTTGTACTGCGTCGGCTCGCTGCTAGCGATAATGACTAAATCTGCGCCTGCGGCCGCGGCCTGAGCGGCGGTTTCGAGGGAGCCTGAGTAAATAGGGATCTGGCCGGCGAGCAGCGCGGGCATGCCTTGAGAAGAGCTGGCGATAAAGATCAGTTCCGCGTCCAGACCGTTGCGCGCGAAAAACTCCCGGTCCTGGGTCGCCCAGAGGGGAATCCGGTTGCCGGTGATGGACGCGTATCCCACCTTCAGATGGATCGCCTTATTTGCCTCCGCACCCAGGGCGGTTCCCGCGTACTGAAAACAAGTCACAAAGACCAAAAGGGTTTGGGCAAAAAAGCTTATTGCCTTACGCATCTCCACCTCCCTGCGTCAGAAACCGTACTCTTTCCACCTGCGTTTGAGCGTTTCGGCCATCTTCGGCGAGATCGCCGTACCCAGCGGCGGGTAACGATTGCCGCCGTATTGCTCCTGCGGTTCGAGCTCCCAATTGATGGTGGCGTCGATCAAGACCCGGGTCCACTTGCCGTGGCCGTATTTGACTGAATCTCTCTCCTCCGACGGCACACTGGGATCGAGCATCGAGCCGGAGGTTCCCGGGAACATCGTGATATCGCCGAGCCCAGCGTTCACCCGGTAGCAGAGTGCCCACTCGATGGCTTCCCAATCGTGGATATCGATATCGTCGTCGACGACGATGAGATGCTTTCCGGCGTAATTGGCGAGATGGCATCCCCACAGCGCTGCCGCAACCTGCTGCGCGTGGCCGCGATGGCTCTTGCGAATCTGAATGCGCAGCAGCTCAGGCCATTTGCCGCGCCAGACACCCGTAACATTCGGCACGCCGGCTTCTTCCAGGTACTGCCACGCCATTGCCGAAAACGTCGCCGGCGTCCAGGTCGTACCTTCATTGGTTCTCCCCGGGCTGGAACCTGTGAGACAGCCATGAAAGATCGGATCATTGCGATGCGTAATGCACTCGACCCGAATGGCGTGCTTCGGCGTCTTGCGTCCCGCGTAGTAGCCTGGGTATTCGCTGAACGGGCCTTCGGGCTCGAAGGTCTTCGGGTCCGGAGAAACAGATCCTTCAAGGACGATCTCCGCGGACGCCGGTACCAACAGATCGCTGGTCTCGCACTTGACCAGCTCCACCGGCGCGCCTCTGAGAGAGCCGGCCAATTCGTATTCGGAATGATTGACCGGCGTCGATGCCGCTATGAACAGCGTCTGATCCCAACCAATGACCACGGCTACGGGCATCTCTTGGGCGCGATTTTTATACTTGCTAAAGTGCTTGCCCCATCCCTGGGTCATCGCGAGCAAGACGCCGATGGTGTTTTTCTTGGCGATCATGCCGCGGTAGGTCCCCGCGTTGAGGATCCCCGTGTCGGGATCTCTTGTAACGATACTCGCGGAGGTCATGATGAAACGGCCGCCGTCGTGGGGATTCCACTTGGGAACCGGAAATTGAAATAGATCCACCGCGTCGCCCTTAACGATATTCTCTTTGACGGGCCCTTTGCTCACGGTGATCGGTTTCACCGGTTTTGAGAAACGGTCTTTGAAGATGGGCACCAGCTCGCGGTAGGAACTTTTTTCTGAAACTCCGAGCAGCCGGCACACCCTCTCCTTGGTGCCCGTGCCGTTGGTGAATAGCCGGCGGCAGAGGGTTTGGCGATGGCCTTTGATGTTCTCGAACAACAATGCCGGCCCAAACTGGCTTGATATCTCCCTCGTGATCGCGCCGATCTCTTCGTCCCAATCCACTTCCGCTGTGATGCGCTTTATGTCGTTTCTTTCCTCTAGGTCGTCGATCCATTCGCGCAGGTCTTTTGCCGCCATTCATCAACTCCAATCGGTCGTTTGAATTCTTCTCAAATGATTTTTACTGTTCCAATCGTTCAAACCATCCCAGACGTCGGAACCTGATTAGTTTGCCTCTTCTTCTAACCGGCCAGCGACAACAGGGCGCGGCGCACGAGGGTCTTGCTTAAGTCCACCTTATAGCCGTTCATTTTGAGCGGCTTAGCGAGCTCCAGAGCCGCCTCCGCGGCTTCGGCAGCCGCTGCGTCGCTGATTGACTTGTTCCGCAGAAGATCCTCCGCTTCGCGGCTCCGGTACGGGAAAGTCGCGACGCCGCCCAAAACAATCCTCACGTCGTTGCAGATCCTGTCTTGAATCACCGCGCTCACCGCCGCGCTGGCGATGGCAAAGTCCCACGACTTTCTCAGTGCGAACTTGACGTAGGTGCTGTGCGTTGGACGAAACGGGATTTCGATTTCCGTCACGATTTCGTCGGCTCGAAGAACATGGGATTGCAGCCGGCCACCGACCCAGGTGTGGCCGGGGAGAAAGTCAGTGATCGCCATTGTCTGTTTCCCTCGTGGCGAAGCCACATGAACTTGAGCATCCAGGGCTGCCAGCGCGACAGCCGTATCCGACGGATGATTCGAAAGGCAAAGGTGACCGCCCATAATGCTGCCGTAATAGCGGCTATCGCCGCCCGCCAGGTCGCAGAATTTGCCGCCGGATTTCCAACAGGAGAATCCGTCCTGCAGATACCAACACCAGACATCCTGACAGATGTTTCCAGCCAAGGTCCCCATGTTGCGGATCTGCGGTGATGCCACGACTCCCGCCGCCTGGGCCAAGACACCGTACCTTTGCTGCAACTCTGATGAATGAGCGATCTGTGACAAGGTCGTGAGCGCACCGATTCTCAGGTTCTCTTGCGGCTTGGAGCGGACGTAACTCAATCCCGGGATGGTCTTGATATTCACCACACACTCCGGCTTCACGATGTATTTCTTAATGCGAAACAGCAGATCCTGCCCGCCAGCCAAAACCCGCGCCCCTTCCCCATATTGCGCCAGGAGCGACAAGGCATGCTCCGTCGACGAAGCATCGATGTGCCTAAAATTGATCAAGCCCCGTTCCTCTGCGCGCCGTGCAGCGCTTTAAGAATTACGTCGGGAGTCATCGGTAGCTCGGTGACGCGCGCTCCGGTGGCGTTGTAGATCGCGTTGGCGACCGCCGGAGCGACGCCAACGTAGGAGATCTCCGAACATCCTTTAGCGCCGAAGGGGTGCGTCGGCTCACCTAACTCCACCATCACCGGTTCGATATCGGGTATATCGAGGGTCGACGGAGTGTGCAGATCGAGAAACCACTGATTGAGCGCCGTGCCGGTTCTTTGGTCGAAATAGAACCCTTCGGTTAAAGCATAGCCGAGACCTTGTGCTGCGCCGCCAAGGATTTGGCCTTCGACGATCATTGGATTGATAGCGCGGCCTACGTCATGCGATGACACCAGCCTGAGGATCTTGACCTCGCCCGTCTCGACATCGACTTCGACTTCCGCGAATGTTGCCGCGAAGCCGTAGGCAAACAGACGATCTTCCTTAGCGTTATGGATTCCCCTACCGCTGATGGAGCCGCCGGCCAGACGCGCGAGTTGACCTAGATCCAGTCGCTTGGAGGGATTCGCTCGCACCCAGACCGTTCTCTTTCCGATGTCGAGGGCGCCGACGATCTCTTCCAGCGAAGACGCGGCGTGCTCCAGCAGCTTTTTTTTCACCTCTTCCGCCGCTCGACTGGCGGCGATGCCCGTCGCATAAACGGTCCTGCTGGAAAAAGGACCTGAATCGAACGGGCAGGTTGACGTGTCCGCATTGCAGCCTCCCACGTCATCCAGCGAAACTCCGAGAACTTCGGCGACCATCTGGCGGAGCGTCGTTTGCTGCTCCGAGCCCTGATCCGCGGTTCCGGAGAAGAGCGAGATTCGCCCTGCAGCGTCGATCGTCACTTCGGCCTCTGAGATCCCCGCGGGATTGCTGCCGCAGCTATGAATCACCATGGCCATACCGATTCCCTTTTTGCGGGCACCTTTGATTGCAGCAGGCAAAGAGGACCGCCGCGGCCAGCCGATCTTTTCGGCTCCGGCGCGCGCGGCTTCTTCGAGCCACACCGTCGACATGATCTTATTTGGCGCGGAGCATAGATCGTCCCCCTCGTGTAGCCGGTTCTTGAGGCGAAACTCGATGGGGTCCATCTGGATCGTGCAGGCCAACTCATCCATCACAGACTCAATAGGAAAATGGCTCTCGGCGTCGGCGCGGCCCCTGTAGGGCCCGGTACTGGGGCGGTTCGTCCGCACGGCGAAAACTTCCCACTTCACGTTGGGACAGCGGTGATAGAGATCCATGGGCCGCGTACAAATCGCAAAAGCGATATTTTGTCCCAGACCGCCGTAGGGCCAATAGCCGTTATCGAGAAAAGTCCGAACGTTGATGGCCGTAAGCAAGCCGTCTTTTTTAGCCCCTGCTTTAACATAGTGAGTCAGCGCCGAACGGTTATGTGAGTCGAGGCTCTCCTCTTCGCGTGTGAACCAGATTTTGACGGGCCGGCCGGTCTTGCGCGCCAGGAGCGCGCAGAGCACGGCGAATCGTCCCGTGACCTTGACACCAAAAGCGCCGCCGAGATTCGTTGATACGACCCGCACGGCTTCCATGGGCAAGCCCAGCACACGAGCCGTGCTGTCTTGGAGGCGATATGGATCTTGCACCGAACACCAGAGCGTGCAGGCGCCGTTTTCACAGACGGCGACGCAGGCGCGCGGCTCATGGGACACCGCGTTGACCTCGGACTGGCGAAAGAACTTTTCGATCACGACATCGCTTTGTGCGAATCCCTTCTCCACGTCGCCGCGCTCGTTTACCACCGTCGGCCCGCCTTCTTTCAGACCGATGACGTTGCCCAAAGTTCCAAGCTGATCGGGCCGGATGTCGCCAGGTTTGATCTCATGACTTTCGGGATAATGGAGTACCGCCCCGGGCGCTCCCGGCTGCACTCCGGATTCAGGATCATGGACCGCGGGTAAAACCTCGTAAGTGACGCGAATCGCTCGAATCGCTTCTTCGGCGACATTCCAATCTTTGGCCGCCACGGTCGCCACCGTATCGCCCACGAAACGGATCTCCTCATCGAGGGGATAGATTTCATTTTGATACGGGCCGAAAAGGACTCTGGGGACATCTTTATGCGTGATGACCGCAGCCACTCCCGGCATTTTTTCTGCCTCAGTCGCGTCCACGGCGACAATTTTTGCGTGGGCATGCGGGCTTCTGAGGATCTTCATCCACAGCATGTTCGGCAGGTTGATGTCGGCGGGAAATCGTAAAGCGCCCGTCGCCTTGTCAATTCCGTAAATCGGCGGCACCGATTGTCCAACGATTAACAATTTCGCGCTCATCGTTCTCCTCGCATGACGCGCCCGGCGTCCAGGACCGCTTGGACGATGGAAGTATATCCGGTGCAGCGGCACAACACGCCGGACAGCGCCATTCGCACTTCCGCTTCCGTGGGATCGGGGTTGCGATCGAGCAACGCTTTCGCCGACAGAATCATTCCAGGCGTGCACCAACCG
>Ga0184626_10000797_pt1 | contig 10320 bp, 7 predicted proteins | sample PLM3_60_b1_FD_133142 | JGI IMG/M metagenome (GOLD analysis project Ga0184626, IMG submission 133142) | Groundwater sediment microbial communities from an aquifer in East River, Colorado, USA - PLM3_60_b1 | ecosystem: Environmental > Terrestrial > Soil > Riparian zone | place: USA: East River... | reverse complement strand
ATCTAATAAGAGTATGTTCCTTCAGATAGTGTTCGAATTTCATTGGGAGCCGCTACTGCTCTGCGGGGGCAGGCTGGAAGCTGCGAAGCCGGCGGACGTTTATGCCGGCTGAAAGCCGGCGCTCATCTCGAGGTTGCGATAGATGAGCGCCAGCCTCCCGGCTGGCATTACTCACCGCCGGCGTCCCCGCCGGCGGTGTCTAGAATAGCCACTATACTCGTCGAATGTATCGCAAATGTACAAACTCCGGGGCAGGCTGGAAGCCTGCGCTCCAGGACTATTGCAGAGCCATGGATTTGGTGAGCTTGTATTTCTTGGCGTAGTAGCGAAAGGAGCGGAATGACATTCCGACAAAGTTGGCTGCGTCCTTCTGGACACCATTGCAGCGGCGAAGGGCTTCGAGCAGAACTTCCTTCCGGATCCGCTCAATCTGGCCTTCCAGATCAATCCCGTCTGCAGGCAATTGGAAAATATTATATTCGCCGCGCGGAGGAAGATGGCTGACTTTTTCGGGAAGACTTTCAGAAGTGATCACATCAGAAGTCTCCAGCGCAATGGCCCGTTCGATGGCGTTCTCCAACTCGCGCACATTTCCTGGCCAGTCATAATTTTCCAGAAGACGAATTGCTTCAGCTGAAATCCGCGTTACAGGTTTTCCCATTTCCTGCGAATACTTCTTAAGAAAATGATCCGCCAGCAGATGGATATCCTCTTTTCTCTCACGGAGTGGAGGAATTCTGATCGGAATCACATTGATCCGGTAAAAAAGATCTTCCCTCATTCCCCCTTGCTCCACAGCTTTTTGGAGATCCAGGTTTGTAGCAGCGATCACGCGTACGTCGATTGGGATCTCTTCGTTTCCGCCCACCGGACGAATGCTTTTTTCCTGCAGAGCGCGAAGTAACTTGACCTGCATTACATGACTCATCTGACCAATCTCATCGAGCAGCAAAGTTCCTCGATCGGCCACTTCAAACAAGCCCTTCTTATTCTGAATGGCTCCGGTAAATGCGCCTTTCACATGACCAAAAAGCTCAGTTTCCAGTAGATTCTCAGGCATGGCGCCGCAGTTGATCGAAACAAAGGCATGATCCTTTCGAAGACTGTTGTAGTGAATCGCTTTGGATACCAGCTCTTTTCCCGTCCCACTTTCGCCGGAAATCAAAATAGTGCTATTGGTGGCTGTAATCTTTGCAACCAAATCAAAGATCATCTGCATCTTCGGACTTTGTCCGATAATATTGCTGAATTGAAGCTGCCTCTCGACAGATTTCTTAAGATAAATATTCTCCCGTTCCAGCCGTTTCTTGGAGACACACCGCTGAACGACAATTCGAAGCTCATCGATATCAAACGGTTTGTATATATAGTTTGAAGCGCCCATCTTTACCGCTTCCACAGCCGTTTCGGTGGAAGCATAAGCGGTAATCAAGATAAAGTCCGTTTCCGGAGAGACTTTTTTGCAGTGTTTGAGGATTTCGATTCCGTTTGTATCAGGCAATCGGATATCAGAGATGACTACATCAAAAACGTTCTTATTAATCGAGTTGAGAGCTGTCTTGCCGTCTTCAGCCAGGAAGACCTGATAGCCTTCCTTCTTGAGCATGATCGCGAGGAAATCGCGCATGCTGCGTTCATCATCGATTACAAGAACAGTAGTCATGATTCAATCATCTCTTGGAGAGGCATGTACGTGCCGGTGGTTTTCCGCAATGTTTCACTGCCTGCGGGCACGGAGGCCCGCGGCTCCAAAAGAATCGATTCTATTGTAACAGAGGCTGGATGGCGTGGGTGCTTCCGGCGGGCAAATGGACTGAGATTGTGGTGCCGATTCCGGGACGCGAATCAATCGAGATCTGGCCCCGATGATCCTGAATGATCCTGTACACGATCGCCATACCCAGCCCGCTGCCGCCGGTTGTAGAATCCTGAAACGGATCAAAGATGGAATCCAGACGATCGGGTTCGATTCCCTTTCCTTCATCACGAAAGCGTAAAAGCACGTTGCCTTGAAGGTCATGTTCGAGTGTGACGGTCAAAGTTCCGCCTGCAGGCATGGCCCGCAATGCGTTGATGGAGAGATTCCAGATCACCTGTTTCATCTGATTCCCGTCAAATTCATGTTCGAATTCATCGATACTTTTGGAAAATACGATTCTGTGACCGGTTTTAAAATCAGGACCCTTCTGAATAAAGCTCAGCATGTCCGACACAATGGAATTCAGATCGTCGATCCGTCTTTGAAGCTGCTTTGGCTTGGCGTAGTCCAGAAAGTTCTGGATCGTCTGGTCCAATCTTTGAGACTCTGTGAGCACGATTTCCATCAGCTTGTTTTGATCATCGGACAGATTGAGTTCGTTTCTCAACAACTGCACGGAACCCCGAATTGCAGCCAGCGGATTGCGGATCTCGTGAGCGATTCCTGCCGCCATGGTACCCAGGGCCACCATGCGCTCTTGGATCCGGAATTGCCGTTCCATTTTTCGTGACTCCGTGATGTCCTGAAAAATCACAATGAAACCGGAAGAAATACCCTTCTTCGATTGCAGATACGAAAGACTCATTCCGATCAAAATGTCGCGTCCTTCTCCGAAATTTCTTTCCAGAGAAACGAGCCCGTTTCTTTCCAGCAATTCGTGTACCTGGTCCAGCTGTATTTCTTTGCTAAACAGCATCTGGATTTCCCTGCCCAGGATGCGCTCGGCGGACAGACCTAGAATCTGGAGTCCGGCTTCGTTGGTAAAATTGACGCGTCCATCCAGATCCGCAATGATCAGCCCAGCTTTCATATTGTCGATGATTTTTTGATGAAGAATCCTCAGATCGGAGAAGTCTTCGTCCATCTCTTCAAGGACAGTACGAGTGTGTCGAAGGCGCTCGGAAAGATAACTGCTGAGAAACGCAGTCGTATAGAAGGCAAACACGTGAAAAAAAACGTAATACCAGAACCACCTGCCCGTAATGCCGGCAATTTCCAGGGGAGACAAATCGTAATAAGCGATCACATCATAATGGAGCAATCCAACCGCGCTGCCGTAGCAAATGCTGGAGACTGTGGCGATATACAGGCTTCCGCGTCGGTACAACAGGATGCTGCTTGTGATGATGGCCAGAATATACAGGAAGGAAAACGAGCTTTTGACTCCGCCTGTAAAATACAAAAGCAGAGTGATCACAAGAATATCGCCGGTGAGCTGCAAATAGGCCATCAGCTCTAAGTTATTAATTCTACTGAATCCGAATCCATAGAGGATTGTGAGGAAACACGTCAGAAAGATCAGAAAATAGAGAGGGTTGATCGGAAGGATGGTCCGAGAAACAAGCTGAATCAGGATCGCCGAACCGAGCAGAGAGATGATGATGACCATCCGGAAGGTCATCATCCAGATGATCTTTCGTTTCAGGTCTTCATCCGCTCGATTCGCCACGTTATGCCCCGTGCGGTTTTGTAGCGTCAGAACTTTTTGTACAGCGCGCGTTAGCCGATCTTGCCGAGCAAATCAAACATCGGCAAATACATCGAAATAACGATTCCTCCGATGACGATACCGAGGAACAGAATCATGATCGGTTCCAGCAACGTAAGCATATTCTCTACGGCGGAATCCACCTCTTCTTCGTAGAAATCTGCAATTTTGGAAAGCATCGCATCCAGAGCGCCGGTTTGTTCTCCCACTGCGATCATATGCACCACCATCGGAGGAAATACTTCCGTGTCTTTCAGTGGTTCCGAGATTGTTTTTCCTTCTTCGATGCTTTTTCGCGTTGCCATGATGGCATCTTCCACGATCGCATTTCCGGCCGTCTTTGCGGTAATTTCGAGCGCTTCCAGAATCGGAACACCGGAGCTAACCAGAGTAGCAAGCGTCCGGCAAAAGCGCGCCACAGCAATTTTCCGAAGAACGATCCCGAGCACAGGCGCCTTCAACAACAGGCCGTCAATCACGCGCCTTCCCTTATACGTGCCATGGTAGCGTTTGATGGCATAAATCGTAGCACCCAGAACAAAAACGATAAGCAGGAAATAACGTCCGAGAAAATTGCTGAGCGCAATCACGATTCGTGTCGGCAACGGAAGTTCCGCGCCGAGTCCGGCAAACAACGCGGCAAATGTGGGAATAACTTTCCACAGAATGATCGCCACAACGAGAGCCGCAATGGTAATAACGGCTGTCGGATAAATCATGGCTGATCGAACCGCGCGTCGCAGTTTGACCGCCTTTTCAATATATACGGCGAGACGTTGCAGGATGGTATCAAGAATACCGCCCGCTTCTCCCGCGGCGATCATGTTCGAATACAGCTCATCAAATACTTTGGGATGTTTCCGCATGGAATCGGCCAGCGTGGCACCGCTTTCTACATCCTGGCGGACCTGCAGTAAAACCTTTTGAAACACTTTGTTTTCAGCCTGTGTTCCGAGAATTTCAATACACTGTACCAGAGGGAGGCCGGCGTCGATCATGACCGAGAATTGGCGCGTGAACACAGCTAGTTCTTTCTGGGAAACCCCACCGCGCAAGAACGGAAAGGCGATTTCTTTTCCCTGTTCTTTTACCTGAGTGACAACGATTTGCTGACGCCGTAAACGCGCGCGTACGGCTTCTTTGTTTTCGGCAACGATCACCCCGCCTTCAATCTTGTCTCCCCGTCTTCCTTTCCATTCAAAGGTTGGCATGGTGTATCCCCTCCTATCCTTATGCCTTCAGGCGCGCCTGTCCCAGGGCTGGAGTAATGACTCCCGCGCCGCGATTGATCATTTCCTGAAGCTCTTCGGGATGCGATGAACGGCTCAACGCCAAATCCAGCGTAATTTCTTTTCTGAAATACAGGGTTGCCAGTGATTGATTGAACGTCTGCATCCCGAATTTTAACTGCCCTGTTTGCATAACCGAATAGACCTGATGCACTTTGTCTTCGCGAATCAGGTTTCGGATAGCCGCATTTGGAATCAGAACTTCCATCGCCAGACTCCGTCCTTTTCCACTTGCTCTCGGAAGAAGCGACTGGCACAGAATTCCTTCCAGAATCAGGGAGAGTTGGGCCCGAACCTGTGACTGCTGATGCGCCGGAAAGACATCAATAATACGATTCATGGTCTGGCTGGCGGAGTTGGTGTGTAGAGTGGCGAACGTCAGGTGACCGGTTTCGGCAATTCGCAACGCGGATTCTATCGTTTCGAGATCGCGCATTTCCCCGATCAGCACGACATCGGGATCTTCACGAAGAACGGAGCGCAATGCATTCGCAAACGAATGCGTATCGGCGTTCAACTCCCGCTGATTCACAATGCAGGTCTGGTGCTGATGCAAGTATTCAATCGGGTCTGCGATCGTAACGATGTGATCGTGCCGCTCGCGGTTGATCTTGTCCAGCATAGCGGCAAGAGTTGTAGATTTTCCGCTGCCTGTAGGGCCGGTTACAAGAACCAGACCTCGCGGCTTCTCGCAAAGTTTTTCAACAATCGGCGGAAGCCCAAGCTCGCGAAAGGAAAGGATTTCGTAAGGAATTCTCCTGTATGCGGCTGCCACGGCGCCGCGTTGACTGAAGACATTGGCGCGAAAACGGGCCAGACCTTTCATCCCGAACGAAAAATCGAGCTCCAGGTTCTCTTCAAAACGGTGCTTCTGAGCGTCCGTCAAAACGCTGTAAGCCAACCGTTTTGTATCCACCGGTGTCAACGGGGGATGCTCGGTCAATGGACGCAATGCTCCGTCAACCCGTACCTGGGGCGCAGAATGTGTGGTGATATGAAGATCCGTCCCACCCACTTCAATCATCTGTTTTAAGAGTTGATGCAGGGTAACAGCCATAAAAACTCCTTCCGGTTTTCCCGGATTCTCAGCCTACCGACTCGCGCAGCACTTCCTCAATTGTCGTTTCGCCGTTTCGCAGTTTTTCCAGTCCGCTTCCGCGCAATGTAATCATTCCTTCTTCAATCGCTTTCCGGCGAATCTCCAGTGCAGACGCACCCACAAGGATCAACTCGCGAATATTATCGGTGACTTCCATAACTTCAAACAAACCCATTCTTCCTTTGTAGCCGGTGTTTCCACAAAACGGGCATCCTCTTCCTTTGTAAATCATGATATTTCTGGCTTCATCTTCGGTAAACCCGATATCTACCAGCGCCTCCAGCGGAATCCGGTATTCTTCCTTGCATTCCGGACAGATTTTTCGAATCAGACGCTGTGCCACAATCAAAAGCAAAGAGGAAGCTACGAGAAACGGCTCAATTCCCATGTTCATCAAACGGTTGACCGTGCTGGGCGCGTCATTTGTATGTACGGTGCTCAAGACCAGATGGCCTGTCAGGGCAGCTTTGATCGCGATTTCAGCAGTTTCAAAATCGCGGATTTCGCCAACCAGAATGATGTTCGGATCCTGTCTTAGGAAGGAGCGAAGCGCCGCTGCAAAATTCAACCCGATTTGCTCTTTTACTTGAAGCTGATTGATTCCCGGAATATTGAACTCCACCGGATCCTCTGCTGTGAGAATATTCGTTTCCGGAGTGTTGATTCGGGACATTGCAGAATACAGCGTGTTTGTTTTCCCGCTTCCTGTCGGACCTGTGACAAGGATCATTCCATACGGTTTCAGAATTGCTTTTTCAAGCTTTTTCAACGATTCGGCTTCCAACCCGAGTTTGGTCATATCCAGTTTCAGGTTTTCCCGGTCCAGCAGCCGGAGCACCACTTTTTCGCCGAAGAGAGTGGGGAGCACAGAGACGCGAAAATCAAGCTCGCGAATCTTTCCCTGGTGACGCGTTTTGATCTTGATGCGTCCATCTTGAGGCAATCTCTTTTCCGCAATGTCGAGCTTTGCCATAATCTTGACGCGCGAGATGATGGCATCCCGCAGCTTCAACGGTGGATTCAATTTCACATAAAGCACACCGTCAATGCGGTAACGAACGCGGAATTCCTTCTCATACGGCTCGATATGGATGTCGCTGGCTCCTTCATTGAGCGCGTCGTACATGACTTTGTTTACTAGCTTGATGACCGGCGCATCGGTAGCTTGTTTCTCCAGCAACGCTAGATCCAGTTCGTCCGTCTCCTCTAACACTTCCACATCGCCGGGGACCTCACCGGCTTGTGCGGCTTTCTCTGCCATGGCATCCTGCATAACCTGTTTCAATTCCAGCGCATGCGCGGAGCCGTAGTACTTATCTACTGACTCGCGAATAGCAAAATCGGATGCCACCACGGGCTCCACTTGATAGCCGCAAATGAAATTGATCTCATCCATGGCACGAATATTCGTAGGATCGGCCATCGCTACACTAAGAACCGCTCCTGTGCGGTTCACCGGTATCAAGTCATATTTACGGCAGACTTCTACCGGAACAAGATCAAGTACCGCTTGATCGATCTCAAAATGAGAAAGATTGATGGCTGGAATGCCGAACTGTTTGCTCAGACACTGGGCTATGTCTTCATCGGTGACGTACCTCAACTTGACGAGATCGTAGCCAAGCTTGTTGCCACTCGTCTTCTGAACATGAAGCGCTTTGTCCAGTTGCTCCTTGGAAATCAGCTTGTTTCGGAGGAGAAGCTCACCCAGTTTTAATGGCATCTAATCCGTCTCGAAGTCCCGACCTGAAAAAGAGATACATCCGATCAGGAACCTCCCTTGGGACATTTTGATTCTAATGGAAGGTTCTGCATGAGTCAAGAAACTTGACAGTTAGGGCCACCTTAACGCGCCGCAAGGAGCGATTCGTTTTTGCCGCTGTGTTACATTGGAATCATGAGGAGCGAACCGGTTGTTTGGCTATCTTCATCGCTCCTTTTGTTCTTATTCACAGCGTGTTTGCTTGGGCCATTGTTACCGCTGGCTCCGGACACACGGATCGACCTGAACAACCGGCTACTTACTCCGTCCGGGAAGCACTGGCTTGGCACAGACGAGCTGGGGAGGGATATTCTATCGAGACTTCTTTCGGGTGGAAGAGTTTCGCTCCTGATTTCGCTTGTTGTCGTGTCGATCTCACTGACGATCGGCACAGCGCTTGGATCAATTTGCGGTTATGCGGGGGGATGGATCGATGACCTGGTGATGCGAGCGGCGGATGTATTGTTGGCATTTCCGGGGATTTTGCTTGCGATCGGGTTGATCTCAGTTCTTGGCCCGAGCATAGCCAGTGTCATCACCGCGCTGGTGATGCTTGGATGGGTCAGCTATGCCCGGCTCGCGCGCAGCCTGACTCTAAAACTTCGGGAATTGGCCTTTGTCAGTTCCTCCATCAGCATCGGCGCCTCGCGTACGAGAATCCTGATCTATCATGTTTTGCCGAATCTGTTGCCCACTCTAATTGTCCAGGCCAGTTTCGGATTTGCCGGAATCATCCTCGCTGAATCCTCGCTCAGTTTTCTGGGACTCGGGGTGCAACCGCCCCAACCAAGTTGGGGAAGCATGCTAAGCGATGGAAAGAACCATCTGCTGGACGCTCCGCATCTCACTGTTTTTCCCGGGCTTGCAATCTTCTTTTCCGTACTGTGCTTGAACCTGCTGGGTGATGCGCTGCGCGACTATCTGGATCCGCGTAAATCCGTAAGCGTTGCCATAAACTGATTGACACTGTCAATCTATCGGTTATAGAATGAGGCCGTTCTTCCGCTACCTGGCGGGACGGTTCCGTATGACTATGACGAGAACATGATACGTCTTGCTCAGTTATCTTTTGTCGTCCTACTGATTTTAATCACTCCTGCTCTTTCCGATGTGGCTATTGTAAAAAGTGCCGGATCTTTTGCGTTTAATGATGCACGAAACGGTTTTGCCAGCATCTGTTTTGAACCTCGAAAGGAATTCGATCTCGCCGAAGATGGCTCCAATCAAACTCAAATTCTGGAAGAAATCAAGTCAGGTAACTTCAGCTTGATGGTAGCGATCGGTACTCAAGCCTCTTCCTTTTTAAAGACGAACTTTCCGGGCATTCCGCTGATTTATTGTCTGGTTGTAAATCCTGAGAAACTCGGGTTGAAAGGCGAGAATATCGCGGGTGTTCCATTAAACGTTCCAATCCGTGAACAGTTTGCTGTACTGAAAACGATCTTCAAAAAAGCAAAACGGCTGGGCGTTCTGTACACCCAACCCGCCAATGACGGACTCATCGCGTCTGCCCGGTCTATCGCCGAGAATGAGGGTATGACCCTGGTCGCTTCCCCGATTACTTCCAGTCAGGATATCCAGAAGGCGATGACCGACTTAATCAGCAAATCCGACGCACTGTGGATTCCACCTGACCCCTCGCTGAACTCCGAAGAAGTCATTCGCTACATCGGAACAACCTCTCTTTCCAGACAGATCCCCTGCGTCGGTCCCAACGACCGGTTTGTCCGTGCCGGTGCTGTCTTTTCGTTGTCCGTAGACGCAGTTGAAGTTGGAAGAGCAGCCGGTGAACTTGCCAACAAAATTCTTCAGGGAACCCCCGCGTCGAGACTCAGCATTCCGGATCTACAGAAACCAAAGATCATTCTGAATTTGAAGGCCGCGGGATTGCTCAATATCACAATTCCGAGAAATATCCAGGACGCTGCCAGCAAGGTCTATCAATAAACATGCGGCTTCGCCGCAAACCAAAATTCAAGATGCCAAGGAAAGCCGTTTTCAACGCATTTTGCATTTTCTATTCTGTCTTTTGTTTTTATGAATCTCAAATGGTTTCGCGATAAAAGTCTTCGTTTCAAGCTGAATGGATTTGTAGTGGTTCTGGCTCTGCTGCTGATGGGGCAGGGGATTCTCTTGTTGCTTGTGGCCAGAAACAGTTTGCAAAAAGAGTTGCTCGAGCGTGGAGCAGTGATGGTTCGTCGTCTTGCCGAATCGCACGCATACCAGGTTGGTCTGGGGCTTGCCGACGAATTAAATCCCATCATCAAAAGAATGATGCGGACAGAAGAGGGAATCGAGTATGTGGAGTTTGTCGATATTCACGGAAGGATCGTTCAAACGTCAGACGGCAGATTTCTGGCGCAAAGCGATCCTGCCAGACGTCCGCCGGACTATTCGAGATTCGACCTGAACATCTTCCTATCACATTCTTCCAGGGGACGTTTGATCCGCGGAGCAAATGGTCAGAAACTATACGATTTCTACGAACCGATCCGGCTTCCCCAGCGGCCCGCAGAAAGTATGGAGATCACGCAACTGGGCTCCACAAAGGATTCCAAGAGCGCAAACATTTCAAGGATTGTGGGTGTGGTCAGAATGGCCATTGCACCTGTGACGCTGGATCAAGCCATGAACCGGATGATACTGCTTTGCGTTGTTTCGATCGCGTTGGCAATCCTGTTTGGATTTGGAGCCGCCTATCTT
>Ga0184626_10000796_pt1 | contig 10329 bp, 9 predicted proteins | sample PLM3_60_b1_FD_133142 | JGI IMG/M metagenome (GOLD analysis project Ga0184626, IMG submission 133142) | Groundwater sediment microbial communities from an aquifer in East River, Colorado, USA - PLM3_60_b1 | ecosystem: Environmental > Terrestrial > Soil > Riparian zone | place: USA: East River... | reverse complement strand
GTGGGGCGCGCCATCCGTGGACGCCGGGACAAGGTGGTGTTGGCCACAAAGTTTGGCATTGTTCGTACTGACGATCCACAGACACGCGGCGTCAACGGCCGTCCGGAGTACGTCCGCGCGGCGTGCGAGCGCAGCCTCCGCCGCCTTGGCGTCGATGTCATTGACCTCTACTACCAGCACCGCGTCGACCCGGACACGCCGGTCGAGGAAACCATCGGCGCAGTGGCGGCGCTCGTCCGGGAGGGCAAGGTTCGTTATCTCGGCCTGTCGGAAGCTTCTGCGGCGACGATTCGGCGGGCCCACGCGGCTCATCCGATCAGCGCCCTTCAGACCGAGTACTCACTCTGGAGCCGGGAACCTGAAGACGAGATTTTGGAGACTGTGCGGGAACTAGACATTGCATTTGTTGCCTACAGTCCTTTGGGACGCGGTTTTCTGACCGGCCAACTCACGCGCTACGAGGACTTCGCTGAGGACGACTACCGGAGACTATCGCCGCGCTTCCAGGGAGAACACTTTTCGCGCAACCTGGAGTTGGTCAGACGTGTAGAGAAAATCGCGAAGGAGAAAGGCTGCACACCGGCACAGCTTGCGCTTGCTTGGGTGCTGGCCCAGGGAGAGGACATGATACCGATTCCTGGGACGAAAAGGCGCTCCTATCTGGAGCAGAATGCCGCGGCCATAGAGGTAACGCTCACGGCGGACGACCTGAGGCGCCTTGAAGAGGTCGCGCCACGTGACACAGCCAGTGGCCTGCGCTACCCGGAAGAGATGATGAGGCTTGTCAACCTCTGATTCGTGTCCCGCCATGACGCTCTCTGGAGAAGACACATGGAAGAACTATCGGGCAAGGTCGCGCTGGTAACCGGCGCTAGTCGCGGGATTGGAAGAGCCATTGCGATCGCTCTTGCGCAGGCGGACGCTAATGTTGCGGTGAACTTCCGAACCCATGAAAGTGAAGCCCGGGAAGTGTGCTCGCTCATCGAGCGTGTTGGTTGCCGCGCCGATGCCATCCGGTCCATTTTTCCCGGCGGCGTGGACGTGGCGCTGACGTGCATTGCCGGCGAGACGAAGCGCCAAACGCCCGCTGCCGTCCGCGAGACAGGGGCCGCATGGCGTGAATCAGCGGCGAGGAGAATCCCGGACCCCCGATGGAGCGGATGATCGCTGGCGCGTACACATGGGGCCGACCGGAATCGGCCATCCTGACCGCGCTGGCGGGCCTTGCCGACGCGGGCAAGTTACGCGTTCCGATTCCAGCGGGCATAGCCGCTGGCCGAGGCGGTTGAGGCGCAGCGAGAAGTCGAAGACGGTCATGTGCGCGGCAGGTTGGTAATTTCCGTCTCGCAGAGTTGACGGAGGCCGCCTAACCACCCGCTGCGGTGGACCGGGGCCGCGGGAATAGTTTCTCGCGTTGGAGTGGGACTGGGGCGCGGCCCTGGCCACGGAACGGTTTTGCGTTAGACCGGCGCGAAGCGATTAACGAGAGGGAGCATGTATGAATCTGGGACTGACAGGAAAGCGCGCCCTTGTGACGGGGTCGACGGCGGGGATTGGGCTCGCGACGGCGCGCGCCCTTGCCCGCGAGGGCGCGGTGGTGACGATCAATGGCCGCACGGCCGGCCGGGTGGAGGTGGCCACCGCACAATTGCAGCACGAGGTACCCGGGGCGGCGATCGATGGGGTCGCCGCGGACCTGAGCACCGCGGCCGGCTGCGCGTCGCTCATCGCGGCGCTTCCCGCGGTTGACGTGCTGGTGAACAACCTGGGCATCTTCGAGACCAAGCCGTTCGGGGATATCCGGGATGAGGACTGGCTGCGCTTTTTTGAGACGAACGTCCTGAGCGGCATCCGGCTGGCCCGCCACTACGTTCCCGAGATGCGCAGCCGCAACTGGGGCCGCGTCGTCTTTGTCTCCAGTGAGTCCGCGGTGCAGATCCCGGCCGAGATGATCCACTACGGCATGACGAAGACGGCACAACTCGCGGTCGCCCGCGGGCTGGCGGAGACGCTCGCCGGGACTGGGGTGACGGTCAACAGCGTGCTACCGGGCCCAACGGCATCCGAAGGCGTCGGCACCTTCGTCACGCAGCTGGCGACCGCACGTGGGATCGACGCGGCTACCGTGGAGCGGGAGTTCTTCGCCACCGCGCGGCCGTCCTCGGTGATTCAGCGATTCGCCACCCCCGATGAGGTAGGGGCCATGATTGCCTACGTCTGCAGTGTTCTCGCCTCGGCGACGACGGGCGCGGCGCTCCGGGTCGATGGTGGTGTGGTGCGGGCGATCGTCTAGCGCGGGCGTTAGGCCGCTGGGTATGTGATTCTGATCGTCGCCGCGTCAGGAAAGCAGGGCAGGATGCCGTTGAGCTCGGCCCGCCTGTTCGAAGCGATCATCTGGAGGTCCCCTGGGAGCCCACACGTGAGGCGCCCGAATGGAGGTTAGTGGTCCTTCGCGGGAAACGCGTCCGCGTCACCGAGTGGGCTGTAGATTGCGCCTCTGTAATCTTGAACTTTGGAGCACATGAAAACCTCTGCTTTTCCCAAGTATCTGGAAATAAGCCCCTACGCCGTTTTGGCTCGAAGCGGTTTAGGATTGTAATTATCTGAAAACAAAGCGAAAAGCTGGCGTCAGTTCTTTACACTGTGACATTTGCTCCACCATCCACTGCTAATCTCCTACATCCCCCAGGCGCCCGTCTCCGCTTGGATCTCGACACCGGTACCGACGCCGCCAGCGTGCCTTTAACTGCCTCCGGACCACATCCCTGCGATATCGGTGATCCATAGTGTCCCACCTTGGCGAATGTCACAAGCGTCCGCAAGTGCTTTCATTGCGAATTTGCCCAGAGACCCCACTGCGGGGCGCCAGGCACCCTCCTTGAATTACACGCCGAGCCGCCGTGCCAAGATGCTTCACTGCTTTGTGGACAACAGTTCGTGGCCATGCTATCCGATTTGATTATGCATGGATTGGCGGAGGTCCACGCAGATGACAGACGAAATTCAACGGCGCCCTTTGTTAAGCAAGATTGACTTCTTATCCTGCCATCAATTATCATAGCTCGCTGATTTCAACAGGGTAGGGGAAAACAGCCGAGGGGACAGCCCCATCAATCGCATCTCATGGGCTGCAGCCCCCTTCCGGAATCTTGCGCAACCCTTTCAAGACTAGATTTCCCCTGAGACTCGACTCGGAGTCTCGTGATATCCGGATTGGCAAGCTCGATTGTGATGGACACCCCCATTTTAATCACCGGGGCCGGCGGATTCGTCGGAACCCGCACGTGTCATTTCGCCTCGGAAGGAAATGTCCCGTTTCGAGCTTTTGATTTCAGCAGCGAGCGGCTCAGTATGGCTGACGCGATGGGAGGAGAGATCTGCCGCGGCGATGTCACGAACTATGAGGAGGTGAGCAAGGCGGTCAAAGGTAGCCGGGCTGTCCTTCACCTGATTACAGCTCACGAACACATGCCGCGAGATGCTCACGAGCGGATCACGCTTGGGGGGATTCGCAACATCGTCCGCGCCTGCGCGGAGCATGGTGTGAGGCGCGTCCTGTTTGTGAGTTCGATCAAGGCGGGGCGCGACTATCCGGGCTTCTATGGCACAACCAAGAGGAAAGCAGAGGAGATTCTCAGGAAGGCCGCGCTGGACCTCACCATTTTCCGGCCGGCCCTGCTCTATGGACCCGGCGAGGTACGGCTTCGCAAGATAGGGGAAATCATTCAGAAATGGCGCGTTGTGCCCATGATAGGACATGGCTCATACGTCATTTATCCGATTTTCGTGGAGGACTTGGTGGCGGCCATGTTTAGAGCTATTGATGCCCCTGAAACGAATGGGAAGACCTACGACATGGGCGGGCCGGAAGCCTTGACCTACGACCAGATCATGGACTGCCTGATGGAGCGTCTGGAGATAAAGGCTTTGAAGATCCACGTGCCCCTCGGTGTGTGCGGGCTGATCGCCCGGTTGGTCCAGATAGTCTCCAAGCACCCGATCGTCTTCATGGACCAGATTCTAGCCCAGAAAGCGCCGGTGAACTGCGATATCGGTGCTGCCCGACGCGACCTGGGCTTTGATCCGATTCATTTTCGAGACGGGCTGGCGAAGTACTACCCTGAGACTGTTAACCAAGTATGAGTATGCGGGCTGTGGCGTTGATAGCCGACGCTGCGCACCAGGGCTCGGATCATAGGGTAGGCGGGTCCTAGGAAACATTCGAGGGAGTCTCATACGATGCGAGTTCTACTTCTTGGAGTAGGAGGATTTATCGGCTCTCATCTGGCCAACCGACTCTTGCGCACGACGGAGCATGAGGTAGAAGGCTTCGACCTTACCGATGAGAAGCTCCAGGAGGCCTTGGAGTTGCCCGGATTCACCTTCATGCGCGGCGACCTCCGCAACGAGCGCGACGCGGTCAATGAGATGATTGAGCGGGCCGACGTGGTGGTGGACATGATCGCCCACGCCAACCCCAGCTTCTATGTGCTGAAGCCCCTGGAAGTCTTCGAGCTGAATTTTCTGGAGAACTTGCGCATTGCCCAGGTATGCGTGGAAAGGAAAAGGCGCCTGATTCAGTTTTCCTCGTGCGAGGTGTACGGCAAAACGGTGGCCAGCGGCTGTGGAGATGATCTCAAGGATCCCACCGATCCCCGACACGCCATTTTCAATGAGGACAAGACTGACTTCATCCTTGGCCCGGTCGGTAAGCACCGGTGGATTTACAGTTGCGCCAAACAACTCCTGGAACGCGTCCTCCATGCATACGGATTGAGAGATGGCCTCAACTGGACGGTTGTTCGTCCCTTCAACTTCATTGGGCCCAAAATCGACTATCTCACGTTTGAACAGGAAGGGAACCCACGGGTCTTCTCTCACTTTATGTCTGCCCTGCTGGAGGGCACCCGGATGAAACTTGTCGATGGCGGTCATCACAAACGATGCTACACCTATATCGAAGATGCCATCGACTGCATCGCAAGGATCATCGATAATCCCGGAGGGGTATGCGATGGTCAGATTTTCAATATCGGGTCGCCGGCCAATGAGATTTCCATCCGAGATCTGGCCTATCGGATGCGGGGCATGTACGCTGCGAAATTTCGAAGGCCCGGCGAGAAGCTGGCCGAGATCGTGGACGTGGACAGCACCGAGTTCTACGGTGAGGGATACGAGGATTCCGACCGTCGCATCCCCGACATCACGAAGGCGCAGGCGCTCCTGCGTTGGCAACCCAGGTTCGATATCGAACAGACTATCGAATTGAGCATGGCGGGATACGCCAAGTACGCCCCCGGTGTCATGCCCATCGCCTGGACAGGCGTGCACGATTCCACCAGAAGCCCGGAGTCGGACGGCATGACCAGCCTCGATCCAGAAGTCATTTCGCCATGAGCCAGGACAACGAAGGTATGAGTCGCCACCTGTGAACCCCTCATGAATGACCCCGCCCTTGTCATCGCCATTCCCGCATATAACGCAGCCCTGACCCTCGAGAGCGTCCTCGATCGGATTCCTCGAGAGATCTCCGAGCGAGCTGCCCACTACGTTGTCGTCAATGATGGTAGCACCGACGCTACTCCTGACGTCGCCCGCCGGCTCCGGAAGCGTTTCCCGAAGCTCGAATTGATCGAACATCCTGTCAACCGTGGCTACGGAGGCGCGGCCAAGACGGGACTGGCCCGCTCCGTTGAGCTCGGTGGAGGCCTGATTGTCTGGCTCCATGGGGATGGGCAATACGCGCCTGAATCCATCCCTGAACTTCTCGCGCCGCTGGAGAGGAACGAAGCCGATATCGTCCAGGGCTCTCGCATGAAGGGGGGAGGCGCCCTTAGGGGCGGCATGCCGCTTTACAAGTTTGTCGCCAATAAGGCGCTGACATTGCTCGAGAACCGCCTCTTTGGTTTACAACTCGCGGAGTATCACAGCGGGTACATGCTGTATCGGCGCGAGGCGCTGCAGGCCATCCCCTTCCAGTTTTTCCATAGCCGCAGCTTCATCTTTGATCAGGAGATGATCGTGGCGGCCAAGATCCTCGGCTTACGGGTGATCGACCTGCCCATTCCCACGCGTTACGCCGGCGAGAAATCGCACCTCAAACCGATCCCCTACGGAATCGATGTCCTCAAGCTAATCGGCCGTTACAGGCGGGGTGACTATCACCAACTTGTCGCCCGGGCGCACACCGCTGGCTCATAACGCGGCTTCGGGAGCGCCGCAGGCGGCAGAAAGGCCGGCAGTGACCTTGCGGCAGACCGTCAGCAACACATGATACGTTCGCCCGCCCTGCAGCTCATGATTTTCTTCCTCACAGCGTTTCTCTCGGTCTCCAGCGGGATCATCGCTCCAAGCGACGGTGTCATCACTTTCAAGGTCACGGAGGCGCTTGTGGAGCGGGGCGAAATCACACTGAGCCCGGTCGTCGCGGAGAATGTTTCGATCGGGGTCGGCGGCAAGCCCGTTTCGAGTTTCGGGCTTGCGCTCTCGCTCGCCGCCGCCCCGCTGTACCTCCTGGGCAAGCTGGTCTGCCTCTTCACCCCCGAGGCCTTCCAGAGTCTTGCCCTGAAAGGGAGTGTGTCCCTGACGAATGCGATTGTAAGCGCGCTCGTCTGCCTGCTACTCTTCTTGACGGGGAAGCGGCTGGGCTACCCGGACCGGGTGTCCTTGCAGCTTACCATGTCATTCGCGTTCACGACATTCTTCATCGTGTATGCTACCAAGTCGTTTCTCACCAAGCCCCTGGAGACCCTCTGTCTCGCCGGCACGCTCTACTTTCTGATCGAACACAGTCGCGCGCCGGATAATAGGGCAATGCTGTAGGCTGGAGGCTTCTTCGGGAGCGGAATCCTGACGAAGTGGGCGTTCGTCATCAATCTTCCGATGTGTATCGCGTACCTGCTTGCCACGTCAGGCAAGGACCGCCGAGCGCGTGACCTCGCCATCTTCGCTCTCCCGGTGCTTCTCTTCCTCGCCCTTGCATTGGGGTACAACTTCATGCGGTTTGGATCCCTCTTTCAGACCGGGTACGGGGGAATGGCAGTCTTTTCCACCCCTCTGTTGGTGGGGCTCTACGGGCTCTTGTTCAGCGCGGGGAAGAGTCTCTTTCTCTACGCGCCCATCGTGGCGCTCGCGGGAACCGCGTCTGCCACCGAGTGGGGTGTAGATTAAACACCCGTAATCTCGAACTTCGGAGGAGATGAAAGCTGCTGCTTTGCACAAGTATCTGGAAATAAGGCCATTCTCTGTTTGCCGCCGAAGCGGTTTAGGATTGTAATTACCTGAAAACAAAGCGAAAAGCCCGCGTCAGTTCTTTACACTGTGACATTTGCTCCACCAACAGTTTCGATGCTCTTTCCCTTCGCTCGCCGATTAAGCGCCACGCCTTCCGCTTCAGCTACTTCAGACTGCGCACCATCAAGCTCCTCTACGCACAACCTGCACTCAGCCCCGCGCGGCTCGACTCCCTCGTTTACCTCGTATGGGCTACCGAGGAGGAGTAAGTTTTCAGGTTACCCAGCTCCCAGCTCGCGTGCCTCCAATTTCGGGTGGTGAGAATGCGGAGCTTCGGGTACCGCGCAGCATCTATAGCACCCGAAACTACCTGCTTTACAGTATAAAGGCCGTTCCAATAGTATGAGGTTGCTAAATGCACGCGGAACGGTAAAGGATCGAAGCCACGCCTTCCGAGCAGCGCGTTCCCGGGTGAAGGGGTCGTGCCATTGCTGAAGCAAGCGTCTCCCACGCAGGGTTCGGAGGTCGCGTTGACCCCTCGTTGAGCAACTGCTTTAGGCTTTGACGCAGCGTGCATCCACACGCCGTCACTGCGCCGGCCGTGCAACATCGTGCCGATTCGTCGGTGTCCGTTTCCACCTGGCTGAGGCGATTCGAACAGAGACATAGACAACTCGGGAAGGCCGTGTTCTCAAGCAGAGAGAGATGTGTCAGAGAGGCCGTCGGCGGCGATGGCTGGTCGCGTGCGGCGTTAGGCAGTGGAGAATCCTATGGCAGGGAAAACCACGGTGCTGGTCGTCGGCGTCACCGGAACACTGGGCTTTAAGATTGCCTTGGCAATCCTCACCAATATATAATGCCTAAGGCCCTTGTTGTGCGCGGCGTCGCCGCTCGCGATGAGGACAAGGGAAGGCAGTTGGAGGAATTGCCGCTGCTCGCGCAGGACATCTACCACCGTCAGGGAATTCTTTCGTCAGGCGCCCCTTCAAACTCTGGTGTGGTCCGCCTATGAAAAGACTGATGCCACGTGATGCTGATCGACCGATGTCGGTCGTGGGTTCATCGGCATACAGTTCTTCTGAGAGTACGGAGCGTGAGGGACGAAGATGCAAATTGGAGTGAACAGCAATCCAAAACGTGACGGGAACGCGCGGCGCGTTGCTCTTGTCGGGCTGGCATTGATGCTGGTCGGCTGTGAGCGGTCGAAAGCCGCGCCGGCTCCTGCGCCGCCCAAGGTGACCGTGAGTCGGCCGGCTGTGCGGCAAGTGGTCGAGTGGGACGAATACACCGGCCGGCTTGTGTCGGTCGAGTCGGTCGAGGTAAGGGCCCGCGTCAGTGGGTATCTGCAATCGATTGACTTCGACGATGGCGCCATCGTGAAGAAAGGGGATTTGCTCTTCGTGATCGACCCCCGGCCGTACCAGGCAGAGCTGGATCGTGCCCTGGCGGAACTCAGGCTGTCGCGAGCTCGACTAGACCTAGCCAAGAGCGATCTTGCAAGGGCACAGCGGCTGCTCCTGAGCCGCGCAATCTCGCAAGAGGAGTTCGACACCCGGATCGCCAGGCAACGCGAGGCTCACGAACAACTGCAAGCGATGGCTGCCGCCGTAGACGCGGCGAAGCTGAATGTCGAGTTCACACGGGTCACCGCCCCAATACCCGGGCGCATCAGCCGCAAGCTGGTTACTGCAGGCAACCTGATTAATGGTGGAACGGCACAGTCCACCCTCTTGACAACTATTGTTTCCCTCGATCCGATCTATTGCTACATCGAAGCGGATGAGCGCTCGTTCTTGAAATACGTTCGCTTAGCACGAGAGGGGAAGCGACCCAGCTCGCGGGAAGTGAGAAATCCCGTCTATCTTGCCTTGGCCGACGAAACCGGCTTGCCCCATAAAGGCTACATGGACTTTGTGGATAACCGGCTAGACCCGAACACAGGGACGATGACAGGCAGGGCGGTCTTCCCTAATCCTGACCTCACGCTGACCCCGGGGCTGTTCGCGCGTGTCCGCTTGCAGGGTAGCGGCAGGTACGAGGCCTTGTTGCTTCCGGACGAAGCGATCGGAAGCGATCAGGCGCAGAAATTCGTCTTTGTCGTCAGTGACCAGAACGTCGTGGAGTATCGACCGGTGCAACTAGGCGCCATGATCAAGGGCTTACGAGTGGTTCGAGAAGGACTCAAGCCCGAGGACTGGGTGATTATCAGCGGTGTGCAGCGGGCGAGACCGGGGATGAAGGTCGATGCCCAGCGGCAGGAGCTATCCCCGAAACAGAATCTCCTGACCCCGGAGGCATCCCTGTTTGCCCCGGGGTTTGCCGTTTCTGGCCTGCGCGCCGCGCAAGGGTGAGGCGATGTGGCTCTCCCGCTTCTTCATTGATCGACCGGTCTTCGCCACGGTCCTATCGATTGTGATCGTGATCGTTGGGGGCATTGCGTACTTCACGCTCCCGGTCGGAGAGTACCCGGAGGTAGTTCCACCGACGATCGTCGTGCGGGCTGCGTACCCTGGCGCCAGCCCGGAAGTCATAGCCGACACCGTGGCCACGCCGCTCGAGCAGGAAATTAATGGCGTCGAGGATATGCTCTACATGTCGTCCCAATCGACCAATGACGGTCATATGACGCTGACCGTCACCTTCAAGTTGGGGACGGATCTCGACAGGGCGCAAGTCCTTGTACAAAATCGCGTGGCCATTGCTGAACCGCGCTTGCCTGAGGAGGTTCGCCGGTTCGGCATCACGACCCTAAAGAGCTCTCCCGACCTGCTCATGGTCGTCCATCTGGTCTCACCGGATGACCGGTACGATCAGTCGTATATCGGCAACTACGCCCTCCTTCAAGTGCGCGACGTCCTTGCCCGTCTCGATGGGGTGGGCGACATCACCTTGTTTGGCTTGCGCGAATACAGCATGCGCGTGTGGCTTGACCCGGCGAAGATCGCTTCGCGCAGCCTGACCGCTGGCGATGTCGTCTCGGCGTTGCGAGAGCAAAACGTGCAAGTGGCGGCCGGCGTGATCGGTCAGCCGCCCGCGCCGCAAGGGAATGCCTACCAATTGTCGGTCAATGCGCTGGGCCGCCTGATCGAAGCGGAC
>Ga0184626_10000795_pt1 | contig 10330 bp, 10 predicted proteins | sample PLM3_60_b1_FD_133142 | JGI IMG/M metagenome (GOLD analysis project Ga0184626, IMG submission 133142) | Groundwater sediment microbial communities from an aquifer in East River, Colorado, USA - PLM3_60_b1 | ecosystem: Environmental > Terrestrial > Soil > Riparian zone | place: USA: East River... | reverse complement strand
GTTCTTGAATCGCATCGAACCCTTCTCTTCGTAGGACACGCCCTCCATCCGGCCCGCGAGGTGTACGACCTCGGCGCTCGCCAGGACCTCGCCCGGACCCGCCAGGCCGCAGAGGCGAGCCGCGAAGTTGAGCGCGTTCCCTCGGTACCCGTCTTCGACAGGCACCGCTTCGCCGACGTCCAGCCCGACGCCCACGGGCAATGTCACGCCGCTGGGCTCGGCGAACGTCTCTGTCTCGAAGCGAGCCTGGAGGTCGACGGCGGCCCTGATCGCGCGTCGCGGTGAGTCGAACGCGACGAGGGCTTCGTCCCCGCGGAACTCGACGACGACGCCATGGCCTTCCTCCACGACGCTTCGCACGATCTCGGAGAAGCGAGCAGCGAGCTCTGCGGCGGCTTCATCACCGCGCTGATGAGTGAACCTGGTGAAGCCCCGAACGTCGGCGATCAAGAACGTCTTGACCAGGCCACGTTCATCGTCCATAGCAGGGGACCTCGACTCGGACTCGGGTTCCTTCCCCCGGACGGCTTTCCACGCGAAGCTCGCCGCCGAGGGCGGCGACCCGGTCTTCCATCCCACGCAGCCCGGAGCCGGCCGCGACGTCCGCCCCGCCCACTCCATCGTCGGCCACCTCGACCTGGAGTCGGTTCCCTTCGCGTGCGAGGCGGATCGACGCCCGTGAGGCGTGAGCGTACTTGGCCACGTTGGTGAGGGCCTCTGCGACCACGAAGTAGACCGTCGCCTCGACCGCCTCGGGCAGGCGGCCGACCGACGCGTCCTCCAGCGAAACCGGCAAAGGGGATCGCTCGGCGAGTGATCCCAGCGCGGCGGCGATCCCCTCCTCGGTGAGGATCGCCGGATGGATCCCGCGAGCGAGCTCGCGGAGCTCTTCCAGCGCGTTTCGGAGCTCGGCCGAGATCGCGTCCATTTGGGAGGCGAGCTCGGGTTCGGCGCGGCCGTCGAGGCGCTCGCTGAGCAGGCCCAGGGCGAGCGACAGCGTCACCAGCCTTTGCTGGGCGCCGTCGTGCAGGTTCCGCTCCACGCGGCGACGCTCGGCATCGCCTGCCTCTATGATGCGAGCCCGTGAGGCCTCGACCTCCTCGAGCCTCGCTCGGACCTCGGCCTGCAGGCGCTCGTTGTCGATGGCCAGGCGGGCGGCCGCAGCGGCAGCCTGGATGAGCGCCGGCTCAGCGAGCAACGACCGGTCGTGGATGATCGCGGCAAGAGGCTCGCCCTCGCGCTCCACCATCGTGACGGCGCGTGCGGATCCCTCGGGAGGCAGCGAGACGAGTCGTCCCTCCACATCGACGAACCCGTTCCTCGACGGGAGGCGGTAGGCGACCTCGACCGAGGGATCGTGCAGCGTGCGGGCCAGCGCGTCGCGCAGGCCGATGCCCTGTTGGGAGCCGAGATCGATGACCAGATCGCCCACTCCCGAGCGCTCGATCGTGCTCCGGAAAAACCCGAAGAGGAACGCGACGGGAATGGCTAGCTTGGCGACGATCCCAGAGTAGAAGAGCACCTCCGGGCCGAGGGGGCTCGTGGCGAGGCCCAAGCTTGCCCACGCAAGATCCGTCGTCTTTGAGAGGTTCACCCCTGCCGAGACCATCTCCACAGCCGCGAGCAGCAGGGCGGCTCCGAGGACCGGGGTGAGGATCCTCCGAGCCGTGGGCGTCGACCTCAGCCATCGTCTGGTCAGGATGAGGAACGTGGTCAGCGCGACCGCGCTGAAGTAGTAGAACGCCGCCGTGCTCATGAACGAGAGAGGAGGCTGACCGCCGAGGAACCGCATGGCGTTGGTGAGCGGGTCGCTCATGATGACGATGGCGCGGAACCCGATGAATCCGTACAGCCCAACGACCAGGGCCCGCTCGAGCCGCGAATGGAGCCGACCCTCCGGGTAGGCGAGCAGCAGATGCACCAGGATCGCGTAATGCACCGGCACGAGGACGCTGCCGATGACCACCAAGGCGTCTCTCCACGCGCCGAAGTCACCCGGCGCACCGTAGAGGTACGAGAAGAGCCCGAAGGCGTACACGCCCGCCAGACTCCATGCGGCGCCCCCGGCATACAGCAACGGGCCGATGCGGTTCCCCGGACGCCGAGACCACGTCAGGATCCCGGCCGACATCGTTCCGAAGCCGACCGCGACGTCGAGCGAGACCTCGAGGGCCATGTTCTCGCCGAACGGCGCGAAGCCACTGATGATGAATCCCGCGTCGCCCACCACCGCGATCGCGACCGCCAGGACCCACAGCACGGCTTGCCCTCTGCCGCTCATCGGACCCCCGAGAGGAGGGCTCTGATAGCGGCCGCCGACAGCTCCGCCTTAGAGATAAACCCGCGGGCTCCCGACCTGTCGATGCGTGTCCCGTAGTCAGACGCTTCGCGGCTCGAGATCAGGATGACGATCGGAGGATCGTCCCCCTCCAAGATGGCCCGAGTGACGTCGAACCCGCTCCCATCGGGCAGTTGGATGTCCAACAGGATGACCCTTGGGCGAAACGCCCTGGCTGCGGTGAGGGCCCCCGCCGCATCCTCCGCCTCGCCGACGACATCGAAGCCGGCCTTTGTGAGGAGCACCCGGGCCTGCGCCCGGAAGCCGGCGTGGTCGTCCACGAGGAGGACGGTCGCGGCCATGTCGGGATGCTGTTATCGAAGCACACAGCCGACATCGGGGATAGCCCTGTACCTGAAACGGGTGCGCTCCCCGATGCGCCCCGCGTGAAAGCGGGCCTACGTTGAGCCTGGAAGGAAGGAGCCGTCGAGGGCTCGAACCCCGGAGCCGAAGGAGGTGAGCATCATGTCCGTGACCCGAACCCGGTGCACACGAGCGGGCCTCATCGCGTGCTTCTTGTTGTCGGCCGTCCTGGCCGCTTGCGGTGGCGACGCCGGGGGGGCGACGACGTATCCAGACGGGAGCATCGCCGAGCTCATGGCGGCCGACGATCGGCTCGACACGCTGATGCGGATCATCGAGAACGACATGCCCCCCGTCGCGCTCGACTCACTCATCAGCTTGGATCTCGACATCACAATCTTCGCACCGACAGATGATGCGTTCGCTGCGCTCCCACCTGGGACCCTGGACGCGCTTCTAGACGACGACAACGTGAGCGACCTTCAACTCGTCTTTGACCACCACGTGATCGCAATGAGCTACTCGCTGGCTGAATTGAAGTCGAAGGCTCAGGCGGGGGATGGCGAGGTCGAGGCTCTCGCCGGAGGGTCGATCCAGCTCACCATCGTGGGCGGCCTCCTCGAGGTGGACGAGGCCACCGTGATCGAGGCTGACATCGCTGCAGAGAACGGGGTCATCCACGTCATCGACGAGGTGATGATCCCCGACTCCGCGATGGATCTGTGAACGCGAGGGTGGAAGCGGAGGCTAGAGGGGCGGAACGACACGGAAGAGCACTACGGGGAATGAGAGGTGAGGATCATGAGGATCGGACGGGTGTCTCACTTGGTGTCGATCGTTGCTGTGCTTGTGCTCGGGGCGACGGGAGTGGCGAACGCCTCTACGGCGCGCGTCTCCGGCACGATCACGGAGGTGTCCCCTGGGACTTGCGGCGACTTCGTGCTGAGGGGACAGATGCTCAGCCTCCATTGCGAGGGGCTCGTAGATGCGTGGGCCGGCGGTATCTCCGGTTCGGGCGTGTTCGATGAGGCCGTTTCCCTCAACCTTGTCTCCGGCGCGGTCCAGGTGAGTGGCGCCGAGACCTTCGACGGGTGCGTCGGCGTGAGCTGCGGGACCCTCGAGTGGACGTACCACGGTTCCGGCAGGATCGACCTCGCGACGTTTGCGGTCGTCTTCATCAACGGCGAGCAGCACTTCACAGGGGGCACGGGCGGATTGGAAGAGGCAAAGGGCTCGCTCAGGTTCTCGCTCATCGTGGCGGGTCCAGCCACATACGAGGGGTTCATCGTCCTCTAGGGGCGAGATCCGAGGTGCCGACCACGTGCGACAGAGACGTGTCGTTGATCGCTCTCGACAGCAAGGATGCGACGATCCGTACATCCAGCCAGCCGGAGGTTGAGGATGATGGACGAACGGCGCAGACCTCGTTCGCGACGCGGAAGATCGTCGCGTCGGGGTGGAATCCCTGGTGCGATGTCCGAGCTGGCCTGGAAGCGGCGATTCCGGGCTACGGAGTTCGGACTCCCGTCCTGGAGCGAGCTCGAACCGGAACGATTGGCCTTTGTCTCCAACGAGGGCGGTGTGCGACAGGCGTGGGCTCTCGACCGATCGACGGGTGAACGCCGGCAGGTATCAAAGGAGGAGCCTGGCGTCGAGCACGCACTCGTGTCGCCCGACGGACGGATCGTGTGGTGGTCGGACTCCGAAGGGGACGAGAAAGGACATTGGGTAGCCGTCCCGTTCGAGGGGGGATCCCCGTCGGCACTCCTGCCCGACCTCGCCGACGGCTGGTCGATGGGCATCTCTCTCGTGCGAGACATGATCGCGGTCGGCCAGGCCACGGACAAGGACTACCGCGTCTACGTCGCCAAGGAAGGGGGAGCGGCGCGCCTCCTGTACCGCCACGAGCAACCTGTGGGTGTGGGCCGCCTCTGGCCCGAAGGATCAGGCGGCCTCTCGGCGGATGGATCGCTCCTGTGCCTGCGTCACGCCGAGCGTAGCGATGCCCTCCATCCGGCCCTGCGTGTCCTCGACGTTGGCAGCGGCGAGTCGGTAGGCGAGCTCGAGGATGTGGGCCGGTCGCTCGATCCCGTGGCCTGGTCTCCAACCGGTCCGCTGCTCCTGTTCACCTCCGAGCTGGACGCGTTCGAGCGGCCGGCGATCTGGGATCTATCGACTGGTGACAGACGGGACCTCGAAGTAGATCTGCCGGGCGCCGTGATATCGATCGCGTGGTACCCGGACGGCACGGCGATCCTAGTGCGCCAGGAGCACGAGGCGGTCGATCGGCTTCATCGGGTCGACGTGCACAGCGGAGACACGCAGCTCGTGGCCTACCCGGGCGGCGAGATCGAGGACGCCACCGTCCGAGCCGACGGCGAAATTTGGCTCACGGTCAGCGACACGTCCCACCCACGTCGGCCGGAGACGGCCGACGGGCGGGTCGTGATTCGTGCGGCCGATGACCCTCCGCCTGCGGGCCGGCCATATCGATCTTTCTGGTTCCCGAACTCAGCCGGCGATCGGATCCAGGCCTTCGTGGCGACCCCGGGAGGGGACGGGCCCTTCCCGATCGTGATGCACGTCCATGGCGGACCCGAATGGCACCATCGTGACCGCTGGGAGCCCGAGATCCAGGCGTTCGTGGACGCGGGCTATGCGGTCGCGCGCGTGAACTACCGCGGCTCCACTGGTTACGGCATCGCGTTCCGCGAGCGGCTGATTGGCGACCCATTGTTCCCCGAGTCCGAGGACGTGTTGGCCTGCCTCGACTCGCTGATTGCCGACGGCGTTGCCGACGGCGACGACGCGTTCCTCGCCGGCTGGTCTTGGGGCGGATGCATCGCCTGCTTGAACGAGGGTCTCCATCCGGACCGATGGAGGGCAGTGTTCGCAGGTGTTCCCGCTGGAGACCTCCTCGCCTGGCACCGGGCGGCGATGCCGTTCATCCGCGACCTCAACGTCGCGATGTTCGGCGGAGACCCTAGCGAGGTGCCGGAGCTCTATCGCGAACGCAATCCGATGAGCTACGTGGACCGAGCGAGAGCACCAGTGCTCGTGATCGCAGGTGAGCAGGATCCGCGGTGCCCGCTCGAGAGTGTCACACCCTGGGTCGATGCCCTTCGGAAGCGGGGCGTAGAGGTCGAACTCTCCCTGTACCCCTCTGGACACAACGTCAACGCAACAGAGCAGAACATCCGAGATACGGAGATGATCTTGACCTTCTTCGCACGGAACCGCAGGCGCGCCGAGGTTCCACTCCCGGCAGGCCGCTGATCCGTCGGACCACCCGCGGCGAGGGACGGGCGGTCGCCTGGGGACAGACTTGCTTGTGGGCCCCGGAGACTCGGAAGGTCTTTTTGAACGCGCAGATCATCGTCATCGTTCTCGTCGAGGATTGCCTCGGGTCGAGGGGATCGCTGAGCACGATCAGGTCGTGCTTCTGCCAGCGGGCACGTGCGGCCACGGGTGTGGCGGCGAGGACCTGTAGCCAGAGACCGCCAGGAGAGCCACCCAGGCTCAGCGTGATCCTACGCACGACTCTGTACACCGCGTGCGTTCCTATGTTCGGTCCCTCGTCAGATCCCCCGTGTTCCAGTGCGGACACGCCTTCGAGCTCACTTTGCGAGGTCTAACCACCACGGCTTCTCGAGGATCGACCTGGCAAGAGTCAGCGCTCCGTCGAGGAACGCTTCCGGTCGTCCGATCGCGATACCCGTCGCGACGGCAACGACCGCGGCTAGCATTGCGACCGCCCTGCGTTCGCGGTGGTGCGCTCCGGCTGCGAGGTCCGTGTTCCTCTCCATGACACGGCGACGGTAGGCCGCGCGCCGGCGGGTGCGCATCGGGGCGAACCCTGGACATGACGTCGGGGTAGCCACCGATGCGGGAGGTGTGTTTCGATGGCACGGTTGTCCGTCAGTTCCAGACCCGCTGGTGGGCAGTAGGTGGTGCCCCCGGGGACTTGAACCCCGAACCTGCGGATTAAGAGTCCGGTCCGGAGGTGGTGGTCAGACGGCTGGGGACCCTCTGACCTTTGGTTTTTTGTCTCAGCACAACCCGTCATTTCCCAGCGTTTCTCGGTACATGACGGGAGGTAGACGGGAGGACGTGGGAACAGAGCGTTGCCATGGAATCTAGCAACGGTCTGTTAATCCGTAGGTTGTGGGTTCGAGTCCCACCCCCGGAGCCGATCAAGTCTGCAGGGTAGTGACGCCGATTCTCGTCGACGACGATGATCGGGTTGGATGGATTCTGGGGCGAATGGAGCTGGGTCGTGTGGACTGAGGTTCTGGTTGGGGGGATCGTGGCGGCCTCAACCCTCGGCGGCGTCTGGATAACGCAGCGTTCTGAGCGCAAGAGGGCTGAAGCCGCGCTCGCCGCTCAGGAAGCCTCAGAGCGCCGAGCGGACCAGCGCCGACTCCGCGATGCAAAGCTTGAGCGGGTCAGGCTCGCATACACCAATCTGCTCGTAACGGCGCGTCGCGTTCTGCAGGAGACCAAGATCATGGGCTGGATCGCCGAGGTCGCGGGCCTCAACCAGGAGATCAGACTCCAGATGGGACAGGCGTTCGCGGATCTTGAGCGCTCGCTAGCGAGTTTGCTCCTCGAGAGCGACGCTCGCGAAGTCGTCGCGATTTTCGAGGACGTGCGTCGGGCGTTCGTTCAGCTCAGTGGCATCTTGTCCCGTGGCCCCAAGGCGGTTCGGGAGGCCGGGGACGAGCCGTATACAAGGCTACGAGACGCCCTGAGCCAGCTAGAGACGCAGGTTCCGGAGCTTGAGGCTGCGGCCAGACGGCATCTCTCCTCTTTGGAGCAAGCAATCTGACCTGCTGACGTACTAGCGTTCCGGATCGTGACGTTCGAGGAGATGGAGCAGGCCTTCCGTCAGCGCCTCGAGGCTCTCCCGCCGGCGGCTCGCGCCGAACTCATCCACGTCCTCCGCCTCCCCGACTTCGACCGCGCCGAGCGGATAGGGGAGTTCTGGGGACACCCGGAGACGAGGAACTTCGGAGAGCTGCTGATCGACCTGGAGGAGGACAAGGCGGCGCGTGCCGTCGTCTTCGGGCCGCTGACTGATATGGAGCGAAAGGGCTAGCAGCATGCGCTGGCGTCCGTTCGAGAAGCCCATCGCCAATCTGGAGATCGGGGATTTAGAGCGACTCCGTGAAGAGAAGGTCGAGGAACAACTGTTTCTCGAGTACAAGAGCGAATGGAGCCCCCACCAACTCGCGAAGTCTATTGCAGCGTTTGCAAATACCGAGGGTGGAACGCTGGTCGTAGGAATGACCACGACTGGCCGAGTCCCCGACCAGCTACTCGGTTTCGATCACCAGGGGGATGTGGGGGAATCGCTCGATCACTTGATCAGAGACAACATTGCTCCCCGTCCCGATTACAGATTTGTCGTCGTCGATAACGTTCAAGCTCGTCCGTGCCTCGTCGTCGAGGTTCCACGTGGAGAAGACCGGCCGTACCTGCTCACTCGGACAGGGCAAGTCACAAGGCGCACACAAACGGGGACCGAGCCGGCCTCACGTGACTATCTCGACACGCTCTTCGCCGAAGGTCGAGCCGGTGAGCATTGGGCCAGATTTGTCGCCGAGGGCGAGCTCATGCGCCTCAGCAGGCAACCAGAGGCGCATGTTTGGACCATCCCTGTTGTCGATGGAGGTTTGTCTGTGGCGCCCAGGCTCTTCACGGCGGACGCATGGGAGCAATTACCCAGGATCGCTGGAGGATTCTCACCCGTAATTGGCCACCAAAAGACACACGCCAGTATGGACCTTAGCGACACTCATCTGCGCGTGAGAGTGCCGGGGTTCACCGAACCCGAGGCCTTTCATCTGATGGCAGCCACCAACGGAATGGTCGAGACCACATGGATTGAAAAGGACGGCGATGCATACATCCTGGACTTGATGATTGATCAGGCTTTACTGATGCACAGAAGTTTGACTGTTGATCGATTCGCGTTCACGGGGAGGCTGCTTCTGGCTTTCGCCAACTTCTGGAGCGTTCCTCTGGGCGGCGGCGCAAGCCGACCAGGGTCCGTGTCGATGATCTACCCCGAATATGTGCTGGCTGATGAGCTCACAAGCCCCACGCTTGCGGCGACACTAAAGCGGTACGTCGCCCGTAGTCGCGGGACCTGGGACCCAGAGCCCTGAAGCCGTCACGGCTCAGTAGACGGCATACCCACCGCGAATGGTCAGGGCCGGGGGCTGGGACGAACCCACGGCCCCGACCTATCGGGCCTTCGACGGCAGACCGTCCCGCTCCCCCAGCGGTCCCGCCCTCGTCGCGCCGGAACTCGGTGAAGTCGTCGAGGAACAGGACGCCGTGGTGCCACAGTGTTCGCGAATGTCGCCCGAAGGGCATGCGAACTCGTGCGAGCCGTCAGGGCGATGGCCGGTTGCTCGTTGGCGATGAAGCTGGGGTTGTCGGAGAAGTGGGCCAAGACCAGCGTCCCGCCGATCTCGCCACGGATCGCTGACAGTGCTGGAATCGAGTCGCGCTCCTGGCGACCCATCACCATCCAGTTGGGACCGACGAGCACGGCGTCGCGCCGCAGGGCTTCGATCACGCTGTCACCCTCATGAGCAGCCTCGTCCTGAAGGTCCGTGTAGCGAGGCGTCGACTGCGACTTGATCCAGGCCTTGAAGGCCGACGCTCAAGACGACCGGCCGGCCATCGACCGAGCAGACGAGCGTCTCGGGAAGGAACCTGCGGGGGTCGACCCAGATTGCCATGTAACGGTAGAACAACTTGAACAGCCGAGGCCGGGTCGGGTGGGCGCACCCGACCCGTGCTCGTTCAGATCGCGGGCAAGGTCCGACGGTGACGAATACTTCGACGCCGTTGGTATCTCGGTCACGTACCACGAACGGATGACGAGGACCGCTCCTACAACGAGCGCCAGGACCCCTATAACGACGATGCCCTTCCAATGCTTCATGTCTCCATAAACATCGGGCACTGACGGCCCTAAAGGAAAGAGTCCACCGAGGCGAGGAATCAGTCGCGTGCGCCAGTGTTCGTGAATATGTATGGACAGGCACGCCAACACGCCGGACGACGGTTCGACGGCGTAGCCTCAGTTCATGAGACCCGACGAGTTGGAGCGCCGATTCCGGGAGCGTCACAACGCGCTCGGCCCCGCTCCCCGCGCCGAGATCCGATTGGGATTCACGCTGCAAGTTGCGATGCTCCGAATGCAATGAGGAATAGACCACCAAGAACGGCAACGATGGCGGCAAAGCGCGTCAGTCTCAGACTCCACCCACGAGGATTCTGCGTCCATTCGAACCGTCCTTCACTTCGGCGGCGCATAGGTATGAATCCGCGTCGCGAAAGCAAACTGACCTAAACCGAAGAGGACGAAGACTAGGCCCACTGCGACGTAGATCATGCATTTGCCCTGTCCGCCAGCATCGCCGCAGCGTAGCCTCCCGCTATGAGGCCCGACGTTTGGGAACGGCGTGTACGGGAGCGCCTGGGAGGCCCTCGGCCCCGCTCCACGCGCCGAGCTCCTCCACGTCCTCCGCCTCCCCCACTTTGATCGAGCGGACGCGATCGGCTCCTATTGAGGGAACCACGCCACCCGCACCTTCGCCGAACTCCTGATCGACTGCGAGGAGGACCGGACGCTCCGGGCGGTGCTCGTCGGGATGTTGCGGGAGGCGGGCT
>Ga0184626_10000794_pt1 | contig 10343 bp, 8 predicted proteins | sample PLM3_60_b1_FD_133142 | JGI IMG/M metagenome (GOLD analysis project Ga0184626, IMG submission 133142) | Groundwater sediment microbial communities from an aquifer in East River, Colorado, USA - PLM3_60_b1 | ecosystem: Environmental > Terrestrial > Soil > Riparian zone | place: USA: East River... | reverse complement strand
CTTTGCCAGGAAGCGATGTACGAGTTCTCCGCGCTCAAATACATGTTGGCGTGGTCCATCGACGAGATGGAAAACGAGCGAGAGGTTCTCGGACCAAATGCATGGGCGTATGGATTGGAAGCGAATCGACATATATTGGAGACGCTCGTGCAATACACCTTTGAGCAGGGCCTGATCAGTAAGCGCCTCGAAGTGGATTCGCTATTTGCGAAAAGTACGCTCGAGGAATTCAAGATCTAGTCGGCTTCGCCGATTTCGCTAGTTTATTCGTAAGAGACAATGGCAGACGAAAAAACTCAAGCATTCGAAGAAACCAAGTGGTGGATCGATCGCGGTCCGGTCAAGGAGCGCGAAAAACCCGCCGAGCCGGTCAAGGGCATCATCGAAAAATGGGCCTACGAACTGCTCAAGAACTACAATCAAGATCAAGCTCAGAAGAATCTCGTCGACATCAATTCCAAGATCCTGAAAGGGACTTCTATTGCAGCGGGCGAATGGGGCTACTATTCACTAGATGTGGGCAGCTATCCAGCGGATAAGTTGGCCAAGATCAAGAGCAGCCTGCCCCTTCCGGCGGGTTCGCGGGGCATCGTCATCGATGCGGGTTATTCCGTCAGAGTGATCATCACCGGTGAGCCGGTCGGCGAACGCTACGTCGATATCAATTTTACCGACTCGCCGTCCCTGGACTATTGGGTCAATGGCCAATTGGTCGAAGAGCGGGTGTTTTCAAACGTCGGCGAGGCGCTCAAGCGGATTCGGCCGGACCTCGCGGATTTCCTCAAACCTTCAAGAGTGGATTAATGGCAGCCGCAGGTTTGCGGCGTACACGCGCAGCCGCCGGCTGACGCGCCGTCGTCTTTTCCGGATCCCGGCGCGCTGAATACCGACAACTGTTTTTCCACAGCGCTGCTGTCGCACTTTGGGCAGCTTATTTTTTCTCGCGCTGAGAACACAATCGTTTCAAAGCGGTGCTGACAACGGCTGCAGCTGTATTCAAAAATCGGCATAGGCTCTCATTAAATCCGACCGGCAAATCTTGGCAAAGGCTAAGCGCTTCGCAGCTTGGATTTCTTTTGCTTGGCCGTTTCGCGGAGCGGAAATTCCCGCGGGATCGGCTCCAGGGCGGTTACTTCCAAGCCGTAGCCGCGCAAGCCGACCAGGTGTTTTTTGTTATTCGTCAGCAGGCGCATTTTACGCACACCTAAATCGCGCAGGATCTGCGCACCAATCCCGTATTCCTTGAAATCGGCTTGATAGACGAAAGAACGGTTCATGCCCTTTTGTTGTTTACCCTCAAGTTTGGGGTAAGCGACCATGGCAGGCCGTATGCCTCGACGCTCTGGCTGGAGGTAAAGTATGACGCCTTTCTCTTGTCTGGCTATGATTTCCATCGACCGTTGAATCACCGCGCCCGTGTTGAGCAGTTCGAAGCCGAAAACATCGCCGGGCACATACTTCGTATGAACACGCACCAGTGTTTCTTCCTTGGGCGAGATCTCACCCTTGATCAGCGCCAGGTGCTCGCTCTGATCGACGAGGGTGTTGTAAACGATGGCTTGAAACTGTCCGCCGACGCGCGTCGGCAACGGCGCCGAGGCGGCCCGGTAAACCAATGAATCGTAATTCAATCGGTATTGAATCAAGTCGGCGATGGTCACGACCTTGAGTTTGTGTTTCTTGGCGAAGCGCATGAGGTCCGGCTGGCGTGCCATGGTGCCGTCGTTTTTCATGATCTCGCAGATCACCCCGGAAGGATTAAGTCCCGCGAGGCGGGCCAGGTCCACAGAACCCTCAGTTTGTCCTGCCCTTACCAGGACCCCTCCGTTGCGCGCGCGCAGTGGGAAAATGTGCCCCGGCGTTGCTAAGTCTTGCGGTTTGGCGTCCTCAGCGATCGCATCAAGGATTGTTTTTGCGCGGTCTGCAGCGGATATTCCAGTGGTAATTCCGGCGGCCGAATCGACTGAAACGGTGAACGCCGTACCGAATGGCGATGTGTTTTCCGACACCATCATCGCTATACCGAGGTGTCTGACCCGTTCTTCGGTGAGCGGCAGGCAGATCAGACCGCGCCCGTGGGTCGCCATAAAATTGATCGCTTGCGGGGTGACTTTTTCCGCGGCCATGCACAGATCGCCTTCGTTTTCGCGGTCCTTGTCATCCATCAAGATGACCATACGGCCGCGGCGAATCTCGTCGATGGCCTGTTCGATTGTCGCTAATGGCATGGGCAGTCACTTTACCATCTTGGATGAAGTGGTCAACCGAAGAATGAGCGGATACAAAAAAGGCGACCGCGACGGAATCGCTCGGACGTTTTCCGTGGATATTTTCAAGTAAATCACCCCATGTTGACTTTGCACTTTTGAGTGCTAGCGTAATTTTACGTAATTCCGTGAAGACCAGTCGACTTAAGAAGAGCGTTCCTGCCTTCGGCCTGTTAGTTGCTGTCATGCTGGGCGGCTTCGCCTTGTGTCTGGCGCATGAACATGTGCCGGCTGATTCCAGCTTTCCATTTAACTTACGTCTAGGCTCGCCAAACGGAGTCTCGCAGTCGGATGATTCCGTGCCGCGAATCCGCTTGGACTTGGCAACCGGCGACGTTCCGCCGAGCATGCAAAAGGTTCCGCTCGGAGCGCGTGTCTTAGATGCGACGCCAACGGAAAGCGGCGGGTGTTTTATTAACTCGCGTGCCTATGCGCCCAAACTGGCCCGCCATATGCTCGATTCAAAACTGTTAATCTAAACTTCCACCGCGACTGTTTCCTCAATCGATCTTCTCAATGTTAGTCCTTGCCCGCCCGGTGTTCGGAGCTGCAAGGGTTTAGCGGCATTGTCCCTCTGCTTCGGTATTCACCCTGGCCCGATGCGCTTGGCCTGACTTGAGTGTGGTCCAGTCAAAAATTTGGAACAATGCGAGATCATATTTCGTCTAACGGCTATGGAGGTACTTTCATGATCGCGAAGAAGCGAGTCAAGACGCAAGCACCCAACAATAGTGCCCGCGCGCCGTTCTGGCTCAGGGGGGGTGAACGGCCCGGCGCTCCTGTTGAAGAAAAGGCAATGATGGTGTTTCAGCCCGACATTCTGATCGGCAGTCAATTTCAGTCAACCTATCAACGACGTTTTCATCTCGATCCCGAAAAGGTGCTCATGCTCGCCGTGTTGCAAGACGCAGTGGTCTGTTTTCAAGAAAATGTGAGTGCCAATTGCAAGCGTAAACAGGTGATGCATCTCGACGCCGAGGCGTGGATCTTAAACGACGACAAATCCTATCTGTTCTCGTTCGAAAACGTTTGTGAGGCGCTCGGCTATGACGCCGGCTACATGAGAGCCGGGTTGCTGCGCTGGAAGCGCGCGGCGTTGGTGAATCGGACAGAAAAAGGCACCCGACACGCAATGGGCCGGGTGGGAACATAAATACTTCAAGAAGAAGGAGAAAAAATGTCAGCGGAGAACAATCAAAAAAAGAACTTGAGCTTGTCTACGTTGGTCGTGGGCAGCGCTCTTTGTGTTTTGGCCGGCGTCGGTATTAGTGGCGCCATTGAGCAGTATCACACGGCCGGCAGGATCACGCCGGTCGCCAGCGCCGCGCCCACGGTGGCTACGCAGAGCCTGCCGGATTTTGCCGCTTTGGCCAAACAAATCGGTCCTTCGGTGGTCAACGTATCGACGACGCAGGTGCGTAAAGCAGCTCAAGATGGGCCGGCTCCATTTAACGACGATGACCCCATGTCCCAGTTCTGGCAAAGATTCTTTGGCGGGCGGGTTCCCCGCGGACCGCAGCGAATGAATGGAGTCGGTTCGGGATTCATCATCGATCGTAACGGGACCATTCTCACTAATTATCATGTCGTAAACGGAGCGCAGAAAATCGCCGTAACGCTGTCGGACGGAAAAAATTACGACGCGAAAGTGATCGGAACGGATCAAAAGACCGACATTGCGGTAATCAAGATTGATGCCGGGCGAGATTTACCCGCCGCAAACCTCGGCGATTCCGACCGCCTTGAGGTCGGTGAATGGGTCATGGCGATCGGCAATCCTTTCGGTCTTGATCATTCGGTGACGTCAGGCATCGTCAGCGCCAAGGGTCGACAGATTGGCGCTGGGCCATACGATAATTTCATTCAAACCGACGCTTCGATCAATCCGGGCAACTCCGGCGGGCCATTGATCAATCTGCGCGGCGAAGTGGTGGGCATCAATACGGCGATATTCAGCCAGTCCGGCGGCAACGTCGGTATCGGCTTCGCTATTCCGACAAATTCAGTGAAGGAATTACTGCCTCAGCTGAGAGACAAAGGTAAGGTCGTTCGCGGTTTCATCGGGACCACAGTCCAAAGGCTTACTCCGGAAATCGCCGACTCCCTCGGTATGAAAGAGGCCCGGGGAGCGTTAGTCGCGGAAGTATTAAAAGGCAGCCCAGCGGAACGCTCAGGAATTAAAGCCGGTGATATCATCGTTCAATTCGATCGCAAGGATATCAAGGACTCCGCGGATCTACCGGCGCAAGTAGCGCGGGTGGCGCCGGGCGGTACGGTCCAGGTCAAGGTACTCCGCGATGGTAAGGAAGTCACTTTGCCGCTGACCGTCGGCGAAATGAAAGAAAACGAAATCGTCGCTTCTACTCAGCAAGGCGATTTGGGCCTGGCCGTTCAACCGATCACGCCCGAAATCGCAGCAAGTCTCGGCTTGGATCGCGCAGAGGGGCTGGTCGTCACCGAAGTGAAGCCCGGCAGCGCTGCGGATGAAGCGGGATTGCGAGCGGGTGACTTGATCGCTCAGGTAAACCGTAGACCGATGAAAAATCTCGCCGACTATAATCGCGAAATGACGCGAAGCGAAAAGGAAAAATCGGTGCTTCTCTTGGTTCGCCGCGGACAGGGAAGTCTGTTTTTGGCGCTCAAGCGATAACTCGAAAATCCACATCATCTCCCGCCGCTCGGCTCTCGCCGGATGCCTTTTCATCCCTGCGAGCGCCGAGCGGTTTTTCTTTCTCCGGCCTTTAGTTTTGACGTTTACTTGCGGATTTATTCGGGCGATTTTTCCTGCTAAATTACATTTCTTGAATTGACGAGACAGGAGAAGTTACGCGATGAAAGTCGGTTTGATCGGCCATCGGGGCGCGGGGAAAACTACCATATTTAATATGCTAACCGGGCTCCAAGCCCAGGTCGGTGGCTTTGGTAGTAAGGAAGAGGTTCATCTTGGCGTGATCAAAGTTCCCGACTCGCGGATCGATAAGCTATCCCAGATCTTCAAGCCCAAAAAGACCACGTATGCGGAAATCCGATTTACCGATTTTCCGCCGAGCGAGGGAGAGGAGAATCTCAAGTCTAACAACGCGATCGTGACACAGATGCGCGAGGTCGACGCCATGTCGCTAATTTTGCGCGATTTCGACGGTGCTGCCGGTCCAGTCAAACAACTAAACGATCTTTTGACCGAGATGATTCTCGCAGACCTTACGGTGGTCGAGAATCGGCGCAGCCGGCTAAAAAAAGAAAAGGCACGGCCGCAAGAAGAAACTTTACTCGAGCGATGCGTGAAGGCGCTGGAAAATGAGGAGAGTCTGAGAAATCTCAGTTTCAACGCGGATCAAGAAGCTCTGGCGTCCGGGTTCGGCTTTCTCAGCCGCAAACCGTTGCTGGTGATTTTCAACCAAGCGGAAGACAAGGCGGGGAAACCGCTCGATGATTCCTTCCAAGCAGAACTGAAACGGCGGGGCTTACAAGGACTCGCTCTGGCGGGGAAGGCTGAAATGGAAATCGCGCAGCTGGACGAAGCCGATCGAATGGCATTTCTGAAAGAGATCGGCATCAAAGAGCCGGCGCGCGATCGGTTTATCCGCGTGACTTACGCGCTTATGAGCTTGATCAGCTTTTTCACTACAGGCGAAGACGAAGTGCGCGCCTGGACGATTACTCAAGGTAGCGTTGCCAAGAAAGCCGCTGGAAAAATCCATAGCGATATCGAGCGGGGCTTTATTCGTGCCGAAGTGGTCACCTACGACGAATTTATCGCCCACGGCAGTGAAGCTAAATGCAAAGAGGCCGGCAAGCTGCGCTTGGAAGGCAAAGACTACGTCGTCAAGGACGGCGATATCATTCATTTTCGCTTTGCGGTCTAATCAGTGCGGCGACCTTCCTCGTCCCAAAACCCCCAAAGCTAGCGATTGAGCGAACTCATAAAATAGACTATTATCCGCCGCTGCCAATGTTTCAGAAGGAGTTTTTCATGGGAAGGAAATCGGCTTGCGGCACAGGAGTTCGTTCGAGGTTACGAAGTTTCAGATCATTCGTTACGTTCTTGCTAACGTTGGCGATCTCGGCAATCGCCGGCTCCAGCATAACCTATGCAAATCCCTATTTAGCTAAAGCGGGGGAACGAACGACCAACATCCGCATCGCTACCTGCGCAGTGTCCGGCGGTTTTGCCCATCTTTACACGGCGCTGGAAAACAATCTCTTCGATAAGTACGGATTCAGAATGGAACATGTCTTTATCCGCGGCAGCGGTCCGGCTTTGGCAGCGCTGATGGCGGATGAGATTCAATTTCTTTATTGCGCGGCCGATGCCACCATACCGTCGCTGGCCAGCGGTGTCGATGTGAAACTGGTCGCAGCACCTTTGATCAAACTTCCCTACGTATTGGTCACGCGAAAAGAAATTCGCCGGATCGAGGATTTGAAAGGCAAATCCTTGGGAGTAGCCCGCGCCGGCGATCTGAGCGATCGGTTATCGCGCATGGTTGTGAAAAAATTCAACGTCGCCGATGTCACGATCCGACCCATCGGTGGCAGCCAATCCGAGCGTTATCAAGCGATGGCGGCCAACATCGTCCAAGGCGTCGTCATTACACCGCCCCTCGATGTGCGGGCTAGAAACGACGGTTTCAACGTGCTCTTTCGATTGATCGATATGGACATCCCTTTCGTGTACAGCTCGCTTCATGCGAGCACGCGGGCGATACGCGAACGGCCCGAGATGATTCAACGCATGGTCGCAGCCTTCGCGGAAGCAATCAATTTTGTCGAGAAGAACCCGGCGAAAGCAAAGGCGGCGATCGCAAAAGTCATGCGCGTAAAGGATGAAGAGGCGCTGCAGGTCTCGTATAACGTCTATACCAAGGATATCGTCGACCGGCGCATGATCGTGCCTGCCACGGCGGTCGCGGAATCGGTTGACCTGCAGCGCAGCTTGGGAACTCCGATCAAGCGAAAGCCCGAAGAGATCTACGACAATACTTTTGTGAATAACTTAGACAGAAGCGGGTTTCAGAGGGAATTATGGGGAAGGTGAGTCGTGAGGGATGAAAGGAGAGGGGTTAGGGGAAGAGCAAAAAAATGTTGGTGCTCCACCACAATCGCCGGTTTCGATTCTTCACGCGGATATTTTTCTCGACCCTCACCATTCTCATTTTCTCGTCCAGTATCGCACAGGCCAATCCTTACCTCGCCAAGCCCGGCGAAGCGCCGGTCCGCTTGAGAATCGCCACCTGCGCCGTCTCCGGCGGTTTTGTTCAACCCCTTACCTTTCACCGGTCACGACTCACGGCTCACTCCTCACGGCCGATAATTCGCACTCCCAAAACTAAGCAGCCGTTGCAAAGCCGCTTGTCTTAATTTCCCTCTTTTGTTAGTCCTGCCTCTGTTCAAATTTCGATTTCGAAAGGTTCAAACAATGAAGACGCTTATCCAAGGCGGCTATGTAGTCGGGTTCGAGGGCAATGAACACGAAATCATCAGAGATGGCGCTGTCGTTTTTGACGGCAATCGCATCGAATTTGTCGGCAAAGAATATTCGCAGCCGGTCGACAGAAAGATCGATGCCAAAGGCTGCCTGGTGTCGCCCGGTTTCATTGACACGCATTTCCATTCCGGCATCAACGCCAGCGATTATATTCTCAACGACTCTACCAAAACCGATTTCTTTGCTTCGAATTATTTGGCGCACGGCGGGCCGACGCGCGAAGGAGCGCACTCGGCGCATCTAAAAGACATTGACGTGGGACAGCGTTTCTCCTTGATCCATGTTTTGAAGAGTGGTGTAACGACGACATTTGATATCGGCGGCGCCGGCGGAGAACCAGAGCGATACGTGGACATGGTCGATCAAGTGGGTATTCGCTGCGCCGCCGGGCCAAGCTATAAGAACGTCAGCTTTTTTCACGACCGCGAAGGACGGCTCGAATACGATTGGAACGACGAACGAGGAAACAAGGGTCTAAAAGCTGCGATCGAGTTCGCAAAAAGATTCAACGGCGCGTGCAACGGCCGCATGACCGCGTTGCTCTTCCCCGGCCACGTCGACTCGTGCACTCCCACGCTTTTGAAAGATACTCGAAAGGCCGCCAGAGAGATCGGCGTCGGCGTGCAGATTCATGCGACGATCAATCTTTTCGAATTCCACACCGTGATGCAGCGCGAGCGTTGTACGCCTATCGAATTGTTGAAAAAAATCGGCTTTCTCGATCCCGAAGTGTCACTATCGCACTGTATATTCATCAGCGGCCACAGTTGGCTCGCCTATCCTTACGGCGACGATCTCAAGATCATCGCCGACTCCGGCGCATCGGTGGTCTACAGCCCGCTCAAATACTTAAAGCTCGGCATACTAATGGAGTCTTTCGACCGATATCGTCAAGCCGGCATCAACATGGGCATCGGCACCGACACGTTCCCGAAAGATATTCTCTCCGACATGCGCTATGCGGCTATCGCTTCACGTGTCGCCGACAAAAGTTTTCTTTCCGGCCATCCGCGCGATGTCTTCAACGCGATCACTTTAGGCGGCGCCAAAATGCTCGGGCGCGACGATCTGGGCCGGCTGCAAAAAGGTGCGAAGGCCGACATCACCATTGTAAACCTTCGCAACATCGCCTTCGGCGCCGTGCGCGACCCGATCCGCTCGCTGATGGAAACCGCCGTCAGCCGCGACGTTCACACTGTCATCGTCGACGGCGAAACGCTGGTCCACAATGGAAACTATCTGCGCTTAGATGAGCAAGAGCTACTTGATAGAGTCCAAACTAAAGGCGAACAAGTGTGGGACAGCGTGTCAAAGTGGCACTGGACGGGAAAAAGCATCGACGAAGTCGTGCCGCCGAGCTTCAAAATGAGATAGCAGGCCTCTAAGCTAGATTAGGTCGTTTAACTTATTCATCAACCCCTTTATCTCCTCAAAGCCCTTCTGCCAAAACTCTGCATCGTGAATGTTCACGCCGAGAGGTTTCAGCAGTGTTTCCGGGGAATCCGAGCCGCCGGCTTCGAGGAGCGCGAGATATTTCGGCACGAACTTTTTGCCATCGTCTTTGTAGAGCCGATAAAGCGCCAGCACCAAAAGCTGGCCGAAGACGTAACTGTAGCAGTAAAAGCGCGAGTGAATGAAGTGGGGGATGTACGACCAGCCCCAGCGGTAGCCGTCGGGAATATCGACGGCGTCGCCATAATATTTACCATTGGCTTCGAGCCAGAGGCTTCCTAACTTATCCGGCGTCAATTTTTTTTCTTGCCTGGCTGAGAAAACCAATTCCTCAAATCGAGTAAGCACATTCTGGCGAAAGACGGTGGCGAAGATATCTTCGATCTTGCCGGCGAGAAGTGCGATCTGCACTTGGGGATCGGTTTGGCGCGCGAGCAGATGATCGAAGACCAGCATTTCAGCAAAGACTGACGCGGTTTCCGCAGTCGTGAGCGGTGTGTCGTAATTAAAATAGTTTTGCTTGCGGCTCATGCAACCGTGCAGGCCATGGCCGAGTTCATGGGCGACGGTCATGACGTCTCTTAGATTATCGTCGTAGTTACAGAGAATGTAGGGATGCAGTTGCGGCGAAGGCGACGCGCAAAACGCACCGCTGCGTTTGCCTTTGCGAATCTCGGCGTCGATCCAGTTTTTGGCGAAGAATTCCGCGGCGATTTGACGGAAGGCCGGATCGAAAGCCTCGAATGCTTCGAGGATGACTTGTTGAGCTTGCGCGAATGTAAAGGGCCTCGCCTCCTTGCCGACAGGTGCGTACTGATCATGAAGCGCGAGGCTTGGCAGCTGGAGCAATTTAGCTTTGAGGCGAAAGTAATCGTGGGCCAAGTCGTAATTCGCCTCCGTCACGGCCATCATGGTCTTGACCGCTTCGCCGTCGATTTCATTGAACAGATGGCGCTGAGCCATCGGGTTCGGATAGGCGCGCAGACGGTCCATGGTCAAATGGTCTTGAATCAGTGTGTCGTATACGAACGTCAGCACCTGGCCATGCTGCGAGAGTCCCTGGTACAGCGTGTCCATCGCGCGTTGGCGTAGCGCGCGATCGGGTTCATGGAGCAGGGAAAGAATTTGGCTCAGAT